>Ga0210404_10000501_pt1 | contig 20098 bp, 11 predicted proteins | sample IncBWH28MmetaG_FD_155455 | JGI IMG/M metagenome (GOLD analysis project Ga0210404, IMG submission 155455) | Forest soil microbial communities from Barre Woods Harvard Forest LTER site, Petersham, Massachusetts, United States - Inc-BW-H-28-M | ecosystem: Environmental > Terrestrial > Soil >... | reverse complement strand
TGCCCCCGGTGCGGCAGCCCACAGGGAGGCAAAATCTCCCTGAGAACACGACCCCGATTGCAGCCCGCTCACCAGAACCATCCGCGGTTCGATGGTTCGGATAAAAAGGGCACGCCGCTGGGCGTCCGCGTCTACGACTACGACAAAATTCGCCAAGGCCAGAGACCTCCGCGGGCACGAACATCAAGAAGCCATTTGAGATCGATCATTGGTAGTCCCGGCGCATCGACACAAGGTACGCTGTGATGGCAGCAAGCAAAGCCTTAGTAGCTCGGCGGTCCATGAGCATTTCAGCGCACCGAAGAAACTCTGCTGGTAAATCGCGAATTTGCCGAGACCTAGATTTTGCTCTTAGCACTGGTCACTGCGGCTGGAGGGTTTTCCCGACCTTCACTTGCTAGAAGTCCCGCGTTCCTCGTACGTTCGAATAAGTGGACAAGAATGTAGTGGGCAGCCCCAACGATTTCGTACAGGATACCGAGATACTGTTTGTGGCGGAGATTTTTTTTCGTCTGCCTATACCAATTCTTTAGAAACAGAGCGCGGGTTTGCGCGTTCAAGATAAATTTTGCGTAATAGGCCCCGCGGCAATGGCCGTAATCCTTCGTCAGGGCACTGAAGTCTTCGCGGGACTTCCTACCATGATTGTGCCAAACCAGCGGACCCGGATCATAAATTCCCGTTGCGCCATTCAGGGAAGCGCGTGCCTGCAGATCCATGTCCTCACCACCCCTAAATAGTGATCCCTTTCCGAACTTGGGATCGAAACCGCCAATTTCCATCACGAGCGAATGGCGCACGGCCATATTGGCGCCTTGGAGCTCCCCAGCATGAATAAAACTCTTGGGACCAATTACTTGGATCTCCGTATCTTGCCGAGTCGTTACGGGAAGATCTGTGTGGTCGTGCAAGAGAATCCGCCCACCCATAAAACCGATTCGCTCGTCCTTAAATGTCTCGAGGATCTTTATCAGAAAGTCCGGACTCACGTAACAATCGTCATCTGTGAAGGCGATAATTTGACCGGTTGCTTTGGCGATGCCAGCGTTTCGGGCCCCGCCCAAACCTGGTTTGGGTTCCGATACGAGCACCACGCGCACAGAGGACCTTTCAGCAAAACTCCTCAACCAATCTGCCGTTCCATCGGTCGAGCCGTTGTCTACAACGACAAGTTCCCATTCGCCTGGTGATTCCAGGCGGTCGATGCGTTCTAAACACCCACGAAGAGCCGAGCACCTGTTGCGGGTGCAAATCACCAAAGAAATCAGCACGGATTTTCCTCGAAGACCATTCGCGTTACGCGCTCAAGCTACCTCAACTGGGCACGGATCTGCGTGTCGAACTAGGTAGCTTGTTTTCAATCCGATACCCGCGTACCGGGACAATTGAATCTGCGATGTTAGGAAATTTGTTAGCTTCTTGATGTTCGTGCCCGCGGAGGTCTCTGGACTTGGCGAATTTTGTCGTAGTCGTAGACGCGGACGCCCAGCGGCGTGCCCTTTTTATCCGAACCATCGAACCGCGGATGGTTCTGGTGAGCGGGCTGCAATTGGGGTCGTGTTCTCAGGGAGATTTTGCCTCCCTGTGGGCTGCCGCACCGGGGGCACCGGTCAGCCAAGTGGCCGACAGCGAGGGTGCCGCTGTGCTGTGGGGAGAAGCCATCCCGGGACCGGGCCCGGAACGGATCGACGCGGCAAGGTTACGGGAGCAATGGCAGAAGAATTCGCCGGAGGCATATGACGGGTTCTATGCGGGAGTCGTACGGGATCGTCAGCAGGGGCTGATCGTTGGGGCAGATTTGCTGGGGTTGTTTCCTGTCTACTACTGCTCGGTGGGGGGTGCGGTTCTGATCGGCTCCAGCCCGGAGTTGTTCCGCCACCACCCGGAGTTTCGAATGGAGTTGAACCCGGCCGGCCTGGTGGGGATTCTGCTCACGAATGGATTGGTGGGGGGGCAGACGTTGCTGAAAGGTGTCGAGCGTCTAGCGCCGGGCCATCTGCTGGTGTGGCGTGCTGGAAGCAGTCCCCGAGAGGTGCGTCAGTACCAGATTCCGGTATCGACGCGTTATTTCGATCTTCCCTTTGGGGCGCATGTAGAGATTCTGGATGAAGCTGTGAAAGCAGCGATCCAGCGCCATGTGCCGGGAGGAAAACGCTACGGTCTGTTGCTGTCGGGGGGACTGGACTCGAGGCTGTTGGGAGGATACTTAAGGGAGGAAGGGACAGAGACAATCGCACTGACCCTGGGATTGCCCACCGATATTGAGATGCAGTGTGCGATCCCCGTTGCCCGCTCCCTCGGCTTCCCACATCGTGCACTGGAAATTCCTTCTGAAGCATACGTCGATGGGGCACAACTCCAGTCCGACTATGAGCACCTTGCTAACGGCTTCAACCAGATAAGAATGTGGGGAGCTCATTCCTACCTGAGGGACCTGGCCCCGCGTATCGTTGCAGGCCACATACTTGACGGCGTCATAGGGCCGTACGGCATCTATGGATCGTCGGTGTCGGAACTCTCAGGCACATCCTTCGAGAAAGTCCTTGGGTACCATGCGAATCTGGGTATTCGATCAGAAATTCTACAGAGATTACTTCGACCTGCTCTATTTGGCGATCTGGTGCAAGAGACGCTCGCTTACCTCCGCAAAATCTATGCCGGCTACGCCCACTCAAATTCGCAAAGCGCGTGGTGCTTTCTGCTTGGGCACCGGGCCCGTTTTCACGTTGGGAGTGCGCCGCACCGCTTATCCTTCGGCAGCTGGGCTGTTTTACCTGTGTTAGATCGGCAAATACTAGAGGCGGCGGCCGGGATGCCTGCCACAAGTATCGCTAACCGCGCGGCAGAGCAGGAATTGCTTTGCAAACGGTTCCCGGATCTGGCGGCGCTCCCTCTGGCTGGCAACTCCTCCGCGACTCTGTCGCTCAAACCCCGGCTGCGCCATCTTGTCTTGCAGCATATTTTAGGGCGGCTTGCTCCATTGCGGCGCGCGCTTCCAGCTACTACAAAGGGCAAGCGCGAACGGCGGTATTGGTACCGGGTCAACGATTTCAACGGACCTGCTTGGCAGGGCGTGCGCAGGATGGCCGAATCACACCGGAGGCAGATGTATTCCTTGTTTGAGAAAGACTTGTTCGACTCGATCCTTCCCCCTCCCGACGTCCCATTTCTTACCGAGAACGGCATGGTCTCTGACTCCGGCGCGAAACTCTTGCTCGCAAGCATGTTCTGGGCGAAAAATCATCTCTGAGATTCCTTTGTCGTTCGACCGGGTACCGCAATTTTAATTCATAGAACTTTTCCCCGGACCATCATAGAGTGTAAGGCTCGGCGCCAGGCACCTCCGCTCCGCGTGGATGTAGGACACGCATTGGCAGGGCCACTGAGAAGACTCTGGGGTCCGGAACCCTGCCGGAGCATTGCGTACTGAGGCAGTCAGAAGTACCCTATCGGTTGACCGGCAAGTCAAAACGGCAGTTCCGGCCAAGACGCGCGCAGTTGCTTTCCCGCCCCCGCCAACCGAGCGCTCAGTTCGGGCACGGTCGTCTTGCCGCTCGACGCTGTGCTGCATCCCCGAAACGGGGAAGCTGCTTGGCCACTTGGCGGCGCCGCTAGAGGGAGGTCATGGCCCATGTTTCTCGATTTCTTTCATTTGCGTGAGCAGCCTTTTGGCGTCACGCCCGACCCAGCGTATCTGTATCCGAGTCGGACGCACTGCGAGGCGCTCGACGCACTTACAGAGGGAATCATGGGCGGCCGCGGATTTCTGGCGCTGATCGCGGAGCCGGGCCTGGGCAAGACAACCCTTCTGTACCAAGTGCTCGACGGACTGCGCGATATCGCGCGAGCCGCATTTCTTTTCCAGACGCAGTGCAACTCCCGCGAATTTTTTCAATATCTTCTGAGCGAGTTGGGCGTCGATTCGACGGGCATGGGGCTCGTGGCCATGCACGTCAAGTTGAATGAAATGCTGTTTGCGGAAATGCTGGCGGGCAGGCGATTTGTCCTGATCGTCGATGAAGCGCAAAACCTGGACGACAGCGTGCTCGAAACCATTCGGCTGCTTTCGAACTTCGAGACGTCGAACACCAAACTTCTTCAAATCGTGCTGGCCGGGCAGCCGCAACTCGGGGAGAAACTCGGGCAGAAGCGGATGCTGCAACTGCTGCAGCGCATTACGGTGGTGAAGCATCTGGAAGCTCTGTCCCCGGAGGAAACCGCCGGCTATGTCAGGCACCGGCTGAAAGTGGCAGGCCATTCCGGGGAAGAGATCTTCGAGCCGAAGGCCTTGGCGCTGGTCGCCGAGCGAAGCCAGGGCGTTCCGAGAAATATCAACAGAATCTGCTTCCAGGCCCTATTGAAAGCACATGCCGAGGGACGCCCGACCATATCACCGGATATCATCGACAAGGTGGATCGAGAGTTGGGCGGGGCTGCTGCTCCTGCGACGACACAGCCATCGCCTGCGCCCGCGGGCACTCGATTGACGGAGGCCGCCAAGTTTTTTGCGTCGCCCAAGATTACTTACAAGCCGCTCGCGGAGTCTGGCTTACGTGGCTGGGGGCTTCGGACGGGCGCCCTGTTTGCCGTTCTGCTATCGGTAGGCCTAACCCTTCCGGGTAGCATGCTCAGGGAAACGGCCGAGCTCATGCGCAATCAGGTGACGACGAAGTTGGTTTCACCCATCCGCCAATGGGGTCGCGGCAACTCGAGCCAGGGCAAAGGAGCTAGATTCATCGAGTTCTCAAAGGGCATGATCGACCGCCAAGAAGCGACCGACCCTCGGGCAACGCCAGGCATTCAGGAAGCGACCGAAAACACAGGTGCCGTCCAACCCCAAGTCGGCGTGCAAGGCATGCCGACCGTCACCTCCATTCAGGCATCGAGCGCAGCGAATGATGCGCGGGTTGTCATCATGCTCGACAAGGCCGTCCAATTTGATTCGGCGCAGATTACTTCACCCGACCGCATCTATTTCGATCTGCACAACGCTCGGCTCGGCGCATCGGTCGTGCAGAAGACCGTTCCCATCGAGGATGGCCTGCTGAAGTCGGTGCGGGCTGCGCAAAATACGGACGACATGGTCCGGCTGGTACTCGATGCGGACGGAGCAAAGGATTATTCCGCGCAGTTGCTTCCCGATCCGGTTCGTTTGGTGATTGACGTTCATGCGCAAACCACAGCCACCACGCAGGTCGCTGTCAACTCGGAGGCAGCGAGAGGTGACCTGGCCAAAACTCGACCAGAAGCAAACACCAGCCCCGAAGGTCAACTGTCGCTAGCGCGGGAACTGGGTCTTAAGATCAATCGCATTGCGATTGATCCCGGACATGGGGGGTACGACACTGGCACGATGGGACCCCACGGCCTGCTCGAAAAGAACCTTTGCCTCGATGTGGCGCTGCGCCTGGGCAAACTGATCGAAGAAAACATTGCAAGCGCGGAGGTGGTCTACACCCGCAAGGATGACAGGCACGTATCGCTCGAAAACCGCACAGCCATTGCAAACGGCGCCAACGCTGACCTGTTTATATCGATTCACGCGAATTCAAGCGATGACCGCGAAGCGCGCGGGGTCGAAACGTACTACTTGAGCTTGGCCACTTCGCCGGAATCCATGGAACTTGCCAAGCGTGAAAACGTATTCGCGCAATCCTCCCTCCACGATCTTCCGGAACTGATCCAGAAAATCACCCGCAACGAGAAAGTCACGGAATCAAAACAGCTTGCCGTGGATCTCCAGAACGCGCTCTCTGAGCGGCTCCAGCTTGTGAGCCGAAGCGAGACGAACCGCGGCGTGAGACAGGCACCTTTCGTCGTTTTGACCGGCGCCAAAATGCCCGCAGTGCTTTCGGAGATTTCTTTTGTAAGCAATGCGAGCGACGCGAGCCTGCTGCTCGATAGCAAACAGCGCCAGCGCATCGCCGAAGGCCTGTACCGCGGCATTGCGACCTACCTCGATAGCTTGCACAGCCTGCCCTTTAAGAAGCAGCTCGTGAGTGAAAATCGTCCTAGCACACAACCGAGATTCGCAACGTCAACAGGCGCAATCGAACGAACTCCCCAGTAATGGATGCTCGGAAGCGCCACCATTTGCCCAGTTCGAATCTGTGGACACGCGCAGTGGGCAACAAATGCCTCCGTATATGTTATGTGGCTGTGTCGGAGCCTCGTTCAAAAACCTTGTGACTGGCCGCTTCCGCCTCGCTGAGGTTTTCCTCGCTGCCATTCCGGCACACGGAAAGAACAGAGCAACAATCCGCCACGATGGCGCGTGCAAGCACTTGCCCAGCAAAGTCAGAGCCGCTTCGCCGGATTGCTGGAACCGCTCTCACGCTTGCAGGTAGTAGTCAAACGCTTAGCGTTTTCCCCTCGCCTATGTCCGATCACTTTTTCTTTCCGACAGGAGAGCTTGACGCGTAAGGCCCGGCTGATGTCAAATCAGTTTTCTGACTATTACGCCATCAGTTAGAGCCGTTTGGATTTAGAATCGGGATTTGAAACGCAATGCCGAGCCAATCCAGCACCAACGTGTTCGCGACCGCAGCCGACCGGAGAGTTCGATGTTTTATTGGACATCGCTCCGCGTACAATCGGATGAGATCGAAGCGTCCGAGGCGGAAGCCTTGAACGAGCTGCGTGGCAAATCCCAGCCCGCGGCGAGGTTGCAATGAAACTATGTAAAAAAGTAGGTGTTCAGCAAGAACCTGCAACTGCCAGGTGGGGTCGAACGCGGCGTTTTTGTCTTGTAGGGGTGCTCGTGGGTTTTGTTTGCCAGGCGGCTTGGGGGCAGAGTGAAAGGCCGCCCCGGACGCCAACTTCCGAGCTGGCGCAGCAGAACTTGAGCCTTGTGGCGGCGTCACCTGCGCAAATCAAGGCTGTTCTTGGGCAAGACCCCGGACTCATGGTGGAGTTGAAGCGTTGGGTTGCCAAGGAGGCGACCAATCAAGGGCAGATCATCGGGGAAACGGACCTGACCGATGACGCGATTTTTGACCGGCTGGAAAATGACGTGACGTTTCGATCCGTCGCGACTCAACTGCTGCAGCGCTACGGGTATCTCGTGCCGAGGGTAAACCCCAATTCGGTCGAGGGCAAACAGCAGGAGCTGTTGGTCCAGGAACGTGTGAAGTGGCTGGCGCAACAGGAGGAAGAAGATCGGGCACAGGAACGGTCCCAAAACCGGCAGGACCTGCAGAACGCCCGCTTGTGCTCGCAGGGAGTGCAGGACAGTTGTGTGAAGTCGCAGCAAAATCCGAACGGCCAGGGGAACGGGCCCGGTTCCGGACAGCCCGGCGGGCCGGCAACCGTTCCCCCAGGGGCGCCCGGACTATCCAGCCCTCCACAAACCAGTCCGCCAAATGTTCCGAATCAGAATGGCGGGTCGCTCGAGCGCGCCGGGCTAATCCAGACGGAAGATCCCTCGAGCAGCGATCTCGGAGTGCTCGGCCTGTCGCCGGCAGGTGGAACAAGTCAAAGCTTCCCGGGCGCCCCGAATGGATCGTCCTCCGACCTTGGATCCAGTTTTCAAACACTGGGCAACCAGGGTAACGGAAATCTTAACTCACCCGCAATGCCCAGTCCTTCCATTGGTGAAATCGTGGGCGGACCGCTTGCCAACGGAGCGACCGATCGGACGGACGCGAGCGCTCTAAACAATCTCGATACAGAATCACCGGCGCATCCCTATGGTTCTCCCGTGCTTCCGAACGAGCAGATGGATACCCGTTCGCAGCAATTCGATAGCCGCTCGCAGCAATTCGACCGCCGCTCCGAGCGGGTCGTCTCGACGCCGGAACCGAGGATGGTGCGCGCGCACAGTCCCTATAGCGATGTTCCTTCTCTCTACGACATGTACTTGCAGGCCAGCCCGCATCCCTCGGAACTGAAACGATTCGGTGCGAGCGTTTTTGATAATGGGACACGTGATCCGCAGTTAATCCCCATGGATTTGCCGGCCGGGCCTGACTACATCGTGGGCCCAGGTGACGGGCTTTCGATTAGCTTGTGGGGCGGCGTCTCGCAGCGGTTTTATCGCACGGTGGACCGCGAAGGACGGGTGAATCTGCCGGAAGTCGGCCCGGTTCTGGTGAGCGGAAAGAGCCTGGCGGATGTCCAGGAAAACATCCAGCAAACTTTGCGGTCCCAATTTCGCGACGTGTCAGCGGATGTCTCACTTTCGCGGCTGCGGACGATCCGCGTGTACGAGGTAGGCGATGTAGCCAATCCGGGTGCTTACGATATCAGCTCGCTGTCGACTCCCCTGAACGCGCTGTTTGCGGCGGGGGGCCCGACGTCGCAGGGCTCGCTGCGCATCGTGAAGCATTATCGTGGCGGCCAATTGATCGAGGAAGTGGATCTATACGATTTGTTGCTGCACGGAGTGAGGAATGGGATGACGCGCCTCGAGAACGGTGACACGGTGCTTGTCCCACCGGTCGGTCCGCAAGTGACCGTTGAGGGAATGGTACGTCGGCCCGCGATATACGAACTGAAGGACGAGAAAAACCTTTCGAGCGTTCTAGAGCTCGCGGGCGGGCTGCTTCCCGCAGCCACTTTGCGACACGTCGAAGTGCAGCGACTGGTTGCGCACGACAAGCAGACGATGTTGAGCCTGGATATCAAGGAGATGGACGGCGACGCAGAAGTAACCAGGAAACTCGATGCCTTTGGCGTTCAAGACGGAGATCGAGTTCGCATCTATCCAATCGCGCCTTACAACGAAGACGCAGTGTACCTAGAAGGGCATGTGCTGCGTCCAGGTCGTTACTCGTATCGAGAGAACATGCGCGTGACCGATCTGATTGCATCCTACAAAGACCTGCTTCCCGAACCTGCTACTCAATATGGGGAGATCATCCGCTTGGACGCGCCCGATTTCCATCCGACCGTTGAGAGCTTCGACGTAGGCAAGGTAATGGAAGACCCCGCGACGGCACCGACACTGCACCCGATGGATACGGTGCGCGTCTTCAGCAAATTTGATTTCGAGAATCCCCCATCGGTCTCCGTCTGGGGTGACGTGCGCTCGCCTGGAACCTACCAGACCTCGGGGCAAATCCATTTGAATGATGCCGTCCATCTGGCCGGGGGTCTCGCGCCGGATGCTGGGACTGAGGATGCGCAGGTGTTCCGGTACTTGCCGGACGGAGAGTCAAAAATCTTCAGTGTGAACTTGAGCGAAGCTCTGGCCGGCGATCCGACACAAAACATCATTTTGTCGACGCGGGATCGCTTGCTAATCCACAAGAGCCCGGATGCGTTGCAGCCCGCGACTGTTTATGTCCAGGGAGACGTGGGAAAGCCAGGACGGTATCCGCTCACAACCAATATGACCGTGGCCCAATTGCTTCTCGTTGGAGGAGGGCTCAAGCCCAGCGCAGATACGCAAACGGCCGACTTGACGCATTACAGCTATGCGGAAGGGGCTCAGACAAAACTCACGGGAGAGCATGAATCGATCACAATTCCCGCGGCACTTTCCGGTGACGTGAAATCCGACGTTCCACTGCACAACGGAGATGTACTGACGGTTCGAGAACTTCCTGGCTGGAATGATTTGGGAGCGTCGATCAGTTTGAAGGGCGAAGTCAAGCATCCTGGAACATACGGAATTCGACCGGGCGAACGATTGAGTTCGGTGATCGAGCGAGCCGGAGGTTTCCAACCCGGTGCGTATCCTTACGGCGCCATTTTGCAGAGGGTGCAGGTCCGAGAGCTAGAGGCTACAACTCAGAATCAGATGATTTTGCGAGTAAAGGGCGAAGAGACGGACCTTGAGCTAATGCCTGATACGGACGCTAAAACCAAGGAAGCGAAAGAGGCTGCGTTGCAGCAATACCAGACGACGCTCACGGAACTGAGCGCGAACCCTCCCGTGGGGCGCGTGGCCATACGGATTTCTTTGAACATCAATCACTGGAAAAACACGACAGCAGATGTCGAAGTTAGAGCGGGCGATACGCTTACGATTCCGAAGAGACCGAGCTACGTGATGGTTACCGGACAGGTCTTTAACCCGACCGCGGTTTCCTATCGGCCCGGCAGAAGCGCAAAGTGGTATTTGAGCCAGTCGGGCGGTCCCACGACCATGGCGAACAAAAAGGCGATCTTTGTGGTGCGGGCGGACGGCTCGGTGATTGGGGTGAGACAGAGCGCATGGAATGGTGACGCCTTAGGCGCCGCACTCCAGCCTGGCGATACAGTGGTGGTGCCGGAGAAGGCGATTGGCGGCGGCAAGAATTGGCAGAATCTGTTCGAATCTGCGCAAGTGGCGTCGTCCGTCGCGAGCACTTTGTTTATCGCGCTGCACTATTAATGGCATGGGGGATGATGAGCCAGGGGAGGAAGGCATTGGCGCTCGGGATCTGCCTATTGGCAACCGGAGGGATGCGCGCCTCGATTTGCTGGGGGCAAGGGCAAGCCGAGCCAGCAACTGTGAAGGCACCTGATCCGGGGGCGAATTCGAGCGATCACGACAACTCGCTCGGGGTTCCCTTGTTGAAGAATTTAGTCGACGACCAGAAGGCGATCTGGACAAGCCCGGCGCATCTACGTTGGGCGGATGTGGACTGGCTGCTCCCTCTGGGAGTTGCCACCGGTGTCATGCTCGCAACGGACACCGAAGTGGACAAACACCTTTCGAATTCGCCGAGCCGATTGAAAGAGGGCCGCGATTTCTCGAACTATGGGCTCGTATCCTTCGCGGCTGTCGGAGGCGGGCTCTATCTCTGGGGACGCGTGACGCATGACGAACACAAGAGAGAAACGGGATATTTGGCAGGCGAAGCGGCGCTCAGCTCCCTAGCCGCCACCTACGCGCTGAAATACTCGCTGGGGCGCGAAAGACCGCTTACAGCCAACTACCAGGGAGGCTTCTGGCAAGGGGGGGATTCGTTTCCATCCGAACATGCGGCGGCCGCATGGGCCATGGCAAGCGTTGTTGCGCACGAGTATCCGGGTCCATTGACGTCGTTCCTGGCCTACGGTTTGGCAACGGCCGTGAGTGCCGCTCGAGTGGATGCCAAACAGCATTTCCCGACCGACGTCCTGATTGGAAGCGCCGTCGGATGGTTCGTGGGGCAGGAAGTCTATCGCCACCACCACGACCCCGATTTGGGGGGAGCGAATTGGGAGACTTATTCGGAATCCGTTGATGACCAAAAAGGCGGGAGTTCATCCCCAATTGGCTCTCCCTTTGTGGAACTGGATAGTTGGATCTACCCCGCCATCGAACGCTTGGCTGCGATGGGTTACATACACTCGGAATTTATGGGAATGCGTCCTTGGACGCGAGCCGAATGCGCCCGCTTGGTCGAAGAGGCCGGCGATGCAATGGGTCAAGATCAATCGGCGCCCCAGGAAGCCGAGCGAGTCTATGCAACGCTTCTCACCGAATTTGACAGCGATCTGAATCTCTCCGCCGGGGACACGAATCGATCTGCGCGGCTTGAATCCGTGTACGCGGGGGCCACGAACATCAGCGGCCAACCATTACACGACAGTTACCATTTCGGTCAAACCATCATCAACAATTATGGCCGACCGTATGAAGAGGGTTTCAATACCGACGATGGGTTTTCCGGGTATGGGACGGCTGGGCGCTACACGCTTTACGTGCGCGGAGAATTTCAGCATGCCCACTTTGCACCTGGCTATTCGCTACCGGTGAGGCAGACGATCGCATTCGTTGACGACAACCCGCTTCAGCCGGCTACGCCGTTTGCTACCACAAACCAATTCACTCTGCTAGACACCTATGTCTCAGCCCGAGTGTCAGACTGGGACCTTTCTTTCGGCAAGCAAAGCCTTTGGTGGGGACCGGCAGAGGGTGGAGCGTTTCAGTTCAGCGACAATGCCGAGCCGATCTACATGTTGCGTGCCAGCCGAGTCGCGCCGTTTCAGCTGCCCTGGATTTTCGGCGTGCTCGGACCGATGAAGCTCGACATGTTTGTCGGCAAGCTTTCTGGAAATGAATTCCCGGCGAGGCCGCTCATCCACGGAAACAAGGTCAGCTTCAAGCCGACACCCAATCTCGAATTGGGCGTAACAGCCACGAGTGAGTTCGGGGGCGTCGGACGGGCGTTGACGCCGCTAGCCGTTTTGCGGAGCTATTTCAGCGTGTCGTCGTCGGACACTTACCCGGCCAATGCGAATCCTGGGAAGCGCACGGCAGGTTTTGACTTCTCGTATCGGGTTCCGCACGCGCGCAACTGGCTGACTTTCTATACCGATTCGCTGCTGCCCGAGGATAATCCCACGAACCTGGATATGAGCAAGTCACCCATATACCTATTTCAGCGGCTCGCTGTACGCCCGGGAATCTATATGCCTCGAGTACCACGCGTGCCGAAAATGGAGTTGCGGTTCGAAGCTGTATATACAAACCCGCCGACTCCTCGCAGCATAGCCGGGCTTTACGTGTACTGGAACGATTTCTACCATGATCTGGGTACGAACAAGAACAATCTCATCGGAGACTGGATTGGACGGGAAGCCATGGGTTTCCAGGGTTGGAGCACCTATCATTTTGGCCGCCGGGATAGTCTCGAATTCTCATACCGAAATGCGAAAGTTGCAAAGGACTTCATACCCAAGGGCGAAACTGTGAACGACGGGTCGGTGAAACTGGAATGGTGGTTGGGCAACAGCGTGAGTCTAACGGGCTCGGTTCAATACGAGAAATGGCTGGCACCGGTCTTGGCGCCAGGCCCGCAAACGAATTGGACGTCATCTTTCGGGTTCATGATTTACCCGCATTCCTGGAGCTGGTAGCTGAAGTCGCGCCCGCGACTTTTTTGCGCAACGCGGGATAGAAAAGTGTAGTTTATCTGTTACTGGGCAGTTTCTCGGCCAAATACCAGCCCGCATCATAACCGTGCCCGTCTTGAGTACTGTCGATATACTGATTGTTGAGATTTGATTACCAGAAGCGTTTTTGTCACAATCTGTTCATAAACAAGAGAATTACCATGGAGAGTCGGGTCGGGGGAGAAGGCAAGAGGTTCAAGCCGACGACACCGACTGATTGAGTTTTTCAAGGAGCGCTGAATTCGATTACCGAGAGGAAAAGTTGGCCACCGATTTCGTTCTGGGCAGCGAAATAAAGGTTCGGTAACTGTCATGTGGCGATCATAGGAAAACATTATCATGTCTGGTTATGTCCCCGACGAGCCGTGGCGGGCGTCGATTCTAGCGTTGAGACCTCCAATCGACTGGTCATCATCAGTCCATGTAGTTTTCTGCTCGCATTCCTGGATTCCTGGATGAAGTCCGGTCAGCAACCCTTTGCGCAAAGCGGGTTAGAAGAGTTATGAGCACAAAGCCTCGATTGGCGGCGCATGATTCACCGACCAGGGAAGATGTGATCCTCGCGCATCCGGAAGAGGAGTTTCTCGTCGAGGAGATCAGCGAGCGACAGAAGAACGAGCGTTCTGTGGCCAGGCTGCGATTGCTATGGGCACAACGGTCTCTCCTATTTCGCATCAGTGTTTGTGGTCTCATACTGTCCACTGTAATTGCGTTCCTCATTCCCACTCGCTACACCTCGCAAACGCGGTTAATGCCGCCGGATAAAGAATCGAATTCCGGCCTGGCCGCAGCGGCTGCCGCACTAACGGGCGGTGGCGGTAGCGGCGGCAGTCTCGGAGGAATGGCTCTCGGTTTGCTCGGTCTCAGCAGCACCAGCGATATTTTTGTCGGGATCCTGAGTAGCCGCACGGCCGAAGACGCGCTGATTCAGAAGTTTGACTTGAGGAAGGTTTATTCCGACCGGCGCATGGAAGACGCGCGCAGGGATTTAGCGGAGCATACCGGCATCGACGTGGATCGCAAGAGCCAGATCATCACCATTGCGGTTACCGACAGAAGCCCGCAGAGAGCGGCCGCGATGGGAGAGGCTTATGTGGAAGAACTGGATCGTCTGGTGGCCGAGTTGAGCACGTCCTCGGCTCGCCGCGAGCGCATTTTCCTAGAAGGGCGGTTGCAATCCGTCACCCAAGATCTGGAGACCGCGGAGAAAAACTTTAGCCAGTTTGCAAGCAAAAACACAGCGATTGATGTCCCCGCCCAGGGCAAGGCGATGGTGGACGCGGCGGCGACCCTGCAGGGACAATTAATTGCTGCCCAGTCCGAACTCGAGGGACTCAAGCAGATTTACACCGACAGTAACGTTCGTGTGCGGTCGGTGACCGCGCGAGTTGCTGAACTCCGTAATCAACTGAACAAGCTGGTCGGGAAGGGTGAGACCGGAGTCGGGGAACCTGGGCAGGAAGGAGAGTCGGCGTATCCATCCATACGGAAATTGCCTCTGCTTGGTGTTACCTATGCAGATCTATATCGACAGAACAAAGTTCAGGAGGCGGTCTACGAGACGCTCACTCAGGAATACGAGCTCGCCAAGGTTCAGGAGGCAAAAGAAATTCCGACGGTGAAAGTGCTCGACCGCGCGGACGTGCCAGACAAGAAGTCATTTCCACCGCACCTGCTGATCATGATCCTGGGGACAGCGTTGGCGTTTTCGATCGGAGTAACTTGGGTCTTCGCGAATGCGGCGTGGGAGGCGACAGATCGGAGCGACCCCCGCAAGATGTTCGCGCAGGAGGTCTTCGAGACTGTGGGTGCGGAGTTGAGGCGGGTGTCGCGGAAGGGCTCTCGTCAGCCGGCAGACGCGAAGATTCCGGGTCACCTTGGTGAGGTCCAGGACCAAACCAGAGACGAGAAGTAACGTGGTTGATGGGTGCAGCTTATTGCTAAATGAAGTAATGTCGCAAATGCTTATGTGACTGGCGCGGGCGAAGCTTTATACGGAAGGTGCCGAAACTCTTATGAGACGTGCGACAAACGTCACTTTTCGTCCCTGCCGCGAGCGATGTTTGCCTCTATCATTCCCATACGCTGAGAAGTATTGGTCCGCAACCCGCACACGCGCGAACCGTGAAAAACGAGTGACCGAGCCGATTTTGCCGTGGCATCAATTGATCCGTCACCGGAAAGATGGTCGAACTCGGGTGCAGGCTCTTTTGGTTTCGGACCACGTATTCGTGCGCTTGTCGCCGATCGATCGTGGAAAGGCGCCGCCGGGACCGAGGGCAGTTCGCCCTGCTGGTGTTAACGAGCACCGGTCAGCACTGCCAGAAGAAAAATACGGGTCCCTGAAAAAAGAGTGCGGCGTTCGCGCGGGGCCCTGCCCGCATCTTACTGTTGGGCGCCGTTTGCGTGTCAAAGCGGACCCCTTCGCTGGTCTGGAAGGCATCGCGATTTGGCGAAAGGGCAGCCTCAGAGTAGCGCCGCCGACCGATCTCATCCAACGATCCACGCCGATGGACGTCGAGGCGGATTCTCGTGAAGCTGTACTTTTCGCGCCAGGACGCAATTTAGACTGCGAAGAGGACAAGTTATGTGGAAAAATCCTATGACCGAAAGGAGCTGATATCGGAGATGAGGACCAGCGGGGAGTGGACATCTTGAGAGTTTTGCTAACTGGCGGTGCTGGATATATTGGTGCCGTGCTGTGTGAAACCTTGCTCGGAGCCGGACACCGCGTAACGGTTGTCGACAATCTTATGTTCCGACAAAATGGTCCATTCCATCTATGCGCGAATCCTTGTTTCGATTTCATTCGCGGGGATGCGCGCGACCCTGTTCTGATGCGCCGGCTCGTACCCCAAGCTGATATCGTGATCCCCTTGGCTGCGATCGTTGGCGCCCCGGCGTGTGACCGCGATCCTTGGCTAGCACGTGCGGTCAATCTAGAAGCGATTCGATTATTGAACAAATTGCGCAGCCCTCAGCAACTCGTCATCTTCCCGACGACAAACAGCGGCTACGGCACCAAATCTGGGGCGATTTTCTGTACGGAAGAAACACCGCTCGAACCAATTTCTCTTTACGGCGAGCTCAAAGTGCAGGCGGAGGAGGAACTGCTAGGGACTCCGAACACGATCACACTCCGGCTGGCAACGGTATTCGGAATGTCGCCCCGGATGCGACTTGATTTGCTCGTGAATCACTTCGTCCACGCGGCGGTCACGGAGCGCTACCTGGTCATTTTCGAAAAAGACTTCAAGAGAAACTATGTCCATATTCGCGACGTTGCCGACGGCTTTCTCTTTGCGATCGACCATCGCCAGGAGATGGCGGGCCGTGCTTACAACCTGGGCTTGGATTCAGCGAATGTCTCCAAAGAAGAGTTGGCACATAAGATTCAGGCCTTTGTGCCGAAGTTCTGTATTCTCTATTCCGAGATCGGATCAGATCCGGACAAGCGGAACTATATCGTATCGAGCGAGCGACTGTGCCAGGTGGGATTCCAAGCACACCGCACACTCGAGGACGGTATCGGGGAACTTCTGAAGGGATATCAGATGATGGGCTTAGGGGAATTTCAAAACGCCTAATTCGAGGGAATCATGCCACACACCGCATTCCCGGCAAGAATGTTGACCGAATCGCAAAACGTCAGCACCGGAACCATCGTCAGGGCCAAGGCGCCGTTACGTATCAGCTTTGTCGGCGGAGGGACCGATCTACCCCACTATTACGAGAAATATGGCGGTGCCGTTCTCTCGAGCACGATCAACCGTTACGCTTTCGTGACTCTATTGGCTCGTGAAGACAAAGAAGTTCATCTCCATTCGCTCGATCTGGGGCACTTGATACGCTACAACCTGGACACCGGTCCTGTCTATGATGGTGTCCTCGATTTGGCGAAGGCAGCTATCCATCGGATCGGCGTCAAGCACGGCCTTGAGATGGATATTCGGCTGGAAGCTCCGGCGGGAAGTGGCTTGGGTGGTTCATCCGCTCTCACAGCGGCAGTCCTAGGTGCGGTGGCAGCAACCAACGGGCATGCGATTGGCCCCTACGATCTGGCGGAGCTCAACTACGTCGTTGAGCGAACCGACCTGAAGATTGCCGGCGGCAAACAGGACCAGTACGCGACGACGTTTGGCGGGTTCAATCTGATCGAATTCTATAAGGACCGCGTCGTTGTCACGCCGCTTCGCATCGACCGTGCAGTGCTGAACGATCTCGAGGCTCATCTACTGTTGTGCTACACAGGAAAGGTGCGTCCCCGTCTCGGTCTCATCGATCAGCAGGTGCGCTTTTTCGAAGAGGGTCGTCGAGAAACAATCGAAGGGATGCGGCGTCTCCACGAAATGACCCATGAAATGAAGGAGGCGCTATTAAGAGGCCGACTTCACCGATTCGGCGAGTTGCTCCACGAGGCCTACGTTAGCAAAAAGCAGATGAATCCCCACATCACTGAGGGGACATTGACCGACGAACTCTACGAAGCGGCTCTGCGTCAAGGTGCGCTCGGCGGAAAATTGTGCGGTGCTGGAGGTGGCGGCTATTTGTTGCTTTATTGCGAAACCGGCCGACAGGATCAGGTGATGCGCGCGCTGGAAGGACTCGGCGGTCAATTCACGAGTTTCTCGTTTGAAGGAATGGGCTTACAGGTTTGGCGAAGCTCCTCCAAGTGAAGACGGCGGCCATCCTAGCGGGGGGAAAGGGAGAGCGCCTGCGGTCAATTATTGACGATCGGCCGAAGGTACTGGCGCCCGTGAATAATCGCCCATTCCTTGTCCACCTCTTGGACCAGTTGTCCGAAGCAGGTGTGGAAAGAGTGGTGCTATGCGTGGGCTACCTGGCTGACCAAGTCGAACAAGCGCTCGGCCCCCGTCACGGAACGCTTTCCCTGGTCTACTCTCGCGAAAACGAACCGCTCGACACTGGCGGCGCATTGAGGCTTGCCCTGGCCGACCTCGATGATGACCCGGTCTTGGTTCTGAATGGTGACTCATTCTGCGAACTGGATTTTTCTGCGCTGTACGATTGGCACACGTGGAAGCGAGCCAGTGCGACCATCGCACTGACCTACCTGCAGGACGTGCAACGATTCGGCAGCGTAAAGTGGCTCAGCGACGGCAGGATTGCCCAATTCCGGGAAAAGGATCAGCAAGGTGCCGGATGGATCAACGCCGGTATCTATCTCCTCGCGCGCTCAGTTTTAGAGTCAATTCCCTTCGGTTCACGAAAATCACTCGAGCGCGATTGCTTTCCGGCTTTGGCGCAGCAGCGATTGCTTTACTCATATCCGGGAGGGAAGCGCTTCATCGACATCGGTACCCCAGAGTCTTACCGCGAGGCGCAGCATTTTTTCGTCGAGAGATGCGCTGAACTGTCTCAGGGTAATGGGACGGGCTCTCGACGTTACGTGCTGCTTGATCGGGACGGCACGGTGAATACAGAAAAGAACTACCTCTCCCACTCGAACGAGCTTGATTTGTTGCCCGGCGCAGTGGAAGCCCTAGGGCGGTTGCAAGAGATGGGGCTAGGCCTTGCTGTCATTACAAACCAATCGGGTGTAGGTCGTGGATACTTTGATCTTCAACGTGTGGAATCCATTCACGAGCGCCTCCGCGAGTTACTCGCCGATGGAGGAGTTCATCTCGACGGCATCTACTTTTGCCCGCATTCGCCCGTAGACAACTGTTACTGTCGAAAGCCCGCTCCGGGAATGATTTATCAGGCCGCAGCAGAACTCGGGCTCGATCCAAGACAATCTTTTCTGGTTGGAGACAAGTTGTCAGACATCGAACTCGGTAAAGTGGTTGGTGCGACCACGTTTCTGGTTCGCACCGGCTATGGCGATCAGTTGCTCAAGGACGAAGAAGCCGCTGCCGATTACGTGGTCGCTGATCTTCAGGAGGCATCTACGGTGATTGAGAGAATCATTAACAAGGGCCCGGGCAACCGCGACAACGGGAAAAACGGCGCAAAGGCTCCGGCCTCCCAGGAAGTAGCCAGGCACGAAGTGGGGGAACAAATCCGAGATTACTTACTCGCGAGTGCGGAAGCCAATCGTCGGGCTGCGGAGAACTGTACCGAAGCGATCGCTGCGGCGGCGCATATGATCGCCTCATGCCTCCGCCGAGGCGGCAAGCTGCTGATCTGCGGAAATGGCGGCAGCGCAGCACAAGGCCAGCACATGGCTGCCGAATTCGTGAGCACCCTCAACAAGCACGTGCGGCGGCCAGGGATGGCCGCGATTTCATTGACGACCGACACGTCAATACTCACTGCCGTGAGCAACGATTTTGGTTTTGCAGAGGTGTTCGAGCGTCAAGTGGAAGCCTTAGGGCGCCCAGGCGACGTTTTACTGGCCCTTAGTACGAGTGGGAATTCCGAGAACGCGGTTCGCGCCGTCGAACGCGCCAAACGTCAGCAGATCCAGACAATTGCCCTGGTCGGCGCAAATTTGTGCACACTCACACATGCGGCGGATGTTTCGATCCGCGTGCCTATCGAGGACACCCAGCACATCCAGGAAGTGCACATGGCCATCGAGCACATCCTGTGCGTATTGGTAGAAGAAGCAGTCCTGAACGGAGAGAGACCGTGAGCGGTTTCTGGGCTGACAAGAGAGTTGTGGTTACTGGCGGCGCCGGTTTCCTGGGCAGCCACCTAGTGGCACAGCTCCGCAAGGCAGATTGCAAGAATCTTTTCGTGGTTCGCAGCCGGGACTATGATTTGACCAAGGAAGACCAAATCGCCAGATTGTTCCGCGAGCATCCCGCAGACGTCGTCATTCATCTAGCTGGATTGGTTGGAGGGATCGCTGCCAACAAAACGCTCCCCGCGGACTTCTTCTATCAGAATCTGATGATGGGCGTGCTTGCCCTTCACTACTCTTGGAAGACTGGTGCGCAGAAGTTCGTCTGCGCCGGGGCGGGGTGCGGGTATCCGGAGCGCGCGCCGATTCCACTGAAGGAGGAGAATTTCTGGGAAGGATTTCCCCAGAAGGAAAGTGCAGCTTATTCTCTCGCCAAGCGGATGCTGCACGTCCAGTCGGTGGCCTACTGGCAGCAGCACAAGTTTCCGGCTGTCGTCACCATTCCCGGTAACATCTACGGCCCTCACGATAATTTCGATCTCGAAAACGCCCACGTTATCCCGGCACTGGTGCGCAAGTTTGTCGAAGCGACTGAAGAAGGTGGCCGTGGGACGGTCGAGGTTTGGGGATCTGGTAAGCCCACACGCGATTTCGTTTATGCCGGTGATGTCGCCGATGGGATTCTTCGAGCTGGCGAAT
>Ga0210404_10000498_pt1 | contig 20130 bp, 20 predicted proteins | sample IncBWH28MmetaG_FD_155455 | JGI IMG/M metagenome (GOLD analysis project Ga0210404, IMG submission 155455) | Forest soil microbial communities from Barre Woods Harvard Forest LTER site, Petersham, Massachusetts, United States - Inc-BW-H-28-M | ecosystem: Environmental > Terrestrial > Soil >... | reverse complement strand
CGGCCGCGCCATCAAGGAAGGTTCGGCACCATTCCTCGAAATACACCAGCGACCAGATCAGCAATCGGCGGTTCTGGTGCCCATCGAGGTGTTCGTTGACGAGTTGTTGAGTGGCCTTGCGATCAAAGAATTGGTAGATCTCGGGAGAACCGTTGAACAGCAGCTTGCGAACATAGTCTATACTCTCGCCGCGGAACCAGCTCGCGTCAGGGGCGGAGAATCCCTGCTTCTCAGCTTTCGTGACGGATTCCGGGATATACCGCTCCATCGTCTTTCTGAGCAGGAGCTTCCCGTCGCGTGTGCGCTGGAAGTATTTCTGAGTCTTGGCGCCAGGTTCGTTTTCGTTGAGCTTCAAGACCTGATCAAGATTGCCGAGCTTCAATCGCACCGGAACACGCTGCGCAAAGTCGACCAGATCGTTATCCAAGAACGGCACGCGGGTTTCGAGTCCGTGCGCCATCGATAGCTTGTCTTCCACCACCAACAGTCCATGCAGGAACGTGCGTGCTTCGAAATACAGGGAGTGACCGACGTAGTCCTCGGGCCGGGTGAAAGTTTCCGCATGCTCCTGGAAGACGTCCCGAAAAATGTCGCGCGTCCAGACGTGCGATACATCCTTCCACATGGGCTGGAATACCTGCTGGATGGCCTTGTTGGGGATCAGCCGTTGCCAAAAAAGATAGTACTTGTCGATGTAGTGCTCGAAATCGTCGTTCACGACGGCCCGGTAGTAGCGCCAGGGATATCCGCCGAACAACTCGTCGCCACCAGCCCCCGACAGCGTCACCTTCACGAACTTGCTGGCAAGCTGCGCTGTATAGAAGTTCGGGTAACTCTGCCCAACGCGCGGTTCTTCGAGATGGTAGACCAGCCGCGGCATGACGCGTTCCATGTCACCCGCCTTGAGGACCATTTCGTAGTGCTCTGTCTTGAACAGGTACGACATGTGCTCGGCACGTGCCCGCTCGTCGTAGCCGAGTTCCACGCCGGATGCGGAATTCAGATCAAAGCCAGTGGTGAACGTTTTGATGTAGGGGAGCTGGGTTGCCGCCAGCGCTGTGATCGACCCGGAATCCATTCCTCCGCTGAGATACGAGCCCACGTCGACGTCGCTCACTAGTTGACGATTCACGGCCTGTCGGAATAGGCGATCGAGTTCCTCGACATATTCCCGCTCGTCGCGCACAGCCTCCGGTTCGGTGAAGTGGTAGTCCCAGTAGCGCGTCATTGTCAGGGCGCGCTCGCCGATCCGGATGACCGCGTGGCTGCCCTGCGGCATCAGCATGATGTTCTTGAAGAGCGTCCGGTCGGTGAAAAAATTCTGAAAGGTGAAATATTCGAGCAGCGCCTCGCGATCGAGATTGGTCCGATACGCCGAATGCGCAAGGATCGCCTTGATCTCGGACCCGAACAGTAAGGTGTTACCGGCAAAGGTATAGTACAGCGGCTTGATGCCGTATCGGTCGCGCGCTAGTGTCAGGGTCTTTTCCTTCTTGTCCCACAGCACGAAGGCGAACATGCCGTTGAAGCGCTCGAGTGCCTTCACACCCCATTCGGCAAGAGCGTACAGAAGAACCTCGGAGTCGGTCCGAGACCGGAACTGATATCTCAAACTTTCGAGCTCAGTCCGAAGCTCCTGAAAGTTATAAATTTCTCCGTTATAGGTAAGGACGTAGCGTCCGTCTCGAGTGATCATTGGTTGATGGCCGGCTGGGGACAAATCAATAATGGCCAATCGCCGATGGCCCAGACCTACTGGTCCTTCCACATACTGACCTTCACCATCAGGCCCACGGTGAGTAATGGCATCGGTCATACGTTTCAAGAGCACAGGAGATGCTGGTGCACCATCGAGATGCACTATGCCTGCAATTCCACACATGGGTCTTACCGAAGCTGCCTTAATGCCGACACGACATATTCATAGTCGTCGGGCGAGAGTTTGTTGTGAAGCGGAATGGCCATTGTATTCTGGTCACAATCTCGGGCACCCGGATAATCCTCCGGTCGAAGACCGAATCGTTGCCGATAGTACTTCAGCATGTGCACGGCATGGGTTCCGGGCCTCGTCGCGATGCTCTGCTGCTGCAGCGCTTCCATGATCTGGTTTCTGGGCATTGGTGCGGCATTAGGATCTACATAGGTCACGCAGGCCTGCCAGGCATGCCTCCCCTCGCTGGGCTCATCCGGCATCCGCAACCAGTGTAGGTCTGCGAGATCCTTTCGGTACATTGCGGCCATCCTTAGGCGCTCATCGATAAATCGATCGAGCTTGGTAAGCTGAACCAGCCCGACAGCGCCCTGCAAATCGGTCATCCGGTAATTGAATCCCAGCATCTCAAATTCGGGTAACAAATACGGGCGTGGGCCTTTATGGCGCTCTTCCTCTGAAACTGACGCCCCGTGGTTCCGCATCCTCTTCACCTGTTCCGCAAGATGGTCATTGTTGGTCGTTACCATCCCCCCCTCACCGGTAGTGATCGATTTTCGAGGATGGAAGGAAAAGACTCCGAGATCTCCCAACGAGCCTGCTGGTCGACCACGCAATGCTGCTCCTGCCGCACAAGCGGCATCTTCGACGATCTTGATATCGGGCCGCAAAGCGGCTCGCATCTTATCAATATCTACGCAGAGACCGAACAGGTGAACAGGGATAATCGCTTTCGTGCGCGGAGTCACGCGTTGCACAAGATCATTGAGTTCTATGTTGAATGTGACGCGATCCACATCCGCAAACACAGGCGTTGCGCCACAGTAGATCACGACATTGGCCGTTGCCACCCACGTAAACGCCGGTACAATCACTTCGTCTCCTGGCCCGACATCGAGCGCGGCCAACGCAAGGTGGAGTCCGGTTGTCGCCGAAGTCACGGCAATCGCATGCTTAACTTGATGACGTCGCGCAAACGCCGTTTCGAAGGCCGCCACCTTGGGCCCCTGCGTCAGCCAACCGGATTCAATCGGCTCACGTAGGGCCTGCCACTCCTCATCCCCTAGACTTGGCGTTGCGATTTGAATCTGCCGTTTCGGATTCATTCCTGCCGTCCTCACAAGCCTGCAGCAGCCCGCCGCGTAGCAACCTCTTCTTTATGTGCGGATCTCCACGCGATCAGTTTCGCCAGCCCCTCACGGAGGTCTACCGTTGCCTCAAACCCTATCTCAGCTTTCGCTCGTTTCGGAGAGCCAATCCTGTTACGAACCAGCGTGGCCTGGCTACGGGGAGCATACTTGATCGGCTGTTTACAGCTTGTGAGGGTCGTGACCATTTCGGCCAGCTCCTTGAGCGACGTTCGCTTCCCGGTTCCGACATTGTAGAACCGGTCGGTGGTTTCAGCTTTCATGGCACAGATATTGGCACGGCCGCAATCTGATACCGCCACAAAATCGAACGCTTCGCTCCCGTCGCCGAGAATGGTCGGCCCTTCGCCGCGGTCGATGGCATCGAGCATTTTCATGATCACGGCGATATAGGCCCCACGATAATCCTGCCTGGGACCGTAGACATTCATATACCGCAAACCGACGAAGTCGAGCCCGTACCGGTGGTGAAATGCACGCGCCATGGCTTCGCCGCAGATTTTTGTGGCTCCATAAAAATTTTTGTTGAGAAACGGATGGTCTTCGGTCATCGGCTCCTCGACTGCATCGCCATAGACCGACGCTGATGAAGAGTACACAAGGCGTTTGATCTTGTTTGCAACGCACGCTTCCAGGACATTAAAAGTGCCGCGAACATTTACGTCGAAGGCCGATCGTGGAAACTCGTGACATTGAAGCAACCACAGCGCCGCAAAATGGAACACCCCATCCATCCCTTTCATGGCAACATTTAGTATGTCCGTCTGACAGATATCTCCTCCGATGTCGAAGATCTTCACGCGCGGATCTTTCAGCGGGTCCACGAGATTTTCATGCGTCCCGCGGAGAAAGTTGTCGTAGATCCGAATCTCAGCCACATCCTCTTTAACAAGCTCATCCACTGCGTGTGACCCGATAAGCCCGGCTCCTCCGATCACTAAGACTTTTTTCCCTCTTAGATCCACGTGGCCACTCCTCTCGAAATCAGTGTGCGACTCGACTACGCGTAATATGCTGCGATCGCTTCGACCACTTCGGTCTGCTGCGTCGCTGTCAACTCGGGATAGATCGGAATGGCGACGGTCTCTTTGGCCGCGCGTTCCGACTCGGGAAAGTCTCCTTCATTATGCCCGAGGTATCGAAACCACTCTTGCAGATGGAACGGGACCGGATAATAAATTTCGCTTCCGATTCCTTTTTGTTTTAGAGACGCCATGATGTCATCTCGCTTTTCGACTCGAAGCACGAACTGATTGATGTGGTAGTGCTTGGCTCCTGATTCGCGGTAGACCGGGGCAGGCAACCGAACTTTCCCTTTCTGCACCAATCCGCTCTGCTGAAAGAGCGTCTCGTGCGTCGTGCATTCTCCTGGCGCCGCCTCGTCCTGTCGTCTAAGTATCTCAGCTTTACATTGAGCACCGCGGCTTGGATCGTATCAAGCCGGAAATTGCCGCCGATCATCTTGTGGTAGTACTTCGGCTTGCCCCCATGGACGCGCAACACTTTCATGCGCTCAGCCAATTCCTGATCATTCGTGACCACCATCCCACCATTGCCCAATGCTCCCAAGTTCTTGCTGGGGGAAAAGGAGAGGCAACCAACTGTTCCCATCCCCCCAGCCCGCCGGCCTTCACGGTATTCCGCGCCGATTGCCTGTGCCGCGTCTTCAATGACCTTCAAATTGTGCCGTTGCGCGAGATCAAGAATCGGAGCCATGTCTGCGCACTGTCCGTAGAGATGTACCGGAATCATGGCTTTGGTTTTTGACGTAATCGCTTTACCGATTTTTGAGGAATCAATATTGTATGTCCTGGGATCAATATCGACGAGAACCGGCTTGGCACCGAGGCGCGCGACAGCTCCCGCTGTCGCAAAGAAGGAATAGGGCGTGGTGATGACTTCGTCTCCTGGGCCGATCCCTATTGCCATCAATGCAATGAGGAGGGCATCGGTACCGGAGGAAACCCCCGATTCCATGACTGGTCTGACAGTAGGAAGCCACTCGTTCTTCCAACTTGGACACTTCTGGCCCGAGAATGAATGCTTGGCTCCGAAACGTCTGTTCGATCGCAGCCATGACTTCTTTATGAAGCGGCTCGTGGTGTGTCTTCAAATCAAGTAGTGGAACCCCCGTAGATTTTCCTCGGTTTCTCGTTAAATCGTCTTCATGCCGCCGGCGGTAACTGTGTAACGCATTTCACAGGTTGGACAGGTCGCCTTTTTGCCCTTGATGACGAGCTTCACTCCACAGACGCACATCCACCCGGTCTGCCGGCCTGGATTGCCTACTACAAGCGCATGATCGGGCACATCCTTGGTCACCACGGAACCGGCGCCTATTAAGGCATATTGTCCGATCGTGATGCCACAGAGAATTGTTGAATTCGCGCCTAACGTCGCCCCTTTTTTGACCAGCGTCGGTCGCAGCTCATTCATTCGAGGGATTTCGCTTCGCGGGTTAAACACGTTGGTAAAGACCATGGAGGGGCCGCAAAAAACAAAGTCTTCCAGTGTCACGCCCTCGTAGACGGAAACGTTGTTCTGGATCTTCACTCCGTTCCCGACCGTCGCGTTGGGACCGACCACCACATTCTGGCCGATCTTACAGGTCTTCCCGATACGAGATCCTTTCAAAATATGCGAGGTGTGCCAAATGCTCGTGCCCTCTCCAATCTCGACGCCGTCATCAACGAATGCCGACTCATGCGCAAAATACTTCTTCTCCGTAGATGGTACGTGCTGCTCCTGGCGATACGATTCTTCCTCCAACGCCTTTTGACAACGATGCAGCACGGACAACACGCGCAGTCCCTCATCCCCATCGGTCCTCGGCCGCGTTCTGGTGGCAACACAATCTAGAAAATGGAGACACTCGTTGCGAAGGGGCTCCCCCTGATCAAGCTCGACCGGCTGGGCCTCCGCCTTGTTTGCGATTGGAATATTGTTTTTCCAGTCAATGGAGTGTGGGTAGAGCAGCAACTTATCCTTCTTCTCCATGTCGTCGAACACGGCCATCTTTCGATCACCCACAACGATCAATTTCTGCTCTTTGAACGGGTGTAGCCACGAAACGAAGATATGAGCTTTTACGCCGCTGGGGAACGAGAGCAGGCTGATCGTGACGTCGGCAATCTGTTCATGGAGGTAATTTCCTCCTTGAGCCCTGACATTCTCCGGCATTTCGTTCAGCAGCCCCAAGATCACCGAAATATCGTGTGGCGCGAACGACCACAGAATATTTTCTTCACGCCGAATTTTCCCAAGATTCAAACGATTAGAGTAGATGTATTGAATTCTCCCCAACTCTCCCGCACCAAGGAGTTCCTTTAGTTTGAGCACTGCCGGGTGATACCAAAGGAGGTGTCCCACCATCAGCATGCGGTCCTTCTTTTTGGCAAGAGCGACGAGCCCTTCCCCTTCCTCAACAGAGAGACAGAGTGGCTTTTCCACGAATACATCTTTTCCGGCCAGCAAGGCCTCTCTCACTGCATCTGCATGCGCCTCGGCCGGCGTCGCAATCGCCACGGCTCGTATCGTCGCATCTCTCAGCACTTCCGAATACGCATTGAACATCTTCGCCGAGGGATACAACTGTTTGAACGACTCCAACCGTTCCGGATCGGTGTCGCAAATGGCTCCCAGCGCGTTCAGACCATGAAAGTTGCGCACGAGATTTTTCCCCCAGTAGCCAGCCCCGATGACGGCCACTTGTGGCATTCCTTCACTACGCGCATTAGACATACTCATAGTCACGCCTCCAAAGAACTCGGATCATTGCTACGTTGCTTTCCTTCAGTTTTTGTTTGGCCACCGTCAGGTTTTCTTTGTCGTTCCCACCCCCCACGTTATAAATGGTGCCTGGCTGACCATGACTCAGGACATGCTCAATCCCGGCGCAATGGTCATCGACCGCAAGCCAACCACGCCAGTCTCCTACTCAGTAGTGGTTGGGAAGGGTAGCAGTAATAAATAACGTTTGGCCCGTCAAGCTCATCCTTCTCATTTCTCCAAACATCGGCTGAGGGAGTACTCACCTACGCACAGCCGTTGGGCCAGGCACAGACCGACCGGCCTGTAGTTCCTAAATCAGTGCTCGCTTCGTGCGACCTCTTTCAAAGAGAGATCGCCTGCCCCTGCCTCAGTCGAGATCTGAAGCCTCACCGAACACAATCCGGCTGCCACCAGAATCCAGAAGAGGTGCGCGAGGCTCCCCGCAAACATGTAATCGAACAGGTTCCGCGTGGCGAAGCCTACAGTGACAACTGCGACTGCCACAAGTAACCCTTGCGTTTCGGCAGCCGTGGACTTTCGCCACTGTTTCGTCAGCGTTGAGACAATGCTGACGAAAATCCAGATAAATAAGATGATGGCCGGCACACCGCTCCCCATGAGCACCATCGCGAATGTGTTGTGTAACGCCAGGAGCACTTGCTCCCCCGGTTCTTTGCTTTTTTCCGCTGCTACCTCAGCCGCGTGCAGTTTCAAAAAGGTGTCATTCCCGTACCCGACCCCGACGAGGGGATGCTGAACGACCTGGTGAAGCCCGAGCCGCCATGTCGTCACACGGGCGCTGAGGGTCCAGGGATCGATGGTGCCCCGTTGGTACCCGATCTCGGAGACGACATACAAGCCGCCCCCCATCGCGATCGCACCAGCAAGGACCCATATGAGCAGTCGACGTCGACCAGCCATGAGTCCGAAACCGACTGCCTGGGCCAAATGCGCCACCCAGCCGGCCCTGGTATAGGCCGCAACTTGCGCAAGTCCTGCCATTACGAGAGTCAGAGTCCCGATTGCCCGCACCCAAACGGTCCGATGGATCACAACCCACCCAATGAGAATTGGAATAACGAGCACCAGGTAGGTCGTCAACCAGTTGTAGTCCGAATAGGGAGCCCCAGCACGAACGAGACGATCTCTCCACGTTCCTCCACGCAGAACAAAATCCACCAGGGCAAAGCCTGACAAAACGAGGCTGCCCAAGACCACTGCCCATAAAATCAGTCGGGAAAGTTCGATGCGCCTGTAACTACGCAGCACGAACATGGCCCAGTAGAAGACGAGAACCTGCGCCACAAGCTTTCTCCACTCTGAGAAACTGTAGGCCAGATCGGTCGCAAAAGGGACCGTATACAGCACCCACCCGACAAACCCAAGCAGCGGCAGGTCGATCGGTGTTCGAATCCACGGATTTATTCTCTCGACCCAGGCAAGGTACAGTGCTACGGCAAGCAAGAAAAAGAATGCGTACTCTTGGGAGTGAATCAGCCTCGGGAAGAAACTCAAAAACGTGATTCCCACCAGGCCATAAGCCTGAAGTTTCCAGAGTACCGCACTCGCTCGCCAAGGGGCATGGACAGGAGCGGCCGTGGGGACGTCCTGAATTGGTTTTGTGATACTGGTATTCAACGCACGCTTTATGATCGCCCGGGAATACTACGCGGCTGCGGATGCTGCCGCGCTCTTCACAAACTGACCCAGCGAATCTCTCCAATGGGGAAGCGTAATTCCCGACTGCTTCAGCACGCAATTCGCCAGTACAGAATAACTGGGCCGTGCGGCTCGCCGTCCAGCTTCAGCGGTTGTAATGGGATGTATGGGAGTCTGTCGCCCCATCGCCGACACGATGGCAGACGCCAATTCGTACCAGGTGCAGTCGCCTGCCCCAATCGCGTGAACGATTCCCCGGATGTCGAGCGTAAGCATCCTGGCTAACGATTGTGCGAGATCTGCCGCGTAGGTCGGACATCCCCGTTGATCCGCCACCACGCGCAGTTCCGGCTGCTCCATTGTCAATCGCATCATCGTCTTTACAAAATTCTTGCCATGGGCACTGTAGAGCCATGACGTTCGAACCACCAGAGCGTTAGGGCAGTGCGCCAGCGCTCGGTGTTCACCTTCTAGTTTTGATTTGCCGTAGATATTCAGCGGATTCGCCAGATCACTTTCCAGATAGGGAGTCCTCTTCAACCCATCGAACACATAGTCGGTCGAAATATAGATCAGGCGGGCTTTGGCTCTCGTCGTTCCCCTTGCTACCCATTCTGTCCCCTGGGCATTGACTGCCATAGCCAGATCAGGCTGGTGCTCGGCTCCATCGACATCCGTATAGGCTGCAGCATGGATCACGACGTCAGGTTGGGCACTGGCTACCTGTTCTTCACATGATGGCTTGGTCAGATCGAAGGCCGGGATGTCCATCAGGACCAATTCGTGCGACGCAAGAATGCGTTGGAGATCGAAGCCGAGTTGACCGTTCGCCCCAGTAATCAGGATCCGCATAGCTTAATAGGGGTATAGTAAAACTATGGGATAAAGGGGTAGCGGGATAAAGGGATAGCTGTGGATTCCCGACGTCCACATGCACGACTTATTGTTTTTGATCACTTGTTCCTTTGGCTCTGAGGGGTCGTATGAATGAATTCAGCATTCGGCTAATTCTTTCGGCCTTTCCTTCGAACTGGTCGTAGTCTAAAGATCCGAGGTAGCAAAGATCCCTGGCTAACAAGCTATGGTATCGTGTTTCCTCAAGACTGGCTCTTGCTGTGACCAAGAATTGAATGTACTCTTTCCTTGAGTACCGCGCATTTCCCTCGACAATATTTGCGGGCACGGAAGAAGCTGCTCTGCACAATTGACTAGTTAGGCGAAATTTCTCATGGTCCGGAAAAGAACTCGTTAGCCTGTAGACGTCCAAGACCATTTCATGTGCCAGCTTCCAGACTTCAAGCTCCTTCCAATGCATCCTATTCCTACCCCGCTACCTCTCTATCCCGTTACCCCCCTCTACCCCTTCCTGAAGACGCCGGCCATACATTTGTTCGTAGTAGGTGCGAAACTCCCCGGACTTGATCTTCCTCCACCAACCTTCGTGCGTGCGATACCACTCCACTGTCTTACGAATCCCTTCTTCAAAAGACAACTTCGGCTGCCAGCCAAGATCACGAAGCCGGCTGCAATCGATGGCATACCTTCGATCATGCCCGGGACGGTCTGTGATGAACCTGATCAAGGACTTGGGTTTGCCTAAACAGTGGAGTATGAGTTCGGCCACCGTTAGGTTTTCTTTCTCGTTCCCACCGCCCACGTTATAAATGGTGCCTGGCTGACCATGATTCAGGATATGTTCAATCCCAACGCAATGATCATCAACGGCAAGCCAGTCGCGCCGATACCGGCCGTCCCCATATAACGGTAGCGGCTGATCATCAATCGCATTCGTGACAAACAATGGAATGAACTTTTCCGGGTATTGGTTTGGCCCATAGGTATTACTTCCCCGTGTGACGAGAACAGGGAAGTGATAGGTCGTCCAATAGCTCAGCACGAGCAGATCACCACCGGCTTTACTCGCAGAATAAGGACTGCGGGGAGACAAGATGTCCTCCTCTTTCGAATGCCCTGTTTCAACACTCCCGTAGACTTCGTCCGTACTCACCTGCAGAAAGCGTTGCACCCCGGCCTGCCGCGCCTCTTCAAGCAACACTCCTGTGCCGACCACGTCCGTCCTGGCAAAACTTCCTGGATCGAGGATCGACCGGTCAACGTGCGTTTCAGCCGCACAATTTATGACAGCCTCCACGCGATGGTCTCGAAGGATGCCTCGTACTGTCGAGGCATCGCAAATGTCGGCGTGGACAAAGGTGTACCGCGCGTGCCCGGTCAAATCGGCGAGATTGTCCAGATTGCCGGAATACCTTAGGGCGTCGAGATTGACGACGTCATGCTTACCACTGGCCAGTAGCCGATGGACGAGATGGGAGCCAATGAACCCGGCACCTCCGGTTACTAGGATTCGCACAGCGAATCCTCCGGGATAAAGGGGTAGCGGGGTAGCCGGGTAGGGTAAGGCCCGGGGGAAGGGGATAATGGGGTAATAGGGATAGAGTGCAACATGCCCATGCTCGGATTACCTTTATCTATCACTATTTCCTTTGACTCTGAGGGATCGTATTAATGAATTCAGCATTCGGCTAACTCTTTCGGCATTTGCTTCGAACTGGTCGCAGTCTAAAGATCTGAGGTAGCAAAGATCCCTAGCTAGCAAGCTATGGTATCGAGTCTCCTCAAGACTGGCTCTTGCTGTGACCAAGAATTGAATGTACTCTTTCCTTGAGTACCGCGCATTTCCCTCGACGATATCTGCTGGCACAGAAGAAGCTGCTCTGCACAATTGACCGGTTAGTCGAAATTTTTCATGATCCGGAAAAGAACTCGTTAGCCTGTAGACGTCCAAAACCATTTCATGTGACAGCTTCCAGACTTCAAGCTCCTTCCAATATTGCCTATTCCTACCCCGTTACCCCTTGTATCCCCTATCCCTATGCCCCACCCATCTTATTCGCGCCGGTTTTCGCCACTAACTGGTTAGCCAGAAACAACGACTGGATCGTCCCCGCATCCGTCCACCAGCCATCCAGAACATCCCATGTTAGTTGATCTGCTTGGATATAGGCATTGTTGACATCGGTGATTTCCAGTTCGCCGCGGCCGGACGGTTTCAGGGAATTAATGATGTGGAAGACCTGAGCATCGTAGAAGTAAATGCCGGTAACGGCATAGCGTGAGGCCGGCTTTTTGGGCTTCTCTTCAATCTGCAACACCCGTTTCCCTTGTAGCACTGGCACGCCGAAACGCTGAGGGTCAGTCACTTCTTTGAGTAAGATCTTCGCTCCAACTTTTTGATCCCGAAACGCCTGCGCAGCACCGGCGATATTGCCCTCAATAATGTTGTCGCCCAATACAACGCAGATTTGTTCACCATCGGAAAAATGTTCAGCCAGCCGAAGTGCATCGGCGATACCGCCTTCTCCCTGCTGGTATGTATAGTTTAAATGTTTGAGGCCGAACTCCTGGCCATTGCCGAGCAATTTGAGAAAATCACCGGCATTGCTCCCTCCTGTGACCAGCATAATCTCCTCGATCCCCGCATTCACTAGCGTCTGGATCGGGTAGTAGATCATCGGCCGGTCGTAGACCGGTAGCAGATGCTTGTTCGTAACTTTCGTCAACGGATTCAGCCGCGTTCCTAGCCCACCAGCAAGTACCACCCCTTTCATTCTGTCCTCCCCTTGCCACAAAATTTTGCAAAAACTTACAATCCCTCTCTTGAGACCTAGTTCAAGATAAGCCCGCTGCTGCAACCCAAGGAACCTTTTCGCCCTCCGAATGTCCGCACATCGTACCTTGAGATCGCCGACCGTGTCTGACAATAAGGAGCCACTCGCTCCTCAAGCTTGGTCATCTCTGGACGTAGAAGGAAGGCATGAGGGTGAAACACCTGCTCAATGGCAGCCATTATCTTTGTGTGAAGCGGTTCATGGTGCGCGGCAAGATCAAGCAGCAGAACAGCCATACTTCGTCCTTCTCTTGATTCAACAGACAATGAACACAACCCCTGTCACCTTTCTCCTTAGTCTCTCACTGAACGGGTGCAATGTCGCCGATATCGATTTCGACCGCCGCCGCTTGCTGAATCAGACGGACCCCAATCACTAATCGATGCCGTTTTTCTTTGCGCAAGAGAATCCCGTGCGCTGCTTGGAGCGGACCTCGGACCACTGGGATCCGTTAACTGCCCTCAGGCTTTGGCGAATGGTCATCGGGGTAATCTGGCGGCAATGACCTTGGCGAATTCGCTGAAATCACTTAAGTGATGCAGGGCGATACCATGGACAATTGTCCAGTCGATTTCTTCGTAGTGATGCACAGCAATATTCCGAAAGCCCACCGCCTTTTTAAGTTGCTGGGCCAGGCGTTCGGGGATGACATCGGCGTGAGCCAAGACATCGAACGTTTGGCCCATCGTATCCGGTGGCGACACATCCAGGTCGGCAATGACGTGTGCGCCAAGGTCTACACACAATTGCACGGCCCTGCTTAGATTGAGGGTGACGATATCCTGGAGATCAGGGTCTTGACCCAGTTTGTCCGGATTGGACGGACATTTCTCCGCGATGCGCTGGAGACAGCGACGCAGGGATTCAAGCTTATGCTCGATTACTTCCCGATCCATACCCGCCTCCTTTCAGTAAGGATTCTTGTGCGATATGGAAGGTAGTCCGCCTGATCGAAGAGGTGTCTGCGGATGAGGTCGGCGTAGCACGTCTCGCCACCCAACAGTCTTTTCCCATGCCGGAGGATCTGGCCTAGAAGAGGTTCGCCAACGGCGTGAAGATCTACCAAGTCCACCGGCCGACCCGTTCGTTCCGCCAACTTGTTCATCAGAGCCAGTTTCTCCCCAGCCGTGAGGCGGTGTCCGGCGTCTACTGCCAGGTCCAGATCGCTGTCCGCCCCTCCCCGACCAGCAGCCAGCGAGCCGAACAGAATGGCCAGTCTGATCCCCGGCTGTGTGTCGAGAGCGGCCAGGATCGCTCGTGTGATATTCTCGTCTCGCGTTAGCATACCTGCCTCTCGGTTCCACGACACGCGGGGATTGCACTACCGAACCTTGTTCTCATCACGCCGGCACCACATCGTTCACATCGATCTCGACAGCCGCCGCTTGCTGAATCAGACGGACCCCAATTACTAATCGATGCCGTTTTTCTTTGCGCAAGAGAATCCCGTGAACTCCTTGCAGCGGGCCTCGGACCACTTCCACTTGCATGCCTTCGTGCAGATAAGGATGCGGATCATATGGCAGCACACTGGTCATGAGGGTCCTGAGCGCCGCAATCTCCTCGTCTGGGATCGCCTCTGGGCTATGGCCGCTGCCCACAATGTCGACAACTCCTATGGTCTTGAGCACAGGCAGCTTTTGTTTCGATGCAAAGCGGACAAAGCAATACCCTGAAAAGAGAGGGACTTCGATTTCCTTTTTCCGATCCTTCCATTGGCTCATACGCTTGACCGTCGGCAATAACGGCTCAATGTTCTGATTCGCAAGCTGGTCACGCACAATCTTTTCGTGACGTGACCGCGTCCGAAGGGCGTACCAACGGGGCGTGCCCATGAACTCGTTCATGGGCACCCCCGTGCCCGATAGGCGGGAAAGGCGAGAAATGCGCGACTCGCATCAAAATATGGGATGAGCGGGAAAAGCGGGACGGGCGGGACGAGCGAGCAACGCGCGAAACGCGAATCTCGACAATCCTGGCTCGTCGAGCAAGTCCCGCACTTCTCGCCAGTCCCGCTCATCGCGTTCATGTCACCGCCTACCCTTCAACCTTTTAATCAAGGCCCCAACCATAGCACTGAGTTGTTGGACACTCTGTCTGAGTTCAATGGACTTCTCTCGGTCGAGGTATCCGACTTCTTCCGCGATGATCACTTGGGTCATTACTTCACCCGCTGATCCTTTTGCCATGTACAAATACCAGATGAATTCCTAAACAGTTTCTCGCTCCTTGCCCTCTGCTATATTGGATGAGATTGAAACAGCTGCTCTTCTTATCTGGTCCCGTAAACCAAAATCCCTGCCGAACTCTCCGTCTTTCGAGATCTGGTAGAGCGTGACCGCTAATACCTTTGCCTTCTGCCAGCATTCGAGTTCCTCAAATCGGATCACAGACATAGGATAAATGCGGGACGAGCGGGAAAAGCGGGACGGGCGAGAAATAGTCCGAGCTCGTCACTCACATCGCACCCTCTCTCGCGAGTCCCGCAAGTCGCGCTTGTCGCGCGCCCTGCGGACACAGCTCCGCCCTTTCACTTACAGATCCACATCGCACACACCACACAAAATTCCGGTCACGCGCGGAAGCGCCACGCCTTATTCGCGTAGGCCGAGTCTCAGCACCTTTTCCCGTGGCACGCCCAACTGTACCAATCGTTCTTCACAGGCTGCCGCATGCTCGAGATCAGTGATCAACACCCGATCAAATTGCCATCGACTAATCTTGTCAGGTGAAGAAACGGGACAGGAAAGAAATGATTCACGCGAGCTTCCATCAATGAATCCCACACAGTCGATATTCATCTCTCGAAGCGACAAGTATGCGAGTTCGGCTAACTCGGTCGTCCCGTAGATCACAACCCGCTGGCCATGAGAAGCGTCGCACGTCGCCATCATCTCTTTTAACCGAGTACGCATGTCACGGTAGTATGAGAGGGAGTACTGCATGTAGAGATAGGTCAGGCGTGACTTTTCCGTGAAGCCCTGTGGCGTCAGGAGATACCTGATTCGATTACGCTGGACAGTCGTGATCTTGATGTAGCCCTTGCGGGCCAGACGTTTGAGATATAGATTGGTCAGGCCGAGCGCAACACCAAGTTTGATGGCAAGGGTGCGCTGAGTGGCCCCGCCATCTCGATCGAGTTCTCTGAGGAGGAGAAGGTCTCGTTGACCATGTAAATCCATGAATTATACGGATAAATTATCGTGCTGTTCATAATATGAACAAAATAGGCGAACCTGTCAAGCAGGAAATACGGGACCCGACCTTAATCGCAACCATGGGGGACTCCAGGGATTTCGCAATCGATGAGCTACACGACGCTCATGAGAGAGCCAAAAACAACTCTATCTAACTGATCGCTTCAGAACTTCGACCCGGTCGCGCGAATAAGTCGAGAGTATGTCCTGAACTGCCAAGGGTAATATTTTAACGAGCGGAGTAGTAAGCGCTGCGCTTCCCCGCGCAATCCTGAGCGCATTTTCATTTTCCCCCAATCGGAATAGACCTGAGCAAGAAATCTATTTAGAAGCGCCTGTCTCCTCTGATCGCCAGCGTAACAGCCTTGAAGTTTCCGAAAGAATTTCTCGGAACATCGAAACATAGCATCTGATCCGGAACCTGAAAAATTGGTTGAATGCTTCCTATACTGCGTCCCAGTTTCCTCAAGAAAGATAAAGAGACCCTCTTGCCTAAGCCGGAGCATGAGGTCGATGTCTTCTCCGTAACCCCCAAGCTCCTGGTCAAATCCTCCTACGCGGTCAAATGCAACTCGGCGGATTAATATAGTTGAGGGATAAATACACGGATCCCATCCAACCAGCTGCGGCATCGTTACCCCCTTGTGGACGGACCTACGCGATGCAGAGACCAGACTTCGTTGAGTTACATGTCCTGCTTCATCGATCCAATCCATATCGCAATGAACCATGATAGCCTCTGAATTAGCTTCCAGTACAGCTACCTGCCGTTCGAGCTTTTGTCGGTACCACCGATCATCTTGATCGAGAAACGCTAGATATTTTCCTATTCCTGTTTTGGCGCCTGCGTTTCGTGCCCCTGCTTGACCCGTATTTGCCTGCTGAAGCACTTTTATTCTGTCCCGGCATTCGTTAAGGATTGCCAAGGAAGCATCCTTGGAGCCATCATCCACACAAATAATTTCATAGTCCTGATAGGACTGGGCAAATACGCTCTGCAGCGATTCCCAGAGAAATCGCTCGCCGTTGTACACCGGGATAACTACACTCACCAATGGCATCGAATACCTCTTACGCAAAGAACCCTCAGATGGGCTTGACACACTGCGGACGGACTGACACCGGAGAAAACGTCACGTCAGCGATCTGAAGACCTGTAGAGGCCGCACAGCCCGACTTCCCGACGGGGAGATGCCGCTGGGCGACAGCAAACACCTCATCGACCGCTATCAACTTCATGCAATTCTCCTCGCCTCTTGTACAGGTCGGGTGAAAGCAACGGCAACAATCGCGCCCCTTATAGAACACCTCCACAAGACCACCACAAGGACCCCACTCGCGAGGATTCGACGGGCCAAACAACGCCACCACGGGAGTGCCTACTGCGGAGGCAATGTGCATCGCGCCGCGATTGCTCCCAACGAAGAGTGCTGACTTTTTGGCGAGGACCGTGATCTGTTTAATAATTGCAAGGCCTGCCATGATGACGGGGCTACTCTTTGCCATCTGCCGAATCTGTTGCGCGAGATCGATGTCCTGGCGGCTGCCTCCGATCAACACATGGCAACTATACACGACCGTGAGATGATCGGCCAGCTCCGAGAACCGCTCCTGAGGCCAGGCCTTGAACCAGTACCGGGTGCCAGGTGCGATCGTGTGCCCTTGCGTGTTTTCGAGTGTTCAGGAAGAATTCCACAGCCTGCTAGAAAGAAGGACATCTGATTGGGACTTGCCTGAAGAACAATTTCTACAGTGTGTGGGGAGGAGTGGACACACCATCCTACTGCTTAATGGCATAGACCGTGATTTCAGTACCGTAGCCAAGATGACCGGCAATCAACGATACCGGACGGGCAATCAGATGGTCGATCAATTTGCGGAAAGGGACATCCTTCCGAAACCGATGCTTCCAGAACCGATCCAAGCTCGCCATTAAGAAGATGGCGCTGACACCGGCTCGAAAGTGATGAAACTGAAATCCTGCCTGTGTGACAAGCCCAGACAGGCTGCGCTTGTCAAAATGATAGAAATGCCTCGGGGGATCCAGCTGGAACCACCAGCGGCCAAATAGTTTGTATTCCAAGCTGTTGACATTGGGGACACTCACCACGAAGAGTCCATCGTCTTTCAACAACGAGTGGACTCTGCGCAACGCATCGGCCGGGCTCGGGAGATGCTCAAGTGAATGGCTCATGAAGACCAGGTCAAACGACTTGGGCGGAAATGGAACCGACGCCAATGTTCCCGTATGAATGTCGGCGTGAAGCAAGTCACGAGCATGTGCCGCAGCCACATCGCTGATCTCAATCCCGAAGACTTGCCATCCTTGCTCTTGTAATGACTTTAAATTTCCACCGGCTCCACAGCCTACGTCTAGAACTTTTCCCTCCCCTCGCCACGGCATCGGATGGCGGCCTCTGAATTCGCGCAGGGCCTTGTCGGGCCACAAAAGTATTCGCCGTACGGTCCGAAACCATCCGGCCGGACCACCCGCAGGGTACCCGTAGTAATCTTCCAGCACCCACCGCTTCATCTTCGTAGAAAACTTCTTCGCCTGTTGTTGAAGTGGGGGACGGACCTTCGCTTTCACCGGCGGGTAATACACCGTTGGGTAGTAGGAACCAAGGAGGTCTTTCGAAGGACGGGGATTGAGATAGATCAAACCGCACTGGCGACATCGAACAATCGTGAATTCATCTTGTGTGACTTCCAGCAGAAGATCGCGTTGCCGAATTATCGGTTCAGATTGATCCGATCGGCAGAGGTCACAGCAAACCAACTCCATCCCGTGTTTTAGTATGTTACTTGCGCTGGACGGCGCCATCCCGCTCCTCCTTCGCCGGTCAGAGAATCGCAGTCCGAGCTCGCCCCATCAGGCGACCGGATGCCGACATAACCTCATCGACCGCTATCAACCTCATGCAATTTTCCTCGCCTCTTGTACAGGTCGGGTGAAAGCAACTGCGGCAATCGAGCTCCTTATAGAGTACCTCCACAGGACCACCGCGGGGACCCCACTCGCGAGGGCTCGACGGGCCAAACAACGCCACCACGGGAGTGATCACTGCGGAGGCAATGTGCATCGCGCCACTATCGCCTCCAATGAAAAGCGCTGATTTTTTGGCAATGGCCGCAAACTGTTTAATGGTTGTACGGCCTGCCATGATGATGGGTCTACTCTTCGCCATCTGCTGAATCTTTTGCGCGAGATCGATGTCTTGATCGCTGCCTCCGATCAACACCTGGCAACCATACTGGGACATGAGACGATCGGCCAGCTCCGCGAACCGCTCCGGAGGCCAGGCTTTAAACCAGTATCGTGCCCCCGGCTGCAACATCACAATCGACTGTGATCGCTGAACGCCGAGTTGATCCAACAGTTGATCCGCGCTGTCTTCCTCTTCTGGCGTCAGCCAAAGTTGAAGATCCTTTGAGCCGGCTTGGATGTTGATGGGCTTGAGGACTTCCAGATCCCGGTCAATCCGGTGCTGCATACCTGGCACAGGCTGGATCACCTGTGTATAGCACCGCCCTCGCCAACGATGCTCGTCGTTGAATCCAATTCGAACCGGCGCCCCGCTGATCCAACTCAAAAATGCCGACCTGTCTCCATCCGTCAAATCGATCACCGTGTCGAATCGCCGACGGCGCAACCCGGCGATGAACCGCCATTGTGCCGCCAGAGATCCTTTGTCGAGGATCACAATCTCGTCCATGTCAGGGTTCCCGGACAATACGTCTTCCGTCCCGCGATTTACCATCATCGTGACCCGGACATCCGGTCGTGCAGCTTTGATGGCACGCACGGTCGGCGTCGCCAACAAGACGTCACCGATGTAGCGGAGTTTGATGATCAGAATGTTGTTCATGAAACGCTCAGCCACAACTCGTTCGATATTCGATGTTTAATAGTCCTAGAACCTCGAACAGTTACTCGCCGCACACTTCTTTATAAACTGCCAACGTCTGCCTCGCGGCGTGCTCCCAAGAAAACTGCTTGGCACGAGCGAATCCTTTGATTTTCAAGGCGGCTCGAAGCGGCTCATCCTCAAGCGCACGGATCATCGCCTCTCCGAGCGCCCGCGCGTCTTGAGGATCTGCCAGCACGGCCGCATCACCCGCTACTTCAGCCAACGCGGTTGAATTGGACGTGAGCACCGGCGCCCCACAGGCCATCGCTTCCAACACAGGCATTCCAAACCCTTCGTACAACGAGGGGAAGACGAACAGATCGGTGGAGGAATACAACAACTGCAGATCGGTCGTGGACAACCGGCCTGGACAGAGCACCTTTTCCGTTAAGCTGCGTCTTCGAGCCGTCTCCTTATAGTTCCCGAACGGATGGATGGGCGAGCCGACAAGGACCAACATTCTCGATCCCAGTTTCTTCCGCACCATCTCCGCCGCTTCAAGAAATATCTGGTGATTCTTGCGCGGGTCTGCTCCTCCAATAAATAAGACATAGTGCTCGGATGTCAGGCCGATCCGTTTCCGCAACTCCGCCATCGCCGGATCATCCCGACGTGGCACGAAATCCTCCGACACTCCGTTGGGAATCACCCTGATGTGCTCGCGTTTCAAACCAAACAGCTCCACGAGTTCTCTGGCGGAAAATTCGGACACCGTGATGGCTTTTCTGGCCCGTAGCGCGGTTTGTCTCGTCTTGAATGACGATGGCCACTGTCCCAACATCTTCTTCGAGTATTGTGGGTTTCGGTCCAGCCACAGATCGTGGA
>Ga0210404_10000497_pt1 | contig 20181 bp, 18 predicted proteins | sample IncBWH28MmetaG_FD_155455 | JGI IMG/M metagenome (GOLD analysis project Ga0210404, IMG submission 155455) | Forest soil microbial communities from Barre Woods Harvard Forest LTER site, Petersham, Massachusetts, United States - Inc-BW-H-28-M | ecosystem: Environmental > Terrestrial > Soil >... | reverse complement strand
GCCGGGCATAACGTTTTCCCCGAGGTTGGTGTCGGCGAGGCCTTTTTTCGTGGCTTCGGTGGCGGGCACGAGTGCCGGGCATGCTTCCGCAATCTTCGAAGATTGCAGATACGCCTCGCCGCACATGATGGCGGTGACGCAGGCTGCATAGTCGCGGCCGGCATCGGAGTCGTAGGGTAGACCCGCGGCCATGAGCAATGCGCCGAGGTTGGCATAGCCAAGTCCCAGAGGACGATAGTCATGCGAGTTCTTGCCGATGACCTCGGTGGGATAGCCGGCGTTGTCCACGATGATTTCCTGCGCGGTGATCAGGACGTCCACGGCGTGGCGGTAGGCTTCCACATCGAATGTTCCATTGGGAGCGAACTTCAGCAGATTCAGACTGGCCAGGTTGCAAGCTGAGTCGTCGAGGAACATGTACTCGGAGCATGGATTCGACGCGTTGATGCGGGCCGTGTTCTTCGAAGTATGCCAGCGATTGACCGTGGTGTCGTACTGCATGCCGGGGTCGCCGCAGCGCCAGGTGGCGTCGGAAATCTTGTAGAGCAGATCTTTGGCCTTGAACGTTTGCATCGGCCGGCCATCGCGGATGGCGCGGGTGGAGAAATCAGTGTCGCGGAGGACGGCGTACATGAAGTCGTCGGTCACGCGAACTGAGTTGTTGGCGTTCTGAAAGAAGATGGAGGAATAGGCTTCCGAGTCTGGAGAAGAGCCGTCGTATCCGGCTGCAACCAGAGAGTGGGCCTTGGCCTCTTCTTTGGACTTGCACTCGATGAAGTCGACGATATCGGGATGGTCGATGTTGAGGATGACCATCTTGGCGGCGCGACGGGTCTTGCCGCCCGACTTGATGACGCCGGCAAAGGCGTCGAATCCCTTCATGAAGCTGAGTGGGCCGCTAGCGGTGCCACCGCCGCTCAAGCCTTCTGTCGAAGACCGTAAAGATGACAAATTCGTGCCGGTGCCGGATCCCCACTTGAAGAGCATGCCTTCCGTCTTGGCCAGGGTCAGGATGGAATCGAGCGAATCTTTCACCGAATTAATGAAGCAAGCTGAGCATTGTGGCTTGCTATAGCCGGTAACGCCGAACTCGACGCGGGCGGTCTGGAAATTCCAGTGCCAGTTCTGCGCATCGGAGTTGGGCTCTATGCGATCGCATCCCACGTTGAACCAAACCGGCGAATTGAAGGCCGCATATTGACGGACCAGGATGTGCACCAGTTCGTCGTGGAAAGTGGCGCCGTCTTCCGGTGTTTTGAAGTAGCCCTGCGCGAATCCCCAGTCGCGGATGGTTTCAGCCACGCGAGTTACCAGGGAGCGCACTCCCGATTCGCGCTCGGGCGTCCCCAGCGTTCCGTGCAGGTACTTGCTGGCCACGATGTTGGTGGCGGTCATCGACCAGTCCTTAGGCGTCTCGACGTCCTTTTGTTCGAAGATGACGTTGCCCTTGGCGTCGGTGATTTGGGCTGTGCGCAGCTCCCATTCGATCTCGTCGTAGGGCGAGACGCCGGGTTTAGTGAAGAACCGGCGGAAGGTCATGCCAGGGGCCTTCTTCGTCGTTGTTGCAGCGTTCGGGACTGCGCCGGCGGTGCTGGGGGCTTTTTGAGTCAGTTCAGCCATTTTTGTCTCTTCCTTCTTTTGCGGATTCTGTGATCCGCTTAGATATTAGTGATTCTTCTTTTGGGCCCAAAGTCGCACGACTGCTCGTTTTAAGTTGCGCCTTTCGGGCGCGTGATCTCATTGCGCTGCTAACCCAAGACTTACGTCCTGGGCTAATTTGTGCCGCTTCCTTCGACTTCGCTCAGGACAGGCTCTTCGGGGCTGGTTCTTGCCAGCCACATCGTCATTTTCCCGTCGGCAGCTCGACCTGATCCACGCGGGCTCAAAATCCGGACGCAAGCGGGCCTGAGGAAAAAGCGACTTCCTCTACTTCTCGATGCTGGACTTCGAGGTCCAAAGCTAAGGAAGCAGCAACCTCAGTTTCGCGGGCGAGGGCTCCCGCCCCACACGAGTCCAAAGATTCGCTGCCGAGGGCGTCCTCGACTCTCGGTCGGGGCAGGTCCGCGCCACCTACGGTTTCCAACGACTGATGCATCCAGTCTTGAAAAATCTTGTGGGCTGCGGCGCGCTGGGCGGAGTCTTCGATGACCGTATAGCGAGCAAAGCAGTGCCCGCCCGAAAGACGATCCGATCCCGCGTTACCAGGCACGAACAAACGCCACAAAGCCATGCCAAGATCGTCGGCTTCAGAAATCTGGAATAAGGCCAGCATGCGCTTGCCAGGCTCAGACGCGCCGCTAAACACCGCCACCTCTTCTGCCAAAGCAAAGACACCGGGCTTCCCAGGAACCAGGAGCGCGCTGGAACTCGATTCGCAGCGGAACCACGAGGACCATTGCAGGCGGCGGGGATCGAGAACCGTCTCCACGCCATGACGAGACAAAGACTCGCTAACCAACCGGGTTAAGCTTTCCATTGCCACCCCTCAACTAAAAGAAAGGAGTACGTGCCCTCCTGGCGAGGCCATTTCCACAGACGTACTGCCAAACGCGTCGTTCCCCGAGGGGATGTTCCGCAAACAGAACCGGGGAACGGCCACCGCACAAACCTATCTACTTCTCTACTCCTTAACCCTTTGGCGGGGCGGCCCGGGCACCTCGACCACGGATTCCGCCCCTGTTCCTGCTCTTTACCCTTATGCTTTGCATCGCCCGCCTCCGTTTCCGGAGGCGTTTTTACAGCTCTATGGGATGCAAACAGTACAGCCGTATGTTGGGCCTGTCAAGAGGGTAGCCCTATATATTGTATCTCAGTCTTAACGCTTGGGATGCCCGTTTGGAGCCGATCGTTTTCCACAAGTGAGTCGTTGGGATTCACGCCTGCATTTCAGGCCGCAGGGAAAGCCTGCGTTTCATTCGGGTTACGGGTACGTCGGATCGTGGAGGCCAACTGGCAGGCTTCGGCCCCATGGGCACATAGATATCCTCGAAGATTTCCCGGGGTGCAACGCGACAAGTTCCGTCGGAAGACTCGACCAGGTAGTCGCCGACGTAGCCGTTATGTTCATGGCCGAGAGCGTCCACGAACATCAGCGGTTCGGTGAGTTGTTTGGCCCGGATCAAGAATCGAGTGCGATAAGTCTGCCAGCCGCTATCCACTTTCCTCACTTGCGTCCACCTTGGGGGAGGGGGAGTTTCTGGGACCTGAGTTGACGCCAGAGTTCTTTACTGCCGCCGGCTGGATTGTTGTATTGCAGTACCGTGAATGTATCCGCGAACCGGGGCGAGGTCAATTCCATAAGTTTGGTGCAGTGGAGAAATAGTTGTCAGAGAATTTTTGCGGACTGAAACCCTATGAAGCAAGCCTTCAGGTGGAGAGTCAGAAGCGATGTGATGACGCGAATTACCGGGATAACGTTCGATGGGGGAAGAGTTGGATCGAGCACGCGCCCGGGAATTTCCACAGAGGGCGCACAGGAAATGCAGAAAGGCATCGCTTCAAAAACGAATCGCGAGAACCAATCATCAGGAGACAATATAGACTGATGCCGCCGTGACAACCTCTGTAGTGTCTTGCTAAGAGATTTAAGGCTGTTCCTTTTTGTGGAACTCCTTGACGTTCGATTGTCCCTTCATCTCTAGTTTTGGCGGCAACAACGACGCGATTTGTTCGCGGGTCATTTTCTCCACGTTTAACCAGTAATGCCAAAGCGCATCTGCGACGATCTCACTCGGACTATCCCCGACTTCGCCCCTCGCTTGCCGCCGCACCTCGATGAGATTCAGAACTATCCGTTCGGCACCGCCGAGAGAAATGGTGACGGGCCGCGCATCGCGAGGCAGGCGTTTTTTCCTTCCAGAGGGCGTCACGAACTAAAGTCCTTCCTTGACATCTTCCAAATTTATCTCCATTATAACGTTGTAAAATGGATTTATCTAAAGTTAGACCAAGGAGTATGTTACTCCGGCTTGATAGGCTGACGAGCCCGGTTGTCTAATGCCGCTCAATGGCATCTACTAAGTAAATAAGGGCAACCCGCAAAGGGCGGTAAGTTATGGAGAGACAGACCTACAATCCGGTTTTTGACGCAGCGAAGTTCAAGGAGTTGATGCTATACGCTGCCGACAAGTCTGTCGATGACCCGACGTTTGGCGCTACTAAGCTGAACAAAATCCTGTTTTTCTCGGATTTTTTGCACTTCGGTTTAGCTGGAAGCTCGATTACAGGAGCGACGTATAAACGCAAAGTCAATGGCCCTGTTGCGACTCAACTACCTGCTATGGCAAGAGAGATAGAGCGGACTCATGACGGGCATTTTGTTGAGCGCCCCTACTTCAATTTGAAACAAAGACGCCTAATAGCGGATAGGCCTGCAAACCCTCTGGTCTTCTTGGACGAAGAGCGTGACCTGATCAATGACGTGATCAAGAATCTTGAAAGCTCCAATGCCGCGGATGTAAGCAATTTGTCGCATATCCGCTCACGCGCGTGGCAGGTCGCAGAGGAGGGCGAGGTCATCCCTTACACTGCCGTATTCCTGTCGAGCCGCAGAGCAACACGTTCCGATCTTCAACGTGGCCGGGAATTGGCGAGGCAGTTCGGGTGGCTAGAATCCGCCAAATAGCATACGATCAAACTTTCCTAGATCAAGCTGCGCTCCTACAACCTGATGCAAGACGCCTGGATGAACTGCTCAGCGGCGTACTGTGGTTAATTGCTACCCATGCGGAGGATTGCGAAATTGTAGAGCGCAACCTTCGGGTTGCCTTTACTGATCCGTTTCCAGATGCTCCAGCGATGTGCATCTACTTTACAATAACGGATGATAAGACCTGTACGTTGCACTGGGTGGAGCATCTGCCTGTAGACGAAGACGAAGGCTATATCTAAGGCGAAGACTCCCCGCATCCGCAGAATACGCCACCGTCGCTAAGGTCCTGCGGAAACTGCTCCAATGTTCGGCCGCGATAGCCTACGCTTTCACGGAGGCAGCATGCGCTGGCTGATCGTTCTGCTTGCCGTCGTCTTTGTCCTCTTCATAGTAGGCTGGCGGCTGGCTTTCGCGGGTACTCCTCCAGCCGCGGGAAGCCTGGCCCCGTATTTCACCCTGCCTTCACAAGATGGCACGCCAATCAGCCTGAAAGATTTTCGGGGAAAGTGGATGGTGCTTTACTTCTATCCCAAGGATTTCACCAGCGGCTGCACGGTGGAAGCCCACAACTTTCAGCGTGATCAAGAGCAATATGCGCAGCGGAATACGGTGGTGCTCGGGGTCAGCGTGGACAGCATCGATTCTCACAAACGGTTCTGCGCCAAAGAAGGCTTGAATTTCAAGCTGCTGGCGGACTCCGATCACAAAGTGGCGAGCGCGTACGGATCGCTGATCAACCTTGGAATCGCGAAGATCGCCGCCCGCCACACTTTCGTCATTGATCCCCAGGGTATGATCGCGCGCGCCTACACGAGCGTGAGTCCGAACAAGCACAGCCAGGAAGTTCTGGCCGCGCTGGACGAACTACAAAAGAGTCGTTCTTCTTCTGCGATAGGCACTGAGCAGGCACACCATGATTAACGGAGTTCACGCCCTCGTCTACGCCAAAGACGCGGAAAAGGTGCGAGCTTTTTTTAAAGACACTCTCGGTTTTCCGTCCGTGGATGCAGGGCATGGGTGGCTGATCTTCACCTTGCCTCCGGCCGAGCTTGGGATCCATCCGGCGGAAGGCGAAATCCATCACGAGATTTATCTGATGTGTGACGATGTGAAAGCCACCGTCGCCGAATTGAGGAAAAAACATGTGAAGTGCGGACCGATCAGAGAGCAGGGTTTCGGACTAGTGACGTCGTTGACGATTCCCGGGGGCGGAACGATGGGACTCTACCAACCCACGCATCCCACAGCTCTTAAGCGCTAAACCCGGCCTGGGACGGGGGTTTCCGGCCCGTGGACTCTTGTTCTGAAAACAGAACAAAATTCAAATTGCTGATATTCCCGCTGGCTTCCAGGTTAAAAGGGCGGGGTGCCAGCGGGGCTTTTCGATGCTGCCCTGACCCCCTCAGGCGGTTCGAAAGGTCCCGCAGTTTTTTGTCAGCCGTAGTGCCGGCCTTTGTTTGCTACCAGTCCGCAGTTTGTTCCGAATCCACAGTTTGTTCCGAGGAAGTCTGGCGATAGCATGAGTGCGGAGAACCGAGCATGCGGCGAGTGTTCGCGATTGTGGGATCGATAGTCTTTCTGCTGATCGCGCCGGGAACGGTGGCGGGCGTGATTCCCTGGGAGATCTCCCACTGGCGGATGCAGGTTGGGGCCTCGTTCATCGGGGTGAGCATCCCAATGCTGCTGGATTCATTCGCCAGGTTCGCGCTGCGTGGGATCGGTACGCCCGCGCCTGTGTTTCCCACGAAGCATCTGGTGGTGACTGGACTCTATCGAAATGTACGGAATCCGATGTACGTGGGTGTGGTAGCACAGATGCTAGGACAGGGGTTGCTGCTGGGCGATGTGCGAGTACTGGGCTACGGAGCTCTGCTCTGGGTGATCTTTCATTTGTTTGTGATCGGCTACGAGGAACCCACGCTGCGCCAGAGTTTTGCCTCTGAATATGAGGCGTACCGCGCCAGTGTGCCGCGTTGGATTCCCAGGCTGAGTCCGTGGGGCGGTGAGGCGGAGATGAAGCGGGAGTAGTAGAGTTATAATTGGCGCAAAGTGGAGGGATTCAGTATGCGAATCGCCAACCTCCTCGTGATTTTTGTCGTGAGCTTGATTTTGGTGGGGGCGGCGTTGGCCAGCGACCAGTTGGGGCAAACCTCATCGGCTAGCGCGAGCCCAGCTGATTCGTTGTACCCGGCGTTCAATGAAGTCGTCCCCGAGCTTTTCAGCGTCTCACGCGACAGCGGATACGATCTGATTCATCCTGAGGAGATCCATCCGAATTTCAACGATCCGGAGTTGGTGCATCCTTATCGCTACTTGCCGCGTATGAATCGCGATGAGAGTACGGTGTGCTACACGATGCGAAGTTATCTCATGGCGCGGGAAGCACGCGATTCTGATGTTACCTGGCCGGCGGGCTATTCGACTTGCCAGAAGGTGTCGAGATTCGGAGTGAAGGACGCGGTCAAGCCTGTGGAACCGTCGCGCTGATTTGCTGATCTCAAGGTAGATCCAGTCCCAGTCAGAGCTTCAGATCCCAGGTCTCGGACACCAGATCACGAGCCCAACTGTGATGCGGTTTCTTTTGCACCAGGCGGAAGCCAGCCTGCTCGTAGATGCGCCGGGCGGCGGGCAGATCACTTTGCGTCCATAGCGTCATCTTTTTGTATCCGACCCGGCGGGCGAACCGGACACACTCGGCGACTAAGCGCTTGCCGATGCCCAGCCCGCGCGCGGCAGGCTCGACTAACAACAGCCGCAGCTTGGCTACGGTCTTCGATTTCTTGACCAGGAAGACGGAGCCGACGATCTCGCCGTCTTTTTCGGCGATCCAGCAGCGCTCACGCTTGGGATCGAAATGTTGGATGAACCCGGCGACGATCTCGGCGATTAGCGCCTCGAAGTGCTCGTCGTATCCATACTCTTGCGAGTAAAGCACGCCGTGGCGATGGACGACCCAGCCCATGTCTCCGGGTTGGTGGGGGCGCAGAAGATAGGGAGGCTGCGGAGTGTCTGGCGCGGGAGCGAGCAGCCGGTTGATGCAATGCATCGCCCCCACCAGGCGCCTTTGCTCACCTTCGGAAAGGCGGCCGAGCATGGCCGCAACTTCTTCATTGGACCGCGCCTCGAGTGGGGCGAAGGTTTTCTGTCCCTGCTGGGTTAGGGATAGAAGGCTTTGCCGGCCGTCAGCCTCCGAGGGCGATTTGTAAATCAGGCCACGCTTTTCGAAGTTGCCTAGGATACGGCTCAGATAACCCGGATCGAGGTCCAGTTCTTTGCAGAGTTCGGAGGCGGTGGCTTTCTCCCGGTGGGCAATTTCGTAGAGGACGCGCACTTCGGTGAGAGAAAAAGGACTCCTTAGGAGACCCTCGCGCAATACTCCAATCTGCCTGGTGTAGAAGCGATTGAAGCTGCGGACGGCTTGGACGCGGGAGTTAAGGTTGGGTGAGGCCATCGGCAAGCTCTGTATGGGATTAGGTCAGTTGATGATATCAAATAATTAGTTGCTTTAGTCAACCTAGTTTGGGTCAAGCCCCCGCCTCCAACTGCCTCAGCTGAAAATCAAGATTTTCTTTTGCCGGGTAGTCGCTGGGGCTTGGCGGCGGCGAGCGCGACTTGGGAATAGCGGAAGCAGTTTACGGCGTGATCGTTCACCATGCCGACCGCCTGCATGAAGGCATAACAGATGGTCGAGCCCACGAAGTTGAAGCCGCGCTTTTTTAGATCTTTGCTCATGGCGTCAGATTCGGGAGTGCTGGCGGGAAGCTGCTCGAGCGAGCGCCACGAATTTACCTTTGGCTTCCCTCCAACGAATTGCCAGATATATTGGTCGAAAGAGCCAAACTCTTTCTGAATTTGGAGAAAGGCCTTGGCATTTCCCACTGCCGAAGCGATCTTCAGCCGATTACGGACGATGCCAGGATCGCGCAGCAGACTTTGCAGCTTGCGCCGGTCATAACGGGCGATTCGTTTGGCGTCGAAGTGATCGAAAGCAGCGCGATAATTCTCGCGTTTGCCGAGGATGGTGTCCCAGCTCAGGCCGGCCTGCGCGCCTTCGAGAATAAGAAATTCAAAGAGAGTGCGATCGTCGTGCGCGGGCACGCCCCATTCTTTGTCGTGGTAGCGAATGGAGAGCGGGTTGGTCGCCCAGCGGCAACGAACCAGAGTCGGGGAAGCTGTCTTTGTCATGTGAATAGTTAGAAGGTATTATGCCGCGCCGGTTCTGTTTTGATCATAATCTTCGCCGACGCCATGGCATGTTGCACGCGCTGGGCAAGTGGAGGCGCGAGTTTCGGTCCCACCCTTGACAAAGAACGTCAAGGATTGGGCACCCAAGGGTTCTGAAAGTCTGCTCGCTAGAGAGTGGGGAAACCTGGGCCACGAGGCGCACGCACATCGAGTGCAAGAATTTGCACTGATTCCCCTAAGTATCAGAAGAAAAAGTATTTGATTGTATGACCAAACGTGTGCTCCTTCTGTAACTTGGCATTCACTGTAGTCTCTCGTACAGTCTGAGCAGTAAATGCGGCTCTCTGTGCGGATTTCGGCCCGTTACGTGCATCTAATAGATAAGGAAAGCCGCTGGCCGTGTTTGGGCGTGAAAAATTTGGACTGGTTAGGCATGAAGTACACGCGATGGCATTTTTGTCTGGCAGTGCTTCTGGCCGCGACTACGTTGCTGGCGCAGACGCCCACACCCTACGTGGCGACGTCCGGTTTAGCCCTTCCCACCGTTTCCCCGAGCGCTGACACTGATCAGAACGATTCCGTCCTCACTATTAGGAAGCGCGTCTCCGAGGTGAACGTTTTGTTTACCGCCACGGATCGGCACGGCAAGTTCGTGCGCGACTTGAATCAGCGCGACTTTACCATCCTCGATGACCACAAGCCGCCGCAAGCCATCGTAAATTTTCGACGTGAGGTCGATCTGCCACTCGAACTGGGAGTGCTGGTCGACACCAGCGGTTCGGTGCGCGGGCGCTTTGACTTCGAGCAAGAGGCGACCGTCAGTTTCCTGCAGAGCACAGTGCGTCCCAAATTCGACCGGGCTTTTGTGATGGGGTTCAGCAGCCGCAGTCAGGTAACGCAGGACTTTACGGATAATGTTCGACTGCTGGAGACCGGAGTCCGCAGTCTGCGCGATGGCGGCGGGACGGCGCTTTACGATGCGATCTATCACGCGTGCCACGACAAGCTGATCAAGGACAAATCAGACCGTCCGGTGCGCCGCGCCATTATTGTAGTGAGCGATGGCGAGGACAACCAGAGCGAATACACCCGAGCGCAGGCAATTGAAATGGCACAGCGCGCGGAAGTGATGATTTATGCGATTTCAACCGACGACAGCGGGCTGATTCTGCGCGGCGATAAGGCTCTGGAGCAACTGGCCGACGCCACCGGTGGACGCGCATTTTTCCCCTATAAGATGAAGGACATCAAGAACTCGTTTGCCGCGATTCAAGACGAGCTGCGCAGTCAATATGTGGTCTCCTACCGGCCCGCTGACTTCGATGCCGACGGCCGCTACCGTGCCATCGAAATCACCGCCGTGAAGAAAGACCTCCAGGTTCGTGCCCGCCGCGGCTACTACGCGCCCAAGCAATAGTCGGGTCAACGGCTTCTAACCGCAAAGAGCGCAAAGAAACCCGCAAAGCTCGCAAAGAAGAACGGCGATTGCGACAAACATCACTGCTTGAGGGCCGCAGTCCGATGCTACAATTTCCACAGCGCTAGCCGCCGCATCAGACTGGCGCATCAAACTTAAAGACCAGCACCATCTCGGGCGTGGGTTTCAATGGCAGGTAGGAGCGAAAAATTCGCGGCCATCATCCTGGGAGGGTTTGCTTGCCTGGCGATGGTTGGGTCCGCATATGCTGGCCAACAGCCATCGCAGCGGAAGCATTTGGTTAAGCAGGCGCAGCCCGCGCCAGCGCCAACCTCTCAACCAGCGGCAGATCCGCCTCCGGCGCCGCCGCCCACTCTGGAGCAAATGCCCGCATCGCCGCCGCAAGTTTCGTTTCATAACGGTCAATTGAGCATCATCGCGCCGAACTCCACGCTGGGAGACATCCTTCGGGCCGTGCGAGCGCAGACTGGGGCTTCGGTGGAGGTCCCGGGCAATGCCCCCGAACGCGTGGTGGTCAAACTGGGGCCGGGGCCGGCGCGTGATGTTCTGGCATCGCTATTAAATGGGTCGCACTTCAACTACGTGCTGCTGGGGTCGGTGACGGACCCTGCCCAGGTGGAGAGAATCATTCTCACATCGAAAGCCGGGAGTGCACCGGTTGATGGCTCCGACGCCGCCAAGCAGACAGGAAATCCGCCAGGGCAAGGGATCCTGCAACAGGCTGCGGAGGTACCAGAGGAGATGCAGGGGGAGGATCCCGCCGAAGAGGCAACCGACGCGGACAATCAGGCTGATCAGGCGAACCAAGCCGATGAGCCGCAGGCGAATCAACCCAATGGTCAGCCCGCCATCAAGACTCCGGAACAGCTTTTGCAGGAACTGCAACGCCAGCAACAAATCCAGCAGCAACAACAGCAGCAGCCCGGCCAGCCGCAGACCCTTCCGCAGACTCTTCCCATTCCGCGGACACAGCCCCCGCAGCCGCAGTAACGGCGGGCTGCGTAGCTTCGTACACAAATCGGAGCTAGGCCTGAAAATCCACCACCTAACTAAGTGGCTAGTGGTTACTCTAATTGCCAGCTAGTATCCGCCATGGTGCAGTGACCATGTCAAAACCAATGTGGGAAACGCCGGAACGAGCGACCATCCTTTATCTGCTGTTCACTCTGTTGTTCAGCTCCGTGATCTGGTCGCTAGTGATCTGGTCAGGCCATCTCGGCATGGCGTTCGGCATGATGATCACGTCCGTCATGTGGTGTCCCGCACTGGCGGCGTTGGTGACTTGCCGCCTCATTGGGCGCAGTTTCCGATCGTTAGCCTGGCGCTGGCCGGAAGGCCGCTACATTGCGGCTGCGTATTTCATTCCGCTCGCGTATGCGGCAATCTCTTACGGGGCGGTATGGGCGCTGCGGCTGGGCGGATGGAACTCGGAGTTGGTCACCCTGGTCACGCAGCGTTTCGGATTGCGCGGGATGCCCGCATGGGGTGCGTTCACGCTTTGGTCCCTATTCACAGCTACTGCGGGGATGATTCGTGGGCTATCGACCGCGCTCGGCGAAGAGATCGGGTGGCGAGGGTTCCTGGTACCGGAACTGGCCAAGCAGATGTCATACACGAAGCTAAGCCTGCTAAGCGGCCTCATCTGGGCGGCGTGGCACAGTCCTCTGCTGCTATTTGCCGACTACAACGCAGGAACGTAGCGCTGGTACGCCATGGGCTGCTTCACGGTGATGGTCGTCTCGAACAGCTTTATATTCGCCTGGCTGCGGCTGAAATCAGGAAGTTTGTGGACAGCGGCTGTGCTACACGCCAGCCACAACCTGTTCGTTCAAACCGTTTTCGACAACATGATGCGCGACACGGGAAAGACGCTGTGGTACACGACCGAGTTCGGCGTTGCGCTGGCCGTGGTGAATGTCGCATTCGCCGTGTATTTCTGGACTCGACGGGGAGCAGTGGAGCAGAAGGATGTGCGAGCATCGCTGGCTGCGGAGATTGATAAATCGCGATTTCACTCAATGACCGACTCGTGAGTGCTAACGCCTTCCATGAGAAGGCCGATCGGAGTCAAATGAGTTCTTTTGCTTTTCTGCGGGACAAGGTTTTCTCCTTGCCGAGTCTGCCACTGACGCCATCCTTCCATCCGCACTCTCGAGCACGTCGATAACTTGGGAGCGTATCGCATCCCGTCCGGAGACCGGCCTTCTCATCCCATCTGATTACAACAGTTGTCTCGAATAATCCTTCTCTCGCGTTGGGGACAGGCGAGGCCCGGTTATTTGCTTTGGGTGTTTTTCGGCTCCAGTTCCACGTCTAATACTTTCTCCTCACCCGGCTCCAAGCGAAGAGTTGGGCGGGACTGGTTGTTGATGTAGAACCATGGCTCATAGCCCGGTGCAGACACAAAGACTATAAATTCCTTGCCCGCGGGTAAATTTGCTCGTAGGTTCGCACCATCCAACCCGATATGGAACCGGTGCCGAGTTAAGGCCTGTCCGACGAGGTTGATGGGGTAGCCTCTTCAGGCGAGGTTCTTAGGACTGAAGATTGAGCGGAAAGCGCGAGGACGTACGACTGAGATCCGACGACTGACGTCCTGAACCTCAGTCTCAGCTGGCGCCAGTCTGGCTGGGAACGAGGACGGGGCTTCTCTGCAGGCGTTCGCGAGATTGATAAGCGAAAACGTTAAGGATGGCGTTGACAATGCCGTAAGCGGCGACAATACCCAGAACTACGCTAGTGATGGAAGTAAGGAAAACAACGAAAGCAACCAGTAACCCGCCCAAGTTCGGCCCCTTGCCGGTAGATGCCGCAGCCGCAAATCCGGAATTGTTTGCGTGACCAGCCTTGATCACGCCGCGCGACCCCACTTTACCCGCGTTGACGCTTGCTGCTGTTAACAACTAAGATACGTGAGTAGAGGTGCGCACACCCACTCTCCAACATTTCTGGGGACCCGTCCATATTACGGAAGGACAGGATTACTTTCGGCTCTTCATGGCTATTACCAAGATTTCGGTGCGCGGGGCGCGCCAACACAATCTAAAGAACATCGACGTTGAAATTCCCCGTAACACGCTGACCGTCATTACCGGACTGAGCGGATCGGGCAAGTCCTCCCTGGCATTCGACACCATCTACGCCGAGGGCCAACGGCGCTACGTGGAGACGCTTTCCGCCTACGCACGCCAGTTTCTGGACCAGATGGAACGGCCGGATGTCGACGCCATCGACGGGCTGAGCCCGGCCATCTCCATTGAACAGAAGACCACCAGCCGCAGCCCGCGTTCGACGGTGGGAACCATCACGGAGATTTATGACTATCTTCGCCTGCTGTTCGCCTCGATCGGCGTGCCTCACTGCCCGAAGTGCGGCCGGGCGATCACGCGCCAGTCGGCGGAGCAGATTGTGCAGAGGGTGATGGCCCTGACTCCGGAAGATCGCGTTATGGTGCTGGCACCAATCGTGCGCGGGCGCAAAGGCGAATTCAAGAAAGAGATGGAGAAGCTGGTGCAGCATGGTTTCACCCGGGCGCGCATCGACGGCGAACTGCTGAACCTGGACCAGGACATTCCTCTCGATAAGCGCAAGAACCACACCATTGAAGTTGTAATCGATCGGCTCTTGGTGAAGCCGGGAATTGAGCATCGCCTGGAATTGTCGGTCGGACTGGCGATGAAACTGGCGGGTGGACTGGTGCAAGTGGCCGTGGTGGGCGGGGAGGAGCAGCTTTATTCGGCACGGCTGGCGTGTCCGGACTGCGGGATTAACGTACCGCAGTTGGAGCCACGATCGTTCTCGTTTAATAGCTCGTACGGCGCCTGCCCGGAGTGTCATGGCTTGGGCAGCCGCTATGACTTCGATCCCGCGAAAGTGATTGTGGAGTGGTCGAAGCCTCTGCTGGATGGCGGCCTGGGGCCGGGATCGGCTTCGCAGAGTCTGATTCATATGCTGGAGATCACAGCCGCAGCCCACGGCATCGACTTGCTCACCCCGTTCGAAAAGTTTCCGGAGAAAATTCAGAACCTGCTGCTTTGCGGCGAGGCGGAGAAGGGTGGCAAAACGGGATTCACCGGGATACTCGGCTTTCTCAAGCGAGCTTTGGAAGAATCCACGTCGGAAACGTACCGGGATTGGTTGCTGGACTACATGTCGGCCACAGAATGTCCGGCTTGTCATGGCCAGCGGCTGCGTCCGGAGAGCCTGGCGGTGAAGGTGAATGGTATGTCCATCGCTGACTTCACGGCGCTGCCGGTCGCGAGGTCCCTCGAGATCGCGAAAAAGATCAAGTTAACCGGGCGCGAGGAGATGATCGCGGGGCGCATCGTGCACGAAATCGTGGAACGGCTGCAGTTTCTGAACGCCGTCGGGCTGGGATACATCTCGCTGAATCGTTCGGCAGCGACGCTTTCGGGTGGGGAAGGCCAGCGCATAAGGCTGGCCACGCAGATTGGATCCAAGCTGCGCGGGGTGCTCTACGTGCTCGACGAACCTTCGATAGGACTGCACCACCGCGACAATGACCGCCTGCTCAAAGCGCTGGAAGAACTGCGTGACCTGGGAAACACGGTGTTGGTAGTTGAGCACGATGAGGAAACCATCCGGCGGGCGGACTACGTGATTGATCTTGGTCCCGGTGCGGGACGGCATGGTGGGGAATTGGTGGCCCAGGGCACGCCGGAAGAAATCGAGCGCTCGACCCAGTCGCTCACCGGGGCTTACATTTCGGGACGGATGCAGATCGAAATGCGAGAGGACCGTCGACAACCGAACGGGGCCGGCATCAGCGTTCTGGGCGCGCGGGAAAATAATCTAAAGAACCTCGACGTCACTTTTCCACTAGGAGTGATGACGGTGGTGACGGGAGTTTCGGGATCAGGTAAGTCGACGCTGGTGAATGACATCCTCTATCGAGCGCTGGCGAAGAAACTCTACCGGTCGCGCGAAGAGGCCGGAGCGCACAAGGCGACTTCGGGGGCGGAGAACATTGACAAAGTCATTCGCATCGATCAATCGCCGATCGGCCGCACACCAAGGTCGAATCCGGCGACTTACACCGGAGTGTTCGCGCAGATTCGCGATCTCTATGCCATGTTGCCGGAGTCGCGGGAACGTGGTTACAAGCCGGGCAGATTTTCGTTCAACGTGCCCGGCGGACGCTGCGAGGCTTGCCAAGGCGAAGGGCAACGGCGGATCGAAATGAATTTTCTTCCGGACGTTTACGTGCTGTGCGAGGTCTGCAGCGGCAAGCGCTACAACCACGAGACCCTGGCGGTGAAATACAAGGGCTATTCCATTGCTGACATACTAGAAACGCCAGTGTCCGATGCCTTGCAGATTCTGGAAAACATTCCGCAGGTAAAGCAGAAGCTGCAAACCCTGGTGGACGTAGGATTGGGTTACATTCATCTCGGGCAATCGGCGCTCACGCTTTCCGGGGGCGAGGCGCAACGCATCAAACTGGCGCGCGAGTTAAGTAAGCGGCAAACCGGCAAGACTTTGTATCTGCTGGACGAACCCACCACCGGGCTGCACTTCGATGATGTCAAGAAGTTGCTGGACGTCCTGCACCGGCTGACCGACCTGGGGAATTCGGTGATTATCATCGAACATAATCTAGATGTGATCCGCAATGCCGATTGGATTGTTGACCTGGGTCCGGAGGGCGGCGAAGACGGGGGCCGGATAGTGGCCCAGGGCACTCCAGAGCAGGTTGCGCGGAACAAGAAGTCATACACTGGGCAAGCGCTAACGCATTATTTCAACGGCAACGGGAGAGTTTCGGTCGCGATCAAATCTTCCACCGCGTAGACGCCCGTTAACCGAGCGCGACTTGAACCCCTTCGGGATTGATACGACCTAAAAGCCAATGAAACTTTTCATTCTCTGCTTTGCCTTCGCTGTCGGCATCTGCGAAACTTGAGGCGCTATGCGGGCGTGAGCGCAGCGGGAGCCAGCAGCCGAAATCCCGAGCGCAGCGAGGGATCTTCTGACGATGGGCAAAGTCCACATTCTTTCCGAGGCCGTAGCCAATAAGATCGCTGCTGAAGAGGTTGAGGAGTTATGCGGGCGTGAGCGCAGCGGGAGCCCGCGGCCGAAATCCCGAGCGCAGCGAGGGATCTTCTGACGATGGGCAGAGTCCACATTCTTTCCGAGGCCGTTGCCAACAAGATCGCCGCCGGAGAGGTAGTGGAACGCCCGGCTTCGGTGGTCAAGGAACTTCTAGAGAATTCGCTGGACGCGGGTTCGACACGCATCCGGATACAAGTCGAAGCGGGCGGTAAAAAGCTCATCCAGATCACCGATAACGGGTGCGGCATGGTGCGGGATGATGCTCTGCTGGCGTTCGAACGCCATGCGACCTCAAAGATCAAGAACGCCGAAGATCTGCTAAGCGTGGCCACTCTCGGATTCCGGGGAGAGGCGCTGCCTTCGATCGCTTCCGTCTGCCGTCTGCATCTGGAGACCCGCGCTCCCGACGAGCCCACAGGGACAATCGTTGAAATCAACGGTGGAAAACTTTTCAAAGTTGAAGAAGCGGGAATACCGGTGGGGACATCGATCACCACCCGCGATCTTTTTTTCAACATGCCTGCGCGCAAGAAGTTTCTAAAGGCGGAGTCGACCGAGCTTTCGCACATCGCTTCGCTGGTGACGCACTACGCGCTGGCGCATCCCGATAAGCATTTCGAACTGCACTCCGCCACCAATGCCATGCTGGTCGCGCCGCCGGTGGCTGGGTACAGCGAACGGGTATACCAGGTCTTCGGCAAAGAGGTGCTGGATCAATTGATCGCGGTAGCGGCCGCGCAACCGCTGGAGCGAGTCGGATTGCCGCAGTCCCCACCGTGGCGACGCGTAGAAGTAGAAGAAGACGAGGAACAAGCTGCGACTACGCCAGGCGAAATGCGGCTGCACGGTTTCGTCTCGAAACCTGAGATCCAGAAGCTGAATCGCAACTCGATTTACGTTTTCGTCAATGGACGCCTGATCCGTGATCGGCTCATTCAGCACGCGTTGACCGATGCCTATCGCAACATTCTGCCACCGACGGTGTATCCGGTGGTGCTGCTGTTTCTCGAATTGCCGAGCGCTGAGGTGGACGTTAACGTTCATCCCTCAAAGACCGAGGTGCGCTTCCGTCAGCAAACTGTGATGCACGATTTTGTGCGCGACTCGGTCCGCGCAGCGTTGATGAAAGCGCGCCCGGTACCGCAGTTCACCACGGAAATTCAGGCGCATCCGACGGCGAGTCCTTCGCTCACGCCCGGGGCTCGCGTCTCTTCGATCGATGATTCCGCGGCGTGGCGCGCCGCCTACGCTCCAATCGGACCGCAGGACTTCACCCTGCAGGCCCCTGTGGTTCCGCCGATCAATGAGCGTTTGCAATTTGGCGGGGGATTCGCCGTCGAGGGCAATGCTGCGCTGGGACTGGCGCGCGCGCCGCAGGCGATTCCCGGTTTTGGCATTCCTGAAATTACTAAGCCCGAATTTGTTAAGAATGACGGTTGCACTCCGCCGGTTCCGGAGGAGCCCGAGGCATCCAGCGATCTGGCGCCGGCGCTAGCGTCGCTACGGCCGCTGGGACAGATTCGCGATTCGTTCATTCTGGCGGTGAATCACGAAGGTCTCTGGATAGTGGATCAGCACGTCGCCCACGAGCGTGTGCTGTTCGAAAGAATCATGAGGCAGCGTGCGGCTCAAAAAGCAGAGAGCCAGCGTTTGCTGATGCCCCTCGTGCTGGAATTGACTCCTGCGCAGCAAGCGGTGTTTGCCGAAATCTCCGACGAGCTATCGAAGAACGGATTCGACGCTGAGCCTTTCGGGGCGCGAAGCATTGCTGTGAAAATCGCGCCCGCCGGGATCGACGCGCCCCAGATCGAAAAGATGCTGCAAGAATTGCTCGACCAACTTTCCCACGAAGAACAGGCTTTGAACCTGGAGAAAGTCCGCACACGGATTGCGGCTTCCATCGCCTGCCACGCCGCCATCAAGGTCAACATGCCGCTGGAACAAAACAAAATGGAATGGCTGTTGGCTGAGCTGGCGAAAACCGAATGCCCCATGTCTTGCCCGCACGGAAGACCGGTAGTTCTGCGATACTCGTTGAAGGACATTCAGAAGGCGTTCAAGAGAATTTGACAAAACAGTACCTAGCTGTCAGCCCTCAGCTTTAAGACCTTGAGAGTGATACTGGCGTTCCAAAGCCGAATAGCCGAGGGCTGATAGCTGACGGCTGCTTTTTATGACCGATCAGGAACTCGACCAGCTTCGACGCGAGAAGTGGCACTTGAACGGGCGCGCCGTGCGCACGCTGGAGGATGCCCGCGGCTTCATTGAGTCGGTCGGGTTCTGCATGCTCTATCCGCTGCGGCAGCCGGTGCTGGCGCCGACATTCATTGGCGCCTGGGCTGGTTCCGACGAACGGCTGCCCACCTGGCAACATGCCTTTTCCGATCCACGCGCGCAGGAGGCTACTGACCTAATGGTCCGTTTGCTGCGGGAGCGCGACGCTTACGAGGCCAATCAGTTCGATGAGAACAACGCATTTCTGGTGGCGGGATCGATCTTTCCTTATTTCTATGCGCTGGTGGGCGAGCGCAATCCCAAGCAGGCTCCCAAGCCTGGGCCGCGCTCGGCATCCTCGCAGCTGGCCTGCGATGCCTTTGAACTCATCCGTCGCGCGGGGCCGATCTCTATGCAAAAGATGCGGGAAGACCTGGGTGGCAGCATATCACTGGTCGCTTTGGGTCACGCACTGGGCGAGTTATGGTCGCGGCTGCGCATCACGCGGGTGGATTACAAACCGGAAGAGGGAGCGTATTGGGACGTGCTCTACCGCTGGTCTCCGGATGCCGTCCGGGAAGGCATTGGCTTGTCAGTGGCAGAGGCGCTCTCAGCGCTGATTTCGAAGTATCTGGATTGCGTGATTGCCGCCGATCAAGCGGAAGTCGAAGCCTTCTTCGGCAACTTTGTTCCCCGCTCTCGAGTGAAAGAAGCCATCAATGCGCTGCTGGCAGCTCGGGAACTCGACTTCATTCGAGTGGGGAAACGGTCTTTGATTCAGATCACACCAGCGAAGACTGCGGCAGTTCCCGCGCTCCCTCGCACGCAGCGGGTGAGAAGCTGAGTTGCGTTAGCGGAAGCCCAGCCCTCCGATCACTGCAGTGGTGGCGGAGTCATGCCGATGAAGGTTGTGCCTAGAAATTTCCCCTGAGCGTTGAAATTCCAGGTAAACAGCGCGGCTCCGGCGCGGGCGCAGGCGTGGCATCCGTTGAGCAGAGGATAGTCGGTCACAAACTGGATTCCGCCGTTAGGACCCTTTTGCGAGTTGGGCCAGGCTGTCCCATCGCGATCGCCCGGCCACAGGTCTACTTGCGGAAATCGATACTTGAGGTCGCGGAACTGAGGGCTCTGTTCCATTGCTTTTCTGTCCAACAATTTCAGGTCTTCGACGTTCACCAACCGTGGCTGCCCGTTGACCAGCAGAAGGCTATGATTGGTATTGGCGCGCAAAGGATAGGTAATCCAGGCAATGTCGACTGGGCCGACGGGCTGGAAGCCGGTCATGATGCCAACGTCCCCGTGATTTTGCCGGGTGAACTCGCGGGCGAAGCTCACGGCATCGGCAGAGGCTCCAGCTTTTGCCATCTGGTCGATGAAGCATTCGGCGATGCCGGATCCGGACGTGTTATCGCAGGCGGCGTGAGCGTTGGTGATGAACTGCTGGGACACTTGCCACGCCGAAGACGCTTGAATCTTTGCTGACTTTGCCGAGTCCGCGGCTGCGCCGATAATAGCGAAAGAATGAATGACTACCAGTAAGAAGGCTGCCGGGGCGTTGCCGTAAAGCTTGCACATGTTTTTCCTTTGGAGGCCAACATTCTACAATAGCCGTTCAAATGAT
>Ga0210404_10000495_pt1 | contig 20192 bp, 19 predicted proteins | sample IncBWH28MmetaG_FD_155455 | JGI IMG/M metagenome (GOLD analysis project Ga0210404, IMG submission 155455) | Forest soil microbial communities from Barre Woods Harvard Forest LTER site, Petersham, Massachusetts, United States - Inc-BW-H-28-M | ecosystem: Environmental > Terrestrial > Soil >... | reverse complement strand
TAGGGCTACAGAGCTGGAGTTTAAATAGAAACTTATAGTATAGTCTTCTATTCTCTATGTGCGGATTTTTTGAATTCAGTAATTCTTTTCTATGGTGTCTCTGGATTACTCTCTTCATCTTCAATAATATTTTTGACAAGTTGTTTTCCTCTATCAGAAGTCATGGTTCCAATCCAATGTTCAGGATCAGCCGACACGCCTCCTGAAGACATAGCGTTAATTCGTACCTGATCCAACACACGAAGTGCACTATCTATCTTTGAGGGTTCTTTAAAAATTTGTATTAGTGACGCGAATGTTGTTGGGAAAAGTTCTTTGTAATCATCTCGCCTTATTTGATCATCCTCATGCTCTTCTGGAGTTCTATATCGTTTCGCATCTCTATTAATACCAGCTTCAAATATATCATGAACAGGCTTATAAAGTTCTTCTTGCGGGATTTCTGACATCTCACTCATGAAGGTTATTATATCCAAACCCAAGCGCAGAATCAATTATAAAATTGCTATATTTGCATAATGTGAGTCAATAATTTGAATGCCAGTTTGGTAATATTTCATATCAGCCATTGTGGCAACAGACAGAGATATTAATAGTTGTGTAGAGGTTAAAAAAATAACCTCTTGAAAGCAAGAGCAAAGTATAATATGCTTGATATTGTTAGTAATCTATGAGTGATCAACCGCAAGATATCGGACAAAATTATCAGAAGACAGTGATGTTATTCCCTGAAGCTATTATTGTTCTGGATGGGACTGGTACTCTTATTAGAGCAGATAAACAAACGGTTCGAATATTTGGTTGGGAAAATGAACAAGAATTGATTGGCAAGAAAGTTTTTGATTTTGTTGTCGATGAAGATAAGCAAATTGTCCAAGCAGCGTTTGAGAAAATACTATTAGATGGTTCAATTACTAACGTGCAATGCACAGCACTTACAAAAGATGGATCTCACCTCCGTGTTTCCGCTTCAGGATCGCTTTTTGTCGATAGTCAGGGGAATCCAAAAGAGGTTATTTGCATAATACATAATATTACCCTCCATCTTTCCGAGTTTGAACAGGTTAAAGAAGCGGAAAGGCAGTTATCAGAAGCGCAACAAATTGCTCATTTTGGTAGTTGGGAATGGGATATTCCCTTAAATAAATTCCAGTGGACTGATGAAATGTTTAAGCTTTTTGCGTTAGTCCCTCAGTCTATGCCCGTGAATAATGAAACATTAGTTGCACATGTTCATGAGGAAGATAAGGAAAAAGTAAAAAATTTTATTACTAATTCTCTTAATAACGGTTCAGATATCCTTGATTTTCGTTTTGTTAATTCTGGGAATGGAACCACGTCATGGCTTCATAGTAGAAGTAAAACATTCTATGATGCTGCTCATAAACCGCTACGTATGGTAGGAACAGTGCATGACATTACTCATGAAAAGGAAATAGATCAGGTCAAGACACAATTTTTATCACTTGCTTCTCATCAAATGAGAGGTCCATTAACTACTATTAATTGGCATGCAGAAATGTTGTTACAACAGCAAGGTGAAGGGCTTAGCGAGACACAAAAAAAATATATTAATGAATTATATAATGCAAGTAAGCGAATCGTGCAGTTAACCAATGATTTACTTACTGTTTCTGAACTTGAGCTTGGAAGAATGCCATTTAAACCAGAGAAATTATCTCTTCCTAAGATTGCAAAGCGAGTACTTGAGAGTTTTGAGCGTACGATAGTAGAGAAGAAACTCAATTTTAAAGAGGTTTATTCTGATGATCTGCCTGAAATTGAGACTGATTTATTTCTTCTTAAAACGATTTTTAATGAGTTAATTGCTAATGCAGTTGACTATACTCCACCAGAGGGTACGATTACTATGAGTATTGCAGTTGATCCGCAGAAGACAAACACCTTTTTATTGATCATTACTGATACTGGTTATGGTATCCCACAAGTGGAACAAGAAAAAGTATTCACCAAAATGTTTCGTGCGAGTAATGCGAAGACGAAAGTAATGGGAGGTACTGGACTTGGGCTCTATATTATTACCCTGATTCTTAAACTGAACGGAGGTAAAATCTGGTTTACTTCTGAAGAGAATAAGGGTACGACATTTACTGTCTCATTGCCTTTTGTTCCGAAGTCTTTAGAAGGAGCTATCACAATAGGAGTATAATCTGTCTTGCAATTAGATAATGTAGGTAACTATACTCACATATAAAGTTATGGATGAGAATAATGGAAGAAAAATATTAGTAATCGAAGATGAACCCCCAATGCAAGAAGCAATTGTTGCTACGCTACAGCAGCATAAGTTTATTGTAATAACTGCAGATAATGGCAAAGATGGTTTAGCTCTTGCAATGAGTGATCATCCCGACCTGATACTTCTTGATATCTTTATGCCAAAAATGGATGGGCTATCCGTGCTTGAAACATTACGAAGTGATTCGTGGGGAAGTGATGTTCCTATTGTTATCTTAACCAATCTTAATCCTGATACCGACAAAACAATACATGCAATTATGGATCATAAACCTGCTTTTTATCTTATTAAATCAAATGTTACTCTTGAAGGAATTGTATCCAGAGTAAAAGATGTCCTTAATATGTAAAATATGCAAAAAAATATAGACAAACTTGCTTGGATTTATATTAAAGACCGAAAAATTCTTGTAACTCGAAGCCGCGGAAAAGATGCATGGTATATCCCAGGGGGCAAACGGGAAAAAGGTGAAAACGATCAGCAAGCGCTGATCCGTGAAGTTAAAGAGGAATTAGCAGTGGATTTATTTCCAGAAACAATCACCTATTTCGAAACATTTTCTGCACAAGCGCATGGCAAACCTGAAGGTGTTATTGTTCAGATGATATGTTATACAGGAGCGTTTAAGGGAGTAATAACAGCTTCTTCGGAAATTGAAGAAATTGCATGGCTTAATACCCATGTTGATTATACGACACTTTCACCAGTTGATAGAATTATTTTCGATTACCTCAAAAAGAAACTAATGATTGATTAGTGATATTCAGCAAGATAATTGTTATGTTATACTCTCAATAATGGCATCTGACTATACCTATTCTCTTTTGAAGGATATATTGAATACAAAAATTAACGGAAAAAGCATTTGGAAAAAGCGCATAAGTCATCAGATGCAATTTATTCATTTGTTGGAAGCTGTGTTTGAGACAGATATTGCAACAGAATCATTTGGTTTTTATCCAAACAGAGTATATTTTGCTACACCCCTCACTTCTGATCCAAAGTATACACAAGCAATGAAGTCTACGTGGAATAAAATTATTACCGTAATAGAAAAGTTTAATTGGGATGTATATGCTCCTTTTGCTACAACCGATCCACATGCCAAGTCATTTGATATGCTTGACTCGTATCAAATAAGAGATCTTGATCATAGTAATATTCTCAAAGCAGAAATAGTTTTAATTGATCTTAATCGGCCTTCACATGGAGTTGGCCAGGAAATTGAAATGAGTCTATTTATACCAACAATTGGATTCTCCAAAGAAAGAGTTTCTCGGATGACAAAAGGCATGCCGGGATTTATGACACTTACGTATAAAGATGAAAAAGAGCTTGTCACATTATTAAAGAAAATTTTTGAGAGAAAGGATTATAAGAAGGAACCATTTTACCTTGCAAGATGTCCACATCATAAGACACAAAGTATTTTTAAAGGCGAAGTTTGCCTCTTGTGTGCATTTAGCACACATCTTCATATCGTATAAAATATTTTGTACATTTTTACGTTAAAGTCATATAATCAAGTTGATGACAAATCTCATACTATTGTTTCTAGCAATTGTATTATTTATTGGAGGAGTAAGTTATGAGCGTATGTTCAGTAGTAAAAACGTACCTGCGAAATTGATACAAAAAGTAACGTTAATAAAGCCAACCGTTCCAATGAGTTCTTCATCGCTTGCCATTGAAACAATGCGACAAAAGTCATATCCTGGTAGCACGATTACTTTCGAACAGACGCTTACTCCTCATGCGAATTACACTAGCTATCTTGTCTCATATCGTTCGGATGGACTCAAGATTTATGGATTACTTACTGTACCCATTGGAAAAAAAACCACGGGCGGGTGGCCAGTTATTTTATTCAATCATGGGTATATCCCTCCTGCAGCTTATACAACAGATACAAGCTATAGTGTAATGGTTGATGCGCTTGCTAGCGCAGGCTATATTGTTTTTAAGCCTGATTATCGTGGCAATGGTAATTCAGAAGGAATACCTACGCAACCATATGTCACGCCTGATTATGTCACTGATAGCATGAATGCTCTTTCAGCAATTAAGCACTATAAAAATACAAATCCACATAAAATTGGCGTTTTTGGTCATTCTATGGGAGGCAATATAACGTTACATGAATTGGTGCTGACACATGATCTTAAGGCAGCTGAATTGATAGCAGGGGTAGTCGGTAATGCGACAGATCTTGTACAATGGTGGAATCATCGTATCGCAACGAATAGTATTGTTGGAAATGAATACAGACCCTCGATATTATCGAACAAATGGTAAAAGATCATGGTATGCCAGCAAGCGATCCCACGTATTGGAAAACAATTGATCCTACGCAATTTCTCAATTTCGTAAATGTACCGGTTCAAATTCAAGTCGGTACAGCAGATAATCAAGTGCCGATAAGCTTTTCAACATCACTTAGAGATTCCTTGCGTCATGCAGGAAAAATAGTGGATTATCACGAGTATTCGGGAGCGGATCATAACTTAGTTCCTGATACGGCTTCTGTTATGACTACAACAATAGCATTTTTCAATACTTATTTGAAGTAATTTTTTTAAGAAGTTTATTGCTCTAACGGCGAGGAGACCTTTGTTAAAAGAGTGAGTAATTGATTTTTTTGTTTTTCTGAAAGAAGTTTTAAGCTATCTGGTTGATAGAGCGTAATTTCCTGTGCAAGTTTTTCGCAAAGTTTTGTTCCTTTAGGAGTAAGTGCAATTAATTTCGCACGGCGATCTTGAGGGTTTTCTTCTCGTTTGATATATTTTTGTTGAAATAATCTATCGACGATACCGGTAACATTTGATGCATCGCAATTGAGCATGCAAGAAAGCGTATTCATTGGAATTGATGTCCCATTTTCCAAAAGACAAAGAGTATACAGCTGCATGACTGAAATCTTGTGCTTTTCTGCAATATTCATTAATCCATGTTTTGCATTAATTGCGACCCGTAGTAGCTGCCAGTAGAGATTATTCTGAAGAGTTTCGTTAGACATAGTAGTATATTACAATAAATCTCTTACAATGTAAATACTTGACAACTTCAACTATTTACGTTTATAATGATTGAACTTTTAAAATAAAAGGATAATATATGAATATGAAATCACGCTGGTTAATTTTTTTACTTGTTGCAGTAGCCCAATTCATGGTGGTTTTAGACATCTCGATTACCAATGTGGCATTGCCAACAATAAAACAAACATATCATTTTACTACTGATTCATTGCAGTGGGTTATTACTGCCTATGCACTAACGTTTGGTGGTTTTTTACTTTTAGGAGGACGTGCAGCTGATTTATATGGCCGCCGGCTAACTCTTTTACTGGGGATGTTAGGATTTACCATCATTTCGTTTTTGATCGGTATTTCACAAACAGCAGTAATGCTTATTATTTTGCGTGCATTACAAGGAATGGCAGCAGCACTTATGTCTCCATCGGCGTTATCTATTGTTTTAACCACATTTAAAGAAGGTACAGAGCGCAATAGGGCTTTGGGTTATTGGTCAACTGTTGCGACAGGAGGAGCTGCTGTTGGTCTTTTATTAGGCGGTGTACTCACGCAATATTTAGGATGGCGTTGGAACTTTTTTATTAATGTACCTGTTGGACTTATCGTAGCTTTTGCGATATCACGCTATGTGCCAAAGCATGAAAGTGAAGCGAAACATAATGATCTTGATTTACCTGGTGCAATATTAGTTACCAGTGGATTGATCGCTCTCGTGTTTCTTATCAGTCAAGCACCTCTTTGGGGGGTATTGAGTTTACCAAGTATTGGCTTATTTATTTTAGCTATTGCTTTACTTTTTGGATTTGTAGTTAATGAATCACGAAGTGATCATCCGCTTATGCCATTATCAATATTTGCTATACGAAATGTTATTGGAGCAAATTTAATGATGGCACCAGTTGCAGCAACAATGTTGGGTAGTTTCTTTTTACTTTCACTATATATCCAAACAATTATGCATTATTCTCCCGTGATTACGGGGTTGAGTTTTTTACCTTTTCCGATCATCATGGGATATACCTCAACAAGAGTTTCTTCGTTGGTTTCAAAATATGGATATAAAGGGTTTCTCATCGCAGGTCCGCTGTTGGTAGCAATTAGTTTCGGTCTCTTAAGTAGATTGCCCATAAATGGCAACTATTTTCTAGATATTTTGCCATCGACATTACTCATGCCCATGGGAATAGGTATGACCATTATGCCTTTAATTGCAGCAGCTACTTCAGGTGTCCCTCGTAATGAGGCGGGGCTTGCATCAGGTTTGATAAATACTTCTCAACAAATGGGTGGAGCATTGGGACTTTCTATCCTATCTGGTATCGCAGCAACTGTTGCCGCTTCATCGGCACCACTTGGGCAACGAGCAGCAGCAGTATTGGGGTATGATAGAGCATTTTTCGTTGCCGTTATCTTTACTTTATTTGCCACGTTTTTAGCAGTAGCCATTATTAAACAAAGAAGGCATATAGATGTATCTCATCCCTCAGTTAGTCACCAAATAAGCCTTGATTAGTGGGGGTCAAGTAACTCTTTTCCATTTTTTGTTGCAAGTGCATTAGCCTTGTGCATAACAGGCAACCCAATCGATATCTAGTTGTGCTACCGCTCCAGGTTTGGCATAGGGACCAAGGATTGATGACTCATTTTGTAAAATCCACGTCATTGGGATATTTGGCACCTTATTTGTCGTTGTCCCGATAAGACTGCCATCCATATAGAATTTAACAGAGCCTGAAGTCCATTCTATTGCTGTTGTATGCCAATCAGTCCATTTGGCATTGGTACTGAAATTAGCTTCTCCAGGGTGTGTATATGCGCTAATCGATGTACCATAATCATTTTCAGGATAGTCAATCTCAAAGCCACCGTCATAGAACAAATGTGCGCTCTTATATCCAGGGTCTGCTTTGACAACTTTAAAACGTTCAACATAGCGACCATATTTTTGACTAGCGCATAGTTTAGGTACAACAGTCGCAGCATGATTGTCTCCTCCTGAGCTTGGTCGGTACATTCGGATGTGCATTACACCATTGTTTACAGAGACTGTATCTTCTGGATGATACATCCCACCAAAAGGTGCACCTGTATTTCCATCAGCACCAGATTTTGCTGTATCTTTCCATGTATTAGGATATGCCCACCAATTTTTGAAATAATCCGCATATGGTTTAAGACCGTTACAGTATGATGTTTTTGGTGAATTTGCATTATGATCGCAATCGCTGAAGGCGCCTACCGGAACAGTCCCAATGAAATCATCAGCAAAGATTTGTTTCCAACCTGGTACATTACCGATTGGCATAGGCTGTCCTGATGGATTCTTATTGCCAGTTGAAGCTCCATTTGTTGGAGTTGGTATCGTTATCGCTGGAGTAGTAGAGGATGGTGAAATAGTAGAAGGAGAAATACTAACTGTTGGTGATACAATACTACTTTGCGTTGGTGTCGGACATGGATTACCTGTTGTGATAGGGGTGATATGAATCCCTAATAGTTCTAATAGCTTAAGGATAAGTTGTAACAGCAACTGAAATAATTGCTGCACTAAGCCTCGTTTTCCTGCATAGTGTATTTTATTATGATCTTGCTTATTATCATTTTCATTCTCTTTGTTGTTTTGTTTTTTTTGATTCTTTTTCGTCTTTTTCGCAGATGAAGAAGCGCTTTGGATTGTTACTGATGATAGTGATGTCTGACAAGGATCAGTGGTTGGACTAGCTCCCCCGCTTGCGGTAGTTCCTGAAACACTAGGTTGAGTACTGATGGTGACACTACCAGTTGTAGAGGGATTCGTTGTGGTTTGCGGTTGTGAAGGAGCGACAGTGGCACACGGAGGCTGTGGATTATTCCCTACACAGAAAAAGATTGTTGGCGTATCAGATGCATGAACAGCAGTAGTTTGCGTTGCAAAAAAAGAAAGAAGTAATGGTATAAAAAGTAAATATTTCACAGTAGAATAACTCCTTTTTTTAGCTTAAGTGATTCTAAGGGGAATTGTCAAGAAATTCATCTTATTGTAATTTCGCTATTCGCTATTTTTATAGAGGAAATATAAAAAGTTTGCATGAGGATTAGCCTGTTCAGGATGAGTAACGGTGTCTTTTTCTTGTAATGCTTGTTGTGGCGTGTAATACGATGCAAGCATTAGCATAAGATCTCCCCAGGAATCGTGTATTGAACCACCACTTTGTTTAAAATCATTGAAATATTTCCCTTCGTTTGACAATTGCATATGTTTTAAGTAGATTGATCCTGGTGTTATCGGAAGCAGTTGAATGCCATATTTCATATTTGTTTGGTTACTAAACCATGTTTGGAAATCAATTTTTCCTCCCCATACTCGTGATGCAATTGCATGCGCATAAGGGCTTTTATAGATATTTGTTGCGTTAAACCAGTAGTAAGTAGTACCCAGAATTTCCGCATTATATAAATAGAGGGAGGTCTGTCTTAGTGTTTCATCATTAGTTACCTGGCTCCATAAATAAAGTGCATACCATGCATTAATCGCTTCAGATGTAGATTCTTGATTATTACCCATATCATTCACAGCATACCCATCTGCCCATGAATGACTTTCATAAATATCGAAGTTACGCAAGAATGGATAATTTGACTCGTTTTTGTTTGCTGTCGCAATATCAGTAGCCATTTCATGTATTACTGATTGCGTATGTTGCAATGACGGTAGATCAAGACTTGCAAGTACGGCAGCAAGCCGAATGTAATATCCGTAATGGAAATGGTGGTCACTGAGATTTTCATTGCCGAATTCTGGATACTTTGCGATAAAACTTGTCTTATTTTTATCATAGTAAAAATTTTGTAAACTTTGATAAAAGAGTGGTTCAATATATTGCAATAACTTATTCTCTTCCTCTTTTTCTCCTAATGTATCGGCAAGTTGCAGTAAATCCGCTATCTGTCCATACCAGGTTCCCAGGTAATAGTCATTTCCTGGTGCTTTACCGTTTTTAATAATATTTTCTATATCTTGTTTAATAGCAGTATGAAGATCCGGATAATTTTTAGTTACATTTTGATATGTTTGAGGTGGAACAATAAGTGGAGTTGCTGTAGTAAAATTGTCTGTTTTGACTAGCCGTAAAGACCCACGAATCGTTTGATATTGACCAATAACACTTATTTTGCTGGCAAGATTATCAAATTGATGTGGGTAAAGAGCAATCAGAGGAATTATGCCATTATTGTTTAATTTATATTGTATATTTACTGTAGTAGTGTTAATTGAAGGATATGATTGCGTATCAAGGATTCTGATAGTAGCAATTTGTTTAAATAGTGAGTAATGTTCAGGAGAATCAAGAAGACCAATAAAGATATGTTTAGGATTTTGTAATATGATTTGATTACTTTTTTGTGTTATTGTTACTGGAGTATCGAATGCAACAATATAACTGTCTGTATTTGTCGTAATAAGAAAATCACTAATTTGGATTGATTGCTGGGTAATTGGTAGCGTGCCGTCGGAAAGAGTGAATGGATGGGTAAGATTTATTAGTATTTTATTTTCGTTGGTATCTAGAGTCGCAAAGGGGATTCCATGACCAATAAAAGCATCTAAATAGTTATTTCCTTGCGTTTGCATTTCCAGCTTAACTGACCAATCACCTATACTTATTGGTTTTACTCCATTAATTTCATTTTGTGTTCCAACGGAAAAATCTTGCGTATAAGGGGCTGTAATTTCATCAGTACTCGTTTTTACCGTTGGATAAGAGAATCCAATGCCTTCATGAGAAATTTTGTAGACAAGTGGGATAGCATATAGTGGCGCTGTAGGAAATGTTTTATAAATTGCGCTAAACCATTGGTTAGACACAACAGGTGTCAAAGAATGCGATGATTGTGCATTTGTTGTCATAGCGCCGAGTACCCTTTCTGAAGGACTATTATGAAAGAAAAGAGGTTGTATAAAGGTAATGTATGCAAATATACAAAAGCCGATAACGATCATATGTAATAAAATAAAAAAAATAATGTTTAGAGTTTTCATTGTGATAAAAAGCTAATTTTATGAAGCATATCTGTTACTCCGACTGTTTTTGGTTGAGGTAAAAGTAATTTGAGAGATTCGTTTTGAAGAAGACTTGTCGCATATTGTGCGTCACGAAAGTCAAAGTAAACACCAATTTTTTCTTGAGCCGTTCCATTATTTACGGTATCTGCCTGAAACATTTTTGGCACCACAGTTAGTGATTGATCAAGTCGTGTGCTATATGCCTGTAAGTTTGCGATATTGCGTATACTATTATATTGATCCTGGGTTAAATAGACGAGTAATCGTGGGCCGTCATCTGTATAGATATCAATAATTTTCCAATTTGCTTGCACAGTATCTCCTGGTTTCAATTTAGTAAATTTAACAATACCTGCAGTTGGTGCTGTAACTGTTTGTGATGCTATAGTGGTAGCGTTTATTGTTTGGGACCAACTGAAGAGTTTATCACCAGGTTCTACATGTTGTCCATCTTCTACAATAAAATCCTGCAGGGTTGCAGAACCTGTCGCAAGAATCGGTATATCTTGCTTGACAACATTGCCGGTAAGCAGATTTGTTTTTGTTTGTAAGGCAAGATTTGTCTTATTAAGGAGCGCTGTTACTGTGACCATTATGACAATAAAAATAATGGTTATCAGGTAAAGTGCATTGATTATGACTGAGAAAAGTTTTTGTATCATATTACTGCTAATTGCTTTCATCGCTTACTTTTTCTAATGCTGTATCGTTCTCTTTTTGCATGCCCTTTACAATAAAAATAAACAGCATATAGGAATTAATGAGCGTCCAGATTGAAGCATATAACGTCGTGGGGATATCCTGTACATGGTACCAACCAACATATACTGAAGCAAGTGATAAGAAAATAATCAATAGATGTGGCCAAATATCGTTCATAAGAAATTTTTGTTTTTTTTGTGTTTCTGTAGCAACCCATTGATATTTATTCTTAAGTATTACTGCTAGAAACGCTTTAAGATATGGTGAGAAACTTGCAAGAGATGTACTTATTGTTGCAATTTGTAGCTTTCCTAAAAGAAAAAATGGCATAAAGTAGACCATAAGGAAATATGGTAAATAGTGAATAAGCCATGTCTGTCCATAGGTAAGATTCATCGGATAAACACCAAAAAATAAATAGATAATTGGGATTAACAAATAAACTAAAATAGAAAAGGTAGTAAAATAATGGATATTTGAAAAGAAATATTGTAATCTTTGATCAATCGTGAGTGACTTTAAAAATAATGGATTATGTGTAAAGAAAAGTAAAAATCCTCCACGCGACCAACGATTTTGCTGGCGGAAGAAAGCAGGAATTGTTTCAGGAGCTCTTCCTTTTGCCAATACTTTATTATAAAAGATAGATTGATATCCATTTTCATGAATACGTATGGATGTTAAAAGATCTTCTGTGTGATCGCATAAGGCAATTCCTCCAATAGTATCAAGCGCCGTTCTTCGATAAATCATATTTGTGCCAACACAGAAGGATGCATTGTAGCTATTTTTTGCTGGTTGAATATATTTATAAAATACTTCTTGTGCTTGGGATGTCCCAGCTGCGATGAATTTATCTGTATTGGTATAAAATTGTGGCGTTTGCACTAAACCAACTTTACTATTCTTAAAAAATGGCAGTAGTTCAGAAAGGAATGTTTTTTCTGGAGCATGATCTGCATCAAAGATAGCGACAAAATCTCCATGACAATACGTAAGCCCATAATTAAGATTTCCCGATTTTGCAAAGCTTTTTTTTTCTTGAGGACGTTTAATATATGTTGCATGATACTTTTTTGCAAGTTTCTTAGCTTCATCAGTTGTTCCATCGTCAAGAAGGTAGGTAATATGTGGATAGTCTAATTGTGAAACATTTGATAGGGTATGAGCAATAATTTCTAGAGGTTCATTTGCTACAGGGATAAGTACATCAACGGTAGGTTGTGTATCCCCAAGCCATTGTACATCATACGTACTTCCTGAGCGATGATGGTCAGTTTGAATAATATCAAGAAGAATAGTAATCCAAAGTGTTGTGATATTGATAATTGCAATTGTATCTGCAACAAGTTGTATGAGATATAACAAGATATTACCGGCATGGAGCGGATTAAAAATATAGCTTGCATAATAGAGCATCGTAAGCGGAGCGAGGATAAGAAAGAGTAATGCTGTATTTTGTATTTTTCTTGGTCTATTATGCATAAATTAGTTAATTATCTGTTTGAATTATAAAAAGTAAAACCACGTTTAGTACTTCCAGTACTTGCAATTTTCACAGAATGATTGACAGAGAAAGTCTTTTTATTTTTCAAAGCAAGAAGTAATGACCAGTTAACAAAGTAATTCAAAACGATTTCTACTCCGACAATGGTAATCAGAAGAGTTCCGATCGTAACATATGGCGGATAGGTATGATGAAGGACGAGTGTTCCAGAATGTATGGTATCAGGCAAAGTAATAATCATATAATTTGGTCCAGTAGCTTGTATCAAAACAGGTTTATTATTGATTGTTCCTTGCCATTGAGGATCATAACTTTCATTAAGGTATATTTGATTGGAAGCTCTGTTTGCGGGCACAGAAACGACAATTTTATCTTGTGAAGGATAGGTTACTGAAAGAGGGATATTATTCTTGTCATAAATGATAGCACTGAAATTTTTAACATCATCATCAAGCGTAACAACATCCGAAAGATTAGCAATACTTGGATTTTTTGGAAAGATAAATAAATGTTGAACAAGATTTTGTTTGAGGACAGCTGCTTGGATAGGTGTATATGGTGTTTTAAAAATATGATAAAGGGATTCATATGATCTGACAGTACCTAAGTCTTCCATATTAATAGTATTCGTATTAGGGTTCATAAGTGTTTGTGTGAAGAGGCTTCCTTGATCAAAGATTGCGTATCTTACTCCGCTGATTTTGAAATAATCTTCCATTCGTAGTAAGTTTGCTGTTGGGATTGGATTAGAAGTTTTCCCATAAATCATAAACTGTGAAATTCGTGGAGAAATAATATTTGAATCTAGTTGTCCCATATAAGAATAGGGAATCTGGTAGGTGAGTGGTGCAAAATAACTTGATGTGCCAATACTGGATGTCCAAATTTTTCCGTCTGTTAATGGTTGTTGTGTATATGCTATCGTTCCATCGGCAATATGGTCGGTTGTCGATGGAGCATATTGTGTAATTGATATGAATACTTCAAAACTAATTGGAATGATGGCAAGAGTCAAAAGTATCTTAGCAAGCATGATGTTAGATTTGTAGATAGTGTCAAAAAAGACAGCTGCTATATAGATAATCAGGACACCAATAAATGTTGCTCCACGGGTAAATTGTGTTTGGGAAATAATTTTAGGTAATGGAAAATTTATGCCGAGGAAAAAGAGAATCAAAAAACCTGCTGTAAAGATAAGTAACACATTCGCCCATTGGAGTTCTTTATTCTTTTGTAGAAAAATGCCTGTTAAAGCTAGTGGAATGCATAAGAGAATTGCAAGACTAAAACCGAAATAGTGATACCCTGCAATAACTTGATGAAGAAAGAAAACGTCACTGAAAAATGGATTTGAATAAGCAAACGATGTTTTTACGACTACAGGGAACCAGAATTGTGATGATGCAATGAGTAAAATACCCATTTGCAGTATCGTTTTTAACGATAGTACCCGTTGTGTAGAGATGATAATACCAATGACCATAAGACATGCAGTCGTGACGCCAAGAAGAGGATGCATGTAAAAAGAGATGCCAACAAGATAGGGGAAAAGATACTGAATTTTGCCGCTATAGAATTTTATCCAAAGAAATAGCATAAGTGGGAAAAATGCAAATCCGAATGAAAGTGAATAATCGGCAACTCCTCCCCAGAATTGTGCAATATCCATTGACAGGAGTGCGGCAATGAATGCTGTTATGGGTGTGAATGATAATAAACGAAGTCCAACATATACTGATGTTTCAAGAAAAATAAGTAAGACAATTGTCATGAGTACCATTGCTCGAGTGATAGAAATATGGAGAAGTAGTTGCAATCCGATTGTCAATAAATGAGGAATGAATTGGTAAGATTTCCATACATTTACACCATTTGCCCAAAAGTGTATCCATGAAACATATCCATATGTTTCTAATATTTTTATTCTAAATGCTTGTACCATCCAGTCAGGATAGCCAGTATTGAGAAACTCTCCGGTAAGGTAATTTCTCAGTAAATAGATAGTAAAAATAAAAACGAAGGAAAGAAAGGTAAAATCTTGTAGGTGATTGAGCAGTTTTATTTTCACGAATATCGGTAATTGTAGAGAAAGAGTGTGAAAAACTAGTAAGAAATCTGTGTGTAATAGGGAAAAAGTGCTACTTTAGGTCCATTTATTTAGAATTGAATCAAACTTTTTCAATGTAGTAAGATAAAAGAATGAAATTTTTGCTATGAGATTTCTGACTACTGACTATGAGAATCGATGCTATAATTTAGAAATAATGCAGAGGTTACAAATAGGAGTAATGAGAATTTTCTTTAGTATCTCTTTTTTATTTTTAATAAGTATTTTTCTTCCAAGTTTTGCCTATGCTGATCCGCCTGATTCATTAGATCCTCACGAAGTCTACATTAGAGCAAAAGTATTACAGGTGGTTAGTGAAGGATTGCAAAATTTTCAAGATGTTAAAACATATAACGAAATAGTGCAAGTTCAATTTCTTGAAGGAAGAGAAAAAGGAAAAAGGGCTATGATTGGTTATTCACTTGATGCAACATTTGGAGTACAAGGGAAGATTGGTAAAGGAGCAACTGTCGTTGTTGATAGTAAGCCCGATACAACGGGGAAAATGTATTATTCCATTTATGAGCCATATCGTCTTACTAGTTTGTGGTGGATTCTTGGCGCATTTGCTCTTTTGATACTTGTTGTTGTTGGAAAAAAAGGAATTGGTGCAGTGATTGGTCTTGCAATTAGTTTATTAATAATTATGCTTTATATCATTCCTCAAATTCTTGCCGGACGAGATCCCTTAACGATTTGTATAAGTGGCGCAATCGTTATTCTCTTTGGCACAACATATATTGCTCATGGCATTTCTCTTAAAACAACAGTTGCTTTAATTAGTACTGCTTTTTCACTTATTATTGCAGCATTTTTGTCATTTTTAGTAGTTCAGCTGACCTATATTTTAGGTATCGCTGACCAAAATTCCTATGTATTGCAATTATGGACAAAACACCTGATTAATGCACAGGGTCTGTTTTTAGGAGGTATTATTATTGGTACATTAGGTGCTCTCAATGATATTACAACAACGCAATCAATCACTGTCTTCACTCTTGCAAAAGAAAGTCCAAAACAGCATTTTTCTCATCTCTATTGGAAGGCATTGCATATTGGGAGAGAACATATTATTTCCATGATTAATACGTTGGTTCTTGCTTATGCGGGTTCATCCATTGCACTCTTTCTTTTCTTTGCGTTTAATCCGGCAAACCTACCATGGTGGCTTCTTCTTAATGATCAGGCAACAATGGAAGAAGTGATTCGGGCTGTTGTTGGAAGTGCTGCTTTACTTTTTGCTGTACCAATAACCACATTACTTGCATCGTGGGTTAGTCTTAATAGAAAAAGAATTTTTGATCGAATAACAAATAGAAGATTTCCCTTCTCGTAGTTTTTTTTCTTTTAATTTTTAGATATAACAACTTTTGTTATACTGTATCTGCATTATATGCCGAGAGATAAAAAAGATACCCTAAGTATCACGTTTCGTATAGCGAGTTTAGATGATCTTAGTATTATCCACGCCATTCGTCGAGACGCAATTTTAGGAATGGCCTCTGAGATTGCCCTAAGTGATCGTCAGCAGTGGGCAGACAAACGATCACCAGAGTATTTTAGAGATCGTGTTGTTGCGGGCAATATCGTTATTGCCAATGTAAATGGGGATAATATTGGTTGGGCAAGCAGTTTTAAAGAATGGATCACTGGACTCTATGTTGTTCCATTATGGAGTAGCAGAGGCATCGGTCGTATGATCATGTCCAAATTGGAAACAGAGATCGTTAAACGAGGGTACACCAACGCAAAACTGGCATCAAGTCCAAATGCCACAGGTTTCTATACAAAACTTGGTTATGCAGTTGTTGGTCTTCCAAATGATGAGGGAGCGATTTCAATGGAGAAACGTCTCAGTATCTAATTCGTTTGTTTCTTTCTATTCAGTAGATTAAGAAAAGGAGAACTATTTTAAGTTATTGAGGGAAGTTTTGTGCTATCCGTTGATGCGCCTGCTTATATCCTTGAATAACAGCGCCTGCTATTGAGTGATAGGCTTTACCAATTCTCCTAAAGGCTTCAGTTGTATCTGTTGGCGACAACTGAGTAACATGTTGCTGATTACCTATAGCAACAGCATCTTTTATTAGGGTACGTTCAGATTCCCTTCCACGACTCGTATCTTTAAAGACAGTATGAGTTCCCCTCTGAGAAATAATCACATATGATTCACGATTACCACTCTTTTTAAGATTATAGGTTATCTTTCTTGCGACAATTCCATCTACATTGACTCCATCTAAGAGAACGTCTGCATCTGGATCTATAAGAGTCAAGTAATCTGCAAGACCTCTGTCACGATCGTCACGCCGATCAGGAGTTTTTAAATCTGGATCAGTATAAATAGTTACTCTCAAACTACCCTTAGAAGATCTATAATAAACTTCTGAACCCACAATCAAGTTGTCTCCTCTTCCTTCTCCTGGGGAAATTCTTCGTAGCCATTTTCCGTCAGGGGTTGCAATAAGTGTAAATCTTTCACCACCATCATCGCTTGTAGAAGACTGCAAATCAGACCTTGGTATTTCACATAGTTGATCGATAATAGCAACAAGCTCTGCAGCTGAATCTCTTTCATCTTGCTCTGTACTCATTAGAGCATCCGTTAAAAAATCTTCCCTCTCATGTTGCATATGCGAGAGTATAGAGTAATTTATTTTACTTGTCAAACTATGGGTTGCATCGTAGTGTGGTGGTATTAGATGGAATTTAATTGGAAGTCCAACATGTCGTGGTTGTCAAATACTGATGCGTGAAAACATCCGAAGCAATTATCCAACTCTTTTTTCTGAAAATATATTTGCATAGTTTGATAGTATGAGGGTTGTTAGGAATGTAAAGTGCTTTCTCTATTTGGTGTCGAAATTATATCGTCCCAGTTATAACTTCTTTGATCCGTTATTTTCTACCATTTTTTAGCCTTAGTTTCAAATGAATAACGTACTTGTTTTATTGATTGCTTTTGGGTATTCGAAACCCTAATTTTTTCAGTTTTTCTATTTTTTCTGGAGTTATAGTTAAGAGAACCTTTTTCGCAACAAACAAGCAACCTGGTGTATTGTTATGCAGTAAACGAACATAATACTTTTGTGCAAAAAAAGGAAGCTCTATTTGAGTATGCTCACAATCTGTATAGTAAAAATCAGGAGGATTATTATGAAACATTGCAAGTCGCGGATTATCAAAAGTAGGAATATGGGTCATTACAGGATAATAAAGTGAATATGTATAAGAAGAAGGAATATCCGCAACCCAGTAAATGAGACTATCCCAGCCATCAATAAATAGCGTGGATTTTTTTAGCGCTAAGATATTTATTGCTTTACCATGAGAGTAATAGCGACCATAATTTCTATCAAATTTTTGTTGGAACGTTTCATGACTTATGGCATACCAATGAAATGTAACAACAAGAAATCCAAAAATACAGATAAGCATCAAAAGTAATATATTTACCGTTTTTCGTAAGTGATTTACTTTATAAACTTCTGAGAGCATAAGAAATACGGAGAATATAAGAAGACCATACCATGGCAATAAATGGAACGCGCCGTAAAAAATTGTCCCTGGAGATACAAATCGAATTGCCGCTAAGGCTAATGCAATAAAGAGTATCAGTGGCCCTTTTACTTGTTTCAGTTTAATTGTAAGAATAAGAAATAATATAAGAAAGGTACTATCTAAGATCAATGTGAAAAAAATTCCAATTCTCGGGGCTAAGCAAAACAAGAGGATAAAAGAGAACACTCAGTATTCCAAACCCAAGTAGATTGTTTCTTGAAACCTCATTAGGGATATTATTAATAACATTTGTGGTAACTAATTGAAAGTAATACTCTTTGAGTGGGATAGTTAATAACGTGATGCTAGTGAGAGCTATAAAAATAGCAAGAGAAATAATATGAAATTTTGTGAATTTTTTGTTCCATAATAAGAGTATATAGAAAAAGAGTGCTATCGGTAGAAATGTTTCACGTAAGAAAATGATCAACCATACTGCAAAAGCCCCGAGTAGTAATTCCAGTTTGAAATAGTTCTGTTTATATATTTTTTCCCAGACTAATCCGAAAAGGTAAATTAAGGGGTAAACAAGAAGCGCCTCTCCTAAAAAGAAATTACCAAATAAATAAAAATCGCTTAACTCATAGAATAGTACAAATCCTAATCCATTATACTTGAATCTCCAAATTAATAATAAGTCTGCAATTGTAGAAAATAATAATACAAATAATCGATGGTAGGAAACAATCCGTGTAAGAGAAGTCGGATGAAATATAAGCTGAATAAGATAACTGATATATGGCATCAGCATCTGATGGTTAAAAAATACTTGAGAATATAACATTTTTCCTTTGAGCATGAAGTAACCACCTACGTAATTATTAAATGCGTCTACAAAACTGAGATCACCTATCTGCCTAGCAAAAAGATTAAGAACAAAAATAAAATAGCTAATGAAGAATAAACCAAAAATATATCTATTTGATTTTTGAGATATTAATTTATGAAAATTATCCATAATGGTAGGATACTTATTTTTTTTCATTAGTACGGCGTCTTCTTTTCTTCTCATATACGAATTGGTAATAAAACTAATAGTAAATCCTTCAAAAATGAATACAAATAGTTGTAGTAAAATGTTTATATTACTAATTGCAAATGAGTTATAAGGGGGTAAGTAAAAGAAGAGAGAAATAAGAGTACTAAAAAATATACAGAGAATTCCAGCTAGAAGACCACCAAACCAGGTGCTAAGCATTATTGCTGTAAGAAACAATAGAAAAGGTGCGCCAATTCCTAATGCATTACCTAAGTCGGTTTTAATCATAAAGATCAATACAACAGACATTACAGATACAGCAAGGCAGTAGATATATCGTTGCATGATCATAGCGTAAAAGACATATAATAATTTATCATAAAATGATACTTTTTGCTCAACTATTACATAAGAGATTTGTAGCTAAATAAAACAGATGTTTCTCTATTCAGATGTTTGAAAGCTTTGGTTCAATTGTATATCGCTGGAATTTTCTTGGGCAACTCTGCTATTTTCATATTACTCTTGAAAGAGAATCCAGAGTAAAAATGAGAGATTATTCTGTTACATTCTTCCTTTTTTTTATAGCTCAAATTCGTAAAGCGTATGGGTAATTTGCTATCTGAATAGGTTATCCTTGTTAGGATACACATCAAGTCAATATATAATTGTCCAGATGTATAGAAGACATAGTGCTTAAAGAGCAATACTTTACAAAAAAGTGCAGTTTGTAGCATAATAGACTCCCATATGAAGAAAATATTCCTTCCATTACTTGTAGTTGTTTTCATAGGAGTTGCTGCTTCATACATATGGTTTAATGGTATTACAAAAAAAATATTTATCCCTCACTCCATAGGAGTTGCTGCTTCTACTAATTCTTTACAACAATATTTTGAAAATAAAACTGCTTTTACCATCGTCCTTTTAGGCTATGGTGGAGGTAATCATGACGGTGCGTATTTGACTGACTCTATAATGGCTGTACATATTGATC
>Ga0210404_10000494_pt1 | contig 20296 bp, 13 predicted proteins | sample IncBWH28MmetaG_FD_155455 | JGI IMG/M metagenome (GOLD analysis project Ga0210404, IMG submission 155455) | Forest soil microbial communities from Barre Woods Harvard Forest LTER site, Petersham, Massachusetts, United States - Inc-BW-H-28-M | ecosystem: Environmental > Terrestrial > Soil >... | reverse complement strand
GCTCGGCTCTGTCTCTGAGACAGTAACGGTGACGGCGAACCAAAACAACATTGACACGACCGACGCGACGGTTAGCACGGTAGTGGACCGGCAGTTTGCCGAGAATCTCCCCTTGAATGGCCGAAGTTTCCAATCATTGATCGAGCTCACGCCAGGAGTGGTGCTGACCGCCAACAATGGCGTTGACACCGGCCAATTCAGCATCAACGGCCAGCGCGCAAACGCAAACTACTGGATGGTTGATGCGGTGATCGCAAACATCGGGATCGGCGCCGGCCTTTCTCCAGGAAGCGGCATGGCGGGCACTCTTGGCTCGACGAGCGTGTTGGGAGGCACGAACAGCTTGGTCTCCGTGGATGCGCTCCAGGAATTTCGCATCCAGACCTCGACCTACGCGCCGGAATTTGGGCGCACACCGGGAGGCCAAATCTCCATAGTGACCCGCTCAGGCACAAACGATTTTCATGGCACTGCATTCGATTACCTCAGGAACACCATCTTGGACGCGAATAACTGGTTCAACGGGGTCAACATTCTAAATGCAACACCGCTTCCCAAGGCCAAGGAACAACAGAACGATTTTGGCGGGACATTCGGCGGCCCCATCGTCAAGGGTAAGACCTTCTTTTTCTTTTCCTACGAAGGGCTTCGACTGCGATTGCCACAGACTGCTCTTACGCTCGTTCCCGACGCGAGTTTCACGCCTGGCACCACAAACTCGCGGCAGAATGCCATCGCGGCGGTGCAGCCGTATTTGAATGCCTTTCCGCTGCCGAATCGTACGAGTCCGGAAATCCTCTGCGATCCGAATACCAATCCTTATTGCCCCTCTTCGGGTCTTAGCGGCACTGCCGCTTTCAACGACAGCTACTCCAATCCAGCGAAGCTCGATGCCTACAGCCTTCGCGTGGATCACAAATTGAATGACAGGCTCAATCTTTTCGGGCGTTACAACTATTCCCCTTCAGCACTAACTCAGCGAGGAATTGGTTCGCCGTTGAGCACGGTCTTGCCGACGAGGACCAACACCCGAACTGCAACCGTAGGCGCACTGTGGACGATTTCTTCGTCGATTGCGAATGACTTCCGGTTCAACTACAGCCTTACGGACGCTTCCAGTTCTTCTTACCTGGACAGCTTCGGGGGAGCAGTCCCGCTCGGGACACTGCCTTTCCCGAGCCCGTTTACAGCCCACGATGCTTCATTAGTTTTCGATGTATTCAGTCTAGGAACCTACCAAGACCTCAATGCTGGGGCCGGCGCAAACAACCAGCAGCGACAACTCAATATCGTGGACAGCATATCCGTGCAAAAGGGCGCGCATAGTCTGAAGTTCGGCGTGGACTATCGCCGCCTGTCGCCTCACTTCGGCCCTGTCGCATATGTTCAGGCCGCCTATTTCAGCGGAATACCGGCGGTAGAGGCAGGTACTCCAGACCAGGAAGTCGGAGTGAGCTCCAGTCTTCCCGCGACTCTTCTGTTCCGCAATCTCGGTCTCTTTGCCCAAGATACCTGGCACGTTACCCGCCGGCTGACCATGACCTACGGGCTTAGGTGGGATGTGGACTTCGTGCCGTTATCGATCAGCGGCCCCGAGTTTCTGTCAGTTACGGGCTTCAACCTCAGCGACCTGTCCAATTTGGCTCTAGCGCCTGCGGGTACTCCGCCCTACAAGACGAAGTGGCGCAACCTCGCGCCTCGGATTGGATTGGCCTATCAGGTATCGCAGAGCCCGAGCTGGGAGACCGTGCTTCGAGGTGGATTCGGGGTTTTTTACGGCCTGGCGTCCTCAGAAGCGGGAAACATTGCCAATAGCGCGTACTACCCTTTTGGGGCATCGAAATATTGCATCCCCGGGGTCCAGGGGCCGGGGTGCGCGAGCAATCTCACCTATCCTTTAGACCCTATCACCGCAGCGCCGCCCCTCATCCTGCCGCCCACTGCCAGCAGCCCTACGCTGCTCAACGCATTTGACCCGGACCTCGGACTGCCCCGCACGTTGCAGTGGGATGTTTCCATCCAACAAGCGCTGGGAAAGCAACAGAGTATAAGTGTCTCTTACATCGGAGCCGCCGGAAGACATCTTATCCAAACGGACGCGATTGACGTCCCCAATGCGAATCTCTTTTACCTCGCTGACCTGGTAACCAATGCCGGTACCTCTGATTACGATGCGTTGCAACTCCAGTTCCAGCGGCGACTCTCTCGCGGCCTTCAGGCGCTCGCCTCCTACACCTGGTCGCATTCTATCGATACCGCTTCAGCTGGTTCCGCGTATGAAGGCAATATACCGTCAGGGCTCAACTTGAACGTCAACCGGGGGAACTCTGACTTCGATGTTCGCAATGCATTCTCAACGGCGCTTACCTACGAGGTACCCGCCCCGAAAGGCAATGCGTTCGGGAAGGCGATTCTTCGGGGCTGGTCAATGGAGAGTATCATTCAGGCTCAATCCGCTCCCCCAGTTAATGTTTATTACGGCAATTACTTTTTGCTGTCGAATGGATTCGCGACCAACATTAGACCGGACGTCGTTGCCGGTGTGCCTTTGTACTTGTACGGATCGCAGTATCCCGGAGGGAAAGCAATCAATAACACTCCGGGCGCGGTAGCTGGGGGATGTGATGGCAACCCCAATAACCCCAGCATAGGACCCTTCTGCTCCCCGCCCACTGTCCCTTGTATCTACGGCCAGTGTCCGACGCGGCAAGGAGACCTGCCGCGGAATGCGCTGCGAGGGTTTGGCTTGACTCAATGGGATTTTGCGGTCCATCGCGAGTTTCCCATTCACGAGTCGCTCAAGTTACAGTTCCGCGCGGAGATGTTCAACGTTCTGAACCATCCCAACTTCGGACCGCCAATCGGTGATCTCTCCGGCTTCAGCGGTCAATTCGGCCTGTCAAACCAGATGCTGGGGCAGAGCCTTGCTGGATCTCTTGGTGAAAGCAATCTTGGGTCGGGCGCTTTCGACCCGCTCTATCAGCTCGGGGGCCCCCGGTCGATACAGTTCGCGCTGAAGTTGTCCTTTTGAACCCTCCTGCGAATACCGAAAGGGAGCTTCCGAATGCCATACGCCAGTCAGGCTCTTAAGAACTGCCCGGAAGGGGGCAATCAACCCACAACGGCGAAGCTTCGCGTATGGCCCGGTCTTCCGCCAGCCGGCATCTTGCTCCTGATGGTTTGCTCGACTTGTGGGTTCTTCGTCCACGCGGAAGAACCAAGACCTGTGACGCGCACCGGCCAGGCAAAGTCAGAAAGCGGCACAGGGAAACGGCCTGTAAAAATCGCAGACTCGATTCGGATGACTCGCCTAGTCGATCGGGACGATTATATGAGCGACTCCTCCAAAGGCCTGGTGGCTAAGTTCTCGCCTGACGGAAAACGGTTCGTCGTGGTCTTGCGAAAAGGGAATCTTGAGACCAATACCAACGAGTACTCTCTGATGCTGTTCGAAACGGACGAGGTTTTTCAGTCGCCCCAGCCCCGCGTGCTGCTTTCCATGTCGTCCTCTTCGAACCGGCCAGCCATCCAGAATGTGGTATGGAGGAATGATAACGACACCATCCTGTTTCTGGGCGAGCATCCGGGCGAAACCACTCAGCTTTATTCGCTCCAATGCAGCTCGAAAGTGCTGACCAAACTCACCAATCACGCCACAAATCTAGAGTGGTTCGTTGCCGGGGCGAAGGGCGACGAAATCGTCTTTGCCGCTGAAGACCCTGAGATGTCTTTTGTGAACGAGAAGAGTGCGCGCCAAGGCATCGCGGTCACCAGCGAGTTCGTGAAAGATCTGATGGCCGGGAAACACGGAGGGGATAGTGACGGTGAGTACAGTTTGTTCCTCAAACCGGTAGGGAGTGAGGCGGAAACAAAGATAACCACCGAGGGTCGCGTATTGGACAACGAGATGTGGCTTTCGCCGGATGGGCTGCACCTTGTCGTCCGAACGGAAGCGACTCACCTTCCAGAAGCTTGGACCGAGTATGACGACAAACTTTTGAAAGCACCCGTTCACCCGCCTTCCGCGCCGGGAGCCGAGACTGGGATATGGCAGTACGAGGTGGTCGATCTGCCGAAGGGTACCGGCCGTCTCCTACTCGATGCCCCAACGGCTCCCCACCTTTATCTTTCGGAGGCAGCCTGGTCTCCCGACAGCCAGTCCGTTGTCGTGTCAGCTATGTATTTGCCCCTGAATGTTGATGACGCGACGGAACGCGCTCTGAGAAAGACGCATACCTTCTTGGCAGAAGTTAAGATCGCTAGCCGTCAGATCGTAAAGATAAGCGACGAGGACTTGTTGCTTCTTGACTGGGATGCTAAGACCAACGACGTCGTCTGCGATGTCGGAAGGTGGGATAGCCTCAACGGGAAAACTACTCCAAAGGCCTACTTCAGGAAGAGCAGTGACAGTGACAACGCCACTTGGTCCCGATCCAGCACCCCGCCAGTACAAGCAAACGCGGCGCCCGCCCTGCCGGATATCGTTCTCGACGAGAACATGAACCAACCTCCGCGAATCTTTGCCATCGCTCCTGGTGTCGGCAAGAAGTCCCTACTCATGGACTTGAACCCCCAATTCCAAGATCTCGCTTTCGCCAGAGTCGAGGAGTTGACTTGGAAGACTTCTCACCACGGTGAAGTCAAGGCTGGGCTGTATTGGCCCTTGGACTACATCGCTGGCAGGAAATATCCGCTGGTCATACAGACCCACGGGTGGACGCCGAACGAGTTTTGGATCGATGGTCCCTTTACAACCGCCTTCGCTGCCCAGGCATTGGCGGGCAACGGATTCTTCGTTTTGCAACTCCCCGAGCCCGCTCCCCAGGACGACACGCCCAATGAAGTTCAGGCAGCCATGGACATGTATGACAGCGCTATTGATCTTCTGGATCGCAAAGGGCTAATTGATCGAGATCGCATCGGAATCACCGGTTTTAGTCGGACCTTTTTGTACGTTACCTACACGCTCACCCATTCCACACATCATTTTGCCGCGGCAGACGTCGCGGATGGCGTCGACTATAGCTATTTCCAGTACATGGCATTCTCGAACCGTCTCGAAACGTGGGCTGGCCTCTTCGACCAACTGAACGGTGCTCCTCCCTTTGGCGAAGGCTTGCTCAGATGGTTCAAGGTGTCGCCGGCGTTTCTCATGGATAGGATTGAAACCCCGCTTCGCATTCAGGCCATCTCGTCGGTGCTCTTTGATTGGCATTGGTTTACCGGACTAACCCGGCTGGGCAAGCCGGTAGAGATGATATATCTCCCGGAAGGGACGCACGTACTGGAGAAGCCCTGGGATCGCATGATTTCACAACAAGGCAATGTGGACTGGTATTGCTTTTGGATCAAAGGCGAGGAGGATCCTGATCCGGCCAAGGCCGAACAATACGCACGCTGGCGCAAACTTCGCAACCTTCAAGAGACGCAGCTAAACGAAAAGACTTCCAACGTCTCCCACGCCCCAAATTGAAGTCGAGCACCGACACAGACTAGCCACACTGTTGGGGGTTACGTTTAACTGAAAAAGAGTGCATCGCAGGCCGCCCAAAAACCCTTCCCTGCCCAGAATCCCACCTACGCGGCGTATTAGAATCGTTGAGGATTCGCTTGCCCAGAAGTACGCCTTGACGCGTCTCAAAAAGAACCTGTTTCTGAGCAGGAATGCTGCAAGATTGGCGGGAGCAAAGCCCTAAAGCCGATCGCCGACACGGACGCTCAGCGACCCGTTTGGCCGCGCGATGGCTAAGAGATCGTGGCCCATGGTAAGTATGTCGGCGTGCAGCCCCGTTGGGGAAGCTGGGCAGCCGATCCGCATTGAACTGTCCCTATCAAAGTAAATACGGTAGATATTGGCAGTCTGTACCAACAAAAGTTAGGATGTCTGACATCGATTTTTTCGTTGAAAAAGCATCTCGGCCTTCACGCGGTTGGTGTATGTTGGCGCAAGGAATCGCGCTGCGATCTAGTCGTTCTCGAGTGCGATGCTCTCTCACGTGACCCGTCTTCGCGTTTCGGTGAAGGAGTTGCCTGAACGTTTGAGTGCTCCGCCGCAAGAGCGCGCCTTCCCGTTGCCTGTCGTATGGGCCCGGACTCGCGGACGTGTGGGTACCGAGGTAGCGCCTTCAGGTCCACGAACTCCCGCTGACGCAGAACTAATGGTGCGCCTGCAGGACAACGATTCAACCGCTTTGGGTCTGCTTTTTGACAGATACGCCCGCCTGGTTTTGGGAATCGCACTTCGCGTACTGCATGACTACGGTGAAGCCGAAGATGTGGTGCAGGAAGTTTTCTTTCACGTGTTCCAGAAGGCGTCATTCTTTGATCCGGCAAAGGGTAGTACGAAAGGGTGGATCCTCAATGTTGCGTTTCATCGGGCTCTCGACAAGAGGGCGCATCTGGGCCGGAGGGGCTTTTACCTTGGTACAGAGATCGAATCCCTGGACGATACTCTATTGGGACAGACGGATCTGGACCGGGAGATTGGCGCAAAGCTCAATCGGGCGCAGTTGGAAAGGGCCTTCGAAGAGCTTCCGGAAATACAACGCCGGACGCTTGAGCTGTTTTATTTTGAAGGGCTCGATCTTCGCGAAATCGGCGAAAAATTGAACGAACCGCTGGGTAATGTGCGCCACCATTACTATCGCGGGCTCGCAAAACTGCGAAAGAGCGCGTTCGTGAAGAAATTGCGGGAGAGATAGATCATGACGATGGGTGAAGAATCAATCAACGGCCACGAGAGGTTCCCTGAGCTTTGTGCGCTCGCGATGTCGGGCGCGCTCTCGGATCGCGAATCTGCCGAATTGAAGGAACACCTGCAGGGCTGCGCGGAGTGCCAAGAAGCATACGGCGAGTATATCGTCCTGACAGGCGTAGGGATTCCGCATCTCGCGGCTCGATACGGCACCCCACAACAAGAGAACGGCTGGGACGATACGGAGGCGCGGCGCAAGCTCCTGGCGCGTGTCACTGAGGCGCAAACACCGTCCTTAGTGGAGCAACCCGAGCACCGAACGATTGCGGCTCCCCACCTCCGAGTTCCAAGACAGATGGTGAATCATCCCTTCATCGCGACCGCCGTAGCAGCGTGCGTTGTTCTCGCTGTCAGCGTAGGAACGTTATGGTATGGACTACGGATAGAGGCTGCGGCGAGGCAGGCTGTTGCTTCGGCGACAGTATCCGCGGACGACCGCGTGCAGAAGTTGGTCTCTGAGAAACGGGCAGTCAATGATCTGCTCAAGGTGCAGAGCCAAAAGCTTGGTCTAGTGGAGCTGGAAAGCGTGGAGGAGCAAAGGGAAATCGAGAGCTTGCACTCCGAGTTCGTCGTGCTTCAAGATCATGCGAAGAAACTGGAAACTTCCAACGCAAGTTCCGACGAGCAGTTGCGGTCGATTTCGAAGCAGCGCGACGCACTGACCGCGCAGCTAGAAGACGCGCGGCATGCATACGACGCTGTCCAAGCCGAACTTGTGAGCCTGCGGGCGGATCGCGATAAAGCGCGTCTGGGGCTTGCTTCGCTTGAGACGCAGGTTACTGAACTCTTAGCAATGAATCATGAGCTTCAGGGCAAGGCCAATAGCGCGGCTCAGTTCCTTACTTCGGACCGGGACATCCGAGAGCTGATGGGCGCGCGGAATCTCTACATTGCCGACGTCTTCGACGTGGACAGCAGCAGTCGGACGCGAAAGCCCTTCGGGCGCGTTTTCTACACGCAAGGCAAGTCGCTCATCTTTTACGCTTTCGATCTTGATCGGCAACCAGCTCCAAGGAATGCCAGCGCGTTCCAAGCGTGGGGCGAGAGAGAGACGCCTCAGGGTGAAACTGCTCAACCGGTGAGTCTGGGCATTCTCTATATGGATAACGAGACGAATCGCCGATGGGCCTTGAGGTGCGACGACCCGCAGCAACTGGCGGAAATCGACGCTGTGTTCGTAACGGTAGAGCCCCACGGTGGAAGCGAGAAACCCACAGGTAAGCCTTTCCTCTACGCGATGCTGCGAAAAGAGGCAAACCATCCGTAGACAAAGTGCCTCGCATGTTCGGCACGGATGGTTGCAAGCGTCCTTTCTTACATCGTGGATGTGAATACAAAACCCTCGAAAATCGGATGGTACAGATTTCTCCCCGTGCTCGTAGAAATAAGCGAACCGTAAAGTTTTCCAAGAGGAGAAATCTCAAATGTGTAGACGCGCCGTCCTGGTGATTGTATTTCTCCTCGCAATTGCGAGTGCCATTCGAGCACAATCCACAAACGCCTCAATCACGGGTCGCGTGACCGATCCCTCCAAAGCACTCATCGCCGGCGCAAAAGTGGCAGCCATTAATGCGGGGACAAATGTAGGTTATGACGGCGCGACAAACGGCTCTGGCGAATACTACATCACGAATTTACCTCCCGGCACATATCGCATCGAGGTCGAGAAGCTCGGTTTCAAAACGGTGATCAAACCGGACGTCATTCTTCATGTTCAAGATGCTCTCGAAATTAACTTCGAAATGACGCTTGGGTCAGTGTCGGAAACCGTGACGGTGCAAGCCGGTGCGCCACTGTTAGACACAACTGATGGGTCGGTGAGCACCGTTGTGGACCGCAACTTTGCTGAGAACCTGCCGCTGAACGGCAGGAGCTTTCAAACGCTCATTCAGCTGGCACCCGGCGTTGTGCTCACGACGAGCAGTTACGCTTCCGATGGACAATTCAGCGTGAACGGGCAGCGCCCGGATTCCAACTACTGGATGGTGGACGGAGTGAGCGCAAACATCGGAGTGAGTTCCGGTGGCTACGACACTCTGTCCGGATCGCTGGGTGGGTTCAGCGCCCAAGGTGGAACAAATAGCTTGGTTTCGGTGGACGCGATGCAGGAATTCCGCATACAAACGTCGACCTTTGCACCGGAATTCGGTCGGACCCCTGGAGGGGAGATCTCCATTGTTACCCGCTCAGGTACGAACCAATTCCACGGTACGGCCTTCGACTATCTTCGAAATACAGTATTGGACGCCAACGATTGGTTTTCGGACGAAGCTGGTTTACCCAAGCCGCAAGATGAACAGAATGATTTTGGAGGGACATTCAGCGGTCCCATCATCAAGGATAAGACCTTCTTCTTCTTTTCCTACGAAGGACTTCGGCTTCGCCTTCCACAAACCGGCCTCTCCAGTGTTCCTGATGTCAACGCGCGGCAAGATGCGATCCCTTCCATGCGGCCATTCTTGAACGCCTACCCGCTGCCCAATGGTCCGGAAATACTGAATCCGAACGGGACTCCCACCGGCAGCGCGGCTTTCAATGCCAGCTATTCCAACCGTTCCACGCTGAATGCGACAAGTCTACGTGTCGACCATAAACTGAACGAAAAACTGACGGTGTTTGGAAGGTATGACTACGCTCCCTCAGCGGTGGTGCAGCGTCCGGGGAGCAATTCCTCCACGGCTCTGAGTGTGGTAAACACAAACCGAATTCCGACCCAGACCGCAACCCTAGGGATTACCTGGGTGGTTTCTCCCTCTCTCACAAATGATCTCCGAGTGAACTACAGCCGGGTCAGCTCAAGCCAAACGTGGGGCCTCGATAGTTTTGGCGGTGCTAGCCCATTCGTCGGTTCTGCTGTGGGGTTGCCCGAGCCATACACTCCGGGCAACTCGTATGTAAGTGTAACGATCCTCAATTTGAACGATTTTATTCTCGCCACCGGTGGTTCCGGTACCAATGTACAGCGACAGTTCAATCTTGTTGACGGCCTGTCGCTGCAGAGGGGTTCACACAACCTAAAGTTCGGCGCGGACTATCGTCGGCTCACTCCGAGTGTGATACCTCCCGCGTATGAGCAGAACGCGCTCTTCTTGAGTGTTGCCGACGCCCAGTCGGGGCAGCTGTATTTTGGGAACGTCATTTCGCAGAGTCGGGTGCCCTTGATTCTTCAGAACTTGGGTTTGTTTGCTCAGGATACTTGGAGAGTTAGTTCGCACTTGACGGTTACTTACGGACTGCGTTGGGACGTGGATTTCACACCGAAAACCAGCAGCGGTCCCAGCCTACCCGCGGTCGTTAATTTTAATGACCTCTCAACCTTAGCCCTGGCCCCTCCTGGAACGCCCGTGTTCAGTACAAGATACGGGAACCTTGCTCCTCGGTTCGGAGTCGCTTATCAATTTCACCAAAAGACGGGATGGGAAAGTGTGCTGCGAGGAGGGTGGGGAATATTCTATGATCTGGCGACGACTCAACTTAATGTTGGCAATTATTATTATCCGTTTGGAGATGTCGGATATCTCTCCGGCCAATTCCCCTCAATCCCCCCTGCTGCGCCGCCTCCGATCAGTGCGTCTGATCCGACGATCCTAGCGCTGGATCCGCATCTAAAGTCCCCCTATACACAAGAGTGGAATGTGGCACTGGAGCAATCCTTGGGCGCTGCGCAGTCCCTCTCGATGTCCTACGTTGGCGCTGCGGGCCGACATCTGTTGCTGAGCGAGGATATCTACAGTCCAAATCCGAACGTCGCGAACGCAGCCTTGGTGGGGAACTACGGCACCTCCGATTACGACGCCCTGCAGCTGCAATTTCGGCGTCGCCTTTCGCATGGCCTGCAGGTATTAGCCTCCTACCAATGGGGACACTCAATCGACACAGGCTCTACCGGAGCGGGAGGTCTCTATTTTAGCGACTATTATTCGAGGCAACTCGGAGCCGATGCCAACCGAGGTCCCTCGGATTTTGACGTCCGGAATTCGGCCTCGGTCGCGCTCACATACAACGTTCCAGGTCCCAAAGTTAATGCATTAGCGAATGCGGTTCTGCAGCACTGGTCCACGGAGAACGTGTTTCAGGCCCGCTCTGCTCCTCCCGTAGACGTCAATTACTACGACAACTATACGTTCGCGGGAGCACAGATTGCGGTCCGGCCTGATGTCGAGCCGGGAATTCCCCTCTATCTCTATGGTCCTCAATATCCCGGGGGAAAGGCAATTAACAACACCCCCGGCGCGGTAATAGGGGGATGTTCAGATGGTTCCCAAAGTATCGGTCCGTTCTGTCCGCCACCGATTGACCCCGCCACAGGCGATCCCACCAGACAGGGAGATCTTGGGCGTAATACGCTGCGAGGATTTGGCGCCTGGCAGTGGGACTTTGCCATTCACCGCGACTTTCCCATCGGCGAAAGTCTGAAGTTGCAGTTTCGCGCGGAGCTCTTCAACGTGTTGAATCACCCCAACTTCGGCCCGCCAACTGGAAACCTTTCCGATGGCCCTTACTTCGGCCTGTCATATCAGACCCTGGCGCAAAGCCTAAATGTCGGAAATACGGGAGGTCTTAGCCCTCTGTATCAGTTGGGAGGGCCGAGATCAGTTCAGTTAGCTCTAAAGCTGACGTTCTGAGGTTGATTTCGGGTAGCGGTCTCCTCGGTCAAAGGAGGCCAAATTCTAATCATCGATATTATTCTCGGAGGGAAATGGAATGCATCACGCACGAAACGCCGCCGTCCTTTGTGTTCTGTTCCTTTCCGCTCATCTTTCAGCTCTTGCTCAACTTGACGCTGGACCTGGCTTTGACTCCACTCCGGTGGAAATACCAACCACCCAGAAGGCCGAGCATCGTCCCGTCACGAGCACAGATTTACTGCGGCTCCGGGACATACACGGGATTCGGATCGCACCAGATGGGCAATACGCGGCCTTTGTACTTGGGCAAGCAATCTATGAGACGAACAGCTACCGAAGTGGATTATTCGTAGTTAGCACCAAAATGCGCAGCACGCCCATCGGGTTGGGGACGGCCGGCCCTCCTCAATGGGACGAGCTAAATCAATGGGTGACAGAAGATCCACAGTGGTCCGCGGACAGTAGGTACATTTATCGCCGCCTAAACTCCGCGGGGGTCTGGCAAGTATGGAAATGGAACCGCGAGGGCGGCGCACCCGTCCAGGTGACACACGCCGAACACGATGTGACTCGCTTCCAGATTAACTCAGAGGGTACGATGCTGGTCATGTTCGTAAGGCAAGCTGCCGATGAGCACCAACTCGCAGAACGCGGCATTCTCTACGACGGCAGCCTTGATACCGTAACTCCGGAACCCATCGTTGGTCGGCTCGCCAAACTCCGAGCGCAACAAGTCGAACCATGGATACACGACCTTCAAAGTGGCCGTGAGCACAAGGCATCGGAGCAGGAGCTCGAAAACGCTAAGACCGCTAACGATCCAGATGGAACGATATACAGCAAAGTATTCACGAAGGGGGAGGTGGTCGAGCATCACGCCTCTGGCTTTGAAATCTCGCCCGATGGCGAGAAGATTATCTACATACGCTCCATAAATGACTTTTCCGAGTCGGAGTGGCTCTCGTCGCCTTTGCTCGTCAAATCTGTGAATGGGGGATCGCCGGTTGTTATTGCCGTCTGGGATGAAGCTGGCCAATATTGGTGGAGCCCGGATAGTAAAGAAATCTATTACACACAGTATGGCTGGGGCGACGCGAACGACGAGCACCCGTCGAAATTAATGGTCGTTTCCGCGGCAGGCCGTAATTCTCGAGAGATCTTCGAATCCGCGGGAATCTTGAGTCAATACTCTGCAGACCGCTCGGGACTCCACCTCGCCTGTGTCCGCGAGAACAGCACGTCCCCACCAGAAGTGGCTTATGTCGATCTGCGTAGCGGCGAAGTACGTACTCTGGTCAATGTGAATCCTGAGTTCGACAATCTAGAACTCAGCCCGAGCAAGCGCCTGGATATTTCCAACAAGTACGGGGATCACTTTTGGGGCCACCTAGTTCTTCCCGTAGGCGCAAAATCTGGGGCGCCGTATCCGCTGGTGATTACAACCTACAGGGACTCGGGCGGATTCCTGCGCGGTGCGGTAGGTGACGAATATCCGATTCAAGTTCTCGCCGCGAACGGCTTCGCGGTTTGGAACTGTGAAGCCTTGGGGCGTTTGCGTAACCCCAAGCCGGACGATTTCAACCGTAAGATTTTGTTCTGGGAGTCTCCCATTGATGGCATCGAAAAGGCCGTGTCGAAGTTGAAAGACATGGGGCTAGTGGATCCATCAAGGATCGGAATTACGGGACTCAGCCATGGCGCCGATATCGTCGATTACGCGATCAGCCATACCGATCTCTTCTATGCAGCGATCGACAGTGGCGGCGGATCTCGGGATCCGCTGACCTTTTACCTTGTAAGTGACCGTGACCGCGCGGCGATGTCAGATCTCTGGGACTTGGAATTGCCGGAGGGTGACTCCCTAGCAAATTGGAAAAGGGTATCGTCGTCGCTCAACGCGCGTCGCATACGCACACCACTTCTCATCAATGCCGCCGATGCCGAGTACGCCGCTAACATGCAGTTGGTTACTACTTTGAGGGAATTGAAGAAACCCGTCGAAATGTTCATCTACGCTAACGAAGAGCATTTGAAAAATCAGCCGAAGCACCGCTACGAAATCTACGAGCGCAATGTCGATTGGATAAAGTTCTGGCTCAAGGGCGAAGAAGATCCTGACCCAGCCAAGGCCGAACAATATCTGCGTTGGCGCGAGCTGCGCAAGCTTCAGGAGCAGAACCAGAGCAATGCGCCGACAAAATGAGATGCGAGCAGTTCGTGGAGAGGCACAGCGCTGGTAACACGTTGAAACCTGGGCTTAAGGGCAAGCTACAAAACGCCCGCTGCGCCGACCCTTTGCTGCCCCCCATTTCCGCCACAATTTCGCGCCACGAGCGCCCGTGTGCGCGCAGGGCGCCAAGTTACTACACTCGGGCGGATGAACTGATGGAGAGCCTGCATAAGTCATTGAAAAATAAAGCGCGCCCGGAGAGATTCGAACTCCCGACCCTCTGGTTCGAAGCAAGCTGCCGTCAAATCTAAATAGCTTGTTTGGTGTCGCTTACGAAGCCAGAAACGCCCTCAATCCCGCGCAATGATACCTAGTGAGACCTTACTCCGTGCGCTTCATGGCAACTTCGCGGGCGGGTTCGCGGGCAAAGCCTCTGGCTTGTGTTTCTCTCAATACGATTGAAGTGCCGCCGACGTTATGACCGCACCATCTGAACCGGGGATTTCCTCAACGTTTACGGGTGCTCGTTTCCAATCTTATCTCGGCCGTATACTTGGGGAGAGGTGACTAATGGCGCACGAAAAACAACGACGAGTCGATTACAACTGCCATGCCGGAGTTCAATTTTGTTACTACTGTGACGATTGCGGTCTTTATCTTCGCGGTTGGGACAACAAAAATTACATACCCGCCGCCAACGGATGGACGTGGGAATTGATACGCAACGAAGAAGAGATCGACTCGGCGGGAAATAAATTTGTCCGATACTACGGTGGAACGGAAGACGAAGCCCTGAAGGCCGGTCTCAAACGATTTGCCGAAGAACCTTGCGTCAAACCCAACTGAAGTATCACGGCTCAGCCGATTTGACGATCTGGTTCGAAGCAAGCCGTGCTCAAATCCAAGCGGCTTGTTTGGTGTCGCTTACGAATCCAGAAAAGCCTTCCAGCCCTCTCAGCGATACCGAGCGAGACTCAGGAAATTGGCGGATGTTGTAAAGAGCCTTCCGATTTTGAACTGCCCGACCCCAGTTTAAAACTACGCACGTGATAGAATCGGCCACGTGGTTTCTTCTCACCATACCAGTAGGACGGACTGGATCACCGCCGTTTGTACCCTACTCATTGCATGCACCGGGATCGTCGCGCTAGCTTACGCACATTGGCAGTTAAAACAGGACCACGACGAAGCGCAGGTCGAACGACTCCTCGGTTTTGTTCGCCAGTACGATCAAGAACCCCTAGTGAGTTACCGTAAGCTCTACGCCGAAAAACGCCTAGCCAATGTCACCGATCCGGATTCCGAGTACCAGTTACTCGATTTCTTCGAGACAGTCGGCGATCTGACGGATAAGGGCTATCTTGATGTATCGGACGTGTGGGAAAACTTTGCGGGTGACGTGGAACCGCTCTACAGCGACACACGGGACATGATCGAGCAGCAACGCGACCCGACTTTCTACAACCACTTCGTCGGCCTTGCCCAAAGAATGCAGGCGATGGAGAAGTCAAATGGGGCTGATCCGACGCCATACTCGAAGGAGGAACTGCGGGGATATTGGCAAGACGAAAGCGAAATTATCGCTGGCGCTCCGGCACTGCATCGTAAAAGGGGAAAGCCCGCTAGCAGTGTGGAGCGACCGCAATGAGCACTTCGCAACAAGCCTTCGTAACAAAGGATGTTCTTACGTGGGCGAGAAAACGCCTGGGCGACACAATAGAATCTGCCTCGCACAAACTAAAGATCGAGCCTGACACGCTGAAATCGTGGGAGGACGGAACGACATACCCCACGATGACTCAAGCCAAACGCATCGCTAAGAAGCTAACGATTCCGTTCGGCTATCTTTTCCTATCCACTCCACCGGAAGACTTGAAGGTCCCGCTACCGGATTTTCGTTCGGTTACAGTCCGCGAAACCAGCGAAGTGTCGCCAGAGTTTAGTGATCTTTTCAACGACGTGCTTGTCAAACAGGACTGGTACAAACAGCACCTGATTGAGAAAGGCAAGAAGCCGTTGAAGTTCGTCGGTAGCCATTCAATCGCATCCGGGATCGATCAAGTAGCAGCGAGCATTGGAGACGCTATTGATATTGAAGCGCACCGGACAGATGCGGTCAGTTGGGCTGACTTTCTGAGACGACTCATCACCAGTGCGGAGTCAATCGGCGTCATTGTGATGAAAAGCGGCGTTGTCGGAGCTAACAATCAGCGGCCCCTATCGGTTGACGAGTTTCGGGGCTTTGCCATTGCTGACTCGATTGCGCCACTCGTTTTCATCAACGGCCGGGATGCCGTCAGCGCACAAATCTTTACGCTGATACATGAGCTTGCGCACATATGGATTGCAAGCGACGGCATATCTAGGCCCGATCTGTCGAAAAAATCATCCCGCCAACCGAACGACGTAGAAAGGTTTTGCGATTCCGTGGCCGTGGAGGTTCTTGTTCCACACGAAGCGTTCCTCGCTGCGTGGGACAACGATGCGTCAATCGATTCAAACATCCATGAACTGGCACGGCGCTTCCACGTGAGCCTTGTGGTGGTGCTGCGCAGGGCGTATGACCTGGACGAACTGACCTCTGACGAATTCACGTTCAGGTTAAATCGAGAATTCCGACGCGAGGCACGCCCGAAGTCGGACGGCGGGAATTTCTACGCCACTGTCCGGGTTCGCAATAGCGGCACTCTGACCGACGCGCTGGTCGAAAGTGCGCTGACTGGACGCGTACTGCTGCTGGATGCGGCAAAGATGCTCCACGTGAAAATCGGGACCATTGAAAAAATGCCCGAAAAGATGCCTCTGAGGAAAACGTGAGTCATTGGTTGGACTCAAACGTTTTCATCCAATCGCACAAAGGTCCATACGGCTTCGACATGGCACCTGGATTTTGGACCGGGATTCTGCGGCACGCGGCGACGGGTGCGATCAAGAGTCCGATGGAGGTCTATCACGAACTAAGCGAGCAAATTGACAAGAAAGATGCACTGGCGATATGGGCGCGGGATCACAAGGACGAGATTTTCGTGGAGCCCGACCAAGAGATTCAGCGCAACTACCAAGTCGTCGGCGACTATGTGGCGCAGAACTACGAAGCTTCTTTCGCCGCCAAATTTATGAACGACGCTGACCCGTGGTTAATAGCCCACGCGATGTCGGACCAGGACGGTTTAGTCGTGACGCTTGAGGTAGCCCAAAAAGGTCGCCAGGTAAAGATTCCGAACGTCTGCGATCATTTCAAGGTCCCGTACATCAACACGTTTGATTTGATTCGCCGCCTGAAAATCTCGCTGGCATGAGTGGGGACGTTACCGAAAAAGAAAAGGGGCCGAAGCCTTTTCATCGGCAGTCAGCCCCCTTCCAGGTAGTAAGGCTTTCGCCCCTGCTACCCCAGGTGTTTTTAAGCACCCTTCGTAAGGAATCCTAGAATAGCGCCATTACTCCAATCAGTCAACGGAACCGCGCCCGGAGGGACTCGAACCCCCAACCTATCCTTACGAAGGGATTGCTCTATCCACCTGAGCTACGGGCGCAAGATAACTGTATATCCAATAATCATTTAGAGCAAACGTACTAGCCCTCGGACCTGCTTCTCGAAATAGGTCCGATTCAAATATCTGGTAGTGATCGGGTGCTCACTGTGGCACGACACGACTATGCTCCGGGACGAGCCGCAGCAGGAGGATTGTTGCGCGCGGGACGGAGGCGCGACCTCGTTAGACCTTGCGCACCAAAATACGCCTCGGCTTGGTCGGCACCCGCAAAATGCTCCAGCAGGTCATCTCGCAATATCTTAAGAATGCTGCTTCTGGCAACGAAACTTGCGAGTTCTAGAAGCACTTCGGGTTTCACAACACCCCCGCCGAAGCCCTGCCGCAACACGTCCAGATAAAACAAGTCTGGAATCCTGTCGCCGTGAGCCAGATAATTACGCATAAGATACATATCGTCGACCAGCCGACCAACGGTCAATCCTGGATCTTCTAGCAAATCTGAAAGATCGCCCGGCGCATATATGTTCGTATTTTCACCCAAGAACCATCGAATTCTGGCAGTCGCGACCAAGCTGCCTTGGTGCTCCCAATGATGCGACGTAAAAATGGATTCGATCGCCGAACACCAAAGAAGATACCGAGCCTTCCAGGCTAATGAATGAAAGTATCCAAGCTCGTAAAATTCGACAGCCATCTTGAACTTCCAAAACCCTCCTTGAACCGCACGTAAAAACCCGGGCGCATAAGCCCTGAGATCGTCCGCATCGCGATCGCGAAGCTTAAAGAGTTTTTGAACTTCGGGAACCTCAATCATCTCGGTAGGTGGCACATCAAAACCGGCGACATCAAAGCACCCTTCTGGTTCTCGAATTCGCCCGTGGATGACCGCTACACGCTGGCGCATCGGCCTTATCAGGCGAAGGCAAATCGCGAGCAACCTGACCCGTCTGTCCGATTGGAGCTCGTGTGGTACGTGGCCGAGCAGTTCGCCGTCGACGACAATCTGCCTTGGATCGTAGCGGTGAACTAATGCGAGTCGAACTGCTCTTAGTGCGTCTAGCGCTTCCCCGCCGATCCTTTCCCTCCAGATATCGAAAGAACCGTCATCGAAACGATCTCGCACACTTTCGATTCGAACGCCTTCCGCGATATCGAAGGGCAATCGCCCCATATCAAAGCGCTCGCCATCGAATTGCTGCGCAGCCCAATAGATGGGATATAGCGTGAAGTTCATTTATTTGAAACGCCCAAAGATATTCGGGCGGTTAATTGGGTCAGGCCTGTTGTCCTTGAAAAAATGCTTTTTGGCACCCGCCAACTTTCCGCGTTGACGATTCAATATTCGAAGATGGGGCGGCAGCATTCTTAGTAACAACGCTTCCAGCTCTTGTTCTTGATGTCTCTTCGCAATCCCGTACCAACTGAAATGGTCTCAGCTCTGGCCGCGCCGTCGACTTTTGCTCGACCGCCAAAGTCTATCCCGAATATTGCCTCGACCCACATACACAGGAGTCGAACCGTCGAACAAGATGTAAATTCCCTTTCTGCCGTCGTCCCCGCTATTCGGTATCAGATTAATGTTGGTTACGTTTCGCGGCCACATTTCTCCTCGATGAGCGATGATCGAGTCAGGAATTCCGTTCTTGCGCTTGTGTGGCATGTGAGGGGAAAAATTCAACTTAGGGGCAATTCATTTCCAATACGCCTTGGGCATCGATATCGCGCGACTTAACTGTCCTGCTTCTTATCCATACGAATGTACGTCAAGATGTTCTTCGGTTCATCGAGCCGTAGCCTCAGAATTTCTTCTTCGGGAACGGCCAGTCCCCGAAGAAACATGACGACATCACGCACAGTGCCGGGACGTACCGCCTCGGTGAGCGAAATTACCAAACCCACGCCGCCCGCAACATCGCCGACCGCTTTCTCCAAACTCCTGTGCTCGACGAGGTTTATTCCAAATTTTGATAGCTCGTCAGAGTGCATCAACAGCGTCAGCTTGGTATTTTGGCTAACGTGTACTTTCTCCGAACGCATTCCCATGGCGGCCCCGCATAGGCCACATTTATAACCTTTGGGGTCCCATTCGGAACTTCCACAGACAAGACATCTGAGCTTATTGTCCATCGAGGATACCTTAGCCCTGCGGTAGCTGGCACCGAGAATGTTTTCGTCGACACGATATCATTAGCGCACTACTAATCAAATTGGTAAGCTTCCGCGTCGCGCGGAGGCCTCATGAAATTCATGCCACTAGCCTTGGCCTTACTGGTCGGCGTTTCAGTATTCGCCCAAGTGACACCGAATTCGGTCACGAGCAAGGCCATGCCTACGGTCGCTCAATGTCGAGCTGATTCGGACGCATGGGCCACGGGCATCAACCCAGAGACCGATAACAAATCGATGCTCACGGTAGATGATCTGACGCAAATGGTTGTTGAGATGTCGCGATGTGGTTTCTCCGTAGATATGCAGAACCGCAATAGGTACCTCAAGGTTGAGGAACAAATTCAGGCCTGCATGTCCGCTCGATATTTCGATTTCTTACGTCGCCATCCTGCTCTCTGGGAGCAATTCGTAAGAGAAGATAAGGCCGGTGAGCGATGATGCCGCACGAAAGCGAGCGGTTTCGCGTGTATTGGACATCGGAATGTCACTGACAGGTCGAAATGACCCGTGCCATTGTGGGACGGGCAGAAAATATAAGTACTGCTGCCTTTCACTCGACGAACAACGGCCGTCGCGGACAAAAATCGTCTATTCCGCAAGAACACTGCGCGAAAAAAACCTTGCGATACTTGAAGTTGCGTTCGATATCTTCAATTTGAATCGTGCATGGGACAAGGTCAAGGAAGGCCTGTCCGATGCGCGAATTCGTGAGTTTTATCAGTGCATTGCTGAAATCTGGCCTGTCGGAACGGATCAACGCTACCTTTTGCCGCCGCCGGACACGGGGTTGAGGGCGCTGTACCTGGGTGAAAACGAACCCGAAATGATGGTGCAGAATGTCTTTCGATTCAGCCTCTATGCCGACCAGATTCTTATTGTTAATCCGTTTCTAAATCCTAATGTCCTCGCGGCAGATATGAATCCCATTCGGCTCCCGGGTGAATGGCGATTACAGACCCTTCGTGTAGTTTACCAACTCTATCAACTGTCACCGTGGATTCACGCGGGCCTAGTTGTTCTGATACCCGATCCAGGAGACTTCGACCAATCACTCCGACTCAAGACGTGGGACCTCGCTACC
>Ga0210404_10000492_pt1 | contig 20336 bp, 24 predicted proteins | sample IncBWH28MmetaG_FD_155455 | JGI IMG/M metagenome (GOLD analysis project Ga0210404, IMG submission 155455) | Forest soil microbial communities from Barre Woods Harvard Forest LTER site, Petersham, Massachusetts, United States - Inc-BW-H-28-M | ecosystem: Environmental > Terrestrial > Soil >... | reverse complement strand
TCTGTTCTGCACAACTTCGAGGGATTCTTGTGCAAGTCAGCGATGAGTGGGTGCGTTAAGCCGTCCATGCACGGAAGGAGTGAGAAATCAGGCTTTGCGAGGGGCCGTAAGGCAGGGATCTGATGGGAAGGAGAGATGGGGGAGCGGGTCAGGGCTCCCCCATCCTGGTGGACTAAAGGTATGGACAAACGCCTGGGGCGTTCGTCGCACGTTTCAGGGCTTTTTCTTTGTAGGTGGCTTCTTTTCGCCGCCCTTGGTGCTGATCAGCGCCAAGTAGTCTTTCGCGTTAAACGGGTAGTGACGAGTGGACTGTTGTCCGGTGGTACTCAAGGAGACGTCTACGCGTCGATTGTTTGCCAGGACCATCACCCGCAGATTATTCCGCATTTGTTGTCGGTCGTCCGGCGTCAAATCGGGATTCTGCGCTATCTGTTCTTTTACCTGTTCTGCGTTCAGATTATTCTCTTTGCCAAAGGATCGCGTCTCGATGGCGGTTGCGGAAACGCCATGTTCAATCAAGTAATTCCTGGTACGTTCAACGCGACGTTCTGTCAGGCCTTTGTTGTATTCCGGCAAACCGCGTTCATCCGCGTGGCCACCGAGAATCAAATGGGCCTCTGGCCGGAACCTCAAGTATTTTTCGAAATCTGCTGCCAGCGTGGCCAGAATCTTCTCCTGGCTCGCGAGCAAGCCGCCGCTGGGACTCTCCGCAGACGGCCGAGCGGTTTGAAAATAGATGCTGTGAAGAGCCAGTCTCGTTTCAAGCTCGACCATTTCCGGTGGAGGTGGAGGTTCCTGCACTGCGATTGCTAACTGGCAATCCGCGGTTCCACCGTGGCTGTCGTCTACATGGCCGGTTACGGAGTAGCGTCCCGCCTTCAAACCGACGGTATCGAACTTCGCGGATGCTTCTCGACCGCGGACGGGTCCGCCGTTGGAGTTCCAGGAATACGTCAGAGGATCGTTGTCGGGATCGTTGGCCATGGCCGTGATCTGGACCGGTTCGCCGATAACCACGGAATTGTGGTTCGCGGAGCAGGTCATGGTCGGCGGGCGATTGGGCCGCGGTTCCACACGAAGATCCGCCGCGCAATCGGCGGTGCCGCCGCGACCGTCATCCACACGTACCTTTGCCGTGTAAGTACCCGGATTCGCGCGGGAAGAGTTCCAGCGGACTTCGGGGCCGCTGCCTTCCACGGTGCCGCCGTTTGTCGTCCAAGAGTAAGTGAGAGGATCGTCGTCGGGATCGCTGGCGCTTGCGCGCAGCACCGCGAGATCTCCCGATCCGACGTAGACCATGGATTTATCAATTGAACAGGAAGTAGTAGGAGCGCGATTGGCAGCAACGGCAGTCGGCAGTCGGCCACCGAACGTAAAATTGAGGCCAACCTGCAGTCTTAGGCCGCGGATTTCCGTGCGCGGTGTCGACGCCGCCGGACCATACCGGTAATTCGAGTACACATAGTCGGCCCTGATCAACCGCAGGGCCACGTGCCTGGACACGTTGATATCAAGCCCGCCGCCGACCATGAAGCCCAGCTTGTCGACATCGTGAAAAGCATCCGGCATAAGACGATGGTCGCCTACTAAGGCCTCAAGAAACGGGGCAAAATGAGTGGTTCGGTAGGTGAGCTTCGGCCCCAATGAGAGGTTGGAGAAAGCAGCATCATCAATTCTTCGGCCAATCGTGCTTTCGCCGCTGCCCCAATGAGTGCTGGCATCGAGAGTAAGGCCGAGCCAGCGGTTGAAATCATAGGTAGCGCTGAGGCCAACGCCACGCGGATTCCATTCCAACCGGCTGCTCAAAGGGAGCAAGGCTCCTGGAAGTTCGCCGTGGACATCCGCACCTGGATCAAAGACGGAGTATCCGCCGAACAACTCCCACTTTGGAGCAGGCTGGTCCTGAGCTGCGGCGAAGGTGGCAAACGTCAACAGGAATGCAATCATTGCCGGCAGCAGTGCTAAGACCCGACCAGGATGGCTCTTTGCTTGAGATGACATGCGAATATTCCTCCGAACTTTCAATAACGTGAAATCGAGCTTCTTCGAGCCGGACGGTAGTGGACCAGCCTCAAGCCGGTCTCACTACCGAATACTTCATGGACAGGTAGGTACATTCACGGGATTGCTGTCCAAGGTCACTGCGCCGGTCCGGGCCAGCGCTCTTCCATTTAGCGTCGCGCCGGTGGTCAGCGTAACGGACGCGTTCGCCATAATGTTTCCAGCAAACGTAGTGTTGGTCCCAAGCGTGGCTGAACTGCCGACCTGCCAGAATACGTTCTTAGACAGAGCGCCGCCGGACATGGTGACTTGGCTGTTGCCAGCTGCTGTGGTCAGAGTGGACACGATCTGGAAGATCCAGACACCACTTGCGCCGCCGCTGAGCGCGAGGTTCCCGGTTATTCCCAGCGAGGGCTGGGCGCTCGTGGTTCTATAAACGCCAGGGGCGAGAGTTAGTCCGCCAATATCCGCGGGGAGGACGGCTCCTCCTGCTGCTGCCGCAGCGTTGTTATACGCAATGGTCAAGTCGCCCTGGGCCGTCTGGGCAACCGCATCGCCGAGGTGTACCGTGCCCGTTAGTGTTCCCGGCGGAAATCCAGTGACCGAAGCTGCCGGCCATATACCCACATCTGCCCCCAAAATGATGGTGGGGCCGACGCTGGTAACGGCGGGAGTGGCGCCTAGAATTCCGAAATTGCAGGCCGTTCCGAGGGGTGACGGCGGCGCGGGCGGTGGGGGCGGTGGTGGAGGTGGCGTTGGCGGGCACACAGGGGAGGTCGTGAATGTCCAGACGAAATTGGCCGCCAGCGAATTGCCAAACGTGTCTTTGGCGCCGGTGTTAATCGTGGCGGTATAAGTGGTGCTCGGTGCCAGCCCAGGAGGCGTAAAGGGTGCAAAGGTGGCGACCTTGGTGGCCGCGACGTAAGTCACCTGCCCAGACACGCTTCCTCCGCTTGAGGTCAAACTAAACGTAGCCGTGTTGATGGTAGCGGGGTTCATCGGCTTGCTGAATGTTGCGGTAATAACGGCGGTGTTTGGGCAAACGAGGGTGGAAGCGTCAGGCGGAGTGACCGAGGTAATCGTAGGGGGTGTTAGCGGAGCGGTAGCGTTCGCCGCATTCCCATTCTTGTCTGAGTCGCCGCATCCGGCCACCAGAGCGGCCAGCAGGAACGCCGAGATCCAAATTTTGGTAACCTTCAATTTGCGCATCAGCTTCTCCTCTTCCCCAGTTGCAAAGCGTTCCACGCTGCTACCCGCGAAGATGTAAATATAGGGTCGAGACAAATGTATGTCTGTCTGATAATAGACACTATTAGATATCTCTAATCTTTTGAACTTGGTGTCTTCTTTTAGACAGCCTGAAAGGAACGTTTTTGTTAGTGTGAAAGCGCCCGTGGGACCGACGGAAAGAGCGGGGACCATACGTGAATATGAAGCCGAAGAAATCCACAAAATCGACGAAGGTCGACTCTTTCGATCCGCAGGTGTTTCTCGATACTTCCGGCGTGGCGAGAAAAATAGCAGAATTTCGGAGAGGCGAATCGATTTACTCCCAGGGCGAGGCGGCGGAAAGCGTCATGTACGTGCAGAAGGGCGGCGTTAAATTCTCTGTCGTCAACGGATCTGGAAAGGAAGCCGTCGTCGCAATGTTTGGTCCAAACGATTTCTTCGGCGAAGGATGCATGGCGGGCCAGGCGGTGCGGATGGGCACGGCGACCGCGGTCACGCCGACGACGATTCTGATTATCGACAAGAGCGAATTGTTGCGGGTGCTGCACGCAGAACATGAGCTGTCAGATTACTTCATCACCTACATGCTGGCGCACAACATCCGAGTGGAAGAGGATCTGATCGATCAACTCTTCAACTCAAGCGAAAAGCGGCTGGCGCGGACCCTTCTCTTACTCGCGCGTTACGGAGAGCAGGAACAACCGGAGCGAATTCTCGCGAAGGTTTCCCAGGAGACGCTGGCGAAGATGATCGGGACCACACGATCGCGCGTGAATTTCTTCATGAACAAATTCAGGAAACTCGGCTTCATTGAATACAACGGAAAAATCAAAGTTAATAAGTCCCTGCTGACGGTTGTCTTACACGAGTGAGGCAGGCTCGTATTTAGGTGCAGGATTCGTGTAACTGCTCTGCTGAAAATGGCAGCTTGCCAGGATGAAAAACCTCCTGGCAAGCTGTAACCACTACTTAGTCGAAGCGCGTTCTGATTCGTTGTGTGGCGCGGTCTTTTGCAATGTGTTGACAAGATGACGGCCGGTTTCCGGCACGCCTATCGTTTGACTTCTCACGATTTCCTTAGCTTTGATGGCATGACCATAGACCTGTTCGCTGGCCTCATCGTCGGGGCGAAGTGTGGAACCTTCCAGGGAGACGCCGGCAAACACGCCGCGCGAACGCGAGTAGCTGAGGATCTCGGCTCGCATCCAAGCGTCGGTATCTGCGGAAGCATCACGTCCTTTGGGTCCTCCGGCAACAGAAGCATCCGCTCCCAATTTAACCTTGCTGCTGAGAATGGATTCCATACCTCTGTCATTCATGACCAGCAGGATCAAGTCCGTAGCTTCTCCGCCAATTTGAAAGCCGATACTGCCGCCTTCTAAAGCGTACATCGCGGGAGCTCCCCAAGAGCCATTAAATTTCTCACCCTTGCGGCACACCATCGCGCCGCGACCGTAGCTTGCGCCTACACCAAATGCAAGCTTACGGACAGACGGAATGACGATGACACACTCGGCTTTTTCCAAGAGCTCCTGGGGAATACTGTCGGGAATGTTGAGCACTTCCTGCATGACAACACCGCAATTTTCCAAGCGTTTTTGTTCGTTATTCAATTTCGTGGCGTACAACGTTCCTGCCACGAGGGTAAGACATACTGCACCTACTAAGTATCGTTTCATTGCTGACCTCCACGATCAAAATCTCTAATGCTGACGTTTGCTTCTGACAATCTGTGGCTGAATGACCTTCAACTCGGTTCAAGTTAAGAGAGGGCTATGCGTTACCCGACTCTCAGGCGGGGTACTTTCGTAGTGTCATGCTAGGAATTCTTTTTTGCTCCAACGGCAAGCAAGACGATTCCTCCCACCAGCGCGAGTCCGCCGAATACTGGTGGAATGGAAACACGATCGTGTTTTTCCGCGGTGGCGTGGATCGGGCCGACATCCAGTATTCTTTCTTGATGGGTGTAATCGAAGCCCTGATAGGCGAGGCCCAGCGCGCCCAGCATAACTAAGAAAATTCCAATCCAAATCATCGGCTTCATATGTTTCACCCTCAAAGCTAAACTCGCACCTCTGCCCTTGAACCAAGGCGGTTGCTGGAAGGCCGATAGCCACTAGTTTCCCTGAGTGTAGGACTTAGCTGAGACGATCAGACGAGAGGTGATGAGGGCCTGAAGGCTTCCTGTTTTCCCTACATGCACATCTTAGCCGCATCCACATAACGCAGTCTGTGCAATTACGCACACAGTCGCATTTGTTTGGTCGCGCGCCGGCAGTGGGCTGCGACGCCATTGTGACGATCGATCAGGGCCGTTTTGCGGGGTTGACCGCGAGAATCGGAGCTGGCGCAAACAATTTCAGTTGATCGAGGTCCGTCAATACGCTTTGCCAGTGAGCTGAATCCTTTTTGGTTTCGAGAGGCAGCGAGAGATCGGAATAGAAGTCCAAAATATTTTCGCGCAGCTCAAGGGACGTCAGGTCGAACTTTCTCTTCGCTAATTGCCCCAATAACTTCGCGTAGGTTTCATCGGTTAAGGAGTACTCGGCGGCCTTGGTCTCCTTCCCACTATCGAAGTCGGAGTTGGCCAGTTTTAGCGAGTCGGTACGAACTTGGCCCAGGAAAATACGGTACTGGTCAACCGTCGTGTTGATGCTCTTGAAATACAGGTCCTCGGTCTGCGGTGTAGGGTTGTTGAACGCGAGCGCTTTGAAGGGGCCAATCTTCGGCATATATCGCAAGAGTATGGCAAACAGGCGAGTCTTGAATCCGTCCTTCTTATAGTCCTTGCCCCATTCCTTTTCATAATCGGAGCGCGAAAGACGGTACAGGAACTTGCGTTTCGCGAAGTTGGGCGTCTCCCGCATCATGTCTTTCTTGTGGGTGCGCAGCGCGATTTTGGTCATCTCTGGAATCATCCGGCCGACGGCGAAGCGGTAGGAACCGACCGCGAGATCTTCATGGGTCAGCACGTCTTTCAATTCCACTCCGTAAACGATAGGAAAGGTGCGCTCCAGCAGAGGCTTGGACACCTGGAATCCGATGAAATCGTGATACTGCTGCGAGGCATAGCGATTCTTCGCCACTTGCACCATGTCGAATCCGAATTCCGTCTTCAGATGCGCCGTGTGATCCTGCGCGTATCGGACGGAATTGCCGTACTTTGCGCGCAGCTTGGGATATTGGATGGAGACGGCCTGGTTGACGGCCGGATGGCCGGCGATATCCGCAGCATAGTGCGAGAGCGCGCCCAGGGCAAAGGCGTACTCGTTTGCGTCCTGGCTCTGCAACAGCAATTCCCGGACGAAGTCGCCGCTGCGAACGTAGTGCACCAAGTTGCTGAATTCCACGCTACCAAACGGGTAGTAGCCGAGATCCTGGATAACGGCGCCTCCGTAGGCGTAGCCGTGCGCCACCTTGAGCTGGTCTTCGGTGAGCGTTGGAAATCGCTTGAGGAGAAGTGGGCTAAGGTAATCGGTCCACACCAAGTCTACGATTTGCTCGTGTGTCAGCACGGAGTAAGCGAACGAGCCACCGCTGCACATCAGCACGAGCAGAAGGAGCGCCACGATGCGAGTGCTCCATTGGCGCCAGCCACCGGAAGCGGCACGCTCTGGGAGTTGCGTCCTAATCTTGTTTTCTGAGTTCATAGACAAGTTTCTTCGCTTCCTTCATTCTCTCTTTGTAAAACGACGGGCTAATAAGGACTTTTCTCTCCCCCACTCGCACGTGTTCCTTGATGCCCTTCTTCGACAAAAATAGAGAGAGGGCTTTGTAAGTCTTGATTTCTTTCTCGAGAAACTTGACTAAACGTCGTTTAGACTCATCCATTGCTGACCTCCGACGAGACAACGGTCGGCCTGGAAAGACGAGAGCGGGCCGTCACAAGCCTTGCCGAAAATTCTAAATACGCCCAAGCAGCACAAGAATGACGACAATGAGGAGAGCAAGACCAAAGCCTCCCGTCGGGGCATACCCCCACTGCCGGCTGTGCGACCAGCGCGGCAAAGCACCTAAGAGTGCCAGGATCAAGAAGACCACCAGGATCGTTCCGAGCATTGTTCGCTCCTTCCGAATTGAATTAGGCCGAGAGTTGTTGTTCTAAAGCTATTTTCGAGTCTGTTCCTAACGCTCGGGTGCAAGAGTAACGGCCTGATCCAGATTGAATTTGAGGACCGTTTCCGCGGGAATGATTACTTGCTTGCCCTTGGTGAGCACCTGCGCTCCTGCACCGCCGGCGGCGCCTACGGCAGCTCCGATGGCTGCGCCTTTTCCGTGACCAACGATTGCACCGATGATTGTGCCTATTACGGCTCCGCCGCCCACCATTTCAGCCGTACGCGTGTTCGCGCCAAGTCCGCTCCTGCCTTGTTGCTTCAGGTCCGTGGTGGTGACGTTATACCGCCGCCCGTTCACGGTGATTGACTGAATGTCTAAAGTGACCTCGGAACTGCCAGTAACACCACCGGAAGACACGTTTCGAATGATGAGTTGAGCCGGAGAACCCTTCGGGACGATCAGTTCATTAGAGGTGTCGATAACGTCCTGGTCCACCTGTCCGGAAAAGAGTTGATTTGAGGCGGCTATCTTCGAATCGATGGCCTCATTGGTGAGAATCAGAAGCTGGGTTCCGGCGGGAAGTAATTCCGGCTGGTGATCGTTGTTCGAAGCGCCGGAACTTCTCGGAGCCGTATAGCTGGTCTGGAACCTCGATGTGAGTTCGACGTTCTGCACCTCCGAAGCCCTGTAGCGATGCACGACACCGTGTGAGTTCTTGAAAGTGATCGTGCCGGGCGTTCGTCTAACCAAAACCCCGGAAATGCGGGTTCCATTTTGCAAAACCAATGTGTCGCTCGCCGCCGTGCCTGGCAGCATCACTAGAAGCAGGACAAGCGCACTCAACATACAGAATCTTTTCATGGCCAATCTCCTCTTCATACTTCGTCCGAATCCTCGGACCGCATTCTTCTCTCTTCAGCACTGAGCTCAGCAGTTGATCGGCACTGAACGCGGCATCTATTGCAATGCGCTCTGGTAATTCTGCGAACGCCTAGTTCAGGTAGAAGCTGATGGCAATGCGATCGCCGGGATATCTACGGTTGTACAGATAATATCCGTCACCGTAATAGTCCACGTAGACGTCGTCGCTGTCGTACCAATCGTCTGACCAGTATTCTGGCCAGGGGTCAACCAGACCGAACCAATAGCCCCCGTACTGGAAGCGGCGATGCCCGCCAACATACATCACCGGCAGACTGTAAATGCGGAACCCGTGCTCCTGGCCGTAGTAGCCACGGAAACGGTCATCGGGAACGCGGTAGCCGTTGTAACCGCCGCGTTGCTGCCAGGTGCGGTGCTCAGACTGCCAGCTATGCGCACGGTCCCCCTGCCAAGCGGCCTGTTGGTGTCCCTGGGCAGGGCCCCGTTCTTGTGCAGACCGGTCGTCCTGCTGCTCACGCTGATGGTGTTGCTGTTCTTGCCCTCTGGCTTGCTGCTGCCTCGCAGAGTTGTCTTGCTGCTCACGCCCCTGCTGGTGGCGTTGCTGATCCTGTTGCCCCTGACCTCGCTGCTGTTGTTGTCTTGAAGAGTTGTCCTGTTGCTGACGCCCTTGTTGCGATTGCTGATCTTGTCGCCCTCTGGCTTGCTGCTCGTCTCGTTTTGCAGAGTTGTCTTGCTGTTGACGCTGGCGTTGTTGATCTTGCTGCCCTCGGTCTTGCTGCTGTCTCGCGGAGTTGTCTTGCTGCTGACGCCCTTGTTGCCGTTGCTGATCTTGCTGCCCTTTGTCCTGCTGTCGCTGTTGCTCGTGATGCTGATCTTGCTGCCTGGCTTGTGGCTGATCTTGCCTTGAAGGCTTGGCCTGCTCCTGCCGCCTCTCCTGGTCCTTCGGTTTATCCTGTTGATCTTGGTGTGAGTCAGCCGGAACAGTCCACCCGAGAAGGAGAAATAAGGCTGATGTGCCGATGACTCTAAGTGATTTCATCATTTGCCTCCATTAACGTGCGATCGTACGCCCGCCACACTTCGCATTTGCCGGGCCTTAGCTGCGTTTGCTAGCCAATGCGCACTCGGGAGAGGGAGTGGAACAACCCAAATACGTTGAGTAGCCACAGCACCACGCCGATCACCACGACTGCGTTCAAGATCGACTTGATGCTGCCGGCCATCGGGATGAAACTATTCACCAACCACAGCATGACACCGACAACGATGAGGACTACTAGAATCTGAAGGAGAGGCATACTTTCTTACCTTTCTGTCTTGGCTGTGAGACGCTTCGACCGTAGCCCAGGAATTTCCACGCACTGTCTAGAGCGGAAAAACGCGATGAACCGCTAAGGTAACGAAGGCATGGCCTGGGATGGATAGTGCGCATCAGCCGCGTAAGCTTGCGTACTAAATCCTAGCCGTTGCCAAAAGGCATGTCTGTTCTGTTGTAGACAGTTTTGTAGTTTTCTTTGAGCGGATGGACGGAGAAAGCGCTGAACTTCCTTGTCCTATCGAGAACAAGAGCGTTGAAGTGTGGCACGAGGCGAGGAACGCTCGCGCGATTATGCTGGAGGGCAGCAGAATAGAGGAGAAGCCAGCCCGATGGTCCGGCTACTCGCCGACGTTCCACACGTACAAGAAAGTATCGTCGCTGGCGGTTGCAACTTTGCGTCCCGCTTTCCGAGTTGCGCGATTTAGCGCGGAACGAACTTTCTCTTTTGATTGCGCCAAATCACCCAATGGGACCTTGATTGCCGAACCAGGTTTTAGACGGTCGAGGTCCTTTAGGACTGTGGTCACAATCTCTTTGTGCTTTCCGTTGCGACCTTGCGGCACATCCGCTTGCACCATCGTGTGGAAATGCATCGGTGGGGTTTTCGTCTGAGCGCGCCCCATTTTGGCCTCCCTGGCAATGCCACGCTAAACAAAGGTAACGCTATCGTATCTCGGCGTAGCGAGTCCTGCAAGTGAAAAACACAGGGTGTAAAAGCGGGGGTAAGGGCGGTGGACTCTGAAGGATAGGAAGGATAGGAACTCTTGGCTCGGCCAAACGAGCCGCTTAGACGCGAATAGCGCCACACTTCGTTTTGCAAAAGATATGACCCGTACGACTTGCGGCCTGCTAGCGTCTAGGCGCAAGGAAGTTCCAATGACTAAATTTAAAACACATTTCGAGCAAGTCCCGCTGGAGACAGTCAGAAAGATTGTTCGAGAACAAATCCAGCGGGAAGCAACGAACGATGACGGAATTAACAAAGAGGCGTTGGAAAAAGGTCTTGCCACGGTGGAAGAAACCATCCATGGCAGACGTCGCAAGTTTTCTGACGGGGAGGTATAGAAACAATTTATGAATCCCAGCAAAAGAAAACCTAAGGGTATGGCCAGGAAAGAGGACGCATTCGATGCCCAAGCTTTTCTAGATTCGGCTGGTCTGGCGAAGAGAGTTAAGGAGTTTAAGAGAGCGGACATCATCTATTCTCAGGGCAGTGCCGCCGAGAGCGTCATGTATATACAAAAAGGCGGCGTGAAGATCAGCGCGCTCAATGGAGCCGGCAAAGAAGCGATCATCGCAATTTTGGGGCCTGGCGACTTCTTTGGTGAGGGGTGCCTGGCAGGTCAGCCGGTTCGCATGGGGAATGCCGCGGCAATTACACCTACCACTTTGCTCGTCATTGACAAGAAGGAAATGCAACGAGTGCTCCACGAGCAACACGATTTATCCGACCTCTTCATCAATTTCGTGCTCACACGGAACATTCGGATCGAGGAAGACTTAATCGATCAGTTGTTTAACTCGACCGAGAAGAGGCTCGCGCGCACTCTTCTGTTGCTTGCCCGATACGGTAAGCAAGACCAGCCTCACAGAGTACTTCCCAAAGTATCGCAAGAGACGCTAGCGGAGATGATTGGGACAACCCGCACGCGCGTCAATCTGTTCATGAACAAATTCAAGAAGCTGGGTTTCATCAGGTACAATGGCGGAATTCAGATTAATACCTCGCTCTTGAGTGTGGTGTTGCACGATGCGGAATGATTGTCTTCTTCCCCGTGATGTTTGATCGCAATTGCAGCCAGGCAGCTAGCGCGTTCAATTAATTGAACTTCGTTGAGGAACGGGCGGCGGGGAACCCAAGAGTACATCTCCAGAGATCCAAGTACTTTGTCATTCCCATCGTCAACGCGCGCAGAACAGAACTTGTACAAGCCAAAAAGTGTTGCACTCTTGACGATCGTGGCAAGGCCGGTGGCGTCGTCATTCGGCAGGGCGACGAGCGAAATAATGTTGCCAATATCTGAATTCAGAGCGTTGCAGATTTTATGCAGTATCTCCGCAAGAGGCATACGAGCAGAAATTGATTGTAGAATTTGTCCTTCCGCCCTCAACAAATACTGAATTTCACCTCCATAATCGTGATGCGGCCACCGTTCTTGCGACCTATCTCGTAGCGGGAAATGATTCTCAGCCATTTAGATTTCCTCGTTTCCGCGTCGTGTGCGTTCAAATCGAGTTGACCTGCTCCTGCCGCGTTAGGCATGACTGGCCCGAGCGGCTCTCGGCTGTCTTTTATTGCATAAAGAGGCCTGTCCGCTGCGTAAAAGAGTTCCGATGGTATCGGCATCCTTTGGATAACTTGCAACTCCTACGCTGACGGTAAGGGCCGGATCTTCGGTGCGAGGTATTTCTGGTCTGATTGGATTTCGCTCTGAAAGACGTTTGACATAGAAGCCCGCACTCGCAGCCGCGAAAACCATCCATATTGAGATGGACGAGCAACCAAGATGTAGCGCCTCCGTGCTGATCATATGAGGTTAGGCAAATTCCAATCTGTCTCGTTCTAGACACTTACGATATCAGGCGGTTCCGCAGTCAGTTATGCTTCGATGATCTGATTGCGCAGAGCGTAACGCACGAGCTCTGCGGCCGAGTGACAGTTCAATCGGCGCATGATATTGGATCGGTGGGTTTCCGCGGTCTTAACCGAGAGGTCTAGCAAGGTGGCCACTTCTTTAGTGCTGCGGCCTTCCGCCAGAAGCTGAGTTATTTCGCGTTGTCGGACGGTAAGGCGGCTGGCGGGCGACTCACCGGAGCGCGTTTGGTTGCCATCATTCAAAAAACCGTTAAGGACAATATCTGCGACTTTCGCGGTAAAAAATGTCTTATTACTTTGCACCGCATCCACTGCTTTTACGACATCGCGTGCCGCATCCGTTTTGAACAGATACCCCCGTGCGCCTACCGCCACCACCTTGTTAATCATGGCCTCCGAATCGTGTACTGTGAGCATCAAGACTTTCGTCCGGGAGCCGCTCCGGACAATCTCAAGGGCTGCTTCTAGGCCGTTAAGAACAGGCATTCCGATGTCCAGCAGTGCCACATCCGGCCGCGTTTCTGTAGTCTTTGCGACGGCTTCGCGTCCGTTAGCCGCCTCGGCCACTACTTGCCACCCTGGCTGCGCTTCCAGCAGCCAGCGCAGTCCGGCTCTAAAGATCTCGTGATCATCAGCTATCAACAGGCGTAACGACCCCATGTAACCTCCAGCGAAATGCCCCCATGACAGGCGAGATTGCAACAGATAAATACCCGAAACGCGGCGTGCGGTCTGTCCTGTTGTGAACACCTGAAATGAGTGACGGGGTGTCCCGAACGCGACAGACTCGCTAATTGGAGTCCCTTAATATCGCTATCGCTCCTCTCAGTCTCCAGCAGTGAAGATATGCGCGGTTCGTCGGAAGATTCACTTCGGCACAGGGATTCGGTCACGGTCCTGGCGCACTGAAGAACTTCGCGTACTTGCACATGCAAGGAGGGAGTAGGAAGGCCTAGCCAATGACATCAGAGACCCACCTACTTGAAATGTTGGGGCACGGCGCCCCAATGCTGGAAGTTTTGAATGAACTATGCAACTTCATCGATACTCAATCGCCGGGAGCAATCTCGACGGTCTTCTTGCTGGATAACGACGGCATGCGGCTTCAGCCAGTGGCTGGGCCCAAAGCGCCAAACCCCTGGAAGGAAGAAATCGACAATCTGGAAGTGGGGCCGTACGCAGGATTCTGCAGCGCGGTTGAGGGTCAAGGGAGAGCGCTGACCGTAGGGGACATCAACAGCGAACCGATGTTTGTGGTTCATCGCGAAGCGGCTTTGCGCGAGGGCTTGCAAATGGCGTCTTTCCGGCCGATTTTAACGATAGAAAAAGAGATTCTGGGGGCGTTGGCCCTCTCTTATCCGCAGCGCGCGCATTGGCCAAAGCCAGACTCGGAAATGATCGAACGGGCTGTTCATCTGGCGGCTATCGCCATCGAATGCTACCGAAACGAACAACAACTGCGGGAGTTCTCAAAGCGCCTTAGCCAATCGCAGGACGACGAACGGCGCCGCATTGCACGCGAATTGCACGACAGCACCGGACAGAAGCTCTCTGTGCTAGCGATGAATTTGGCCATGGTGCAGAACCAAGTCAGCTCGTCCGAAACAGCATTCCACAAGATGCTCTCGGATTGCTCATCTCTAACAAAGGATGTTTCCGAGGAGGTTCGAACTCTTTCTTACATGATGCATCCGCCCCTGCTCGATGAATGTGGCTTGGAGACATCCATTCAGATGTATTCGAGGGGAATCAACCGGCGAGAGGGCCTTGAAGTTGAACTAGACATACCACGCCGTTTGGAGCGGCTATCCGAAGAGGCAGAACTCGCCATTTTCCGGATTGTGCAAGCCAGCCTTACGAATATTCACCTGCATTCGGGAAGCGACAAGGCCACGGTCAAGATTGAGCGCATCCCCGAGGGACTGGCAGTTACGATCAGCGATCAAGGGCGAGGTATACCAAGCGGAGCGCTGAACCGGTCCCCGCTGGGCAAAGGAGCGGGCGTAGGAATCGCGGGAATGAAGGAAAGGGTGAAATATCTCGGCGGCCGGCTGGAAATCGAAAGCAACGAATATGGCACGCGAGTGAAAGCAACAATTCCGAGCTTCCATTTTCGCGGGGCAAAACCGGCCGCGGAAACAGCAGGTGGCGACTAAGATTTTGCGGGGAAGGGTGAAACTGTTGGCCGAAACTGCATTGCTCCTCAGCGATGCTTTTGTGCGGCGTCCACATCCTGATCGCCCTTCCCTTTGGAAAAGACCGGATTATTAATAGTGCCGCCGATCCGAAAAGGAAATTGCAACTTACCGTCTTTCAATGTGGCGCCAGACAGCCTTGCGAACGTATTCGTCAAGAAGCTCTCCTTGGTTGTGATCTCCGCCAGCCCGCGGTAATCCAGCTCGTCAGAGCCTGACACGCTAACGCTCCCTGAGCCATCCACATCGACTCCGTAGCCATCAATGTCTATCACCTTGCTCGAAATACGTTGATTGGCCAGTTCCATATCGGTGGTGACCACGTTAAAGGAGGAAGGATCCTTTTTCGCCGGCCCAAGATCATTGAAATGGGCCAGTTTCATCAAATTCGCGTTCAGCTTGAGGCTAGGGACTTGGCCGTTGCGCACCGTTACGTGTCCAGCTCCGTGGATTCCCGCCAGCGGCCGGGGCGTATGCTCGATCTCTCCCGCTAGCTTTACGTCTCCTTCCATCTTTCCGGTCATCTTTCCGCCGCCGCTCGGGAAGGCCGCCAAAAGCTGGGCCACATTGATCCCGCTGAATCGCGCATTGGTCTTAAACCTTGTATTCTTCCCAGACAAATCAAACGAAAGCTCACCCGCGGCTTTCCCGCCATAGATTCCCGCTTTGACATCCGCAAAGGAAACTTGCCTGGACTCCAAAAGCAATTTGGATTGAAGGTTTCTTGCCTCGACCGCGCCGAAGCGCAGAAGACCCGCCGTTAAGCTGCCCTGACCGTCCATCGAAGAAGACGTGGGATTGATGATTCCCATCAGGTTCACCTGCTCCAGGTCGCACGAGATTTCGTGGGCTTCGAAAAAGATGGGACCCGCCGCGTCGGAGGGCAGAAGATTCGACGCGATGAGCTGGCCCCGCCTGATTTGCACCTTCGAAATCACTCCGAGTGGAAACTCCTTCTCCGAAGCCTTCGATTGGGGATTCTCGAAGTTCCATGGGCCGTCGGGATCCGAAGTCATGTTCAGGACCGGCTCCTCAAGCACGAGCGATTTGATGACCACTCGGCGGTGCAGCAGCGCTCCAACGCTAAGTTCGGCATCGATCCGCGCAACCTGGACGACATAACCGACGGGAAATATCGGAGGGTTCTTCACACCGAAATGATCAATGCGAATCGCCAAAGGAAAAAACGTGAGCGCCAGCCGTCCGATTTCGACCTGCTTCCCAGTTTGTTTTTGAAGATAAGAGATTACCCGGGGCCGGTAGCGATCCACGTTAACGAGAGCGGGTACGATGAAAATAAGCGCTAGCAAGAGTATCGCGGAAATTCCAGCTGCGATCAGACTCGTCTTGCGGCGCCTGCCCATTGTGCTTCCTTATTCCACTGCTTTTGTCGCGACGAAATCCGTACTTCGTGAGCGACTCGCATCTCCTTCGTCGCTCGCCGCGTCAGCTTGCCCCTGAGCCTGCCGGCGCGGGGCATCGGAGAGATACCTTTGTACCGATTTTGTACCACTCCGTCTGTCCCATTCGGGACACGGTAATCTCGGTCGGACAACCACGGGGAAGACCGAGTCACGAAGGTGTCCACAATTGGACAGACGCCTGCCTTGGACGGCCCTAGTATGCGTCTGGCTCGGAGCTAGAGGGCTGCTGTACAGACGAGTCGCATTAGTGGCTTGTTCTTCCGCTTCTCAAGTCGAACTTTCGGAGGTAAAGGATGAAAGTAACGATCGCAATGGCATTTCTTGCGGTGTTCCTGTTTGCCGGCACCGCCGGACTGGCTGCGGCGCAGGACACAACAAAAACGACCCATAAGAAGACACGGACCGTTAGGGGCTGCCTCCAAAAGGGCGACGACGCCAAGGAGTACAAGCTCACTACCGCTAAGGGTGGCACTTGGGAGGTCAAGAGCGACGGCGTCAACCTCGGCGAGCATGTCGGCCACACCGTCAGAGTCACTGGCGTGGTCTCCCATGCCAAAATGCATGGGATGAAGGAAGACGCCAAGTCCGAGGCAAAAGAACACGGTGTGGATAAGGATTCCGCCGAACATGGACACATGGCGGTGACGAATTTGAGTATGGTCAACGAGAGTTGCCAAAAGTAAGGTCCGTCACAGCGGAATGCCCACCCGAAGAACGGCTTATCCTCAGTAAGCCGTCCACTCTTTGAGCGAGTGGACAAACTGAGTCTTGCCTCGGCGCAAGCATCGGGCTCAACTAGGACGATTATCAGCGGATGGACATCTTAGCGTGTGTTAGCGCCGCTATTCTTTCAGCCTGAGTTCGGGATTGTTGCTTCGAGTTGCACTCTCATTTTCAAAATGCTTCCCCTGGCATCTTGCACGCGTATCGTCAATGGGAACTCGACGTTACCAGCCCGGGCCGGCGGTGTTTCGTCCTTCAGTTTCCAGCCGGTCGCTTGATCGTGATTGCCCCGAATCGACCGAACCTGTTCTGCTTTGTTATTCACTATCGTGATTGCGAGGGGAGATGCCATCGAGTACCTTGCGACCATTCGCCATAGTCGATCAAGGCCGCTGTAGACTTTCAAGTCGCAAGCGCCCATATCGGTCGAGTGCGCCAGCGGGATAGTAAAGTCGTCGATTTCTTGCGGCACTAAACCCTGGGCCCAGCGCTCTCTGTGTTTGCAGCGTTGCGATAGTCGCAGCCTTCCACGCCGCAACACCAATCGATCCCGGTTTCACGGGCCGCTTTCTTTCGCCGATACAACCAGTGGCCATGATTGGGGCATTTCGCGGTATTCACGCCCGGCTCATCGACTGGGTTCGCGTGTTCAGGCATCCCAATGAGCATGTAATATCCGTCGGTTGCGTCATATCGAACACTGCAACCTTCGAAACCGCAATGGTATGACGCTTGATACCCGGTATTGGACCGCGAGCCTCCGGCTTCGTACTTCATGGCATGATTGTCGCGTGAGCAAAGCGGATTCAGGTGACTGCTTAAAATATCTGCTGAAGAGATCTTCATACAAATTTCTCCCAAACAATGCGGCGGCTATTTACTCGCGGACAATGACCCGTCGGACGCCGGGCGGTAGTCTGTGTAAGTAAGAGTCCTTTGAATGTCGAGGCTCTTTAAGAAAAGGATGCGCGCCGTTGCCCGGATTTCGATCCGTTTCGGCACCCAGACACCCTCGCCAACACATGTTTGTTCCATGATGATGTGAGAACCGCGCTCCACACGCGCCAAGATCAGTCCCATCGAGAACGACTGTGTCACCTGGCCATCCACCTTGATCCAGCCGAAGTCTTGCTTGTCCACCCAAAGCTTGCCTTCCACTCTGGAGAACACCTTGGCGTACTTGCCATGCGCGCGGTACCCCGGGTGAGGCGTAGCTTGCAGCACATAGGCCGGCCTGCCGCCTACTGTCTCTTCGCCGACGAGACGAAAGTCAAACGCCTCGAGCACGTCCCGAAGAAAAGCCCTGTTTTCCTGGTCCTTGCGCAAGCGCGCTGCCTGCTCGTCCGGTGTTTCGTGCTTCAACCTATCGAGATCGTCGTCACTTCTCTTTTGCTCCTTGGCCGATGGAGGTTGCCCGTTGTGTTCCAGGAGCTGCTCGAAGCGAGCGCCGTTGACAACCATCATTCGGGTGACGTCGACACTTTCCGATTTCACCTGCCCGAGCGAGTTCAAGCGGCGATCCTCATCGCGTTCGACATATGTGTAGTGGTCACGCGCCTGCCAACTGCGTTGCGTGGCTAAGACCGAAGGGAGAACGACCTGACGGGCGTCCGCGACGCTTGCTTGGTTCTGAAGTGCATCCGGCCCGCTACTTTGAGCCAAGAGTGCGGTTGCAGCCGCCATCATGAGCAAGAGCAGTTGCACGCCGGATTTAGCCGCGATTACCATTGGACTCGAGGGAAAGGAGGCGGGGAGTCGCAATCCCTGGATAGACTAATGCATCGAGTGGTCAGCGTCTGTCCGGAAAGGAACACATTTAGTGTGCATCACCGATTATTGCTAAATCACATTTCGAAGGAAGGATCCTCGTGGTGACACCCCACGACGATCCATAATGCGCTACCCATGCCGCTGTCGCCGATCGTGAGCGTGCTCGGAATGGCCATTCGCGTCGAGCCAGGCTAAGAGGCCGCGAATGCTGCCGTGCGCCAAAGCAATGCTCGAATCAGCGGCACCGTAGTACAGATTGATCGTGTCCCCATCGGGCGCCACCGTATAGCCACAAGGAAACACGACGTCCTGAACGTCTCCATGACGTTCGTATTCCGCTTCGGGCGCAAACATCCAGGAATCTCCTCGAATCAGACATTTTTCTGGTTGTTCAAGATCGAAGAGCGCAAGCCCGAGCCGATATATGGAACTCGATGGTGTCCTTCGAACGCCGTGGTAAATCATCAGCCAACCTCTTGGCGTTTCAATTGGCGGCGGCGACATTCCAATCTTGTTCGCATCCCACCAAGCGCCCCGCCGGGCTTCCAGCATAAGCTTGTGATTGCCCCAATGTCGCAGATCAGGGGAGTAGGAGATCCAAATGTGTGCTCCCAGTGGCGTCATGGGCCGATGAATCAACGCCCAGAGTCCATTGATCCTTCGAGGCAGGAGCGCTGCATCTTTGTCGTCCGGCGACATGACGACGCCAAGTCTTTCGTACGCGCGGAAGTCTTTCGTAAGTGCCAGGGAGACTCCAGGACCGCCACGCGAATACGATGTGTAGGCTATGGCATATTGCTTCAGTTCCGGAATGTACGTGATGCGCGGATCCTCGATGCCCCATAATTCCTCGGGATATTGCTCCACATCGGGCATCAATGTGGGCTCGCGATCGATTTGCCACCCGTCGACGCCGTTTACCGAGCGGGCGACGCACAGGTGCGAGAGCCCACGGCGATCTTCTACCCGACACAGCAGCAAGGTTGACCCGTCCGCAAGCAATGTCGCGCCAGCGTTGAAGACACTGTTCATGGAGTAGGGCCAATCTTTTCCGGTCAGGATGGGATTGGCGGGATGCCGGTGAAATAGAGTCTCGTGCTGGTTCATCACCGCTTTATGATCAAGAGATTTCTCAGCCAGAATGCTCATCACGAATTGTTCTCCGTATTACCTTGTTCCAACTTGCGCATTTCGAGAAGCGCCATCAAGAAAGAAAGCGTCGATTCTGCACCCTGGTTCTCGTTGGCGCGGTCCGGATGCAAGCCGTCTCGGCATCCGCCGGTGCTGGGATCGTAGAGCGCAATCTGCAGGTCGTTATCTCCCAGAAACCAATTGAAAGCGGTCCACGCCTCTTTCCGCCAGCGGCCCTTTCCCGTTGCAAGATAAGCTTGCAGACACGCGGAAACTACCGCGCAGGCTTCGACGGGTTGCTGATCGAAGCGAGCCTTTTCTGTTTTCTTCGAGTAGAAGCCGTGCGATCCGATGGGTACGAAGTGACCCCTCATTTCGCAACGTTGAACAGTCGCCAGCCAACCTAACGCTTCAAGCCCCGCTGAAACCATCTCATCACTTCCGCTGCGCATTCCCGCTCTTATCAGCGCCTGCGGCAAACGAGCATTCGAATACGCAAGACCGTTCTCAAACCAATTCCAGTCGGGCGAATGGATGGTGCGATAGGAATTCAGTAGGCGATTTGCAAGTGTATCTGCTGCACTTAGCGCCGCCCGATCCCCGGGGAATGCGTCTAGATATTCCTGCAGTCCCAGCAAGGCGAAAGCGCAGGCCCGCGGGCTTTTGAACTCCACAGCCACGGGCACGGCCAGCTCAAACAAACGTCCCGCAGCTCCCCTCAATCCAGTGTCCTTGGATCTGCCGAGGACGGTCCCAAGTCCCCACAGTGCCCGTCCGTGACTGTCTTCCGAGCCTTCGGGCTCCTGCCATTGGCGTTCGTAGCTCAGGCAGTTTCTAAACCTCCTGCTCGTTGGGTCGAAAGCCAGCCACAGAAAAGCCAGATAGCGAGAGGCAAGGTCCATGGCACCGGCTGGGGCGCTGCTCCCAAACTCCTCGAGAAGAATTGCGACGATGAGCGCCCGGGCATTGTCATCCGTCGTATATCCCTCCGGATAGTTCGGGACCAC
>Ga0210404_10000488_pt1 | contig 20440 bp, 23 predicted proteins | sample IncBWH28MmetaG_FD_155455 | JGI IMG/M metagenome (GOLD analysis project Ga0210404, IMG submission 155455) | Forest soil microbial communities from Barre Woods Harvard Forest LTER site, Petersham, Massachusetts, United States - Inc-BW-H-28-M | ecosystem: Environmental > Terrestrial > Soil >... | reverse complement strand
ACGTTCCGGACGAAGGCCGTAGCATCACGATCACAACCGGAACGCGCTATCACGAAGAAGACGCCTACAACGACATCATCAATTATGCGAAAGAAGTTCCGGGTGCGGTCAGTCTTTTTTGTCGGGGTGTCTGGACGACGAAGCCTCAGTTTCGTCACGTGCCGATTGAAGAGCAAACGCTCGATATGGTGACTTTGACATGGCCGACTCAGGTCGGCACGCCGGAGAAAACATTCGCAGCGTACAAAAAGAAACTGACGCTGAACAAGAACGACTTTTTGCATCAGCAGATGAATAGTCCGAGCGGCGAAGATGAGGATGAGATTCCGCAATTCGATCCAGATATTTTCAACGCGCATATCATCCCACTGGAGAAGTTTCCAAAGATCGGAGAAGCTTTTACAGCGGTCGATGTCGCGTACAGCGTCAATCCCAAAATTGCAGATTACTCCGTGATCGTTTGTGGCCGCGTTACAATGAACAACGAGCCCACACCGCGCTTGACGTTGTATGTGTTTTACATCGATGCAAAGCGCCGTACGCAAACACAATTAGGTCTCGATATCGCGACGGCACTGAGTCTGTTCCCCAGCAAGTTACTCGCAATCGAGCAACTCTCGAAGCATGAACTGCTCGTGGACTTGGTGCGGACGCATGCCCAGCGTATGGGTTTCGTCATGCCGGGCGTGTATCAGGTTCCATTCACCAATAAGAAAGAAACGAAGACGCGTCGTATTTCGAATCTGTCGCTCTTGATGAATGAGAATCGATTCTGGATCGCAAAGGAATGCGGGAATTTGCCGCTGGTGACGAATCAATTCTTGAAATGGGCTGGTACTCGCAGTGGACATTCGCGGAAGGATGATATTCCCGATGCATGTGGCATGCTCGCGGAGTTAGCGGTGCCTGTGGACGCCCAGTCCGAGAAATCCAAACAGGAAATGGACAAATCGTTGAAGGAAGCGGAGCAGAAGGTTCTGCGCGATGCGATGAACGCTCATATTTTTGGTACTGCTCCGGTGGTTCTTAATAGGCCCACGGAGCCGGAGCCCGAGCAGAGGGGTGTATTTGGCATCCCCGGTCTACGTAGCGGTCCCGGTGCAGTATCACCGGCCCCAGCATCGCCAGTCTTAAACTGGGGTCAAATTCACCGGAAGTCCGGATCGTAATCCAATTTTATGACTGAAAATATAATCACCCGCGTTGGTGTGCCCGAACCGTTTAACAGGGATCGACTCTCACAGCAGATTCGAGGCACCGGATCGGTGCCGGAAGTCGGAGTGAAAATTCTGCACATCGATTCTTCACAATGCAGTTCAGATTCTCGTAGTGATGCTTCGGCTTTAGTGGCTGGATTGGTTGTGGATAGGTCAGATGCCACTCGCGCGTTGTGGATTGTTGATGTAGTTCACGGTCATTTTACGCCTCGGGAACTGCCGGGTCGGATCGTCGATTTTCTTGTGAAGCATCAAGGATATCAAAGGGCCTCAATCGAAAAAATCATCGGCTCTGGATTCCTTTCTGCCCTTATTTCCAATGAGTGTGAAAAACGAGGAATCGCGTTCCCGAAACTTCTGTGGTTGCCGATGCAAGTACAGGCGAGCAAGGCAAGACGGATTGGGAGATTAGCGCGACTTTCAAACGAGAACCGACTTTTCTTAGTTGCGGGGAATTGGAACGATGCGTGGCTTGACCAAGCTTCGAAATTCGATCCTACGAGCAAAAACAATCACGGCCGCGGGGATGATTTGCTCGACGCAAGTTGTGGTCTCGTGAACGGAGTTTTTGGGCTTTAGGAGGAAAGGAATTGCAAGGAACGATTGTAAGACTTAATCGTGAGTACGGCCATTTTCGCGTGCAAGTTCGTGGAGATTCCTACTTTGCGCATATGAAGCGGGTCATCAATATGCCTCACCAATGTCTTCTCGCTGACGGCCAGAGCGTGGAGTTTTCCCTCGGCCCGGCCGACAAGCGAGATTATCGGGAGCAGGCTGTCGATATCCACGTAATTGATCCGCCGACAACGGCGATACCGACTGAGCCTCAGATTGCCACCATCGATTACTGGCAAGGAACATTTGGGTTCGCCGCGCTCGATGACTGCAAATGTCGCGTGTACTTCTCGATTGGAAATATTCACACCGCGCCCGAGTACTTTGATGAGCACCTTAGGGCTGGCACAGTCGTGGACTTGATTGTGTACGTCGCACCAAATGCGAAAGGCGTCGAGGGTCTGAGAGGCACCGATGTTTATTTAAGAGGGTGAAGGAGGAAACCAGTGAAAGGACGTTGTAGTAGATGTGATCGAGCAGTTGATTCAGACGGTTGCCAGATCGTGAAGCACACTCGCGACCAGTTATGGTTTCTCGGTAAAGATGGAGGTTTTCACGAGATTTCAATTGAAAAGGAAAGTAAGAAAGAACCGGAACCTGAAATCGGACCAGCAGCAGCGAAACTAGCGCGCATTTTGGCGCGGCAGGCAGCGAGAGAAAAGGAGCAACAAGACAATGGAAACCAGAACTGAGCATACAGAAAGAGTTCGAGCTGAAGCAAAAGCAGCGCGCGAGGCCGAACAGAGACGAATTGATGCGATTCAGGCCGCGGCGTCATACGACTGGTTGGCAAATCACACTCAGGATTATGTCCCCAGCGAGAAAAACAACATGATGATCGCGAAGTATCTGGAAACCGGAGGCTTTTCGTGGACCGTGGAGAACCTCGAAATGGCGTTCCAAGCCCTCCGTGATGAGTTCGATCCCACGCCTGTTGTTGAGCGGGAGCAGCCCGCACCACCGGCCCCCGTTGCCGAGGCTAATCATTGCCCTTGGAAACAGCCGTTGGATAAGGCCCAACTCAAGGCAATGGACCCCAAGGAGATGAGCCGGATTATGCAGGACCGGAAGTGGGGCGAAATGTTTAAGAGCGAAGTGAAGGCTTTGGGAATACCAGAGTCAAGATTTGTCAGCGTAAGAAATTAAGGAGAACCCATGAAAACCACAGAAGAATTTACAGCAGAAGTTTCCCGCCAGCGTTATCTGTTTTACAAGAGTCACCCAGATGTGGCTCCGCAGTGCGAGGCGAATGACAACATCGTCATCGATTTTGCTCGCACGAAGGTCCTGTCGCTCGAAGACAAATCCACATGGGATGCCGCGTATGAGGCCAACAAGGGCTCATTCGCACCCAACCGTTACGGCGAACCCGTCGCGAAGCCCGAGGCCGCACCCGCGCCAGCCCCGGCTCCCGAACCTGTTTTAGAAGGACAGGAATTGCTTCGGAAACTTCGGAAGGATATGCGATCCGAAAACCCAGCAGTCGTGTTCGAGGCGGAAGACCAATTGAAGAGAATCCAAGCCGGGCCGCGCTTGGAAAAGGATTCCGATCTTAGTTACCTCGCTAGGTTATACGCCCCCGCGGGCCTACGGAATTTGCCAGAACTTCACATCACGTGGCTTCGAAAGAGATATGGGGCCGGTGTTGTTTCTGCGGCCATCAATCTGAATCAGGCCAGCAGTAGGTACTAAAAGGAGAACTGCAATGACAATTTTTACGCAGGAAGACGTTCAGAGAATTCAGGACGCCTTTCATGAGGCGATAGAGAAGTACAACAGCAATGCGTTTTTGAAAGTAACGGCTTCAGTCGCGAATTTCGATATTGCCGTTGAATATCTTCGAGCCGGCGGTTTTGTGGACAGCCAATTGGTTGACAGTCGTGTTTGGGCAGCGGCTATCGTCAACACCGCCGATTCCATGGAGAAGATTCCCCCTCCTAAGACGCGCGAAGAACTTGTAGCTGAGTGGGAAGAGAATGATCGAAGACCCGGAAGAACCAGAGCAGCAAACGTTTCGCAAGGTTCCGGCAACGATGCTGGCAAAACTTTGGGAGACGTTAAAAGCACAATCGAGGGTTTTCTAAAAGGCGAACATCACGAAGCCACAGCAGCTCCGGTTGCTGAGCCGTGGAAGTCAATTCCTCTCGACAAGGACTTCGCACAGTTGTCGCCGGAGTATCAACTTGCCTATCGAAAGATGGACGGCGCAAACATTCGAAAGTGGAATGCTGCTCGTGCAGCCGTCAAAGTTCGCGAGGCGCAGGAAGCGGCGGCAGCGGATACACGTGAGAATGTGCGCTTGAGGAAGGGTTAAGCCATGGCTCAGAAACTTACGCTCGAACAGCGCGTGGAGCGAATCGAGAGTGCGCTTATCGTGCAAGGCATCATTCCGCGCGACATGCCGCAGCAAGTACCCGTTGTGGTTCCGCGCGTTGTGGCGCGGAACGTACAGTGGGCACCACCGATTGATGGGTTACAGGCTTCGGCGATGGCAACCTTCGACTGCGACTGTGTCAAGAAAGTTCATCGCCAAAATCTGCTGCTATCACAAATACGCAAACGTACCGGCCAGATTGTCTCTGTTCGTGCCGAATGTGGGGCCGTGCTCGAAGTGGAAATTCCAAAGGAGTAGTTATGAAGAACGGCGGAAGAATTACCGCAGCAGACGACCCCGATCACATCGGAATTCCAGAGCGCAAATTATACCGGCGAGACAAAAACGGCGTTCTGGTCAGAAAGGATGACCCAGAGGGGAAGTACGCCAATCTTCGCCCCAGCAGGTATTCGAATCCCGAAGGCTCGACCGTTACACCTATGGGGGGAAAAGAAATTCAGCGTGAAGGTGGCGACCAGTGTGTACCCGGGGGGCCGGGAGAAACGAAACTGTACAGTGGGCGAACTTTGCCACTGCCAGAAAAAGTTCGTCAGGTTGTGGAGGACAAGACCGCAGTAGCGAAGGCGAGAGCTGACGCGAGGGAGAAAAAGTCGTGAAGAAGGAGACAGATTTGCAGAAGCGAACGCGGGAAGAGATGGAAAGTCATACCACGGGCGGTCCAAAAACCGGCGTGAACACGCTGGCTCGTAAGATCAACCCGAATGGTGAAGGACAGGCTGAGCCGTATCGGTTCAATCAAGACAACAAAGTCGGAACGGCCGCGGTTCAAGAAGGTGTCGCAAAGCGATGTGTTGAAATTCAGGAGGGCACGAACAAATCGTCCATGCCGCCCGCATGTCCACCGCTGGGGTCGAAGAAGGAAGAGTAATAAAAGGGGCGACGGTTCTTCGTCGCCTCCGAGTTTTCAAAGGTGAATTATGGGAAATGGTGCGAAAGACTATAAGAGGCAAATCCTCTTCGACGAAGATGATGTGTGGGTAAGCAGATTTCAGTTATCTGCCGGAAGCGCGGGGTTCGCGAAACGTGACTATGATCGGTTGAAGCGTTTTGCTGACCCGCCAGAGCCGAAGACATTGAGGCAGTTGATTCAAGAAGAGAAATCCAACGGGAATTAGTACCTCAGAAGTCCAGATAGGTCCCCAATCGAATGTAAGTCTTGGTTCCAATGGGAACCATTGTGACTGCCGTCTCGGAAGCCGCGCCGCCGCTCAATGGCGTGGAGAATCCCGAACGGTGGTAGCGGTCAGAGCGGCGACTGTGAAAGAGAGCCGGGCAGCACGAACAAAGCCCGGCAAACTCAGTGCGTAAGCACCAATTCATCTAACTCACGTTAGGAAATGGATTGGACATGTCTGCCGTTCTCGTAGCTGATGCCTGCCTGTACGAAAGTTTGCCCGAAATAGAGTCGGATGGTAGTGTGCCGAAAGCGGTGCCGGAACGGAGAGGACGCAAGTCAATGTCCCGACGTTCTGGACAAAGCGGCACAATCGTTAAGCAAGGAAATTGGTTCAGAGTGAGGTTCCGGTTGGATATTCCCGGCCAGTACGACAGGAAGCAGATGAACGAGAAAATCTGCCCCACGACCGGGTCGGAGAAGCTAACCAAACCTCAAATCGAGAGACGCGCCCAAGAGATAATTGCCTCCTTTGGGGCGAACTCCGAACAACACTTCAACGAGGCTGTGGTTGGCACGAGCCTAACCTTTCGAGATCAATCGAAGGTTTGGCTCAAACAGGCCACAGCCCGAAAACGGAGGCCGATCCGTGAAAGTTCCGTTCCAACAATTCAGTCGGCTCTGGATAAGTGGCTGCTGCCGAAACTTGGGGACCTGGCCATGTCTGATGTGGATAACGCGTCAGTCAAGGTGCTCGTCGAAGCGATGGACGCGGCGGGGCTCTCGCCTAAATCTATCGCCAATTACGTGCAGATAGTCAAATCAGTCGTGGCTTCTCTGCGTAATCCCAAGAACGGCGAGCCGATCTACCATCGGAAGTGGGATGCGGATTTTATGGACATGCCTGAAGTCAAAGGTCAGTGCCAACCGTGTCTGACGGCCGCAGAAGTTACGAAGCTGATTGCGTTAAGCCAAGGGTGGGAACGCGCGTTCTACGTTCTCCTCGGAGCAACGGGACTGCGAATATCCGAGGCTCTTGCTCTCGAAGCCAAGCACTTCCGGAACGGCTTTCGCACAATCAGAATCGAGCAGCAGGTAGATCGCTTCGGGAAAATTGTTCCGTACACGAAGACCGATGCTGGTATCCGCGAAGTTGACCTTCATTCGGATATTGCGGCCTTTCTGGCGGGACACTTTGGTGGACGCGAAGGATTGCTATTCCCGAGCCAAGAAGGCACTCCCCGGCTTCCGGGGAACGTTGCTCGACGGCAATTCGAGCCCAGACTAACGAAAGTCATCGCTGCCATTCAAAAGGTGGAGCCCGAGAAGATCACAATTCCGAAGGGCCTGAGATTCCATTCGTTCCGACGCTTCCGAATCACTTGGCTTCGGAACCAAAGGGCTCAGGATGACATTCTCAACTACTGGACGGCCCACAAGCCGAAGACCATGACCGAACTGTATTCGAAGTTGAAAGAAGACTTGCAGGCTCGGCTAGATGAGGCCGAACGAGTCGGATACGGCTTCGACTTGCCGACTGAAGAACCCGAAGTTGCTCCAAGTGTTCCAAGAAATCAGGAGGAAGTTCCAGAGGAAATTTCGGTGTAAGTCATTGAGGATATGTGAGAAGGAGTGGCGCGCCCGGAGAGATTCGAACTCCCGACCCTCTGGTTCGAAGCCAGATGCTCTATCCAGCTGAGCTACGGGCGCGTCGCTTGGAAGTGATTCAGTTTACGGCGCTTGTATCGCTCTTCGCAACGGGCAACTGCGGTGTCTTATTCCGTTTGTACCCAGATTCGTGCCCACCTAGCCGTGCCATCGCGTCCAAAACTGCATTCTCGGACGGATGAACGTATCGGCTCGACATCGAGATATTACCGTGTCCGGCGATCCGCGCAAGCGTCCAGGCATCACAGCCGGATTCTCTCCTAACGCGAGGCGTCATGGGCAGAACCCGGCGAGCGGCAGACGTTTTACCGTGCGTGACAATCAAGGTGCCAAAGCGGCCGTTCGTCCACGTGATTGAGTCCCAACACAGCCTAAAGCACTCCTCCGGCCTCAGTCCCGTATCGACCAAAACAGTCGCAATCGCAGCGAGAGTATCTGGGGCAGCTGCCAAGTACCGGACCTCTTCATGAGGTGTAACAACACGCTCCCGACGCCGTGCGCCTGGAAGCATTTTGACAACCGGCGCAGATTCCACAGCCCCATTCCACTGCCAGCCGGAGACTTCGGCGCAGCACCTGGAGTGAGCGGTTGACCGTGCTGACTTGCATTCCCGCCGCCTGCCGGTGTGCGGCGAAATCAGCGACGGTCTCGCTCGTGATGGCGTCCAGCTTCGTTCCGGCAATTCACTTGTACTTCTTGATGGCCGAAAGGCCGACGCGGTAATACCCGGCCCAGGATCTACGGTCCATTTTTCGTGTATCGGGTGAAAAGAACTGATTTTGCCCCGTCAGAATTAGCCAACACTCGCGCCGTAGATTCAGCAGATTGCAGAGCCGGGCAGGGCTAGGTTTTTGCCACACGCCCTCGGCGTCTACATCAATCGCCAAGTACGATTCGAAGCGTATAGTAAATTGAAAGATATGAGAGCTTCCCCAGCGACCCGGATCGAAGTCATCGAACCGGTGATGGCGCGTATCCCAGAGGGCCGGTTCGGAATGGGCTGCGAAATCGGGCGCGATGATGAAAAGCCCGTGCATCGCGTCTGGGTGGATGCCTTCGCGCTTGCTGTTTACCAGGTCACGAACGAAGAATACGCCTGCTTCCTTGCCGCGATGCGTTATCCTCAGCCGCCGTGCTGGAACGATCCGAGTTTCAATCATCCGAAGATGCCTGTCGTCGCGGTATCGTGGCATGAGGCTGTAGCCTATTGTGAGTGGCTGAGTCGCGTGACTGGCAAGCCCTATCGCTTGCCCGGCGAAGCGGAGTGGGAACGCGCCGCTCGCGGTGGCGCCGAACACTTGCTGTACTCATGGGGAGACGCGCCTCCCGAGCAGGTTCCCGATTACGCCGGGCGCTGGAAGAATGGGCCTGAGCCGGTGGGTGTGTATCCGCCAAACCCTTACGGGCTTTACAATCTGGGCGACAACGTGCACGAATGGTGCGCCGATTGGTACGACGCGGGCTACTACGGCTGCTCTCCCGAACGAAATCCACGAGGGCCTGCCAGGGGCAGCCGTCGAGCCTCGCGGGGCGGATCCTGGCGGCACCAGGTGAAGGTCACCCGCACCGCGGCGCGCTCGAGCATTCCACCAGAGTTCCAATACGCCGACTATGGTTTTCGAATCGCCCAATCCTCGTCGGGCGACGTCCTTTGAGGAGAAGGCGATGCCGGTGTATCAAAGAGGCGTCCGTTCAGTGGCCGCAAAGTATAGAAAACTCGAGGCCCGTTCTATCGAACATCAGCCGTATTAAACCATTTCCTTTGATACCAGCCCCATAATCTCAGTCGCACCACAGAGCCAGCGTGTAAATGCACAGGAGCTACTCATATCGAGGCTAGGAGAGCCTAGTAGCGCGCCTGCCTTAGGCGCGCACTATGTCTGGTCATATGGTATTCGAAATCGACCTTGACCGTGCAGATTCGCGCCGGAGAAAACCCTCTTCTGTTGTTGATGTCACTCCAAATACATTGGCCATGATGGTTCTTTTTTCTACCGCCTCCTAGAATTTGTAACCAGCCCAAAGGGCCCAGTAGTTCAGGTTGCGGCCCGGTTGCGTTTCCTTCAAAAAACGGCCGGCATAGAAAACTCCGTAATCCGCTTGAAGCCACAGATGGCGGTTCGCCTGCCAGCGAATCTGCGCGCCAGGCCGGTTCCCCACGAATCTTGCTTGACTGCCATCTGCAGCCCTGATCAGGAATCCAGGCACCGCGTACACTCCATCCTGTAAGCTCTCCCGCCATTGAAAAATCCAGTCGAACGACGCCGTCACATCGTGAGGAAAGGTTCCCTCGACACGCGGGTGAATATCGACGAAATTGATCGGACCGGGTCCGGTGGTCGCCAGGACTCCAAAGTAGTCGCCCTTGGGAAAGAGCGGATTGAATGTTCCAAGCGTTTTCGAGTGCGGGTCGTCACCGCTTGAGATATCCGCCTTGGTGCTGAAGCGCGGTTTCAGCCACAACGTCGGAAGTCGGTAGCCAGTGTCGGATGCCACCGTCCATGCCCGGATGTTATCCGAGCCGAACGTGCCGAATTGCCAGACGCCCTCATAGTCAAAATCCCAGGCCGGCCGTTCTGTCGCGATCGCGCGAGAAAATCTCGCTCCCAGCGAATGACGCACCTCTTGAGCCGTGCCTCGTTCGAAAGTCGCTTGCTTACGATCGAGTCCCAGGTAGTACATCTCTAGAGAAGTCTTGCGAGGCAGTGATTTGGTGGCGTATACCCCCCAGAATCCGACGGCGTGATTCGGCGCATTGTCGAAGAAGCCGGGATTGTCCAGATCCGGGCGCATGGCGAATCCGTCGATTTGCCAGGAATTGATTTTGTTCTTAACCATGAAACCGTCGAAGCTGAGCCGCACGTTCGGACCTTCGCGAACATCAATCAAGCGGCCGGAGCCAAACTCGAGTTCCTGCCGGCCAACTCGCAACTTAACGGAATTGCCGCCTGAAGAGGCCCCGACTTCGAGGAATCCCACCTGAAAATCCAGCTTTTTCTCATCAATCGGGCGGGGACCGCCGATCCGGAAGGAATTAATCCCGCTCTTCAGTTCTACGAAGGTCCGAACGTGTTTGCCGTAGTGGAGGTCGAAATAGAGCATGTACCTCTCATTGAGGTAGGCGTTCCAAAACGGCTGCTGTCCCCAATTGTCATTTCCAATCTGCTCCCAGATCTCGCGGGCCTCGCCGCCAATGGTCATGAACCAATCGTCACGCCCCTCGCATAGCGGGATATATTTGAGCGGGTCCCAGAAGTCCTGCCGGAGGGCCGGATCGCGCAGGAAACTCCAGTCCTCATCTTCCCTCAGTAGCTTGTAGCTGCGATCCGGAACCACAGGGGCGCTGGCTTGATCCGACTGGGCACGCGCGGGCGGGAGTCCCACTAGAAGTGCAACCGCAAGAATTGAAAAGATTCGCGTCGAACTCATTCCCTCACCTGCTTGCTTCGCCTGAGCCCAGCTCTGGTACAGACCAACCTGATCACCAACAATTCAGCGCCCTGCGATGAGCAGTAATCCCGCGCCTGCCTGCACCACGGCGAAGCAGCGCCTCAACAGCCGCGGCTTCATGGCTAGCGCCGCCCGCGTACCGAGCGGTGCGAGCGCGACCGCACCCGCGGCGAGCGCGATCGCTTCGTCCCACCTCACATATCCCGCCGAGGAATAGACCACCAGGCCGATAGCCGATGCGGGAACGAGCATGAGCAGCACCATGGCCTGCGCCCGCTGCTGCGAGTACCCCGCCGCGCGTTCGAGCAACGGCACGCTCACCAGTGCACCGCCAACCACGAACAATCCGCTGAGAGCTCCGGCCAAGGATCCGATGCCGACTTGCGCCGGAGCCGGGAGTGGCGCGGACCTGTCGCCCTCACCGAGGTGTCCGAACCATACGATTGCTGCGAGCACGATTAAAAACGCACCGAAGCTGCGCTGCAACATTCGGTCGTTGACGTACCGCACCATTTGGGAGGACACGAGCCCCATCGCGGTGCTGCATACGGTCATGATGAGGCCATCGCGAACACGCAGGAACTTCCTTCGCGCGTAAATCGCCAAGGTCACACTCGCGCTCGCGAGAGCCATCACCATCGCCGTTCCCTGCGAGTCGTGTTGCGTGAAGCCAAAGACGGCCGTTAGCAAGGGGATCGCGATCAACGCGCCACCAATCGCGAATAATCCGCCTGCGAAGCCCACGACCGCTCCAAGACCGACGAACAAAACTAACTCTGAGAAGTTCACGCTGATTACCTGTCTTCTGCCACGAATTGTCAGGCGAAATTTCCGATTTCGAGTTCGGACTCGCGTACCTCCGGTGTGGTCTCCTACCGAGTCCTCGGAGGAGGCAACCCAACTCTATTTGGTCGCCTGTGAGTGGATCTCAACGATATAGCCGCCAGGGAATTGCACGACGGCCGCATCCCGCTGATCGGCCGTGTATGGAGCGACCAGAATTTCTACCCCCGCAGCTTTGGCCTTAGCGAGGGTATCGGCGAGGCTCGCGACATCATAGCCGGTCGTCTCCCGACCGTACGGATACGGAAGATGGCCATCCGTTACAAGCACGGTCAGTTTGCCGAAGTTCGATTGAATCCGAATTCGCCGATACGTCTCATTCGCCCGCCCGATTTCGACGCCGGGCGCATGCGCCTCATCGGAGACGACTTTGCCACCAGAGAAGGCCAGGAAGCTCTGAATGAACGCGGCAACTCTGTTCGCCGACACGTAGACACGGTTTTCTGGAATCGTCTGGAGCGGCTGGTAGGCCGGCGCGGTGGTATGCCAGTAAAGCTGCATGTTTACGCCGCCGGGCCACTGAAGAACGTCATCCCGCCCGATCGGATCGTTAAATGGACTAACCAGTACGTCTGCGCCATCCTCGAGTGCGGCTCGGGTCGCCACATCCAGATCAGTCACCAGATAACCCGTCCGCTCCACGCCGAACGGATAAGGTATCGGTGTTTTGAAGCCGAATACCGATATGGTCCCCACCGGCGTCAAAACCAACTGCGACATTGTGCTGCTCGGCGTCGGAGTTACATTGAAGACGCCCTGCTTCGACGTTGTGCCGCCAAACGTTGCAATAAGGCTCGCGACGAACCGGTCAAAATCCTCTGGAGCAACATACACATGCGTCGTGTCGTATTGGGGCCCGACGGCTACATTCGGTGACGTGGCAGCCGCGAGTGTACCGGCAGATGACATACGCGGCGGAAGCAATAGGCGCGCGCCTGCGGCACTTAAGAGGCCCGCGACGGCGATCGCGGCAAGAAATCTGGTTATACGCATCGGAATCTCCTTGAGGTCTGAACTACGTAATGAAACGCAGTACGGTCCGGATCACAAAAGTCGCAATTGCGATGGCGCCGATCGACATAAGATAGATGGCAGCGAACCAAATCAGTTGTCGAGCCCGAGGATTCATCACTCCCAGCCTTTCTCGGGCGTCTTGCCGCGGAACACGCTGTAGGCGAAGGCCGAGTAGGCGAGGATCACCGGAGTAACGACGATGGCTCCGGTCAACAGAAAAATCTGACTGAGAGCGGGGGACGATGCGTCCCAAAGAGTAAGGCGAAACGGCACAATACCAGGGAAGATCACCAGGACGGTGCCCGCCATTCCCAGAGCAAATTGAAGAAGGGCCAGAAGGAAAGGTCGGATGTCGGATTGCCCTCCGATGGCAGTCATCAGAGTTACCGATGCCGCAAAGAAGAGGAGGGCGATCATAATCAGAGGCGCGGGGTGCGCAGCCCAAGCTGCTTTGACGCCGGGCTGAACCAAGGCTGCTGCGATGCACGTGGCGATGGCGAGCCCAACGAAAATCGGAGTCGCACGGCGCAGTCTGCGTACTGCCAGGGTGCGAACTGCTGCCGTTCCTTTTAGATGTAACCAACCGCTACCGAGAACGACATAGCCGGCGAGAACGGCTACAGCAGTGACAATCGGAAAGGGATGAAAAATATCAAAGATGCTGCCGCTGAACTCGCGAGCAGTAATGGTTACTCCTTGAAGGAGACCACCGAGAATCAGTCCTTGCATCGATGCGGCCGCTATCGACCCGAGGCTGAAGGCAAGATCCCAGAAGCGTCGGCTCTGGCCTACTACTTGAAAGCGAAAATCGAAGGAGACACCCCGCAGTCCCAGCGACAACAGCATGACAATGAGCGGAAGGTAGAACGCCGGCATCAAAATGCCGTAAGCGACCGGAAAAGCCGCCAACAGTGTAACTCCGGTCATGACAAGCCAAGTTTCGTTTCCATCCCACATGGGTATGATCGAGTCGATCATCTGATCACGCAGGTTTTCGTCGGGCTCGGTGAGCAACAGGGCCCCGACACCGAGGTCGAATCCGTCGAGCATTACATAGAGCACGATTGCCAACGCGGCGAATGCTGCGGAAAAGAGTGGCAGGTCCACGGCTGCTACCCCCCTTCTCCCGGATGAACCGCTGCGGCATGATCCATCACTTGCTTTCTCAGAGCGTTCTTGAGAGAACCGGAGGCCTCCGCGTGGTCCGGTGCAGCTTCCGGTCCACGTCGAATCATGCGGAATGTAAAGATTAGGAAAGCCGTGATGAAAAGTGCGTAGATCACTACAAAGGTGATCAGCGTCGATAGCAACGCTCCACCGGGCACAGGCGAAACGGCGTCGGCCGTACGCAGGATGCCCCAGATCACCCAGGGCTGGCGGCCTTCCTCGGCGGTGTACCAACCAGCTATGGTCGCGATGAATCCCGCAGGCGTCATGACAACAAGAGCACGCAGGAACCACCGGGTGCTGAAGAGTCGTTTCTGCACGCGCAGCCACAGCGACACGACCACGATGAAGAACATCAGAATCGCCATGGTGTACATCGTGTGGAACCCATAGAAGACCATGCCCATCATGGGCTGTCGGTCGCGCGGGGTGTTTTTCAGTCCCGCGACCCGGCCCCTGATACTATGAGTCAGCCAGATGCTGCCAAGAACGGGTGTGCCGAGCGTGAAGCGATTACGCTGATGCGCCTGGTCAGGAACGATGATCCAATTGTAGGGTGCAGGCGATGCGGAATTCTCTTCCCAGAAGCCTTCCGCTGCCTGCATCTTGGACGGCTGGTAATGAAGCATCCTTCCATAAAGGAGATCCCCGATAAAAAGTTGACACGCCATGGCCACGGTTGCGAAACCGATGCCGAGCGACACTGTCCTGCGCCCAAAGATTTCATGTTTGCCGCACAACAGATACCAGGCTCCCACGCCTGCGACAAAAAAAGAGCCGGTGATGAAGGCGGCCATCAGCATGTGGGGGAGACGCAGCAGCCAACTCGGGTTGTCGAGCACCCTCAGCCAGTTGGTGACGACGACGCGGCCATTTTGGATCGTAATGCCGTCCGGGGTCTGCATCCAGCTATTGGCGGATAGAATCCAGGACGCCGAAAGCTGAGTGCCGAGCGCCACCATGCAAGTAGCGAAGAAGTGAAGCTTGGGACCGACACGATTCAGTCCAAAGAGCATAATTCCCAAAAAGCCAGCTTCTAAGAAAAAAGCGGTCAGGACTTCCAGTCCGATCATTGGTCCAATCGCCGGGCCGGCGATCTGTGCAAATTTTGCAAAGCCCAGTCCAAATTCGAACGACAGAACGATCCCCGTCACGACGCCGACGCCAAAGCCCATGGCAAAGATGCCCATCCAAAACCGGTAGATCTCAAGATAGATGGGTTCTTTGGTCTTAAGCCAAAGTCCCTCGATTACCGCTAGGAATGCTGCCAGCCCTATGGACATCGTCGGAAAGATAATGTGGAAGGTCACGGTGAAAGCGAACTGGACGCGCGCCAGGACTTCCGGATCAAGTCTCATGATTGTGTTCTTTCAGGCTGCGGGCGTAGAAAGATCAAAACAGCCAAGGAAATGAACAGCAGGAGCGCGGTGATTGCGGCCGACAGGCCAAAGACCCCGATAAGGGCGTTGAAAAAGCCAAAGCCAAGCAGTGTTGTGAGAACCACTCCTATCGCGCGCCATACGGAAAATGGTGCCGCACTCATCTGTGCCCCGCTCAAAGGTCCAGGCTCCCTTCTAGGATTTCGCGCATCAGCATTTCCTTCGTTGCCAACCGCTCGTATGGGTCGAAACGACTATTGCCCTTCGCGGGACAACAGCACTTCAGACGGATGCTGCCGATCGTAGCGTTCACCGACAAGGCACACCGAGGCGGCGTGTGAAACGTTAAGCTTCTTTGCATGAATCCATATCCCGAGCTGTTCGCCAAACACCATACCCAAGAGGCCAAGCAACGCTATGATGGGCGGCGCCGGGCTCTTTACTCGGATAAGCCCATAGACAACACCAACTCCGAGGCCGACTAGGAAAGACACGAACGACACCTTCATCTCGATTCCTCCTAGCGCAACTCAATCAAAACGCAAAACAATCGCACCCCAACTCCCATAGCCCAAACTCACCCAACACCGGGACGTGCCAGCTCTTTTCGCCCTGTGTTTCACCGGCGGCATGTGAACACGCAGCCGAATGGGAAGCGCCAAGAGATTGCTGTGAACCCTTCGCGTACCCACCATAAACTTTGACAGGAGACCAGTCCGGACTTACCGGGAGCGCGGGCGGTGCCAGGCTTGAGAATTCCGCAGTGGCGTAGACGACCTTCCCGCCAACCACGGTGAGGACCGATTCAAGTTGCTTGATCTCCTCTTCCGGGATGGAAAAGTAGTCCGCCGAAAGAACGGCGAAGTCCGCCAGTTGTCCCGGCGTGAGCGCTCCCTTTTTTCCGTCTTCCGTTGAAAACCAACTGCTTCCGATCGTGTAGAGTTTTAGCGCTTCCCCTCGATCGAATCGATTCTCGTCCGCGGCGAGGCTTAGGCCGCCGACAGTCTTGCCGGTGATGAGCCAGTAGAGGGAGAGAAAGGGGTTGTAGCTGGAGACTCGGGTTGCGTCCGTACCTGCACCAACGGGAATCCCCATCTCGAGCATCCGCCGGATAGGTGGCGTTCGCTTCGCTTGCTGCGCGCCGTAGCGCTCGACAAAGTACTCGCCTTGGAAAGCCATTCGGTTTTGCACAGCAATGCCGCCGCCCATCGCCTTGACGCGCTCCAGGTTGCGATCTGTGATTGTCTCGCAATGATCGAAGAACCAATGGAGACCCTCGAAGGGAATCTCGCGGTTTACCGCCTCGTATACGTCGAGTGCACGAGAAATCGTTTCGTTGTAAGTGGCGTGCATGCGAAACGGCCATCGATTTTCCGCCAGATATTGGACCACTGCCTTCAATTCACTTTCCATCATGGGCGCCATGTCTGGTCGCGGTTGTAGCATGTCCTCAAAATCCGCTGCCGAAGCCACAAGCATCTCTCCCGCACCATTGATGCGATATAAGTCATCGCCCTGGCCGGGTTTCGTTGTCTTTGTCCATCGACGAAAATCCGCGATCTCTTGCCCCGCTTTTTGAGGATAAAGATTAGCGGCTAGACGAACGGAGAGCTGGTTCATCTGATGGAGTTCGTTGACGACCTCGTAGTCGTCGGGATAGTTCTGGAAACCGCCGCCTGCATCCACCGCACTGGTGATGCCGAAACGATTCAACTCACGGAAAAACAGACGCGAAGAATTGAGTTGATCTCCGCGTGAAAGCTTTGGCCCGTTGGCCAACGTCGAGTAGAGGATGAAGGCGTTCGGTTTGGCCACGAGAATTCCCGTAGGATTACCTCGCTTGTCCCTCTGGATTTCGCCAGCCTGTGGATCGGGCGCGTCCTTCGTGTAGCCCAGGGCGCGCAAAGCAGCACCGTTGAGGAACGCGCGGTCATACAAGTGCAAGACGAAAACCGGCGTGTCCGGGGCGGCAGCATTGATTTCATCCAGCGTTGGCATACGTCGCTCGGCAAACTGAAACTCGGTCCAACCTCCTACGACTCTCACCCACTGTGGCGCAGGCGTACGTGCAGCTTGCTCCTTCAACATGCGCAGAGCGTCTGCCAGCGAAGGCACGCCATCCCAGCGAAGTTCCATGTTGTAGTTCAGGCCGCCGCGGATGGGGTGCATGTGCGAATCATTGAGCCCGGGGATGACGGTTCGGCCCTTCCCGTCGATGACTTTGGTCTCCGGGCCGCGTTGCCGAAGAATCTCATCGTTTTTTCCAGTGGCGATGATCTTGCCATTCCCGATGGCCACCGCTTCGACAAACGAAGGAACACCGTTCGTCGCAATCTTCGCATTGAACATTATGGTTTCTGCAGACATCGGATTTCCTCCTTAGCTAGGATCTGCTCTGTTAACAACCATCCACCAGCCTGCTCGCCGAACACCATTCCGAACAGTCCGAGTACAGCAACGATAGGCGGCGCAGGACTCTTCACCCGAATCACCCCATCTGCGACACCCACAAGCAGGCCTATCACGAATGAGTGTGAATTATGATTTCGGCGGACATCAGACCTCCTCCGTCGATTGATTCAGTTTGTGAAAGAGCGGGGAAAAAGCAGGAGTGCTCCCTCCCCGACCTGATTACTTATGTGCGGATGAGGCCAGAGGCACCCCATATTCCGGGTACTTGGTGGCCGGAGCTCCGTGCACCATCGTTTGCGCGTACTCGACGCCGATCCCGTACGCTCCGTAGTGGTTCTTTACGATGTCCATCACTGCATCGTAGGTTCCCAGATGCGCCCAATCGCGCTGCCATTCGAGCATGACCTGTAGGGACGTGACCGGCTTCGCGCCGGCTTGAATGACTCGCCTCATGGCGCTGTCGTGAGCAAGCTGGCTCACGTCGCCGCAGCAATCCTCGACGACGTAGATCTCATAGCCGTCATGAAGCGCCTGGATGGTCGGAAGTGCAACACAGGTCTCCGTCCAAAGGCCGGCGATGAGAATCTTCTTGCGTCCACTTTTTTCGATCGCGGCAACAAAGTTTTTGTCGTCCCACGAATTCATAGATGAACGCTCGATGGGTTCCCGCCCCGGGAATACGGCGCGCAGTTGCGGCCACATGTTCCCGCTGAAGGACTTTGTCTCGACTGTCGACAAGACCACAGGTACATCGAACACTCTTGCGGCTTTGCCGAATGCGACGGTGTTGTTGATGATTCCCTGACGGTCGAAATTGCTTACTCCAAACAGCATTTGGCCCTGATGGTCGATCAGCGCCACGACGCAATTGTCTGGAGTCAAGAGTCCCTTCTCACTCAGCTTCGGACGATTGCTGTTTGATGATTGTTGAACCATTTTTCACGTCCTCCTTTTAGATTACGAAGCCGGAAACTTGTCTTTGCGACCATCCCATTTCCGACTGTGTGCGTCTCGAATTCTCATGGAGCAATCAGGGTGCCGAACCACTGCCCGGTGGTGGTCGATAGCTCGTCCAGTTGCAGCGTCTCAAGAAGAGCGGAGATGGAAGAGGTCCGTGCGCGTCAACAGTCTGGCAACTGCCAGCCGACAACTGCCGACCGGCCAACAATCACTCATGGCCGGGAAGTCGTCGTTTTTGCTCTCGGCAGCACTCTGTATGAAACTGAGGTCTCTCAGCAGCTCGAGCTGTTCCACGCGATCCCTGAAGACGCTTGGCAAGTTGTCCGTGGCAGCCCTCACAGGTGTGCGGGGAAAGGCGCGAAGATTTGCGCGTGTAATCGAAATTATATTGGGTGTCGGGATTCTTGCGGTTGTGAATGCGCTGCCCAGGAGAGATGGCGGCGGATTGGTCACAACGAAACGTCACGAATCGTGTTGATGCTAATCACACGGGGCGTGAGAGCAGAACTGGGAACAGCAGTATCGTCAGCGAGATGTTCGGCGCGGCAAAATGCCCGCGGGATGCGTTGTCCAGTGTATTCCTTAAGAGTCGAAGCTTGCATTCAAGCTTCGAGTAATACCGAGCTTTTTCATTCGGAAGTAAAGCGTTGATCGGTTCATTCCCAAGCGCGCCGCTGCGCCTCTTGGCCCGGAGAGAGCCCACCGCGTCTCTTTCAGCGTTGCCAGGATGTGTCTACGCTCAGCCCCTGCCAGGGTTCGGTGGCTCTCAGCGTCTTCGCCGGGCGTGATGGCGCCAGGGAGGTCCTGCAGACGAACTCGTAACACCGGGCCGGGAGAGAGAATCACCGCACGTTCGATTACATTCTCCAGTTCGCGAATGTTTCCCGGCCACCGATATTCGGTGAGAGCCTGCATCGTTTTCGACGGTATCGCAGCGATCGTTTTGTTCATCTTCCGTGCCGCATGTTGGGCGAAATGCCCCACGAGCACGGGTATATCTGACGGACGTTCCCGCAGGGGTGGTATGGAGATCGGGAATACGTTCAACCGGTAGTACAAATCGCTGCGGAACTGCTTCTCTGCCATCATCCCTTCCAGGTTGCGATGGGTCGCAGCCACCACGCGAACATCGACGTTCTGCGTCCGCGTGCTGCCTAAACGCTCGAACTCCCGCTCCTGCAAGACGCGCAGGAGTTTAGGTTGCAGCTCCAGTGGGATATCACCAATCTCGTCCAGAAACAGCGAGCCCCGGTCTGCCAACTCCACGCGGCCCACCTTCCGCGCAATCGCGCCGGTGAAGGCTCCTCGCTCGTGCCCGAACAGTTCACTTTCCAGCAGGCCCGTGGGGATGGCTGCGCAATTCAGTTTGACGAGCTTTCGTTCCGTGCGGCGGCTCAGATTGTGAATCGCGCGAGCGATGAGTTCCTTCCCCGTCCCGGTTTCGCCCAACAGAAGCACGGTCGAATCACTCGCGGCCACCGTCTTGACCATTTGCAGCACCTTGCCAAGAGCGGCACTTCTGCCCACGATTCCTTCGAAGCCCGCTTCACAGCGGATCTCTTCATCCAATCGGAGATATTCATTCCCACTGCTCGACATAGCGTCGACGGTTTCGAGGCAGGAATCCCTGTCAGCCTCTTCGGCTAATAGTCGTCGGTTGTCTACCAGCCACTGTGATGGATCGCCTTCCAGTTTGAGAGGGGGATCACTTGGAAACCGCGGATCTCCGCCATGCTCACGCGTATAAGCGACGCCTGTCGAAGCCATGTCAATCCTCCCTGTCCTGATCGTGTCTGGCTTTGTGCCGGATACTTACAACTACTCCGCGCTTTCGTTCATTAAGTCCGTCACGAATCGGATGCATATGCGAATCATTCAAACCGTGAATCACCGTGCGACGCTTTCCGTCCGGCTTCGACCCTTGAGGCACCGGTCAGATGAAGTGTTCTTCAGGCGCTTCGTGCGGATTGACCTTTCCGAGCGACAGCTTCACTCTTGGCTTGCATTGATTTCATGAGATCGGCCGCTGAAGCTCCTTCGAGCGACAGTCCGTATCCGACTTCTCGCACAATCCGCTCCTTCAACGGTTGAATGAAGTGAATGCGCGTGTTGCGGCGCGTCACTTCCGGAGCCTTCAAGTACAACTCGGCCAATTCCCGCGCCCGGCTGAGCGCTGTCCCGTTTGGTACAACTTCGGCAACCACTA
>Ga0210404_10000487_pt1 | contig 20440 bp, 18 predicted proteins | sample IncBWH28MmetaG_FD_155455 | JGI IMG/M metagenome (GOLD analysis project Ga0210404, IMG submission 155455) | Forest soil microbial communities from Barre Woods Harvard Forest LTER site, Petersham, Massachusetts, United States - Inc-BW-H-28-M | ecosystem: Environmental > Terrestrial > Soil >... | reverse complement strand
AAATATTAACGTCAGCTCAATACTCGATTCTTCGTCAAGCGGGGACGGAAATTCCTTTTACAGGAAAGTTAGAATATGAAAAGAGGAAAGGTACATACTATAGTGTTGGCTGTGGTGAGCCTCTCTTTCGTTCAGAGCAGAAATATGATTCCGGTACAGGCTGGCCAAGTTTTTGGGCACCAATTGGTCCCAATGCGTTGGTTCTTCGGAAAGATGATAGCATCCCAGGTGAACCTCGTGTTGAAGTACTGGATAAATGTGGAAGTCATCTTGGTCACGTTTTTGATGATGGTCCACAGCCGACAGGAAAAAGATATTGTATGAATTCTGAAGCAATGTATTTTGTACCAGATAAAAAACAGTAAAGATTTCTTTTTCTTTTTTTGTTTTATTTTCGTGTTTTTTAAGAAGTGCTGAAATAGTTGTGAATGTTTTATTCTGTTTTTAGCTGGAAGTCTTTCTTTTTTGATTGCTTCCGCAACGCGTATACGTTCATCAGGAGTAAAAGTGAGAAGTGTTGTGAGCGTATAAGGAAAAATGCCCTGATTATCAAGCAGAGAGAGAATCTTATAGTTCATGTTGCATTTACATAATAATTACAATATACTCACAATATGAAATATTTTACGCCATTACTAGTAATTGCTAGTATTGTGATACTTTGTTTGTTTTGGGTAGGTGGAATATATAATACATTAGTTAGTGAACGAATCGCTGTCCAGACAGCAGAATCTCAGGTTGAAGCACAATTACAAAGACGATTTGATCTTATTCCTAATCTTGTTGCCTCAGTTAAGGGAGCACAGATTCAAGAACAAAAGGTTTTCAAAGATATTGCTGATGCTCGAACTCATTATGCTGGAACTACGCCTTCGTCTTCTGATCGCATTGCAGCAGCAAACCAGTATGAAAGCGCAATTAGTCGCTTGCTTGTAATTGTAGAAAGCTATCCACAGTTGACTTCAAATCAGTCTATTAAAGATTTAATGACTGAACTTGAAGGAACAGAAAATCGAATTAGTGTTGCCAGACAACGTTATAATGAAACAGATCAACAATATATGCAGCAATTACAAATTTTTCCTGGTAATCTTGTTGCTGGAATATTCCATTTTCAATCACTTCCTTTATTTCAAAGTACACCAGGGGCACAGGTGGCACCATCTGTTAATTTTACAAAATGAAGCGAGTAGTAATTACGTTTTTTTCTTTGTGTCTGTTTTTTATTTTTCCCAATACGGCCGTAGCCTCTTCTTATCCAAATCAGACAGGATATGTTAATGATTTTGCATCAATTCTTTCTCCTTCGTTTGCCAATCAATTGGATAAAGAATTACAAGTCTTTGAACAAAAAACGACTGACCAGATTGCTGTTGTTACTATCAAAACAATTCAGCCAGATACAATTGAAAATTATAGTATCCATCTTGCGGAAAAATGGAAAATCGGACAAAAAGGAAAAGATAATGGCGTAATCATACTCTTTGCCATGCAGGATCATAAAATGCGTATAGAGGTTGGAAGAGGTCTGGAAGGAGATTTAACTGATATACAATCAAAACATATTCAAGATATGTATATTGTGCCTGCTTTTAAAAATGGGCACTATGAACAAGGTATTCAAAATGGCGTGAACGCAGTCATAACAACGGTTACCCATGGTAGTATTAATCCTCATATATTGAGTACACAGACTGTTATACCGCAACAGTCAGCTTCATCTTATGACTATCTGTGGCAATATCTTCCTTTTGGTCTCGTTTTTATTTTTTTCGTTTTTGGAATCGCACATAGTCCCCGCACAAAATTAGGAGGAAAAGATACATGGGGAGTTACAACTTTTTGGGGTGAGAGTAGCGATTCTAATGATGGTGGAGATAATTCTGGAGGAGGCGGAAGTTTTTCAGGTGGTGGGTCTTCAGATAGTTGGTAAATAACAATGTAAGGAATTTTGTTGTATTACGAGAATCGTTTGTTATGTTTTGGTACTATCTTTCAGTTTGTTTTGTTTCCTCTTATTTAAGAAAAATATAAGTACTAGTAATCCAATTACTAGTAATCCGCTTAATAGAATGGTTAGAGTAGCAATGAACGGAGATTTATTATTTTTAATAATAGCATCAGTGTTATTTTTAATACTTGGATCATTATATAAGCGAATAAATGTATCAGAGATAAATCCATTTTTATCTTGTATCTGTAGTACTACGATTGCATTGTCATAGGTATTTTGGCCTTGGTAATAATTATGTTGCATGACTGGTTTCGTACCTGTTTGATCGTCTCCAAAGTCCCACAGATATTGTATAATCGGTGAAGTAGTTCTTGATGAGGTTGCATTAAATAAAATGGGCGACTTAAAATTGACATGTATTGTCTTATTACTTAACGAATCGTTAACAACTTGTCCATTTAATTTAATAACTGCTTGAGGTAGGCCTTGATACTCTTTCTGTGGAAGTATATTAAGAAAATAGGAGTCAATAAACTGCGTTGGTGGGAGATATTGATCATAAGAGACATTTATAGTAAGAATAAGTATGTAGGAGCCAATCTTTTTATAGATATGTGTATGTCCCAGCCCTTCTTCCTTGTTACTTCCGTCACCATAATTCCAAACATAGGTAGTTTTTTTCATCAGGTCTGAAGGAATAACAGTTGTAAGTGGACTTTGATCAATTGCGAAAGTAATAGGTTGATTCACTATATAATTTTCGGGAGAATAATCTTGAGGAAGTAAAAAAGTTTGAGCAGTAATGCCAAATACTTGTAGTGGATTAGGTTTAGAGTATAGCCCATTGATTTTAAAAAATGTGGGCAGTCCTGCTCCATTTGCATACGCTGTATTCGGAAGAAACAAAAAGAGAATAAATACCAAAGCAATAATCTTTTTCATGCATTTTATTGTAACAAAAATATTACTTCATGTCCCTCTAGAACAGGGCGGATTTAGACCGCCCTGTTAGTTCTTTACTTAGTTTTTTCTCTTCATTTGCATGCAAATTGCAATAATAGAGAGAACGAATGCTGCACCTGACAGTAGCATTAGCCATTTTAAATGATTTACTGAGTTCGTATTTGTTCCTGTTGTTAAGGAAGTTTTTGTATTAGTCAAATCATTAATAACTGACGTAGTTGCATACACTCCTTTGTTTTCTTTATTCGCCAAATCGTCCTGTTGTGAGTCGGATAAGTTCTTTAACGTTGCAGGATTCACATCCCATGACACAACTATTCCATTGGAATATGTTTGATATGCCTTCCAATTAAGTGTTGTTTGTTTAGCAGGAGCTTGTGCCTGAAAGATAAATTCTGCACGTTGTCCAACAGGGATTGAGCCACCACTCCAGTCAATTTCTGTAACCGTTGCATTATTATTATTTGTTTTAGTATCAATAGTCCAGCCTGGTACTGTATTGGGAGTAACAGAAGTTAAACCATTTGGTATGAGTAGTCGGACTAAAACAACTGGATTATCCTTCTCGTTTGGAACGCTTACGGTAAAATCTTGTGTTGTTGCAATTCCCACCTGGTTAGGAATAACAAGGATATGGGCAAATGCTGGAACAACAGTAAATGCAAGCATGCCAAAAATACTAGTAAATATTGTCACTATCTTTTTTTTCATTTTTTTTCTCACCTCCTTTCATAGCGTGTTTTTTATTCATACGTTTATTGCTAATAACGTAAATAAAAGAACCAATTAATAAAATCCCAATAAGGATACTATCAATAAGATGCCTTGAGAAAAAGTTAGTGCTATTTTGTGTTGGTTCAGTTTGAGTAGATGCCTGTTGGTCAACTCGGAAGTTCCAGGTTAACGTGAATGACTCAAATGTATGAGGTGTTAAAGGTCTTCCAATAATGTTTATCTGGTATACAGCTATTTGCGGGAAGGTATAAGTCATGCTTGCATAGTTCAAATTTGGATTTGTGTTGTTCTGAGATAAAGATTGGGAATAAATATTTTTTCCGTTTTTTTCAATCTCAAATGTACAATCACAATTTTTAAGTTTAAATTTATTTTCCTTGTCTTTAAATTCAAAGAAAAAGGAAGCAAGAGATCCAGCAATTGGACTATCGTTTGGGTCAATATGTAAAATAGCTCCTAGATTTCCATCTCTAGCTAAAAAATGAGCCTGTGTTGGTTTTGTAACAGAAAGTGCTAGTATCGTAAAGAAAAATAGTAGTATCAGAGTCTTTTTCATGTGATCACAATTAATTAACTGTAATAGTAAAGTTTGTTGTAAGCAAGTTATTATCAGGATTAAATTCAGCAAATGCTCGATAGATACCAGGTCTAAAGGGTCCATAGATACCAATTGGGAGAAAATCGACTGTTGGGCCACCATTAGCGTTTTGTGGTGGGGTAGTAATGCTATAAGGATGGACATGAAGAAAATCAAAGGTTTTTTCATTAATCATTGTCAAATGGCCAAATGATGCAAGATATGGTTTCAGTGTTGTTATTGGTTTTCCAGTATGTGCATTTTTAATAGTAAAACTAATCGTTTGTGCTCCAACAGACATTGCTGAGGCAAGCAGCGTTCCATGTGTGTTAACTGATACTGCATAATCATTAAATGTTTTTATTGTATCTGTGTCTGGCTGTGCTTTTGATAATGCAAAAGTATCTGGCGTTTGCCCTACAGTAAGGGTTAATCCAACTTGCTGTTCTATTCCACCAAAAGGTTGAAATTCACTATAGAGATGATACCTATCTGCTTTTGGAAATTGTGTTGTAATCGTAAATTCTCCGTTATCTCCCATTATTGGATGAATATGGCTAAAATATGTTAGATTGCTATTAACAATGATAAGGTGCATTGGTTTTGCGTAGAGAATTCGAAAGTAGGAAGCTGGAAATCCTGAGCTGGCATCATATACCGTAAAATGAATTGTTACATCTTGATTTGGCTGTGGATTTGTAGGAATAGTGCTTATACTTACTGTATATCTTTTATTACGATCTCCGTTAAGTCCAGGAATTTTATTGATATCTATACCTCCTATCTTTTGTTGCTGGAGTGTTTGTTGTGCAAGCAATTTATGTGCTGCGTGAATATCGAAAGAAATGCCATTATTTGAGGAAGAGGTAAGGGGATTGATAAGAGAGAAGTAAATAATGCCTGATATAACTGTAGTCAGCATAAAACTTATGCCAAATTGTGGTATTGGTATGATTTTAGCGAGGTATTTATCGAATCGTGCTGCTTCTAAGAGTAAGAGAAATACAAGAGCTAGAAAGGTGATTTGTGAAAGATTAGGAGATAGTGTAGCAAAATGTGGTCCAAGCATCACCGTATGAGCTAAAATTAAAATACCTGCAAGATAAATAAATCGATGTAACAGTTTCCATTTTGGAAAAGAAAGTTTAGTAACTGCATAGTCGAATGAGGTGATCGCTAGAAGAAAAAATATAAAAAGAGCAATAAAGCCTAGTACGACTGCAATAAGTGTATCATTATCTAGGAATCCAAATCCTGTAAATCCACCCAATTGGCCAAAATATGAAATTGCTGTATGGAGAAAAGCAAAATAAAATGTAATAACCCCTAGTGCTCTTCGTGCTTTTAGATACTGTTCTCGATAGGGAAATGAACGGAAAATATAGCAAAAGGGCCCAGCAAGAAGCGTAAAGTATAAATAAACAATCGAAATCAATCCATACGCTTCAACAAGGAGAGCTATTCGTGAAAGTCCTAATGAAACAGTTGCGAATATCCATAGATATATTGTAAGAGACAATGCAATACTTCCTGTAAGAATATAAAATCGGCTATTGTAAAACAAATTTTTCATACAGGTGTTAAGAGTAACCCTTGTGTGCATTAATGATATTATATAATAAATTATTTAACTCTAAAGAAATAGTAACGTATCGAGACCTCAATTACAAAAGCAAAGATATTCAATGAAAGAACTGTGCATCTAGGCAAGAAGGTTTTAGCATAACTGTGTGGTAAATAGAACTTGTTTTAAGCGAGATTAATAAATATGGCAAAGTTCTGCTATACTAAATATCTCCGGAAACATTTTTAGAATTCATTAGCGAATTTATGAAGCAAGAAAAAGTTGTTATAGCTACTAGAAAATCAAACTTGTTCGCGATGATTTTTGGATATAAAAGATTTGTGGGACTCATGATCCTCTTTACTGTTTTAGGAAATTTTATTGGGCTCCTTGCTCCAAGAATTATTGCGCAGGGGATTGATGCATATACTAAGGGAACATTTGTCGTACAAAATTTACTTGTCGAATTTTCATTAGTTGCCCTTTTTGTTTTTCTTTTTACTTATCTACAGGGTATTATTCAGATCTATGCTTCTGAAATAGTTGCTCGTGATTTACGTGCACAAATTACTGATAAGATATCACAGCAGAATTATGCATTTGTCATGCGCATGACATCCGCGAAATTGTTGACAAATCTTACTTCAGACGTGGATGCAGTAAAAATGTTTGTCGCGCAAGTAATCGGTACGCTTATTGCTTCAATTGTTCTCATTATTGGAGCAAGTATACTTCTCCTTATTACTAATTTGCAGTTAGGTTTTGCGGTATTGCTTATTGTCCCAATTATTGGAGGAACATTTTTTATGCTTTTAGGAAAGGTCAAGACACTTTTTGGAGAAACGCAAAAGGTAGTTGATTGGTTGAATAAAGTGATAAGTGAAAGTATTTTGGGAGCGGCGTTAATTCGTGTTCTTAATTCTCAAAAATATGAATACGATAAATTTGTTAAAGCAAATAGTAAGGCAAAGAATATTGGTCTTCAGATTTTAGGTTATTTTTCAATTCTTGTTCCTATTATTACTTTTGTTGCGAGTCTTGCAACGTTAGTGATTCTATCGCTCGGAGGGCACTTTGTGATAACGGGGAGTATGTCATTGGGGGATATAGCAGCTTTTAATAGTTATGTCGGAATACTTATTTTCCCTATCATCATGATAGGGTTTATGAGTGGGGCGATCTCCAGATCATCAGCTTCGTATGAGCGTATCGCTGAGGTATTTATAGTAGAACAAAAAGAACCTTTAGGTACCATTCCTGCGGATCTTACTGGATCGATCAAACTATCTCGGGTAACATTGCGTTTTGGTGAAAAACAAGCATTGAAAGATATTACTTTAGAAATAAAGCCGGGCACGAGAACTGCAATTATTGGTCCGACTGCTGCTGGGAAAACGCAACTTCTCTATATTCTCAATGGTTTGGTTAAACCTGATGAAGGAGAAGTTCTGTATTCAAATACGGCGCTTTCTGATTTGGATAAAGAATCATTTCACCAGCAAATGGGGTTTGTTTTTCAGGATAGTATTATTTTTAATATAACACTCAGGGAAAATATCGCCTTTTCCGAGAGTGTTACAAAAGCAGATTTAGAAAAAGCGATTCAGACTGCAGAATTGTCTGATTTTATAAAATCACTTCCGAAAAAATTGGATACTATTGTCTCCGAACGTGGTACGAGTCTTTCAGGCGGACAAAAACAACGGATTATGTTAGCTCGCGCATTGGCTCTCAATCCAAAAGTCTTACTACTTGATGATTTTACCGCTCGGGTAGATACCAATACTGAAAGGAAAATTTTGGCTAATGTTGCCATGTATTATCCAGATGTAACACTTATCTCTGTCACCCAAAAAGTAGCATCCGTTACTGATTATGATCAGTGCATTTTGCTTATGGAAGGAGAAGTACTCGCTGTTGGTGCACACAAAGAACTTATGAAAACAACACCTGAATATGTGCAGCTCTATGAATCACAACAAAGCACAAGTCATTATGAAGTACAAACTTAATACAGAAAATACAACAACATTTGAGGCAATTAGGAAATTTGTGCCGATTTTGAAAGGAGAGCAAAAGGATATGGTCCTCGCTCTTTTTGCACTTCTGATCAATACGACTGTTTCATTGATTGCGCCTATTATTGTCGGTATTACAATTGATACTGCAATTATGCATAAAGAATATTCAGGAATCATTTCTGCTTCTTTTTTGCTTTTTGCATTATTTTTAATTGGTTTTGTAGCAAGCTATTTCCAAACGATACTTATGGGATCGGTTGGTCAACGATTATTATTTACGCTCAGAAATACTGTTTTTATGAAACTGCAAGAATTGCCTGTTGCGTTCTTTAGCCAAAATAAAACAGGGGATTTGATTTCTCGTATCAATAATGATACAGATAAGCTTAATCAATTTTTCTCACAAGCCCTGATGCAATTTGTCGGAAGTATTTTTATGATGGTTGGTGCTGCAGTATTTATTTTAGTATTAGATTTTCGTTTGGGACTGGCAGCTCTTGCACCAGCAGTGCTCGTTATCATTTTTACACAGCTCATTTCTCCATGGATTAAGAAAAAAAATGCAATTAATTTACAAGCAGTCGGAGGAATGAGCGCTGAGATTCAGGAAAGTCTTGATAATTTCAAAGTTGTGATTGCGTTTAATAGACGGGATTATTTTAAAAAGCGGTTTCACATGGTTAATCAGGCAAATTATAAAAGTGCCATTACTGTAGGGATTGCCAATACTATTTTTACTCCTGTCTATGGACTTGCTGCAAATATAGCACAAATTATTGTATTATTGTATGGTATCTATCTCATTTCCCAGCATCAGTTCACCATAGGATTTTTGATTAGTTATTTTGTTTATTTAACGCGTTTTTATGATCCGATACGGCAAATTGCTAGTATGTGGGCTTCATTTCAGGTAGCGCTTGCTGGATGGGACAGAATTTCGGCTGTGCTTACACTATTGTCTGATTTAGCTGTTTTGCCAAAAACTGAAGAGGTAGAACAAATGGGAGTACTGACGTTTCGTGATGTGTCATTTGGATATGACGGGAATACAGTACTGAAAAAAGTTAGTTTTACCTTGGAGCGAGGGAAAACCTATGCATTTGTTGGACCAACTGGAGGAGGGAAGACTACTACTGCTTCTTTGATGGCAAGACTTTATGATCCAGAGTATGGGGAAGTGTTGTTTCATGGCCGAAATATTAAATCGTATCAAATTGATGAGCGGGCGAGAAAAATTGGTTTTATCCTTCAGGAACCATTTCTTTTTACTGGAACAGTGAGGGATAATATTTTGTATGGAAATGAACAATACATGCAATATTCTGATGAGAAACTTGCGGTTGTGATTAAAGAACATGGACTTTCAGAAATGCTTAAACGGTTTGATCAGGGATTGGAAACTTCAGTGACAAGTCATGGAGAAACGATTAGCCTTGGACAACGGCAGCTTATCGCTTTTGTTCGTGCAATTCTTCGCAAACCGGAATTGTTAATCTTGGATGAGGCAACTGCTAATATTGATACGGTGACAGAAAAATTACTTGGTGAGATCCTAGATAAATTGCCAAAAGATACTACCAAAGTTATTATCGCTCATCGGCTTAATACTATCGAAAATGCTGATGAAATTTTTTTTGTTAATGCGGGAGCAATTATCCGGGCTGGTTCTTTCAAGCACGCCATGAATTTGTTATTAGAAAGGAAAAGAGCAAGTTAGCAATCAAGGGATATATGTTTATCAGCTGCACAAGTTGTCCATTGCCTCTTTGACATAAAATATCTAAGATAAGTTAATGAAACGAATAAAAATAATGTTTCAGGGAATCTTTTTAAGAAAAAGGTGGTATTTATTAAAATGATGAATATGCAGCCTTAAAATAAATGAAAGGGTTTTTACATAACATACAATTTGCTATTAAATATCCAAAAATTATTGCCTTACTCACTTTGATAGTTATGCTACCAGTTTCTCTTATAGCACTTTCTCAGCAACAAATTAGCAAACAAGAAGCTGCCGGGACCACGAGTGTTTCTTCAACCATTCTTAGACTGACCGTTTTTCTTCATGGTATCGGCAAAGCTGGGGATGCTGCTAATCCTCAAAGTTTAGGGACTAGTAATCCTATCCATTCTCAACGAATCGCATCAGTACAAATGTATAACAGCAGCAATCAATTAGTTGTAACAAAAACAATAACAGTCACGTTTAATCGAATAGCTGGTAATTTTATTGGTACTCTTGATGGGGGTACAAGCTTGAGGAGTGGTGCATATACCGTAAGAATTACAGTAAATCACTATCTGAGCGCACTTATTCCAGGCATTCAAACAATCATAGCTGGTACTTCTCAATTATTACCTGCTGTCATACTGACTAGTGGTGATATTACTAACGATAATACGTTGAATATTCTTGATTATAATATTCTTATGGACTGTTATTCTGACCTTACACCTGCTAAGAGTTGTACTCCACAACAAGCTCTTGCTGCTGATCTTACCGATGATGGTTTCGTTAATGCTTTGGATTATAATCTCTTCATCAGAGAACTTATCAACAGATCCGGGTCCTCAAATTCGACTTCTGCACCTACATACGCTCCAACAGCTATGGTAACCCCTACAGGAAAAACAATTATAAGTGATTTTCCTAATGCTACAAATACAGGATACAAACACGCTCCGGGATATCCAGGGCATTTAACAACCTTTATCGGTACAATTCAGAGTAATATGACGTATAAATTTATGGATTTTCCTAATGGTCTATATCTTGGTGATGTAAATCACCATCCTACAAATGTCACTTTTTATGGTTGTAGATTTGCTTCGAATGCTGTGGTTGATGCAAATGTTGCTGATTATGGAGATAATAGTACATTTATTTATAGCACTTTTGAACCAAGCCGTGTTTCAGTTCCACCGGTTGCTTATAACACGGGCTATCAGTATGGAATTGATCAGCGTTATGACGGTAAAGTAACCGTTGACCATACTGATTTTTGGGGGTGGGGTAATGGTATTCAGTTAGGTTATTCGAGCCAAGCTAAGCCTTTTACAATAAGTAATTCTTGGTTTCATGATGCACGAGATGATGGTGGCAAAGATCATACTGACGCCATTCTTGAAAATTATGGTGGACAACGTTTTATAACGATTAACCATAACACAATTATTTCCAATGGGAACACAAACGGACTTGGTTTACAAGGAAATAATTATAATAATATTATTGTAACAAATAATTATTTTTCAGGTTTTGGCTATACAGTCAATATTGGAGGATCCGGTGCGGGAAGTACAAACCTTACGTTTACCGGAAACACATTTGGTACTGATAAAAAACCTGTATTTGGACCTCTTTATGGCTGGTCGGGCAAAGCAAGTGATATCTGGCGAAATAATAAATGGCATGTGGTACTTGGTAGCTATTACACCACTCTTTCTGATGATGGTAACTATTGGTGGCCTGATGGAACAATTGCAACAACGGATTATACTGGGCAATAATGATGTATAAAAATTTATGCGTTTGATAAAAGGATCTTAAGATATTATATATAATTTATCTTACTGGAGAATTAGCATAAAGAATGTGAGAAGTAATATCAATTAAGCACACTTGTAATACAAGGGGATATCTAACTATTTCTTAAGTAAGTTACTTTCATGATTTTTTTGTAAAACGTCGTCTAGTATCATTAACGAATCGGTTGCAAAGCTCTTGTAGCGAGGTAGAATTAAAACATGTTTAGGTAAGATAGTTAAACAGAAATCTCTAAATACTTTCCTAAATCAAGAAAAATTATCAATAAGAATGCATTCTATGACATACGTAGCACTCTTACGAGGCATCAATGTAGGTGGGAATAATAGGATTAAGATGGCAGAACTCAAGCAGACGTTTGAGAAGAGTGGTTTTGCAAAGGTAAAAACATTTATCGCTTCCGGCAACGTTATATTCAGTACTGATGAAACAAATCATACAGAGCTTACTAAAAAAATAGAATTAGCAATTAGAGAAGATTTTGGCATCAGCATTGCTGTTTTACTACGTGATTTTAATAGTATCGACAAATTGGTAAAAGCAATTCCATCCTCTTGGGTGAATGATAAAGAAATAAAGTGTGATGTGATGTTTTTATGGGATGAGATTGATAATAAACGTATTCTGACAGTTTTACCTTTTGATTCCATGCTCGAAGAAGTGAGATATGTGCCTGGAGCGGTTCTTTGGCGTATTGACCGTCATAAAGCATCCAAAAGCCGTATGTTTAAAATTGTAGGGACAAAATTATATAAAAAAATAACTATTCGTAATCCCAATACGGTAAGAAAATTATATCAACTAATGGTGGAGACATGATCCTTATCCTTATGAAAATCAAAAATAAGTTACTGGCTACAAATGGTAAGTATAGGAAAAAGTATCTCAAAGGATCAGTAAGTTAGGAATAACTTTTGTACAAGATTTGCATGGGAAAAATTCAGAGAAACTTTGTGATGAGCAATGTCAGCAAGGGAAAAAAAGCGAGATAGGTGTTTATTATATGTTTTTTGATATGCTATCTCTTATGCTTTAAATAAGTAATATGAACCGGAATTATTGAAACGGTAGCATTGAAAAGATTAAAAAAACTAAGGAGGCATCTTATTTCATCGTTTTGAATCATGCTGTAATTAGCTTCAGATATACCTTATGAATAAAGATAAAGTCATTACTCATTATTTTAATAAGATAGATCACCTCACTATAACAAATAGAAAATATCAATCGCTTGTTGATACCCTCATTATGTGGCTTTTAAAAACGGATGAGATTATGAAAGATATTACGACGAAAGTACTCCATATAGAAAAGAACCAAAAATCAAAAGCAACAATTATTAGTAAACAAGAGATAACACTTGCTGGAGTTGAAGAAGTAGTATATCTTCTAAAAAAACATACAACATTACAGTATAAAGTATTTCATAAAGATGGTGATTATTTGAATGTAGGGGACGCAATAATAGAATTGTATGGTGTCATAAATGAAATACTTGCTTACGAAAGAGTAATTTTAAATATTCTTCAACGATTTTCTGGTATTGCAACAGCAACGTATGTATTTATTGCTAAACTAGAGAGTTTGCAAGAGCCTCCCTTTATAGCAGCTACCAGAAAAACTAATTGGGGGCTTCTTGATAAAAAAGCAGTTGCTCTGGGTGGAGGATTGACACACAGGCTTTCTCTTTCTGACGGCATTTTAGTAAAAGATAATCATTTATTTTTTCTGCAACGACTGTTTCATCTTCAAAAAGAAGAAGCAATAGTCACGAAAGCTTTGGAGCTAAGTTTAAAAGGTGTTAAGAATATGTTAATAGAAATAGAAGTTGAAAAAAAAGAGAGCGTTATTAGTCTTATTGAAACGTTCCTGAAGTATAAAACAAATAATGTACTTGGTGTCCTTTTGGATAATTTTTCACCTAGTGAAGCAAAAAAAGTGCTTAAAGAGGTAAAGAAACAGTATGATATTTCTTCCATTGTTTTTGAAGCTTCAGGTGGAATAACAGGTGATAATATCGTTGAATGGGCACAAACAGGTGTTGATATTATTTCGCTTGGAGCACTAACTCATTCTTCAAAAGCAGCGGATATTTCCTTAGACCTCTTATAATAGTTTTGCATAATAGGTCGGTATTTTTTTAGAGGAGGTTATGTTTTACAAATATATGAAATACTTTTTTTAAATAACCTGCAGGACAGTATTACCGTATCCACTGATACCCAGGCGGACAGCCCATAAAAGTAAATAGAGTGGCAATACTGTGCCGATACAGGTCGTAGTTATGTTACAAACTTGTAACATAAATTATTTTATAGATCTCTTTTTCTTTTGTCAATAGCGCAGTAAAAAGTAAGGTACGTTACATTATTTGTAAAGGTGAATTAATATAAATACCTTCGAAATAAATTTTGAAGTATATTTTTGATTGGACTGATTTTAACAATTAGTTATTTTGTAAAAAATTATAAATGCTTGGAAACAGGTATATATTAGTTCAGCAAAAATTATGAAGCTTCTAGTTTATTTTTTATTTTTTGGCTAATCTCCTCGAGATACCAGTTGAGGACAACTGAAGTTTTTATTTGAAGCCCAGTAGCGATTTTTGGAAGGATTTTTGTTCCAGGTAGACGTTTACCTGTTTCGATAAGGGTAATATAACTTCTTGAGACTCCGCACAAATTTGCGAGTTCTATAGAAGATAATCCTAGTCTTTTTCTGTGCTCAACAAGTTTTTTTCCAAATAGAGAATTCATATTATAAAGGTTTATTATAGAGGTTTTTAAAAATATTGCAAATAAAAACTCTTGACAGAGCTGCTTATAACAGATATTCTATCATTAAGAGTTACAATTTTGTAACTCAACAGTTATTCTATTAATTAACTAAAAAAGTTTCCCCTAAAATAGGAAGTATGATTTATGAAAAGCAAGCAAAATACAACAGCGGCTGGTATGAAGAAAGATGACTCTAAACGATTACTTGCTGCAGATGATATATGGCAAGTTGCCTGGACATATATTCGTACGGTTGTGGATACACTGCGCGAACCTTTTTTAATTCTTGATGAAGATTTGCGTGTCATTTCCGCTAATAAAACATTTTATCAATTTTTTCAGGTTACAGAGAAAGAAACAGAGAATAAACTAATATATAATTTGGGAAATGGTCAATGGGATATTCCCAGATTAAAAATTCTCCTTGAAGATATCTTACCAAAGAATACTTTTTTTGAAGATTTTAAAGTAGAGCATGATTTTCCAAGAATAGGACATAGAATTATGATGCTTAATGCTCGTAGAATTTATAGAACAAATGAAAAAAATCCGATTATGCTTCTTGCTATGGAAGATATTACTAAGCAAAAGAAACTTGAAGACCAATTACGAGAATATGCAAAAACACTCAATTTTGAAGTTGCCAAACGAACCGTCGAATTAGAAATTCGTGTAAAAGAGTTAGAACGAATAAATAAAATAATGGTAGCTAGAGAATTAAAAATGATTGAACTTAAGGCTGAGCTTAAGAAATTTAAAAAAGAATAAGTATAAGATAACACTTTAAATATCTACTATATATGCTAAGAACCTCAATTTCAGAAAACGAAAAAGAGCGGTTGGATTCACTGCACAACTTAGATATTCTCGATACTCCTCCTGCGAAGCGATTTGATCTGATTACAAAGACCGCGACCCGACTTTTTCATGTACCGATCTCAACATTGACAGTAATGGATGCGAAGCGAGAATGGTTTAAATCAAGTCAAGGTTTATCTATGCACGAAGAAGATCGAGCGATTTCTTTTTGCGGACATACACTTTTGTCCAATAAAATTTTTGTCATTTCCGATACAAAGAAAGATACTCGATTTGTAGATAACCCTATGGTTACTGGAAAACCATATGTTCGTTTTTATGCTGGTTTGCCAGTAATGAGCGCTGATGGAGATAGGATAGGAGTTTTTTGCATTAAAGACATACGGCCACGAGAATTCTCTAAAGCAGATGAAGAAATGTTAAAGGGCCTAGCGTTTTGGGCAGAAGCGGAAGTTAATTATCATAATATGAGTTTTGCTTTCAAAGAAGAGCGAAGGGCATATAAAATGTTAAAGGTTCAAATGCAGAATTTTGAACGAATAGATAAGTCAAGGGAAGAAATAAAAAAAGCAATGTTAAATGTAATGGAAGATTTAGAAACTGCTAGAATTACCATAGAGACAAAAAATGCAAAAGATGAGGCAATGTTGGCAAGCATTGGAGAAGGACTTATTGCAGTTGATAATAAGAGTAAAATAGTTATGGTAAATAGAGCTGCAGAAGAAATGCTTGGTTTGAAAGCAAAAGAGTTGATTAATAAGATAATTACTACACTTTATTTGGAAAGCGAGGACGGCAATCCTATTCCTCTTGAAAAACGACCAAGCAATATAGCTCTATCCACCGGTAAAATAACAAATGTCACGTATTTTTTTGTAAAAAAAGACAAAACCAGATTTCCTCTATCAATTAACGTGACACCGATTACTCTCGGAGGAAAAACAATAGGGTTAATCGAAACTCTTCGAGATGTAAGTCGTGAGAAGGAGATTGATCTGGCAAAATCAGAATTTGTATCCCTTGCCTCTCATCAACTACGAACTCCATTGGGAATAATTAAGTGGTATCTTGAAGCTTTGACACATGAAGAGTATTTTCTTAAGGCACCTCAGAAACTACTAACGTATCTTGACGAGATTTATAAGAATAATGAGCGGTTGTTGAGTTTGGTTCGTGATTTACTTTCTGTTTCTCGGATTGATCAAGGAAAGGTTAAAAATGATCAAAAATTGATGAATCCTGTAAAAGTTATAAAAGAAATTGTAGCTCAAATGGCGATTGTCGCCAGAAAAAAACATATTGCATTGCATGTAATTGTTCGTGATAAAAAATTGCCATCAATCCTAATAGATGTTTTCAGATTTCGTGAAATATTAGAAAATTTAATAGCAAATGCAATTGAGTATACATTGGACAATGGTTCTGTTGATATCATAATAAAAAGAATTGGTAACATATTAGAAATAAGTGTTAGAGATATGGGGATTGGTATATCATTAATAGATCAAAAAAAGCTATTTACTAAATTTTTTAGGTCAGAAGATGCAACTGAGTATAATCCAGGAGGTTCAGGCCTTGGTTTATACGTAGTAAAATCGTATGTGGAAAGTTTGGGTGGAAAAGTAAAAGTTACGAGTAAAGTGGGAAAAGGATCACTATTTATAATACAGTTGCCAATTTTTTTAAATAGATGAAAGCATATAAAAAATATTACTTATTGAGGACGAGCTTGCATATATGCAGTTACTTTGTGATAAATTGACTAATGAAGGTTATGAAGTGCTTGAGGCACAAAATGGAAAGATTGGATTTGAGGTGGGAATAAGTGAAAAACCAGACTTCATTCTTTTGGATATTTGATGCCGGTGATGGATGGATTAACCCATGCGTAAAAATTTCGAAAGAATTATTGGAGAAAAGATGTTTTTGTAACTATCTTAACTAATTTAGACGATTTAGCAAACCTTGTAAAGGCTTTATATATATCGCGATATCTTATCAAGTCTGACGTGATTCTCGATGCTGTTATAAACGATGTGAAAATGCTTTTAAAATGAATCATTTTAAGGAGGTGATACTATGAAAAAAATACTTATTGTTGAAGATGAAATTGCTTATGTGGAATTACTTCATGATCAATTAAGTAAAAAGGGATATACGGTTATTCAAGCAAGAGATGGGGGAGAAGGGCTTGAGTTAGCAAAAAAAGAAAAGCCTGACTTGATTTTACTTGATATTCGAATGCCGGTGATGGATGGGTTGACCATGCTTAAATTACTGAGAAAAGAAAAGGAAGCTGGAAAAACAAAAGTGATTATACTGACGAATCTTGAGCCTGATGATAAAATCATAACACAGGTTATTAAGACCGAACCTACTTATTATTGTGTAAAAAGCGATACTGGATTGGATAATCTTATAGAAAAAATAAGAGAACTTATTGTTACATGATTTTTATTGACTATTGAAAGAAATAGCTATAAGCAAATTATGTTGTAATTTTGTAACATAATTTATGAAAAATATCTCTTCTCTTCAGGTAGCAAAATTGTTTGATATATCTACTGATACATTACAATTTCTTGAAAAACAAGATCTCTCTATTTTCGTTTTCATTTTTAAAAATGTTCCTAACCATCGTCCTCGATTGAAAACTAAGGTTACCTTTGCCAAATATTATAAGAATAATTACACAAAAGGATCAGTGGGAGAGAATAATATCTTTCAAGTTCTTGGATTTATAATTCCCTTACAGCAATTATTTATTGCATCAATTTAAAACGTATATAATTTCAATTATGCTATAGTTAGGCAAGTAACAATGATAACATGAAACAAGAAGAAAGAGCTAATCAAAAAAAAATATTGGAGTCTGTACCAGGACTTATTACAGTATATAACATACATAGCGGTAAATTTATTTATATTAATGATTCCATCAAAAAGATCTTAGGATATTCAAAAAATAAATTTCCTTTAGGAGGAGTATCCTTGATTACTTCATTAGTTCATCCTGAGGATAGAAAAAGATTATTGGAAGGGAATGCTGCTGCTTTAAAAAAAGCAAACACTAATGCGCATAAAGAAGTAAAAAATGAGCCAATAGTTACATTTGAATATCGCATAAAACACAAGAACGGGTCATGGCGATGGCTAAAAACAGATGGTGTTATTTACGGACGAGATAAAAATGGCAAAGTGGAATATGTTATGAATATTTCTATTGACATAACTGAACGGAAAGAAGCTGAATTAAAAGAAAGTGAACAATGGAAAATAACGCAAGAAATATTGAAAAAGAGTGAAGAACGCTATCGGTTTGCCCTTGAAGCAGGTAAAATTGGTGTATGGGAATGGGATATACAAAAAAACTCAATATATTGGTCAGATCGTGTGTACGAGTTTTACGGAACATCCCCAAAAAAATTTGACGTAACATATGAAAATTTTAGAAAGCAACTCCATCCTGATGATAAAAAAATAGCTGAAAAAGAAATTAAAATGGCTATAGATGGTATTAAGGATTACGATATAACGTATCGAATTATTACTCTTCAAGGTGAAACAAGATGGATAACCTCAAGAGCATTGGTTACCCGTGATTCTCTAGGAATCCCTCAATATATGTTAGGAGCAACTCTGGATATTACTGAACAAAAAATTATTGAGGAGGCGGTTCGTAGAAGGGAAAAACATTTTCGTGCTTTGGCTGATAATGTACCAAACCTCGTATGGATAGCACATGCCGATGGATATATATTTTGGTATAATTCGCGATGGTATAAATATACAGGAACAAAGCCAAAGCAAATGGAAGGGGGAGGTTGGCAATTAGTTCTTGATGTTACGACTCTTCCACAGGTACTTAAGGTATGGACAAGGTCAATAAAAAACGGCAAGCCGTTTGAAATGGTTTTTTCTCTTAAAGGTGCAGATGGAGTATATAGACCTTTTTTAACAAAAGTGGTACCAATAAAAAATGATAAAGGAAAAATAATTCAATGGTTTGGTACAAATACTGATATATCCAAACAAAAGGATGTGGAAGATAAATTAAAGGATAGCAAAGCTAAATTTGTTTTATTAGCAGAAGCAAGTAAAATGCTTTCATCATCGCTTGATTATCAAAAAACACTCCAAAATGTTACAAACTTAGCGATCAAATATTTGTCTACCTGGTGCTTCGTAGATATCATTCGTAATGATGGAACTGTAGAACTTATTGCTGTTGCACATAAAAATCAAAAAGAAGTAAAAAGGGTAAAACAATATAGGAATCTTCATCCTATAGACATGAATGCAAAAATTGGTGTGCCAAAGGTACTTAAAACTGGTACTTCGGAGTATTATCCGATAATTACTGATAAGATGTTAGTTGTAAATTTAAAAAATGAAGAAGAATTACAGTTTGCAAGAAGTTTAGAAATTACTTCTATAATGATTGTCCCACTTTGTCTTAAGAATAAATGTATTGGTGCAATGACATTTATAGCAACTGATATTCATAAACATTATACAAAGGATGACTTAGCAATTGCAGAGGACTTAGCAAATCGTTCTGTAATGGCGATAGAAAATGCACAACTATATACTAAAGCACAAAGTGCTATTACGCTTCGAGATGAATTTATTTCTGTTGTGTCTCATGAGCTGAAGACACCCTTAACTTCTCTTAAATTGTATACACAAGTTCTGCAAAAAGAATTATTAAATAGTAAATCAACAAAATTATTTTCTAAGTTAGATGAACAAATTAATAATCTATCTGTGTTAATTAACGATTTACTCAATGCTTCAAAGTTGCAACATGGTAAATTAGAATTTAATAATGAAGAGATTGATCTTAATGAAGTTCTTAGGGAAGCTGTCGAAGATATACAAAAAACTGATAAAAAACATATTATTATTGTGAAAGGCAAAATTATAAAGAGTATTTATGCTGATAGATATCGTATTTATCAAGTAATTACGAATCTCCTGACTAATGCTATTAAGTATTCTCCCGATGCAACTAAAGTTATTGTACAATTGACTCCAGAAAAAGAAATTGCTCGGGTAAGCGTGCGTGATTTTGGCATTGGCATTAATAAAGAAGACCAGAAGATCATATTTAATCAATTTTATCGGATAACGAGCCCTGAACGGAAAATCTTTCCTGGATTTGGTATGGGACTTTACATAGCCAATGAAATAATACGACGTTATTGCGGTAAGATGCATGTAAAGAGTACAAAAGGAAAAGGAGCAGTATTTAGTTTTATATTGCCCTATAAAAAAAATAATAACTTTTATCCAACCGAAGATGCTTAATATAATTTCATTTTTGGTTAAAAATGAAACGTATATAGGTTACATAGGTTTATAGAGTAAACAATCGGCATCCGATTTTTAGTATTTTAAAATTCCTCATGCAATCATCGAATAAAGAAAGAATAATTATTCAGAAATAAATAGGGGAGGAATAATCCATTCAGAACCACTCA
>Ga0210404_10000485_pt1 | contig 20590 bp, 17 predicted proteins | sample IncBWH28MmetaG_FD_155455 | JGI IMG/M metagenome (GOLD analysis project Ga0210404, IMG submission 155455) | Forest soil microbial communities from Barre Woods Harvard Forest LTER site, Petersham, Massachusetts, United States - Inc-BW-H-28-M | ecosystem: Environmental > Terrestrial > Soil >... | reverse complement strand
CATATTTTTCTGCGGCGAGACGGGCGGCGTCCGGTCTATGGGCAGTCGGAAATGCTCCAGAAGGATCCTTGCTGGCGGGACCTGATTCTCTTCTATGAGTACTTTCACGGCGAGACCGGCGCGGGTCTCGGCGCGAGCCATCAGACGGGATGGACATCGCTGGTCGCGAAACTGCTGGAGCAAAGCGGCGAATAAATCGAGCGGAGCTGGTTGCTAGCATTCGGAGTGATTCGCGGATTCAACCAGTTCGATCAATACCTTCTTGCCTTCCGGCGCAGCGACCAGAAAGAAATTCACAGCGGTGCCGTCGGCGCCGACTCGAGTGGCTGGATAGATGGCCTCAATCCCGAATCGCTCGCGCAGCTCCCGCGTCGCCTGGGTCACATTGACCACGCCGATTTCGACCTGCTGAATCCCTTCGCGGAATTTCCGAAGAAATCGGGCGATCGCGCCATCGGCATGGGGCCGGCCGGTCGTCAGAATGTCGAGCCGCAGGCCGCCTGGAAAGACCAGCTCGAACTCTAGCGCGTCCTGATCCGGCGGAACATTCGCCAGACGAGCCACCCCATTGGCGGCGCGGATTCGTTCAAAATTCTCCGGTTCGACCGCGAGGCCCACAGTGATCGCAAGATTCGCCGTCTCCGGATCGCGCCTGAGCAATGCAGCGAGCGGAGCAAAACTGAGCCATTGCTGCGTCACCAGGCGAATCGATCGGGAGCCGCGCTCGAAAAGAACGGCCGCGGCAAGATTTCGCCGAACCGGATCAGGGTCGCAAAGGGAGCGGATGAGCGCCGCATTGTCGGTGGGAGCAGCCACGTGAAAGCTCGAACCTGGGAAATCTTACGGTGTAGCCATGGCGTGGACGGAATTGGCGTTGGAGAGCGCGATGTATTTCGCTTCACCGGCGTGCAGCGTAACCGGAATATCCCATCGTGGCCTGGCATCGCCGACGATGGCAGGCACATCCAGCGTCGTGAGCCAGTACGTGCCGGGTGCGAGACCGCGCATGGCGGCTTGGCCATCGAGATTCGTTTCCGTACGCGCCACCAGATAGCTCGACTCGGCAAGATCACGAGTGCGTTGATGAATCTCGACATCGCGTGCTCCTATCAACGCCTTCCACTTCGCACTGGGATCAATTTCCGACAAGCCGAGATCGATGCCATCGATGCTCGCCGGATGCTGTTCGATGTAATGACGCACGGCCTGGACGTAGTCATCCGAGAGTTTCTTGAACTTCTCAGGATTCTTCTTTTCGTCCGAAGCCTTGAACTTCGGCTGAGGGAAATCGGCTGATTGATCGTCTTCATTCCTGTCCAGATAGGCCTTCTTGAATTCCGGGATGTTCAGGATGTCGTCGGCGTGGAGCTGGTGGGTGAAGTCCTCGCCCGAGAGCGTCACCCAATGGTTCTTCTTCATCCACGCTCTTAATTCGGGCGAGACGTCCATTTTGTTGATGAACGCGTCCATGTCCGGCTTCGGGTAGCTGGAAGCGACTTCCTTGCCGATATCGAGGAAGCTTTTGCTCAGTAGAAAAAAGGGAAAGCCGCGCACCGGTTCCTGGAGACCATCCGAAGGAGTGGCCTGAACGACGAATTCGATGGAAGCGGTTTGCGCCGCGGCGTGCGGCGCGCTCGCTACGGTCAGTCCCGAGAGAAAAATAAGGCTGTAAACCGTAATCCTCATGCCGGACATCGTATCAGATGCGATCAAGCGGCGATGCGGATGGGGCCAGATGGTTAACGTGCGGCGAGGCGCACGCCTCAAGCAAGATACGGTTGGGACCGGGCGACCACCTAAGAATCAGTAGAGCTGGAAAGTGACTTCGATGAGTTGCCGCACCGCTGCTGGACGTCCATCGGGCCCCAGCGCCGGCTTCAGCCGCCAGGTGCGGACCGCTTCGATCGCCTTTTCGTCCAGGCCGAGGCCGAGTCCCTTGGCGAGGTGCACGTCGGTGACTCTGCCGTCGGGCGTGATGATGGCGATCAGCTCGACGACCCCTTGCACTTTCACCTTCATCGCCTCGTCGCTATAGTCCGCCCGGGGGCAATAGAGGCACGCAGGCGTGCCATAGCCGTTGCTTCCCGCAGTCGGCGGTCCTCCGCCAGTGCCGTATCCTTCGCCCGGACCGACCCCGTTGCCGCTGCCATTGCCGACGCCGTTGCCATGCCCATTGCCCATCGAGTCGTTCAGGCCATGGCCCAGCGGATCACCCCAGTTGTTCGCATTCATATTGGGCAATCGAATGTCGGGGTTCCCCACCACGGTTGGCGTCATGGTGATCTGCGCATCCTTTGGCGGATTCACCATCGGCCGGGAGAATTGGGTCCACGCAAATTTGGGCAATTTGCCCTTGGCCGCTGGAAGCTTGTCGGGAGCGCCGCCGCCCCCGCCTGCCTTGGAAGGCCCGGGCTTGAGCGGTTGATAGGGCGAAACCGCAATGTCGCTAACCACCTCGACGCCATGAGCCTGCGTGACCGGCGGATTGATCGTGTCCGAGAGGAAAAACGGCAGCAGAACAATCAGGGCCACGGCCACGCCGTGAACCAGAATCGACACCAGCTGCATGCGGCTAAACTGCTCGTTCTTGGACCAGATTTCGGGCACAGGAATGGGCTGGCTGGTGGTTTTCAGCGGCGGCAACTTGCGTGGCGCAATCCAGTCGCGCAGGTTCGCCCAAAGGCTCGGCTCTTCGTGCCAGTCGACCAGCAGCGCGGAGCGAACATTCCCCCGCGGACCTGAATGGAAAAGCTCCTTCAGGTTATCGCCGAGGCCGGTGCCAAACCGAGGCACATCGAAAGCGGTGGGGGTGCCAGCCTTCAACCTTACGGGACGCTCGATCAGGAAATCCCGGAGATTCGAGAAAAGGCTCTGCAGGCTCGACTCGCGCGAGGGCGATGGGAGACGGCCGATGCGCAGCGACGGGTCTTCCACGTCGCGGACCGGCTGGTTCAATCTCAAGCTAGAGTCTGACATTTCAGTAACCTGCAGCCCTCACCGACGAACTACCAAATGTTAGACGCAACCGTGCGGAAAAGGATGTCCGGGACCGGGGCACGGCTGACACGCCTCAACAAACATTGTAACATACGAGCTGCGACGACAATTTTGAGTTTCTACGGCGACAAACTCCTATCACGCGCCGGGGTGCCCGCGCCAGTGAATGCGTCTGGGCTCAAAGAAAGGGCTTCTCAATCTCCAAGATGGCCGAACCGTTCGATCTAAAAGGCTCGCTGAACCTCCCGAAAACCGATTTCCCGATGAAAGCGCAGCTGCCGCAGCGCGAGCCGGAGCAGCTTGCCGCATGGGAAAAGATGGGGCTGTACGAGCGCATCCTCGAATCGCGCGCTGGGAAGCCTCTTTTCGTCCTGCACGACGGGCCACCCTATCCGACGGGCGAAATCCACCTGGGCACCGGACTGAACAAAACCCTGAAAGACATGATCGTGAAGTCGAAGACCATGGCGGGTTTCCGCGCGCCTTACGTGCCAGGTTGGGATTGCCACGGGCTACCGATCGAAACGCAGGTGGAGAAAGAGTTAGGCGGAAAAACGGCGAAAGTCTCGCCCGCGGAGTTTCGGCGCATGTGCCGCGAGTTTGCGGCGCGCTACGTGGAAATTCACAAGGTGGAATTCAGGCGCCTGGGAGTCTTCGGCCGCTGGAACAATCCCTACCTCACCATGAATCCGCACGATGAGGCTTCGATCGCCGGCGCGTTCCTGGATTTTCTCGAAAAGGGCTACATCTACCGGGGTCTCAAGCCGGTCTATTGGTGCCTCTACGACCGCACGGCGCTGGCGGAGGCCGAGGTCGAATACGAAGATCACACGAGCCATACCGTCTGGGTGAAGTTCCCCGTCATCGAAAATGAAAAGTCGGCCAAGCTCGGTCAAAGTGTCAGCGGACTGATCTGGACGACCACTCCCTGGACGCTTCCCGCGAACCGCGCGCTCGCGTTTCATCCGGAATTCGAGTACGTCGTTGCGGACACGCCCGCCGGAAAACTTTTGCTCGCTAAAGAGCGGTTGAAGGCGCTGGCCGAGGAATCGAAGGTCGAGACGGGAGAAATTCGCGGTTCGTGGATGGGCCAGGAACTGGAAGGCATCGAGTTCCAGCATCCGTTTCTCGATCTGCACGTGCCCGCGGTGCTGGCCGATTACGTGACGCTCGACGCAGGCAGCGGCATCGTGCACACCGCCCCCGGACATGGCGCGGACGACTTTCGCACCGGCGAAAAATACGGGCTCGAGGCCTACGCGCCGATCAATGACCAGGGCCGTTTCATTGCCGGGCTGCCCGAATACAAAGACAAAACCGTGTTTGAGGCGAACGTGTCGATCATCGAGCTGCTGAAAAAACGTGGGGCGCTGGTCGCCGAGGGGAAACTGCAGCACAGCTACCCGCACTGCTGGCGCTGCCACAATCCGGTGATTTTCCGGGCGACCGAACAGTGGTTCATCGGACTGGACCGGGAGAATTTGCGCAGCGACGCGCTGGCCGAAATCGAGAAGGTGAAATGGATCCCCGGCTGGGGACGCGATCGCCTGCACACCATGGTGGCCGACCGGCCGGATTGGTGCATTTCGCGCCAGCGTTTTTGGGGAGTGCCTCTGATCGTTTTTTATTGCGAGGCCTGCGGTGAACAGCTTCGCGATTTTAAGGCGCTGCGCCACGTGCTGCCATTTTTCGAGAGCCAAGGCTCCGACACCTGGTATACGCACTCGGCCGAAGAGCTGCTTCCGCCGGGAACCAAATGCTCCTGCGGCGCGGCGAAATGGCGGAAGGAATCGGACATTCTGGACGTGTGGTTCGAATCGGGTTCGACCCATCGGGCCGTGCTGAGCGAAGAAAACGGCTTGCACTGGCCGGCGGACGTGTATCTGGAAGGTCCCGACCAGTTTCGCGGGTGGTTTCAGAGTTCGCTGCTCAACGCCATTGGCACGCGCGGCCACGCGCCGTATCGCCAGGTCGTCACGCACGGCTGGACCCTGGACGAAAAGGGGACGCCGATGTCGAAGTCGCGGGGAAACGCGCTCTACCCCAAGGAGATTTGCGAAAAATGGGGCGCGGATCTGCTGCGGTTGTGGGTGGTTTCGCAGGACTACACCGCGGACATGCGCAATTCGCCCGCGATGATGACCCAGCTTTCGGAATCTTATCGCAAGATTCGGAACACCTTCCGCTTCGCCCTCTCGAATTTGTTCGATTACGACCCGGTGAAAAACGCCGTGCACGACGCCGACCTGTGGGAGATCGACGCCTGGATGCTGCGCCGCACCGGCGCGCTGGTCCGCCAATGCCTGGAATGGTACAAGGAATACGAGTTTCATCGCGTCTACCACGCGCTGCACGATTGCTGCAGCGTCGATCTGAGCGCCTTCTACTTTGACGTGCTCAAGGATCGTCTCTACACGTTCGCGCCGAATCATCGCGGCCGGCGATCGGCGCAGACCGCGGTGCACCATATCGCTCGCGCCCTGGTGCGATTGATCGCGCCGGTTCTGGTATTCACCTCCGAGGAAGTCTGGAAGCATCTGCCGCAGCCCGCGTCGGCCAACCCCAGCGTCCACATGGCCAGCTTTCCGGCCGCTGAGCATTTTGAAAACGCGTTCGATGAGGCCCGCGCGAAGAATTGGGACCGGCTGCTCGCCGTTCGCGAGGAAGTGCTGAAAGCTCTCGAGCCGGTCCGAGCCGCGAAAACGATTTCCGCGAATCTCGAGGCTCGCGTCACGCTGGCGGCCACGGGCGATCTTGGCGCGCTCTTGCAGAAATACGCGGCGCAGCTTCCGGCTTTCTTTATCGTGTCGCAGGTCGAGGTTGTCGACGGACCCGTCGAAGGCGCGACCGCCGCGGCCGGAATTCCCGCACTGCAAATTCGCATCGAACGCGCCCACGGCAAGAAATGCGAGCGCTGCTGGAATTACTCCGTGCACGTTGGTGAAAGTTCGGTTCACCCGACGTTCTGCGAGCGCTGCCTTGCGGCCATCGATGAAATCGCGCGTGACAAGAGCAGGCTGGGCGGAGCGGCGGCGTAGTGCCCCCCACACACCCTTCCCTGCGCCGCGTCCGCTCTGTTCCTACGATGGCGGCCATGAACTGTTGCGCGCGGTTCGTCAAGCCGGGGAGATCAGCCGAAGAATCTCCGGTTTCCCAAAGCCAAATCGAGAAATACGATGATTCGAAGGTGATCGATCGCGTTGAAAAAAAGGCCGGCGAATGGTCTGAATCGAGAAAAAACCGACATTTCCTGGGGCCCGTTTGCGGGCCATGGAAACGCCCGAGGCGGTCGCGCAGCCTCCGCGGATTCTGAGGTAGTGGGTACCTTGAGCGAAAATACGCCGCGATTCCGCTGGCTGTTGTTTCTGATCGCTGTCGCGATCGTCTTGGCAGATCAGCTCAGCAAGCACGCCGTCGAAAAATGGACCGCCGTCGGCTCGAGCCGCACCCTTGTTCCCGGCCTGCTGAATTTCGTGCACAGCACGAATCCCGGCGTGGCCTTCGGCCTGCTCGCGGATTCGAGTTCTCCCTGGCGTGCTCCACTTCTGATTATCTTTTCGGTGTCGGTGATCGGGCTCATCTTTTGGCTGCTCGTCACGCGCCGCGCCGGTGGCCCGCTCGGCCAGTGCGGGATGACGTTGATTCTCGGCGGCGCAGCCGGCAACGTCCTCGATCGAATCCTGCAGCGAAGCGTCACCGACTTCATTGATTTTCATCTGGGCGAATATCATTGGTACACTTTCAATCTGGCTGATTCCGCGATCGTCATCGGGGCCGGGCTGGTCATCCTCGAGCTTTTGCGTGACTGGCGGCATCCCAGCCGGGAACAGGCCTAACGATGCTTCCGGTTCTGTTTCACATCGGCAAGTTGACCATCTATTCGTACGGCGTGCTGGCCGCCGCGGGTTTTCTCACAGGTCTGTTGCTGGCTTACCACCGCGCGCCGCGCTGGGGGCTCGATCCGAACAAAATCTGGAACCTTGTCATTTACGGAATTCTGATCGCGCTGGCGATTTCGAAGATCTGGCTGATTCTTAGCGCGTGGGACTACTACTCCGCAAACCCGGGCGAAATTTTCAGCATGGCCACCTTTCAATCGGCCGGCACTTTTTACGGCGGGCTGCTCGGCGCGCTCATTTGGACCGCGGTGTATTCCCATTTTCAAAAAATGCCGCTGCTGTCGGTTCTCGATCTGACGGCCGCTCCCGTGGCGCTGGGCCACGCCATCGGGCGCCTGGGCTGCTTCGCAGCGGGCTGCTGTTACGGCAAGCCGACGTCGCTCGATTGGGGCGTCACCTTCACCAATCCCCTCTCGGAAAAAATCAGCGGCACTCCACTCGGCGTTTCACTGCATCCCACGCAGCTTTATGAATCCGCGGCTGAATTCCTGAATTTCGGATTGCTGACGTGGTTGGGGTCAGGCCGGCGCCCAAGCGGACAGATGATCGGAACGTATTTCATCCTCTACGGAATCGAGCGGGGCACCATTGAATTTTTTCGTGGAGATCCGGGCCGCACTCTGATGTTCCACGATCGAGTTTCGCTGATGCAACTCGTCAGCGCCGTGCTGATACTGGCCGGTGTGTACCTCTGGATGCGAGGTGGACAACGTGCCGCCGCTCCGATGAAACCCGCAAATACTGCGCGCGCCGCCGCAGGCCGCTCGTAATCGAGTATCCTTCCCACCGATGGAATTCATCGTCACCGCGGAAGACGCCGGCCAGCGCCTGGATGTTTACCTTGTTGCGCAGCTTCCCGAACTCAGCCGCTCGCGCATCAAGGGGCTGATGGACGAGGGCCGGATCGAGGTGGACGGCAGAGCGCGCAAAGCCTCGCATCACGTTGAACCGGGCGAAGTCGTCCGCCTCGAGATTCCCGAGCTTGCACCGCCCGGCGTTGAGCCGGAGCCGATTCCGCTTGACGTTCTCTACGAGGACACCGACATCGCCGTGGTCAACAAACCCGCCGGCATGATCGTTCATCCGGGAGCCGGCGTCAGGTCCGGCACGCTGGTCGCTGCGTTGCTCTACCGCTATGGCGTGGAGGGCTTGTCGTCTATCGGCGGGCCGCTGCGTCCCGCGATCGTGCACCGCCTTGATAAGGAAACTTCCGGAGCGATGGTGGTCGCGCGGACCGACGCCGCTCATCGTAGCCTCGTCGAGGATTTTCGCGACCGTCTCGTCGAAAAGACCTACGTCGCGCTGCTTCACGGGGAAATGAAAGGCAACGCCGGTACGGTTGACCTGCCCGTGGCGCGCGACCTGCGACGGCGCTCCCGCATGACCGCGCGCCGACGCGAAGGCCGCGAAGCACGGACGGACTGGCGCAAGCGGCTGCGCCTGCCGGGATTCTCGCTGATTGAGGCGCGTTTGCACACCGGCCGGACACATCAGATTCGCGTCCATTTTTCCGCGCTGGGCTGCCCCGTCGTGGGCGACACGCTCTATGGCGCACCGCGGCAGGAGCGCGCCGGAGGCCAGCTTCTCCCACCGCTCGGCCGCAATTTCCTCCAAGCGGCGCGCCTGGCCTTCGCTCATCCGCGCACGAAAAAACGAATCGAGATTCGCGCGCCGCTCCCGCCGGAGCTCGCCGTCTATCTCCGAACGATCGGCTGCGCCACAAAAACCGAAGACGCATTGATTGACGCTGCGCTGAAAGAGTTTCTATAATGAGCCGCCGGGAGTGCCTTTCACCATGAGTCTTCGGGTAGGAGTTGTTCTGCTCGCGCTGCTCGCTGTTGCAGCGACGACCCGGCATGCAACGGTCCCTTCGCCGCCTCAGCAAGCGCCGTTGCGGCCCAGTCAACAGCCGCCTCCACTGGTCACCACGACCGGCCTGGTGCATCTGGTCGTCACCGTCACCGATCGCCACCATCAGTTCATCACCGATCTCGACAAGAGCGATTTCAAGGTCATCGAACAGGGGCAACCTCAAGAAATCAAATTTTTCGGCCGCGAGACGGATTTGCCGCTGCGGATCGCGCTGCTGCTGGACACCTCGAACAGCATTCGCCCACGCCTGGAATTTGAAAAAGACGCCGCGGTGGATTTCCTCAACAAAGTGATTCGCCGCGGCAAGGATCTGGCATTTCTGATGACCTTCGATAATGAGCCGGAGATTATCCAGGATTACACGGGCGATCTCGACCGACTGATGACCGCTATTCGCGCCCAGCGCGCCGGAGGCGGCACCGCGCTGAATGACGCGATCTTCATGGCTTCAGAAAAACTGACGCACCCGCCGCTGCCCCCTGGGCCGGAAACGGAGGTGCGCCGGGTGGTGGTTGTCATCAGTGACGGCCAGGACAATTTGAGCGATCGCGCCCTCACCGACGCGATCGACGCATCGATTCGGTCCGAAGCTGCGGTATTTTCAGTGAGCACGAACACCGACTGGCTGGCAGTTGATGACGCCAGCAAGCCGAGCAAATATCATCTGGAGGCCGGCGACAAGGTTCTTGAACAATTCGCCGACCAAACCGGGGGTCACGCGTTCTTCCCCTACCGCATCGACGATCTCGCGCAATCGTTTTTCGACATCGGCACGGAACTGCGGAGCCAGTATTACATCGCGTACCTGCCGTCCAACCCGCCCGCAGTGGGCGCCTATCGCCCCATTAATGTAGAAACCACGCGGAAGGGCTTGATCGTCAGCACGCGGAAGGGCTATTACGGGGCCGCTCCGCCTCCCGTCCCGACCGGCAACTAATTCCGTTATGCGATTCAGGGACTCACCGGCTTGGCGCGTAATACCCGCGGCGCGCCAGCACCTTGGTGTCGGGGCGCGTCACTTCAACCTTGATCTTGCGGAACGTTCCGTCGCGATTCGGGTTTGAGGGGTAGTAGCCCATCACGTATTGAGAGCGCAACTCTTCGGAAATAACGTCGAACGCTTTTTCAAGGCTATTCTCGTTGCGCACGCTGATCACGCGCCCCCCGGTTTCCTGCGCGAGCGACGCCGCAACTCCGCCGCCGTATCCTTCCGTGGCGCGCGGATCGCTGATCAGAATAATGTGCGCCACCGCGTCGGCGCGCTCGACCGCTTCAATCGCATCGCGCTGGGACATTTTGCTGCCGTTGTCTTCGCAGTCGCTCATGATGACCACCGCCTTGCGGCCCACCTCGGGTCCCAACTCGTCGTGTACCGCAAGATAAATCGCGTCATATAGGTTCGTTCCGCCGCCGCTACGCTGCGGAATCGTTCCGCCCGTGCCGCCAATTCCGCTCGCATCGACGTTGATTTCCGCGCGATGGATCGCACGCGCGAGCACATTGGGATCCTCGGTAAAATCGGCCAGCAAATTCACGTCGGTGTCGAAGGTCATCACGATTGCCTCGTCCTTGTGATGCATCACTTCGCGAACGAACCGCGAGCCGGCATCCTTCTCCGCGTTCAACATGTAATACATGCTGCCGCTGGTATCCATCATGATGGCCAGCGAGATCGGCATGTTCACTTCCTTGGAGAAGTAGGCAACTTTCTGTTGCACGCCGTCTTCATAGACTTTGAAATCGTCCTGGGTCAGGTCGCCAACGATCGCGTTGTGCTTGTCGCGGACGGTGGCAAACACGTTGACCACGGCGGTTTGGATCTGGATCGGAGTCTGCGTCTGGGGCGGTTCCTCTTGTGCAGGGGCGGTTTCCGTTGGCGGGTTATTGTTGGGCGTGGTGCCCGGAGGACCCATCGGCCCGCGGGGAGCTCCTTGCGGAGCGGCCGCAGCGTGCGCGGCAACAGAGCTCAGCTCCGGATAGCTGGCCAGGGCCAGAATTAGAATAGCTGCCGCGATGCTGGTCAGCCGCATTGTATAATCTCCTCCGGGAAAGTTCCGATGGATACGATGCAGGATACGCCCCGCCGGATGTTTGATCCAGAGTTTCCAGGCCAGCGAGAATCTGGGAACCGCGGCGCGGCCCCGAGGAACAAGCGAGAGACTTCGATGACTCGAAACATTCCACTGGTCGGTTTGGCGTTGCTGGCCGCGACGGCGGCGGCCGTCGCGCAAGCTCCTCCGTCAGGGACCAGCGCGCAGCAGCAAGGCGGGCGGGCAATTACGGTATCCACCCGGCTGGTGTACGTCCCGGTGACGGTGAAAGACAGCCACGGCCAGCTGGTGGGGGACTTGACGCGCGATGAGTTTCGAATTTTCGCGGATAACGTGGAGCAGAAAATCTCCTCCTTCTCATCCGATGCCGTTCCGCTTTCCGCGGTGGTGCTCCTGGATAACGACTTGAACGAGCGTGTCGAGACGCAGGTGCAGAAGAGCCTGACGACCATTGCCGCGGGATTTGGGCCCAACGATGAAGTGGCTCTGGTGACCTACGATCAATTTCCGGAAACCGTTTCCGATTTTTCCAACAACAACGACGCGCTTTTTACCACGCTGAAGAGGCTCGAACTTGGCTCGCACAACCAACAGGTGATTGCCGATCCGACGACGGAGGGTCCCATTGGTCCGGGTCCTCCGCCAGCCAATGGCGCGCCGATTGGCAGTGGGCCACCGCCTGCGGCGAGCGTGCGGCTGCACGGCACCCAGCGATATAAGACCGAAAACGCGATGAACGACGCGATTTTCGCGGCCGGCGAAATGCTCAAGGGCCGTGGCCGCGACCGCCGCAAGATTATCTTCCTTGTTTCGGACGGCACGAATTCCAATAACGAGCACAGCTTCGACGAAACACTTCGGTCGCTGCTGATTTCCGACGTGTCCGTTTATTCGATCTCCGTGACGCACTCGCTGCCGGTCGGCAAATCCGTGGTTCAAAAAGGCGCCTCCGAGCTCATCAAGTACGCCACCGGCACCGGCGGAGACACGTTCTATGGCGGGAAGGATCCCGACCTCGAGCGGCTGTATTCGGAGGTGACCGAGCAGGCACGCAACGAATACACACTCACGTTTTCGCCCGAAGACGTTACCAAAGGGCAGGACTATCACCCGATTGAAGTGCGCGTGAAACGGCCCGACCTGAACGTGGAGTCCCGCGAAGGATATTACGAAAGCGCGATCGCGCCCGGTCGCTAGCCACCGTCATGCGGTTTCCGCGGTCACCGGCTCTTTGCGCGGCGCGGGCGCCTGCGCGGCCTTGCCACGCCGCCGGATCAGCCAATCGCCGAACCGCCATGCCAGCAAAATCGCGACGAGGAATCCGTAGAACAGCGGCAGGCGGACGTCGGACTTCACCAGCCAATAGTAATGAATCACGCCCAGCACCGCTGTCAGGTAGACCAGCCGGTGCAGCAACTGCCAGCGCTTTCCGCCCAGGCGGCGAATCCATCCGGCCGTGGACGTGATCGCCAGCGGAATCAGCAGCACGAAGCCCGTGAACCCCACGGTGATGAACGGCCGTTTCAGCACATCCTTCCATAACTCAGCCCAGATGAAGTTCTTGTCCAGCCAAATCCAAGTGGTGAAGTGAAGGCTAACGTAGAAGAACGCGAACAGCCCCATCATCCGACGGAAGCGAATCAGCTGCGGCAAGTGCAGAATCTTTCGAAGCGGCGTGATGGCCAGAGTGATTACCAGAAACCGCAGGGTCCAATCGCCTGTCTTGTGAGTGACATAGGCGATCGGGTCCGCCGTAAGGTTGTTGTTCAGGCCGCGCCACACCAACAGCGCGAGCGGCACCAGACAGGCTGCAAACACGAAAACCTTGGTCCACTTGCTGGTCAGGATTGAGGTCAGCACCGCGGCTCCGGTCAGAAATTCTTGCGCAGGTCCATCCCGGTATAGAGGCTGGCCACCTGGTCGCTGTAGCCATTAAACATCAGGGTCGGAATGCGCTTGGTGAACAATCCCAGTCCTGGACCAAGGCGTCGCTCACTCGCCTGGCTCCAACGGGGATGGTCCACGTTGGGATTTACGTTTGAATAGAAGCCGTATTCATTCGGTGCGTAAATATTCCAGGTGGAGTCCGGCTGATTTTTCTGAAATCGAATTTTCACGATCGACTTGATGCTCTTGAATCCATACTTCCACGGAATCACCATGCGCACCGGCGCCCCATCCTGATTGGGCAGCGTCTCGCCGTACATTCCCACACACAGAAGCGTCAAAGGGTTCATCGCTTCGTCAATTCGGAGCCCCTCGACATAGGGCAATTGGATTCCAGCGCGGCTCGCGAGCGGCATCTGGCCGGGATTGTAGTAAGTCTCGAAGGCAACATATTTCGCCTTCGACGTGGGCTGCGCCAGGTTGGCGATGGTGCTGAACGAATACCCGATCCACGGCACAACGATCGACCACGCCTCCACGCAGCGATGGCGGTAGATGCGCTCCTCCAGGGGCGCCAGCTTCATGATTTCGTCCATGCTGAACTTGCGGGGCTTGGCTACTTCGCCCTCGACCGAAACCGTCCACGGTGAAGTCTGAAAATTGGCGGCGTACTTCGAAGGCTCGTCCTTGTCCGTCCCAAACTCGTAGTAATTGTTATAGGTGGTTACCTTGTCGATGGGCGTCTCGATTTCCGTCGTGCTTCCCGGCCATTTCACCAAATTATTCAGCTTTACAGGCGTCGGTCCTGAGCCTGCGGCCGACACCAATCCGGGGAGTTTCTTGTACGCCTCCACGGCCACACCCGTCGCGAGCAGCCCCAACAAGAAATTCCGACGGCCCATATACAGGCCCTTCGGCGTAACATCCGCATAGGTCAAGTCTGGCTGGCGTTTGATCAGCATCGAAAACCTCCCGCCCCGCCTCCCATCATACTACGCAGCGCCGGGAAGATCGGATGTCTGGCAAGCCCGAACCAGATGTGGCGGAAGCGACTCTAAGTCGTTGAGAGTTCAGCCAGTAAGGCATCGCGGACCCGCTGCTGATGGGCCGGATCGAGTTTTTTCCCGCCGGAGGTAAGATAGAAGGCGTCGATCGCCATCTGTCCTTCCGTTTCGATCACCGCAATTTCGATATTGCAGTTCTGCCTGGAGAGCTGCGAGCTCACTCGGTAGAGAAGCCCCAATTGATCCTGTGCGATCACCTCCACCAGCGTGCTGTGCGCCGAGCAAGTATCGTCGACTTCCACCCTCGTCTCCACCTTGACCTTAGGCGCGGTATTTTTCTCCGAGCGCAACCGGTCTCGCAGCATGCGATCAAGATCCGCCTTGTCCATCACCACGTCGTGGATGCTGGTCTTGAAACGCTCCCATTCGGGGAGATTCAGCTCGAGCGTCTGGAAGCGGTCGGTGAAGAAAAAGGTGTCCACCACGACCCCTGCGCGATTGGAAAATGCCCCCGCTTTCACAATGTTCATGCCCCAAGCCGCTAGCGCGCCCGCCATCCTGGCGAATAGAAATGGCCGGTCGAGAGTGACGACCGTCAGTTCGTACCAGTTTCGGCCGCGCGTCAGTTCGACCTGCACCGGATCGGCCGCCAGACGTCCGGCCATGTCCATGTGGCGAATCACGTCGCTCGCACCTTGCGTGCGCAGATAGCGCCTGGGCAAACCCTCGAGAAAAGTGTCGAGTTTGTCCCCGGCGGCCGGCGTGAGCGTTCGAAGGTGGGTCATCACCTCTTCGTCGGCGTCCCCATGGACGCGCTGGTCCACGCTGCGCATCAGATAATTCGCCGCGCCGATATAGAGCTGCCACAGATTCTCGGCCTTCCAAGGCGTGAGTGCCTCCGGATTCACGGCCTTGATATCCGCATAGGTGAGCAGGCACATCATTTTCAGCCGTTCCGGAGTGCCCATCATTTCCGCGACCTGACGGACGGCGTCCGGATCGAAAATATCGCGGCGCAGCGCCGAGCCCATCGCGAGATGGTAGCGAATCAGAAACAGAACCGCCTCACGATCGGGAGGATCCAGGTCGAGCCGTTCCGTGCAGGCTTCCGCAATTTCGAGGCTTCCGGCAATGTGATTGTCCGGCTTCGTTCCCTTGCCCGTGTCGTGCAGCAGCAGCGCCAGGTACAGCAAGTCCGGCTGCTCGAGTTCATCGAGGAGTTCGGAGTACCCCATGTCCCATTTGGATTGGGACTTGCGGAGGGCGTGCAGATTCTCAATCGATACGAAGGTGTGCTCGTCCACGGTGAAACGGTGTGAATAGTCGCGGATGACGAGCGAATCGATGGCCTGAAACTCCGGCAAGAGCGGCGTCAGCAAGCGCAGCGAATGCATCGTCCGCAGCGCCTCCGCAGCGTGAGGAGCAACGAGAATTTCCTGCAAATAGTGCCAGAGCTGCGCGCCTTTCGGCGGCGATGCGGCCAGCGCCGGCTGCACTTCTTCCAACTGGCGCTCCGCGGAGGAACTGAGGCTCAAGCCGTGCCGCGCCATGAATCGAAACATGCGTAGCGGCAACTCGGGATCGCTTAAGGCCTCCTGCTTCTGCAGGAAGATCCTGCCGTCCACGACCGCGAATTCGGCGTTCGACAACCTGGAGCGCAAGTTTTGAAACTGCCGGTACAGTGATGGCCGCGCCGCTGGAAACTCCTCGAGCAGTTGTTGCGCCACGCGATGGATCAGCCGTGCGTGGCCGTAATAAATGCGCATCCAGTCCGACGCGCTGAGCTTTCCGGCGCCGGAGACTCCGACTCTTCGTTGCGCCGCCCCGTCCTGTGCCAGCCAGGCGAGCGTGTTGTCGTCTCGGCCGTGCCGGAAATGCAGGTAACAGCGGACCGACATTAAGAAATCGAGCGCTCGATCAAAACGCTCACCAAGCCACGGGGGCAGCAGGGTTCGATCGTCCGGCCACGCGCCTTGCTCCTCCATGGCAGCAATCAGCGCCAGCCATTGCGCCAGATTGTAATCGCGCAAGCCTCCGGGCCCATCCTTCACATTCGGCTCGAGATGAAAGACGGTGTTGCCGAACTTGTTGTAGCGAGCGTGCGTCAAATCGGTGAGACGCTGCACGATGGCCCGCGACTCGCGCGCCACCAGCTTCGGAATCAGCTGGTCATGCAGCCGCGCAAAAAGACTATGGTCACCCGCGAGATAACGGCAGTCGAGCAGCGAAATCGCGAATTCGACGTTGCTGGGGTCGAATTTCTCGCACTCCGCGAACGTTCGCGTGGCCGGGCTTAGTTTGAGCCGCAGATCCCAGATCTCCTGCGAGAAATTCGAGATTCGCTGGGTCAGACCGGGATCCGGTCCGCCGCCCCCATGCAGAAACAAAATGTCGATATCGGAAAACGGAAAGAGCCAGCGCCTGCCGTATCCTCCCAGTGCAACCAGAACGACATTCGCAGGCTCCGATTCCTTTGGCGAGATCCGCTGGGTCCACGAACGTCGAGCGATCGAGTCGATGAGCGCCGCACGGCCCTCGACCGCGGCGCGACCGTCACTGCTCGCGGTAAACTCCTCGCGAATCCGCGCCGATTCGGCGGCGTAGAATTCGCGCAAGCTGCTTTCCGATGCGTGTGGGGTGAACATACCTAGAAAAAGCGCTCTGCGAGCCCGGGGGCCCGTCAGAGCGCGCTGTCGCCGCGCTCGTCGTTGCGAATCCGGATGGCGTCGTCGATCTTGCTGGTGAAAATCTTGCCGTCGCCGATTTTTCCGGTCCGCGCCGCGGTGATGATGGCCGCCACAACCTTCTCGGCCATCTCGTCAACCACAACCAGCTCGATCTTGGTCTTGGGAATCAAATCGATCGTATATTCGCGGCCGCGGTAAAACTCCGTGTGGCCTTTTTGGCGACCGTGCCCTCGCGCCTCGAGAACCGTCATTCCTTCAACCCCGATTTCGTGCAGCGCGTCTTTCACGGGGTCGAGTTTCGACGTCTGAATGATCGCTTCCACTTTGGTCATGTTCCGTCCCGTCTCTTTGATCTGTCCCCCGAGGAGCGTCCAGGTTCCACCCGGAGAAGCAGCCGCTCATCGATCGCCCTTCCGCAACGGATCCCGCCAAAACCTTAACCCTTTAACCTGCTGCAAGGTAGTGCATATTCCGATCTGCCTGATTCAGGGGGCTGATAGGGGGCCTCGGACTCGTCTGGTTCGCCGCGCATTATACACGCATCCCCAAGCTGCCCCTCGCGCTTGGCGGGCGTGCGGGGCGGAGCGCCTTGGTGCTTCGCGACAGCCAACTTTGGGATCCCCGCCGCGACTTTTTCCGACAGCCCGGGTTTCACCGACGTACGGCCTCTACACCAGCTTTCGGGGGCTGACCGTTGAAATCAACGTCATCTTACTGAGAGGAGTACGATCATGAAGACTCGCGAAATTATTTTGAGTGCGGCGGCCCTGATGGTCCTGAGCGGCGCGCCCGCATTGGCTCAGCAGTCCAGCACCAGTTCGACTCCGACGTCGGCCCCGGACAAACCGGAGTCCATTGCACAGCGGAAAGACAACCAGCAGGATCGCATCGCGCAAGGGATTCAGAGCGGGCAGCTCACCTCCGGAGAAACCAAGAATTTGGAAACCAAGGAAGCTGGCCTGAACTCGGAAGAGCGGACGATGCGCTCAGAAGACGACGGCCACTTGACCTCCGCCGACCGCACCCAGCTCAACAACCAGCAGAATCACCTGTCGAACCAGATCTACGATGACAAGCACAACGCCGCGGTCGAGCACAACGGCCCCGGAGAAATCGGCCAGCGCGAGGAAAACCAGCAGGACCGCATCGCGCAGGGCGTCCAGAGCGGCCAGTTGACTGCGGGTGAAACTGCCAAGCTCGAAAACCAGCAGCAGGGCATTCACCGCGAAGCTGCCGCCGACCGGCAGGCCAACGGCGGCCATCTGACCCGGGCCGATCGCCGCGCCATCAACCAGAGCCAGAACCGCGCTTCGCGCAACATTTACAACAAGAAGCACAACGGCAACAGGACGCGTCCGTAAACATCAGCGAGCCTGTGGCGCAACACAAGGAAATCCTCCGGCCGCGGCGCTGGGGGATTTCCTATTTTGTATAGCCGTGGGGATGCTTTTCCCGCCACTCCCATTGCGTTCGAAGAATCGTCGATAGATCAGACATCGCGGGCTTCCATCCCAACACCTTCTTCGCCTTCCGGGCGTCGGCCACAAGCTTGGGCGGATCGCCGGCGCGCCGCCCTTCGATTTTCGTTGGAATCGGCTTTCCCGTAACCTTGCGCGCCGTCTCAATCACTTCCCTGACTGAGTAGCCGTCTCCGGTGCCGAGGTTGAGGAAATCCGATTCGCCGCCCCTGCGCAGGTGTTCAAGGGCCAGAACGTGGGCCTCGGCCAGATCGGCGATATGGACGTAATCTCGAATCGCAGTTCCGTCCGGCGTCGGATAATCCGCTCCGAAAACAGACAGGTGTGACATTTCACCCATCGCTGCCCTCAGGACGTTCGGCACCAGATGCGACTCCGGTTCGTGATGCTCGCCGCAGCGTTCTGTCGCTCCTGCCGCATTGAAATAGCGCAGCGAAACGGACTTCAATCCATAGGCCGTGTCGTAACTCGCCAGTAGCCGCTCCATCGCCAGCTTCGACCAGCCGTAAGGATTTACCGGCCACTGCGGGCACGATTCAGAGATCGGGGTTTCCTTGGGCTCGCCATACGTCGCGCAGGTGGATGAAAAAACGATTCGCCGCACACCGGCCTTCAGGAGCGAACCAATCAGCGCGACGCCCTGCTCCACGTTGTTCTCGAAATACTTCGCGGGCTCGATCACCGATTCGCCCACATAGGCCAGCGCGGCAAAATGCACGCACTCTTCAACCTGGTGTTCTGCGGCAATGCGTTCCACGAGCGTTCGATCGCCTACTTGGCCCTGGTAGAACGGTACGTTCGTTTCCACAGTGCCGCGATGGCCGCGGAACAGATCGTCGAGCACCACTACGCGCTCACCTTTGGCCCCCAACCGCTCGACCGTCGCGCTGCCGATGTACCCTGCCCCGCCCGTGACCAGAATTGTCATCGCTCTCCTGCCCGAGAAACATCGCAACTCGCCATCGCCGCCGCATATCCCTTCCAGGCGACGTCGATGATAACAGGCGAATCCGATATCGCGACGCCATCAGCCGTCGATACAGCGTCAATGTGCCCGGAAACTACATGGCTGCCTTGCGCGTAGTAACATAGAGACTCTAGCGATGCCCACGACCGCTTCGAATAACGGCAAAGCTGCCATTCGCCTGCAGCAAGTTACCCGGCACTATCAAATGGGCGATACACTGGTGCGCGCGGCCGACGACGTCTCGCTGAATATCGCCAAAGGTGAATTCATTGCCCTGCTTGGCAGTTCGGGTTCCGGCAAATCCACCTTGCTGAATCTTATGGCCGGGCTCGACCGGCCTACCTCCGGCGCGATCTTTGCACATGATCGTAACCTCGCGGAGATGACCTCTGAAGAGTTGGCCCAACACCGCACGCACACCATCGGCATCGTCTTCCAGGCTTTCAATCTGCTCCCGCGCATGACCCTCGAGGAAAACGTCGAGCTTCCGCTTCGCCTCGCCGAGGTTGAACGCAGCGAGCGGAACAATCGCGTCCGCGAAGTCGTCGATCGCGTCCGGCTGGGCGCGCGGCTGACCCATCGCCCCACGGAACTGAGCGGCGGTGAACAGCAACGCGCCGCACTCGCCCGCGCCCTGGTAAACCGGCCCACCATACTGCTCGCCGATGAACCGACCGGGAACCTGGACAGCGCCACGGGCGACGAAATCATGAATTTGCTGCGCGAAATAAACGAATCGCTGGGAATGACCATCGTGATGGTGACGCACGAACAGCCCCGGGCGGAGCGGTTCGCGAGTCGGCTGATTCATATGGGCGATGGCAGAGTGCTCAGCGACGGCGGGGTGCGATGAAGGGCCGCGACCTGAGTGAACTCGCGCTCCGCAACCTGCGTGAAGCGGTGCTGCGCAATTCCCTCACCACGCTGGGAATTGCCGTCGGCGTAGCCTCCCTGGTCGCCATGCTTTCTCTGGGCGTGGGACTTCAGAACCTGGCCAGCGATCGCCTTGCCCGCACCGGCTTGTTCGATGCGATTTTGGTTACGCCGAAGCAGAACACTCCAGGTTTCCGCCGCCTGGAGAATCCCGCGTCGGCCCCGGCCGCGCCCCTGCGACCGCTGGACGACGATGGCCGCCATCAGCTCGAAGCGCTTCCCAATGTCGTCGCGGTCTATCCCGAAATCCGTTTCCCGACTGAAATTCACTACGCCGGGAATCCCTACGCCACCGTCGTGGCCGGAGTCGCTCCTCTGGACCGAAACGACGGCGCATTCGATCAGATCAAAGGCTCGTTTTTTTCCGGGCCTGCGGCGGAGGAGGCAATCCTGCAGATCGAGCTGGCGCGCCAGCTTGCCACGCCGCCCGAATCGGCCATTGGCCGGGAGATCGTGCTCCGCTATGCCGAGCGCCAGTCGCTTCCCGCGGAATCGGGAGGCGGCAAGCCCGACGGCTACTCCATCGTGCCGCGCGAGGAAAAACTTCGCGTCGTGGGCATTATCGAGACCGATCCGGCCGGCTTCGGCGGGTTCGGTCGCGCCCGGCTGTTCATTCCCTTGAAAGTGGCGGAAACATTGCGCGCCACCCAGACCAACGACCTGCGCGATCTGCTGAGAGACACGCCCTCCAAGCGCACCTACGACAGCCTGACGGTGCGCGTGGGCGGCGCAACGAAAGTGAAGGACGCGGAGGAGGCCATCAAGCAGATGGGGTTCGCCGCCTACTCTCTGCTTGACGCATCCAACGGCCTCAA
>Ga0210404_10000482_pt1 | contig 20617 bp, 16 predicted proteins | sample IncBWH28MmetaG_FD_155455 | JGI IMG/M metagenome (GOLD analysis project Ga0210404, IMG submission 155455) | Forest soil microbial communities from Barre Woods Harvard Forest LTER site, Petersham, Massachusetts, United States - Inc-BW-H-28-M | ecosystem: Environmental > Terrestrial > Soil >... | reverse complement strand
CGAGACCACCACGCTTGCGCGCGACATGGGCCTCACGGGCACGCACTACATCAGCGACGAATACGAGTTCAATCCGTACCGCGCGCGTGTGAAGGCCGGTACGAAGGTTTCGTGGAGAAACAACGGCCGGATGGTGCACACCATTGTTGCCGAAGACGGCTCCTGGACGACGGGTCCCCTGCAGCCTCTCGACATCGGCACGGTCACTTTCGACAAACCGGGAACTTACACCTACATCTGCAAGGAGCATCCCTGGGTTTACGGCCAGATCATCGTCGAACCCGCTCCTTAGAAAGTCGGACGGAGGCCAGTCGCCGGTTGAACCCATCGCTACGAAAGAAACACCGAAAATGAGTGCGAAGTGAGCGAAAAGCGCAGAAAGCTCTGTTCACGGAACTTCCGTCAGTTGGGGTCGAGCGCATGACGACATATGAGAACGTCAAGTTGCATGCCGCATTCACGCGGCGTTTGCGTCGATCACGCTGTATCGGCCGGTGGGAACCACGCGCCGCATATTGAAGCCGCCTTTCGCCAATTGTGCGCGGAATTCATTCGGTGTCGGCTCTCATCTGCTCCCCGCAACATGTTCAGGTCGTTTCGAGATCCAGCGTGACCTCTTCGAGCGATAAGTACCTTCCTCTGGATAACGAAACTAAATGGTATATGGTTTCGTTAGTAAATTTCTAACGAAACGATGCTTTTGCGATGGGACACCAACCAAACCCAATAGCCGCCTCGGGACCTACGATCACGCGCGAGATTTATTTGCACGCGATCCCGGAAGAGCAACGTCGCGCAGTGGAAAGCGTCGAGCGGCTTGTATTGGGACCCAAATGGACCCAAGTTCAGGCTCCGACGCAGACAACGTCAGGCAGAAACAATTGAAAACAAAGAAGTAAGTGGTCGGGGCGCGCGGATTTGAACCGCGGACCTCCTGCGCCCAAGGCAGGCGCGCTACCAGGCTGCGCTACGCCCCGACATGAAGTGCATCATTGATTCTAAAACACTTCCCAACTTTACTCCTAATCCGAGTCCTCATTTTTGGCCTCACTGTGCCAAAACTGTGCCAAATGCTTTCACTGGACCATCCCTGTGCCAGAATCCAGCAACATTTCGTTGGCCTGGCGGTTCATCTTCTCCAAGGCTTCCCGTTTCATCTGTAACTTCATTTGAGAATACTTTTTGAAGACTTTGGCGTCGCCTTGTCTGAGTAGTTGCGTGACCCATTCGTCGGCGACACCGCTGGCACTCAGTCGAGTTGCATAGGTGGAGCGCAGATCATAGATCCTGAAGTAAGGAACTCCTGCGCGTTTCAGCGTTTTCGCCCATGCGGTCTTGAGGTTCTTGTGATGACCGGAGGGGTTCTTTTCGCTTGGGAACAAGAACGGTCCGTCTCCCGAGATCATCATCTGGTTTTTGAAAGCTTCGATCGCCAGAGGCGTCAGGGGAATTTCCGCAATACCGTTCGGGGTTTTGGAGTCAGGTATCCAGACGGTGGCATTCACCAGGTCCACTTGGTCTTTTTTCATGGGCGTCAATTCCTTGTAGACCCTCAATCCCGTCTCCGTGATGATCTGAACGATATTCCGAAGATGTGCTGGACCAGCCGCATCGACCGGCTGATTAATCCTGACTTGAATGAAGGCCTGCCGGCGTTCTTAAGTGCCAATCCGGGGAAATCGTCGGGCTTCATGGTAGTCCATGTCACGGCCGCGGCCCTCTTAAATGAATCGCGAGCGCTCGCGCACCCCGCCGGCTCCGACTCGGTTCCTACTTCGGGCGGCAAGGAGGATCACGTCTCAATGGGCATGACGTCCGCCCTGAAATTTCGCCGAATTGTTGAAAATGCAGAGAGCGTACTTGCCATCGAGCTGATCGCAGCGGCCGAAGCGTTGGATTACCGGCTGCCGCTGCGCTCGTCAAAACCAATCGAACGGGCACGCGAATTAATTCGCACCATGGTGCCTCGTCTCACTGAGGACCGGTCGCTATCGCGCGACATTGAAAAACTCGCCCTCGCGATCCAGCGAGGACAGTTCGATGAGTTTACGCTCTAAGTGAACCCCCTGGGATCCTGTCGGGTGGAGATGGCTCCTGAGGTATGACTTCCCTACAGCCTGTCCCCCCACACCTATTCCTCGCCGCAAACACCATCTCACCCTGGTTCCGGGAGCAGGGGCATCGACGGGCTGTGCGGGGAACGACATCGCGGCTAGTCGCCGCGGGAAAGTTGCCATTCGCCAGTGGGAGTCCACCTGCTGTTGACTTCCGCCCCGCTTTGAGCTGATCTAATTACGGGCAGAAGGAACGAGGACAAGCGAGCGATGAGGTCTTTCAATTCGATTTCTTGAACGCGTGGTTTGTTCTTGTTGCAGAATGCGTTCCACTGTTTGATCTTGTTTCCAGTAGAATTCGGGCGTGAAAGCGAGCGGTGTACCTCCGTCCGGCCACGCGGTTACACGTCGCTCGAAGGTTGCGCGGACAGCATCGACGAGTTCTTTCCCGTCAAATTCAAATGTCTTTGAAGGGCTATGTAAGTCGTGAAAATCCTTCATCCGGCTGTTCGCAATGCCGAGTTTGACCATCGCTTCGAGCTTCTCCGACACGACGGTTTCGCGAGGGTAAGTAAGCAGGCGAGGGCCGGGGAGATTAAGAAGGGTCGGATATTCGCTCTCGACGGGGCCGGGGCTGATTGCGTCGCCGAATCCTATATCGATTTGGATTGGAATTTGGGCCTTGTCCAGAAACGCCGTCAGAGTGACTCGGACGCCCTCGTAATCCGCGTCCTCTTTGATGCGTTCCGCCTTCACCGTTTTCGGATCGAAGCGCAACCCATCATCCTGGACTTCAATGGCTGATATTTCCTGGAAGATGCGAACGAACCGTTCTGGGGAATTGTCGCCTTTCGCCAGAAAATCGGCGTCCCGCGTCGCTCGATAGCGCTCCTTGGTCCAGAGTTCAAAGAGCAGCGCACCCTTCAGGATGAACTGGTCCCGATACTTGGACTTGCTGAGGCGGAACAGCATCCGTTCGAGGCCGTACTTGGTGAGTACGAGTCCGAAATCGTCGTTTCGTTCCTGGGCGAGATTCAGGAGTTTCTGTCGAATCGAGGCGGGAAGGTTTTTGATTTTTGAGTCGGGCAATTAGAGTGACTCCAGGTAGGGACGGATAATGTTCGCGACACGGCACGCTTTGGCCGCTGCCCAAAGCTCATCCATGGACGTTCTCTTAAGACGGCGACATTCCTTGAGAGCTTCCAGGGCCACGTCCATGCCGATCTTGTGGCGAAACTTGAAGCAATCGGCTACTGTTTTTGCCGGTGTGTATACCTTCAGCCTTCCACCGTGAACTGGATATTCCTTCACGCCAAAGTGAAGGGCGGTCCCTGACATGCGCACGAATCGGATTGGCGGCGCAGTGATCCGCGGGGTCCATGCTTTAACATCAATTGCCATCCAGATTTGATGCGGCGCCTGCGTCGTGAACTTATGAAATTGCAGCGCAGAGAGGAGACAAATGACCCCTTTGGGAACTCTATAGGATGCTTCGAGGAGCGACCGGTGTTCCGTGATCGGCGACGAAGCTGAAGTATAGAGGCCGCGTCCCACCTTCTTCAGCAGTCCCTTTTGAACGAATCGAGAGAGATAGTTCCGCGGAACCCCGAGCGCAGATGCGTCCTTGGAGCGAATGATCTGCTGCTTCTTAGCCAGACCGAGGATGCGCTTTGACTTAGATTCCATGACGCAATCAGTGTACCAAATGCTCGGTATATGTCAATAAGTACCGAGGTATCGAGACAGTGGGCGATCCACGATTCCCCCCAAGAAAGTTGGGGAATTGTGCGGACCTAATCTTTGTCGCATGGCGGATCGGCGACCCGATCTATATGGCAGCCTTGCGCTAATCCCTGAACCTGCGGCGGGCCAGGGATTCCAGAGTTTTCAAGATCGTCGAGACCAAAGTTTTCAGCAGAATGTCTGTTTAGCTCTGGGGCGTCGCTTCTCTAGATTCTCTTGTCTTGCAGGTCAAAAACAAAACCCCGACAATTCCATTGGTAATCGATCGGGAAGCCAAGGCTTGAGGGCAGCGACTGCCTAAGTCTTGATGTCTTCGCAATCGTCAGGGAGAACGGGATGCACAAAACAAAGCGGTGCGGGTTCATAGGAGCTATTGTCGCGGCGCTCTTCTTCCTCGCGCCCGCGCGGACGCCGGCGCAGGACCTGGTGGTAGGCGTGAACGTGGTCAACCCGATGCGCGCCAGCGTCGCCGATCAGAATGCCGTCTTCAGCCAGCTGGAAGCGGCACAGGTCCACGTCATCCGCTGCGGCATCTCGAACGACGAGAAGGGGATGGACTACGCCAAGCGCGCCAAAGCGCACGGCATCCAGATTCAATTGGGCCTTGGCCCCCAGTACTCACCGGGCGCGCCATCGCGGCCTTACCAGCCTGACGTGTATGCGGCCATGTGGGGCGGTCCTCCGCTCTCCTATGCCGACCCCGCTCTCTCCCGCGCCAACTTTCAAAAGCTCTTTGACGCGCTGGATGTCAACGGCATCGTGCTGGCCGGCATCGAGCTGGGCAATGAGATCAACTGGGCCGCCTTCAATCCGGAGTTTCCACTTCCGGGCGAAGGCAAGATACTCAGCCTCTCCGATCTCTCGCATGATCCCGAGGGCCAGAAAATTGCGAAGGGCTTTTTGCAATACATCAAGATTCTGGCGGTCCTCAAGGATGTCCGCGATCACTCGAAGCTGAACCACTCGACGCCCATCATCTCTGCCGGAATGGTCTGTGCCAAAGACGGCGACAAGCTCTACAACAACAAGAAAGAGGACATGGTCAGCCTCTCCGCAACCATCGCGTTCCTCCGCGAGCACGGCCTTGACGCCCTCGTTGATGCCTACGGCATTCACTCCTATCCCTCTCCGGGCCAGCCCGGCAACCCAACAGCCGCGGCGTACAGGAAAGCGCAGTTCAACAGCGTCGATCTCGCTGAGTGCCGCGCCAAAGGCTCGCCTGAAGGCAAGCCCTGCTGGGTCAGCGAATGGGGCTTTCCCAACAACGACCTGTCTTGCCCGCCCAACGAAACTGGCCGCACGCTCCTGATCGAAGAAGTCCGCCGTGACTTCGATGGCTTCGCCGCCGACCATCGACTCATCGGCATGGACTACTTCGCCTGGAACTCTGATCCATGGTCGAAGACGGTCGATGCCGACAGCGTCTACCGCTGCGGTACGATCACCGAAAGCGCGCGCCAGGCGATTGCGCCTTCCGGCAAGACGACTGCACCCGATCCCACAGCTACGCTTCGCATCCGCGTCGGCGTTCCGCTGGTAGCTCGCGGACCGGCGCCGAATATCGCCGACAGCTCCTTCACTGCAATCCAGCTCCCCAACGGCAAGTTCCGCGGCTTTACCGCCGCCGGAACCACCTGGGCCATCGACGGCACTCATCCGTATGACATGGGCGGCAAAGGCGTGGCGGTTCTCAATCCCGGCAAGCCCGGCACTTCGGACTCCTGCGGCCAGTGGATCACGCACGTCGAACTGGAAGGTAAGACCCTCTACGGCTGGGACCACAACGAGACAGCCTGCGATTACGGTCGCGGCGGCCAGACGCACGCCAGCCAGGTCATGGCGACTTCCAGCGACTACGGGCTCACATGGAAGATCGCGGGGCCGATCATCACCGGCACCGACCCGCCAAAGGACGGCCACATGACCGGCGACAGTTGCGGCAGTGTCATACGCGCAGACGATGGTTACGACTACGCCTACTGCTCCCACAATGGCGCTCACTCCTGGGACAACGGTTGGGGCTTCATTGCCCGCGCACCTTCGTCCGACCCCGGCCCTGGCAAATGGAAGAAGTACTACAACGGCGCATGGTCGGAACCGGGAGTCGGTGGCAAATCCAGCCCCATCAATGGCGGCGGCGTTGGCTGGTGGAACACCACCGGCGAAACCATCGGCCTCAGCTGGGTAAAGGGGGGCGTCGGACTCGTCGCCTCGCAGGACCGCATCCACTTCACGCCCATATTTCCGCAGCCCATCATGCTCACCGAGTACGGCGACTGGTCACGCAAGAATGGTCTCGAGCTGGTGGCCTATCAGGATCTAATTGACGCCAAAACGGGCCTCAACCAGCTCAGCGACCACTGTCTGATGGCATACATGTGGCTGAATCCCGGCGAAGACTTCGGCAAGCGCTATCTCGTCTTTCGCCCCGTCGATATCTCCTGGTCCCGCCCTCCCGGCGAGCCGCTGGCGGGCGAGATGCTCACCCACTGGTACGATGCCGCGCACCACGATCACTGGGCCACCATCGCTCCCGTACCCGGCAACTACTCGTCGTATCGCCTTGTCGCACAGCTCGGCTACATGATGACCGCACCCGATCCCGCCAAACCCACCACGGAGCTGGAAGAATGCCTCAGCAAGCGGCCAGGTCCTCCCGACCGCATTCTCATTCAGAAGGGTGTCTGCGAAACCCAGGACTACAAACGCCTGCGCAGCGCGGGCTTTGTCTACTCCGCTGCCCAGCCCAACACTCAACCCTTATATCGATGCTACTCCGACGCCGAACATTCTCACTTCGCCTCCAACGACGAAAACTGCAACAGCATGGGCAAGCAAGAAGCTCTTCTCGGCTACGATCTCAAGCAATAGGTAGGCGATTGGAATGAACGCTAATAGTCAGAGAAAAGGAAAATGGCTGTTCGGGGCGAGTGCCGTCTTTGCAAAAGCGGGCCGGTTCCGCTGTGCCAAATTTGTGCCAGAATCCAACGTTTTCACGCCATTCGAGTTATCTTTGAGCGAAAAGCAGATTCCTCGATTTGTTGGAAACGTTAGTAGTTAGAGCAAACGGACGGAGTTGTTGGAGTCGCGGGTCGTGCGCCCAAGGCAGGCGCGCTACCAGGCTGCGCTACGCCCCGACATGAAGTGCGAGATTCATTCTAAAGCACTTTCCGACCTTACTCCTAATCCGTCACATGCTGCCCCGGACAATCCTGCGCCTCCCGCAGTCATAATCCGGGCTATAGAATCGTGTCTCCTGGGCTGAGCCCCGTCTCGATTAGCGACAAGTGCCTAAGTGATTGCTATTTCCAGCACAAGTAAACATGCGCTGTCTCACAGCGGTAGAGTTCGCAACGTCATCTCGACTACGTGTTGCAATTTGTCGCGGCTAGCTCCGCCCGCTGCCTGGACTGCCATTCCGTAGATGATTGTTGCCAAGTAGCGAGCAAGATCTGCTGGATCTGTATCGGCCGGAAGGTCACGTTCTGATTTCGCGCGCTGGAAGCGCCGGCGTAATGCAGACTCACCCGCCGCGCGGCACGCAACTAGTTCCTGTCGGATGGAATCGCCCGCGTCGCCGCTGGCAAGCGCACCTTGCACCATGAGGCATCCCCCCGGATTGCGCGGCGCTGCGTTCAAGTCGGCCGCGCCCTGCAACAATCGTTCAACGACCGCGCGGGCGGTCGGCTCCTTCAATGCTTCTTGGGTATAGGCCGCCGGCCCAGTCAAGTAACGATCGAGTGCCTTGCGGAACAGCGCTCTCTTGTCGCCGAAGGCGGCATAGAGGCTCGGGCGGTTTACGCCCACAGCTTTGGTCAGGTCCGACAGAGACGCGCCCTCATATCCTTTCCGCCAGAACACCTGTAACGCACGGTCCAGGGCTTCGTTGAGATCGAAGGAGCGGGGACGTCCCGTCCGTCCTGAGAGTTTGTTATGTTTCATGCCTGCGTTAGATGCTCCTTCCGTACCGACCGATACAGAATTGTTGCAACCATTCACTCGCCGCGACATCTATACCGAATGGTACAGACGTATCAGCCGACAGGAAATCAAAGAGGAGAAAGGTCATGACCAAACTGGAAGGGAAAGTAGCCGTCATCACGGGAGGCAACAGCGGAATCGGTCTCGCCACGGCGCAACGCTTCGTTGCCGAGGGCGCGTACGTCTTTATCACCGGCCGTCGTCAAAGCGAACTCGAGGCGGCAGTCAAACAGATCGGCAAGAGCGTTACCGCGGTGCAGGGCGACGTCTCCAATCTTGCTGATCTTGATCGGCTATACGCAACCGTAAAGCGGGAGAAGGGGCACATCGACATTCTCTTCGCCAATGCAGGCACTGGGGAATTTGGCCCGCTCGGCGCAATCACTGAAGAGCATTTCGACAAGACATTCAACGCCAACGTCAAGGGTCTTCTCTTCAGCGTGCAGAAGGCGCTTCCGCTCCTAAAGGATGGAAGCTCAATCATTCTGAATGCGTCCATCGTTTCGAGTACCGGATCGCCTGCGCTCAGCGTATACAGCGCCTCCAAATCCGCCGTGCGGTCCTTCGCGCGCACCTTCACCTCGGATCTAAAAAACCGCAAAATCCGTGTGAACGCTGTGAGTCCTGGCGTGATTCCTTCTCCGGGCTACCGCAATTCCCTCGGCCTGACTGACGAACAAATCAGACAATACACAGACAGCGCCGTGGACAAGATACCGCTCGGTCGCACGGGGACCTTGGACGAAGTCGCGAAGGTGGTCTCTTTTCTTGCTTCCGACGAAAGTAGCTACGTCACTGGCATTGAGCTCTTCGTCGATGGCGGCATGGCCCAAATCTGACCAGCGAACGTCAGGAGCCGGGCGCAGACCTTCAAATCCTTATGACAACGCCACGTGCGAGAGCTTTCTGAAAACGCTAAGGCGTGAAGAGATCCACGCTAGCACTTACCGGGACTTCGAAGACCTGCGGGAACGGATGGAGGAATTGATCGAGGGGTATTACAACGTGTGTCGGCTGCACTCGGCGTTGGACTATCGTTCGCTCGTAGACTTCGAAAAAGAGTCCCAACGATGAATCCCAGAAAACGTCAGCGGCGGCGATGATGACGTTCTTCGGAGGCTAATGCGGGCATCTGGCAGAGCAATGCCCTTCGAAGGAGGCTTTAATTCACATCTTTGTCTCAACCAGGGGTTCAGTCTATACAGGTCGAGCGCTGCGCGCCAGCCGTCGGGCAATTTCACAATGGCTCGCCGTTCCGCAGCCGTCCAAATTCGAGTGTCATCCCGCTTTTCCGAGGCAGATCCGCCAACGAAACAGGATGGCCGTAGAGATCCTTCACCGTAAAATCTGGGAGGCGCTATCCAATCTCGCCGCCGTTTGACTGTGGTTTAGATTACGACGGACCTCCTCTCTAATTATGTTGGAGGCCCCTCTCAGAACCGTCTAGAACGTTGCTTTCAAGCCCAACAGCACTTCCCGAGGGCCGCCGGTCCCGTTGATCGGATTGCCGTTATTCGGATCCTGGCTCGAATGGGCGAACAGGACTGGGATGTTTATGATACCGCCTGTGAATCCAGCAGAATAGCCCGTGCTGTTGAGGACGTTGAAGGCTGAGATGCTGGCCTGCAGACCCAGCCGCTCGTGGATCTTCCACGTCTTGCGGACCGACAAATCCCACTCATGGAATGGCGGACCAAAAAGCGCACCCTGCCTCATGTTGCCGAAAGTTCCCTGAGCCGGCGGAATGATCACCGACTTGCCGTTCGCGGACATATAGCAACCAGCTGCACCGAGGGAAGCCAATCCGCTTGAGGATCCCGGAATCAGCGCATTCATGCCCGCGTTCACAGGCTCTGCGCTGGCCGCTGTGATGCAGGCTGCCGGCACGACCGGGTTGCACCCGAAGCCGCCACCAAACCCGAAGCAGGGAGCCCCCGCAAACTTTCCAAGGTTCGTGAAATTGCGTCCGCTTCCGTACATCGACCACACTTCGCTGGCGCCACCGAAAAAGCCTGCCCCGTTGCCGACTCCAGCGAAGTCGTCACTGCCGTCACCGCCGCTAAAGGGCTGTCCGCTCTGCAGGTTGATGGCGCTGGAAATCTCCCACCCCTCCAGCATCTGCACGGGTGACTCCTTCTTCCCCGGGATGGCGTAAACCAGCGTAATGCCCAGGTCCTGCGTGGGCGTCGCAAGTCCATAGTCACAACGCACGCACGAACTGTTGTCTACGTAAGGGTTGTTACCCCCCTTCACATTGGCCAAGTCTCTCGAGAACGTATAACCCGCATTCAGCGTCAGTCCGTGGAAATTGCGCTGAACGAAGGTTACTTGGAGGGCGTTATAGTTGGAAACCCCAGCGGGACCGTATACAAAGATGCCATCGAACCATGGGAACTGGCTGTAATACGCCTGCCGAGTCTGTGGTGTTCCGGTCAAAGTTCCGTTGGCGCCGTACTGCGAGCCCGGCGCGCTGCAACTACCGGGGGCAGCGCAAAGGGGATTTAGCGTCGTAGCCAAAGTTGGGTTCGCGCTGGCCCCGGGCGCCGGCTGGTTGATGTTGATTTCTTCTGCCAGTTCGGACGCGTGAGTGCCGACATAATTCACTGTCAGTGAAGTGCTAGCCCCAAAGGCGTGCTGAATGCCCAGCGTCCAGGTGTACATCGGGGATCGAGCCTGCGACGTGCTCATCGACAATTGGCCATTGGGGAGCGTGACGACAGTGCCCCTAGCCTTAAGCGTGCATGGCCCGGGGTTGCTGCCATCCGGCAGAACGACCGCCGGGCTGCCGGTGCCGCATGCCAAGTCGCTGTCCAGACCGGCAGGGAAGACTGGCGTGTTCAGCGCCCAGCTCAACGCCGGGCCGGGGATGGAAATCACGGCCGTCTTGACGGACTGCGGGTTTAGAGAGGCCGGAAACGCAAGGCCACTGTTGTTATAGAGGTTGAACCCCGTGGGAATGGAGTTGAGGCCCGCGCCGAAACCCTGCGCGACCAAGTCGTCCACCTGGGGCGTATCGTAACTCACGCCCATGCCTGCCCGAAGCACCGTCGTCCCCTTGCCCGTCATGTCCCACGCGAAGCCAGCCCGGGGGGCAAAAGCTTTGTGATCGGCCTGATATAGAGGGATGCCATTCTGCTGCACCATGCCCGTGGGCGAAAACGGATCGAAGTTGCCCGCGCTGTTATTGTCCACCAGAATCGCCGGCTCAAGTTCGTAGCGCAGTCCCAAGTTGACGGTCACTCTCGAACTCAGCCGGAAATCGTCCGAAAAATAGACGGCTTCGCGGTTAAAGCCAAGAGTACTTAGTTCCTGCTGTGGGTTCACCAGGATTTGGTTGTTTGAGCCGAGTGATCCGGCAAGGAAATCCTGCAGATCCGTGGAGCCTGGGAACGCGACATTCCCGTTAAAATTGAGCACTCCGTCCAGATAGCCGGGAGCGCCAATACCCCGGAACCTGCTGTGATGGTACTCGAAGCCGAACCTGAAATTGTGCTTGCCATGCGTATAGGAAGCGTTGTCGTATGCCGTGTACGTGTATTGGAACACGCCCTGATCGCTGATGAAGAAGGACAGTGCGCCCCAACTGGGAAAGCCTGACTCGGTAAAATTCACAGCCGGGAACCCGCAGAATGGAGACGGGGGATTTGCCCCGGAAATGAAACCAAGCGCCGCATAATTGGGCTGTCCGACGTTTCCTGTCGAATAGTTCCCATTGGCTCCGCATTCCGCGTTGGCATCCGCCAGGCTGTATCGGTTGTAGCCGAACCGGACGTCGTTCACCCAGTTCGAATTCGGCACATAGGTCCACACCGCGCGCATCATTTGCGTCCGGCTCTTGTTCAAGTTGTCCCAGAACGACGGTACGCCGATGTTCGGCGTCGTGGTAACGGCCTGGCCAAAGAAATACTCGCCATTGATGGAGTTCCGGTCGTTGAGGTGATAATCGATTCTCCCAATCACATTGTTCGAGTGACCGATCGAATCCCCCGGCACGCCAAGACCCACCGTCTGAAGTCCGTCGTTTCTGAATACGCCCTTGATCCCGCAGGTGGCTACCGCCGTGGGCGCTGCGCCGGCCACGGTGCAGTCCGACAGGTTTAGGCTCAATTGACTCGGCGAAACGCCATGGTTGTTAATCATGTCGTCGATCGCAAGCGGTACGCTGAAGGCGGGATTATCCACTGCCCCGCCGTTGACGGTCGGAACAGTTGCGGTGGAAGCGGTTCCAACCGTGTAGCGCATTCCGTCGAAGGCGCCGAAGAAGAACAACTTATCCTTTTTGATTGGGCCGCCCACGGATCCGCCGAACTGCTTCAAATTATCGTCCTGCTTTGGCCCAGCGCCCACGTATGGGTCCTTCGCATCCAAATTGTTATTGCGACCGAATCCGTACGCGCTGCCATGGAGACCGTTCGTCCCCGATTTCAAACCGACGTTGACCACGGCGCCCTGAAACCACCCAAATTCCGCGGGGGGATTGGTCATCACGTTGACTTCCTGAACGGCATCCTGGGGCAGGATCGTCAGTTCGTCGGTGCTGGTGGCCGCACCGATGAGAGGTCCGGAGTTGACGAATATGTTGCTGTTCTCCACGCCGTCGAGCATGTAGTAATTGCCCTGGCCGCCGGCACCGTTGACTTGGTAGTTCGGCGAATTCCCGCCCGGGTTCCCATGGACGCCCGGCTGGTAGTCCAGCACTTTCGTGTACAGACCTCCGTTGATTGGCAACTGGCTGAGCTGTTCGCTTTCGACCGTGCTGGATAGCACCTCGTTGCTGGTGTCCACGAGTGGCACGGCTTCAGTCACGGTCACCGACTGGGTTTGAGAGCCCGGCTGCATCGCCAGGTCAACGCGGACAGCTTGACCAACCCCGACCGAAACCCCCGTGCGGTTCATCGTCTGGAAGCCCGTGAACTCCGCTTTCACGGAGTAACTGCCAGGGGTAAGGCTCGTAGCGGAATACTCACCCGCGCTATCCGTGGTCAACGTCCGCGAGACTCCCCGTTCCACGTCGGTGACAGTCACACTCGCGCCTGTAATGACTCCGCCGCTTGCGTCCGTTACGGTTCCAGTAATGCTTCCAAGATTGAGTTGTCCAAAGGCAGGGAGAGAGAGTAGCAATACTCCCAGCCCGAGACCCAACGCCTGAAATCCTGCCTTGGTGCGGAGACAGCGCGATCCCAAAAACGACAAAAACGTGTCCATATTCCGCCTCCACGACTTTCTTCGCGAAATTTAGCGGCGCTAAAAGTATCCTTTGTCCGCCCAGGAGACCACGCGGATGCGCACCCGGAACCTGGCGTGTTCGGCGAACTCTCGATGTTGCGATTTCCCCCAATTCAGGCCTGGAAACAAATGAATGTCTGTCCACCCAACCGGCTACGACTGATGGGCGGTAGCATAGCCAAGGCCCGCCGCAGAGTTACTGAATCGATGATTAATTCCTATTAATCTTGATGCCGGCGCTCATGGCGGGCCGCTGGGAGCAGTAGTCGCGGTGGTGCGGAACAGACTCGGCCCAACCGCCGCGTGGGTCAGTTGTTAAGCGGGAAGTGAAGTGTGCGGATCTGGAAGCGGAAGAGTCACGGTAAATGTCGACCCTCGGCCCGGTTCTGTCTTACATTCAATCTTCCCACCGTGGGCGTTGGCAATCGCTTGAGCGATGGCGAGTCCCAGGCCGCCGCTCCGCGCTTCCGCCGACTGCGAGCCGGAAGCCCGATAAAAGCGTTCGAAGATATGGGGAAGATGTTCTTTGGAAATGCCCATACCCTGATCCGCAAATTGCACCTGCGCTGAACCGTCGACCGGACCGAGACTCACTTTAATGCAAGTGTTAGGCGCAGAGTATTTGACCGCGTTCTCGAGGAAAATTAGGAATAGATCCCGAAGAAACGCTTCATCACCGGTCGACATGATCTCCGGCTGCAGGTTCTGTTCGATGGATATTCCCTTCGATCGTGCGAGAGGCACGGCGATTTCGCAAGCTTCCTCCAGCACCTCGTTCAAGTAGAGCGCGTCGTTAGCGACTCGTAGCTGGCCCGCGTCCGCCATTGACAACGTAAACAAACCTTCGACGATGCGGCCGAGATGGCGCAGTTCACCATGAATGACTTCCAGCGCTTTCTGATACTGCTCAGGCTCTCTTGGTTCCGACAACACCAACTCCGTCTCTCCCTGAAGAACCGAGAGCGGCGTGCGCAACTCATGGGAGGCGTTCGATACGAATTGCCGCAATTGCTGAAACGCGGCAATCACGCGGGCGAAAAGCGCGTTGAACGTTGATGCGAGGCGCCCTAGTTCATCTCTGGAGTTGATCACCAACCGTGGCGTCGCGAGATCAACCTGGCCAGGTTCCGATATAGCTCGCGTGAGACGCGCCGCGTGTTCGGTTAACTCTACGACGGGAGACAGGCTTCGACCCACGTACCACGTGGAAATTGCCGCCATCAGCAACAGACTAATCGGGAGAAGAATTATCAGCACGCGACGAAAACGAGCGAGCACAATATCAATGTCCCGCGTCGGCCCGGCGATGGCCAAAACAACCGGCCGGTTTACCAATACGAATGGGACCAACTCCATGCGCAACGGCCCATGGGCGCCGCGGACGGAGCGAAAGATGGGTTCGCGATTCGGAAAGTTCAGCGGGCCCACGTCTATGGGATTATCGCGCCAATTTCCCGACATGTTCAGAGTCTTGCCGGACGCATCGAGCAGTTCAAGGTATTGCTCCGGCAGATCAAGTTGAAAGACGTCCTCTTCAGGAGCGTTAGCCGCGAGGTCCGCGACCATGGGTCCGGCGGCCTCGCTCAACTCGCGATCCAGTTGTAAACGAAGCTCGCGCGCAAATATCGAATACATGATCGCGTAGGTGCTCAGCAAGAGCCCGCCCACGACCATGCAGAAAAGCAGAATCATGCGAAACCGGAGTGAGCGTCCCTGCACAGTTCACCGGTCCGGCGGGCCGAGACGATAGCCTGTGCCCCGGACTGTATGTATCAATTTCAGCGCCGGCTCGCGGTCAATCTTCTGCCGCAACCGGTTGATATAAACCTCGACAATGTTGGTCTCGGTTTCAAAACCGTACGACCAGACATGCTCGATGATCTCGGATCGCGGTACCGGATCGGGCGAACGCACCATCAGGAGCTCCAGCAGAGCAAATTCCTTAAACGTGAGCTGAATCTGATCCGCTCCGCGTTTGACCGTCCTTCGCGGCCGGTCCAATTCAAGATCCGCCGTGTGGAGCTTGGGCCCGCCTTTGTGGAAACCGCGCCGCGCGAGGGCGCGTACTCGGGCGTGAAGTTCCGCCAGTGCGAACGGCTTGGTGAGATAGTCGTCAGCTCCGGCGTCGAGGCCTTCCACCCTCTGCTCCACCAGGCTCCGCGCCGTCAGCATCAACACGGGCATTTCAAGGCCAGCGTCTCGAATTTCGCGACACACCTCAACGCCGCTCAATCGGGGTAGGCGCACGTCGAGAAGCACGAGATCATAGTTCGTGCGCGTCACCAAATCCAATGCCTTCTCACCGCTCTCGGCGATATCAACCGTATACGAATTCTCTCGGAGGGAGCGCGCAATGAAGCTGGCCACCTTCCGCTCGTCCTCTACCAACAGGAGACGCACTTAGCCCCCTAGGTACTCGTTTCGCAAGCCTATGCACAGAGGCGGATATCCCGAACATTACCGGAGTCTGAATACCAGTCAATCATCACGAACTCTCAAGATTTGCGAAGGCATGGCGCGGATGTTAGGGCCGCTGAGTAACCTCTGTCAATGGGAGTCAGTCCGACGGAATCGTGCGACTACGTTTCCGATCAATGTGCTTTGGCTTAGAGCGAAGACTCGATTCCCCGCCCGGTGCGCTTCCTCGGCCACAGTGGATCGCCGATTTTGACCCCAGGAGATGCCGCTTCCGGCAACGCGACCCGCCAAAGGTCGTCCTGCTAATCGTTCGCGACCGTCAGGCTAGCCGTATCCACGACGGACATGAAATTCGGGTTTTGGTTCCAGACGCGTGGCCCAGGAGGAAAGTCACATCTGGGGAAGATCGATCGTCATCCTGGAATCTGCGGAACCACCAAGTGCAGAAGCTTCAACGAAGTGCTGGTCGCCGGCTGTACCGTCCCGCTTTCTGAGGGGCCGAGATACACGCCCGCGCCTTTCGTCACGTCATAATCCTTGTCTCCCAGGCGGATGCTTCCCGTGCCTTCCATCAGGTAGAGAAGCTGGTGCTTATTGGAGGCTTCGGCCTTGAATTTCTCTCCGGACTTCAGCCAACGCAGGGCAGCCACCACGTTCTGGGCGCCGCATAGATCCCGGTTCAGCACCTCCGTGACTTCACCCTCTGCCGTTTTCTTCCGCGGAAGCTTGTTCGTATCGATAAAAGTCAGCATGAAGTCTCCCTAATCCAACCGAAGTGTTACGTCTGAACCCAGACTCCGCCTTCCACGCGTTCCCAGCGAAGGTCGTCTTGCGTCCCATCCAGAATCGTGGTGACGAAGCGGTTGGGCGCCTGAAATTCGAAATAGAACAGGGGTGTTTGGGAGGCTCGCAGGCGATGTTTCTCCTCGGCAGGAATGAAAACCAAGTCGCCCGGGCCCACGTCGCGGGCTCCTTCCTCCGATTCCACGCTGCCCTGTCCTTCCATAATGAAATAAAAATGCTCGCAATTCTTATGCAGATGGTAGGGTGAGGAAGCGCCCTTCACGTAGTGCATCACTCCCGCGAGCATATCGTCAATCTTGGTCAGCTCCTTATTGACGAAGAACGTACGCTCGCGACCTGGCACCACCGATATCAGTTTCGGTAAATCGTCTTGATGAAACACGTATGCCATCGAATTTTCTCCTAAACTAGCGCCGGTTCAGTGTGGCCGATAGGCGACACGTGCAACCTCGGCGTAAGGGGCAGAAGCTACAGTCGCCCGGATTTCAGCTTGCACGTGGCGCTCGACGGTAGGTTTTGACGACCCGCGATCTTCTTCGCCCCAGACGATCGTGACCTCGGTGCCCACCTCACTGTGCTGGCTATCCACAACAGCCAGCGAGATCATAGCGCGTTCATTGTAGGTGTAGCCAGTATAGGTTGACACCCCGATTGTTTTTCCGTTTTTCAATACCTTATCGAACGGAAGAGTCGAATAATTAGCCAGCGGCATATCGATATACTTGAAGATATCTCCACCCTGGTAGAGGGAATCCGAGGCCCGTGCGATATCCGCTCGGTTCCAGACCAGCGTTACCTTTTTCCGCTTCTGTTGGTCCACCATTTGCTCGAGCGCCTGTCGTCCAACGAAATCATGGTCAAATTTGACGAAAGGCCCGTAGCCGAGGTCATAAGGGGTCAGATAATAGTCAGTGATATCGTTGGAGTAAAAACTACCCCCGAGTGACGCCGTCGCTTCATAGCTCGTCGCCTTCAGCCATTGTCTGTATCCCTTCATCTCTTCACCGGCGTAAATCGCGGGAAGGGGAGATGGAATCCACCCCGATTCGAGGCAGCTGGTAGGGTAAGCTCGAGAGCCTACTTGTCGAATCCCATATTCTTTACCACCTTCAACAATGGCGTTTCGGACTTCATCCGCGTGCTCCCAGGGACCAAACAGTTCCCATCCGGGTTGTCCAACCATCCCGTGACGCAAGGCGCGGACATCCCGGCCCGCGATGGTGAATACGCCCATATTAAAGAATCGGATATCCGGCACAGTTTCTCCCGTCACCTTCTCCATAAGCCGGAGAGCATGGGGGCCTTGAATTTGGTATCGGAAAGACTTTCGGGGGCCTTGATTTACAGCGGACCTCTCATCCCTCTCGGCGGATGCTTTATAACGGCGAGTCTCCAAATTATATTGCACCCAATTGTGCGCGGGCGGACGTCCGACGAGGTTGAATTCATTTTCATCAAGATAAAAGAGAATTGCATCGCCAATCACATAGCCGTTATGGTTACACGCAACAAATTGCTTGGCTTGATTGACTTTGAAGTTCTTAAAGCTATTGACGCCGAGATCGGAGAATAATTTGAGGGCGTCAGGACCGTCCACATAAAGGTCGGTCATATGGTGAGACTGGTCGAAAAGAGCGCAGCTTTCCTTCCAGGCACGCTGCTCATCTCTCCAGTTCGAAAACTCGGGCCGTACCACCGGAAAGGCATAGGGTCCAATCTGCGAATTACGCAAGAGTTTGACTGGACTTCCTACAGTTTCTAAGACTTCTTCCAAGCTTCGGTAACTCATCGCGGCCGGTAACTCCTTCTATTCAAAAAGGATTAGGTACAACTCGAACTGACTGGGCTACAAGCGTCGGTATCGGCGATACCAGCCCCCCCACAACAAATCCCCAAAAGCCTGGTTCAGGCACAAAGAATACATTTTGCAGAATCCTGTGATTGATATCGGGCGTCATTCCCATAGGGCTGTTTTCGCTCCTTACGTGAAGGCTCTCATGGCCGAGCGATTGTCCGTTCGCGAGTTGGCCTTGCACGAAAACGTGTTCACCAAGGCCGAGTTGGGAATCGCTCAGGAACGGTCTCAATTCGCTTTTCTCTCTGCCCGTCACATTGAATCTCAGAGGTGCTGGATGGCGCGGAGCGTCTGCCGCTCCTCGCCGTTCGGGTCTTCGACGACTTCGCACTCGTTGTTGAGAATCATTGTTGCGCGTTGTTTAGTATTGAAAGCCGGCCAGTTTGGCAGGCCCTTGTGGCTTGGGTTTCCGCTGCGCGCAAAAGCAACCCAGGCGCTGCTGATCTTGTCGGCGAGCGCATAGCGTTCCTGACCCGAGGCAGTCATGGCCGTCGCCAAATCGACATTGTCAAAGACAAACGGGATTTCGAGAGTGTGGAACGTCCTCAACTTTCCGTCCCGCACCGGTGATTTCCAAGTGAAATAATACACGTAGACAGAAGCCGTTCCTTGGTCTGCCTTGCGCTCAGCCTCGGTCAACACGCCTGCCCGGAATGTGGCGTCCGATGCAAGGATCAAATAGAGATCCGTATTCTTAACGTTGGGGCGGCCCTTTCGATAAACATCAATGAGGCGATCTACCGTGCCGTCGTCAGCGCCACGCAGGACTTGCTTGACGTGCGCGCGCAAGGCGTCGTCGTCCATTGGGTCCAGCGGCGTGCCACGCATGAAGGTGACCTCGGTTTCGACGGAGCCGATCAATAGCGGAACCGTTGCGGAGATCTCTGGTGCATCGGGGTCGAACGGGTTCCTAGCTAGGGAATGGCCATCCACAACAGGCGCCAGACGGAGACCGGCCCCGCCAGCGCCGCCCCCGTCGCCCATCGCGGTGACGAGTTGTTCCACCGGAAGCTTCTGGAGCTCGTCGATCTGGTTGGACTTCAGTCCCAGCTTTGCAAGGAATGTCTCGGCCGAACTCGTCGCGTCATCTTTGGGTACACCTCTGATTGCAGAGGCACTTTCCACAACGGCCCTGTGAAATAGCCCTTTGGCCGACGGCATCGCCATGAGCGTACTGACTTTTCCGCCGCCACCCGACTGGCCGAAGATTGTGACACTGCTTGGATCTCCGCCAAACGCCTCAATGTTGTCCCGTACCCACTCCAGCGCAAGAACAATGTCCAGCATCCCCACGTTGCTCGAGTTTGCATACTTGTCCCCACCCAGGCCGGCGAGATACAGATAGCCGAACACGTTCAGCCGATGATTCACCGTAACGACTACGACATCGTGCCGGCACGCCAAATTCGCTCCGTCATAAATAGTGAAAGCACCGGAACCTTGAGAGTACCCCCCGCCGTGCAGCCACACCATGACTGGCCTGTGGCCTGCGCCCACACCAGCGGTCCACACGTTCAAACGCAGGCAGTCCTCGCTCGCCGACTCTCTTCGGTCCACAGCGGCTACCTCCGGAATCAAACCCGATGGGCCTTGAGGCGACCTGGGACCGAACTCCATAGCCTCCCGGACGCCCGTCCAAGGGTCCGGTTTGGAGGGCGGCATAAAACGCCGAGCATCCGCAGTCGAGGCACCGTAGGGAATACCGAAAAATGCGCTGACTTTGTCGCGCGTCATACCCCGTACTCGTCCGGCAGTCGTGCGAACGACCCCGCTCTGCGATGAACACCCAAGATCCTGGGCCCATGCTGGCTGGAACGCCCCGCGCACAAGAAAACTCGCTGTCGCCACGGTGCCATAATTGAGAAAAGTTCTTCGATCCATCGTCGTAACCTCCTCATTGGCTATTCCCAACGTCGGGGGCCGTCGTTTCGGTTTATGAGTCGGCATCGGTTCACTTCTTAACTGGATTCAATGGGGTCGCGTTTGAGGTTCCGTTACCATCACTACTCGGTTGTGGCTGGAGAAAGTTGTCGAAATCGACGCCGGGTGGTGGTGGCAGCACTTTGCCCGGATGGGTTGTGAAGCCAATCATACGACCCATGAAAATGACACCGATCCATATGGTCAGCGACAGCACTGCCACTGCTTTGCCCGCACTGGGTGCCGAACGAGCCTGATCCCATTGATGAATCGTCCGGCCCGCCGTCACTTCAAAGATGACCATGTTCAGACCCGCGAGCACCAACAACAGCATTTTTGTTCTGAAAAAGGGATTGTGATAATAGATTCCGGCATTCGTAATGAACATCGTTAGCCCGGTTGCCACGGTCAAGGCAAAAGCGGCCCAAGTCCACTTCAGGATATCTGAGGCCATCCGCTGGAAGGACCGCTGTTTCGAAGCGAGTCCCAACAACCGGAGATCAATGATTGCAATCGTGCCGACCACCAGGGTGAAGCTGATGACGTGAATCGATTCGATTATGGGAAACATCCAGATCGAATCGCGAAGGGTGGTCGCGAAGCGAGACGCCTCGAG
>Ga0210404_10000480_pt1 | contig 20633 bp, 18 predicted proteins | sample IncBWH28MmetaG_FD_155455 | JGI IMG/M metagenome (GOLD analysis project Ga0210404, IMG submission 155455) | Forest soil microbial communities from Barre Woods Harvard Forest LTER site, Petersham, Massachusetts, United States - Inc-BW-H-28-M | ecosystem: Environmental > Terrestrial > Soil >... | reverse complement strand
TCATAGGAAACCAAGAGGGCTTCGGTGCGGGCTGATTTGCCCGACGCAGTGCGGGCGAGACGCCCAGGCAACAGGAAAATCCGCGAATCTTCTCGATTCAAATTTTGAGGGGCGTTTGCGTTGCGGGCCGAGGCGGTGCGCGTGTTACTATAGAGGCGAAGAAAAGATGTAGGCAATTTTTGGCAATCGTACTAGACGGAGGAGGGAATCGCTCGGGATAAGTGTGGAACAAAGTGACACAGAGGCGCCCTCTTACGGAATTAGCTGTATGTAATAAAAGGACATACGAATCGGCGCATTCGGCATCTAACGTGTGAGGGGTATGGCAAGGCATGAGTAGCCAGACAGCCACGGGTGTTGCTTTGGACGACCCCCAAAATGGGGCTGCCGGCTCGGGGCAGGTCCTGCGCGCGGTAAACCTTCGCAAAGTTTTTCATTCCGGGAGCCAGCAGATCGTGCCGCTTGACGGAATCGATCTTTCGATTGGGCGCGGCGAGACGATCGCGATCGTCGGACCATCGGGAGCGGGCAAAAGCACTCTGTTGCACATGCTGGCGGCGCTGGACACTCCAACAAACGGTGAAGTATACTTCGGCGCGAAATCACTCCGTTCGCTAGCAGAGGCAGAACTGGCCGAGTATCGCAATAAGGCCGTGGGTTTCGTGTGGCAGCGGCACCATCTGCTGCCGGATTTCACCGCGGCTGAGAACGTGGCGATGCCGCTGCTGGTTCAAGGCCAGGCGCTGGGGCAGGCGCTCCGCGTCGCGGGAGACTGGTTGGCTGAAGTGGGGCTGGCTGGCCGCGCGGGGCATCGTGCGGGAGAACTTTCAGGTGGCGAACAACAGCGCGTGGCGATCGCGCGGGCTGTGGTGAACGAGCCCGTGTTGCTGCTGGCGGACGAACCGACAGGGGATCTGGACGAACAGAGCGCGGAAGGCGTGCTCGAGTTGATCGGGCGCCTGCACCGTTCCCACAGGTTGACGTCAATTTTGGCCACACACAATTTGAGTTTGGCGAAGCGCACGGACCGTGTTCTAGCCCTGGAACACGGGAAACTGGCTCCGGGCGCAGAACTGCTTGCAGGTGCCGCGGGTCATGCGGCGCGACCGGCAAGCATGGGGGTACGAACCCCGGGAGAGCGTGGGTAACCCTTGTTTGAACGATATACAGAGAAAGCACGTCGCGTGATCTTTTTCGCACGGTACGAGGCCAGCCAGTACGGAAGCCCGTACATCGAGACGGAACACCTGCTGCTTGGTTTGCTGCGCGAGGACAAGGCACTGGCCAATCGTTTTCTCCGGACTCACGGCTCAATCGAATCGATTCGCAAGGAAATCGAATCGCGCATCACCGTGCGCGAACGCATCTCGACTTCGGTCGAAGTTCCCCTCAGCCAGGAGTGCAAGCGCATCCTCAACTACGCCGCGGAAGAAGCAGAACGGCTCGGTCACAAACACGTCGGAACCGAACACCTGCTGTTGGGGGTGTTGCGGGAAGAAAAATCCTTTGGCGCCGAAATCCTGCTGGAACGGGGATTGCGGCTTTCCGCCGTGCGCGAGGAAATGGCTCGCAGCGCGGGAGAGAAGGTGCCAGTGAACCGGCCAAAAGAAGCATCGTTGTTGGCGGAATTTAGCCGCGATTTGACGCAGGCGGCGATGGAAGGGCAGCTCGATCCGCTGGTGGGACGCGATCGCGAGCTGGAACGCGCGATCCAGATCCTCTGCCGGCGGACAAAGAACAATCCCGTGCTGATCGGCGAGCCGGGCGTGGGCAAGACGGCGATTGTCGAAGGGCTGGCTCAGCGGATTGCCGACGGCGACGTGCCGCCGTTTCTGGCGGACAAGAGAATCCTTTCGCTCGATCTTTCCCTGATCGTGGCCGGCACGAAATATCGCGGGCAGTTTGAAGAACGGCTGAAGACCATCATGAAGGAATTGATGGAGAGCCAGAACGCCATCGTGTTTATCGACGAGCTGCACACGCTGGTGGGGGCCGGGTCGGCGGAAGGATCGCTCGACGCGGCGAACATTCTGAAGCCGGCGCTGAGCCGCGGAGAAATCCAGTGCATCGGCGCGACGACGCCGGGCGAATATCGCAAGTCGGTCGAGAAGGATCGGTCGCTCGAACGGCGCTTCCAGGCCGTGAAGGTTTCGGCGCCGAATGAGGATGAAACGATTCGCGTGCTGCAAGGTGTGCGCGACCGCTACGAAAAATTCCACGCGGTGAGCTACACGGAAGAAGCCATTCGGTACGCCGTGTACCTCTCGAACCGTTACATTCCCGACCGCTTCCTGCCGGACAAAGCCATCGACCTGCTGGACGAAGCGGGGGCGCGCGTGAAGCTGCGCCAGGCGATGCTGCCGGATGAAGTGGCTGAAGTGCAGAAGCGCGTGAAGTTCATCACCCACCGGATGGAAACGGCGATCGCGAATCACGAATTCGAGAAGGCGCGGTTTTATTCAGAAGAAGAGCGCAAAGAGAAGGAACATCTGCGTGTACTGCGCGAGAAGCTGAAGATCGACGATTCGTCGACGGGCGTGGTGACGCGCGAGGACATTGAAGAGGTGGTGGCGCGCTGGACCGGCGTGACGGTGACGGCGATCAAGGAAGACGAGCAGCAGAAACTGCTGCGCATCGAGGATGAACTGCACCGCCGGATCATCAGCCAGGAGAAGGCGATCACATCGCTGGCTCGGGCCATTCGCCGCAGCCGCGCAGGCCTGAAGGCGCCCGGGCGTCCGGTTGGCTGCTTCCTGTTCCTTGGCCCGACGGGCGTGGGCAAGACGGAAGTCGCGCGGCGGCTGGGCGAGTTTCTGTTCGGCAGCGAAAAATCGCTGATCCGTTTCGACATGTCGGAATACATGGAGAAGCATTCCGTGTCGAAATTGATCGGCGCGCCTCCGGGATACGTGGGCTACGAGGAAGGCGGGCAGCTGACCGAGCGCGTGCGTCGGACGCCGTATTCGATCATCCTGTTGGATGAAATCGAAAAGGCGCACCCGGACGTTTACAACATTCTGTTGCAGGTTTTCGAGGACGGGCAGCTGACCGACGGACTCGGGAACACGGTGGATTTCCGCAACACCATCATTATCATGACCTCCAACTTGGGAGCCCGGCAATTGCAGAAGCAGGCGGGGCTGGGCTTCGCCGGGTCGGACGAGGCGGCTGCGTCCAAGAGCCAGGACGACATGGTGATGTCGGAAGTCAGGCGGGTTTTCAACCCGGAGTTTTTGAACCGTCTGGATGAAGTGATACTCTTCGCGTCGCTGACGGACGAGGATCTGTTGCAGATCATCGACCTGCTCATCGGCCAGATCAACGAGACGCTGGTACATCGCCAGGTGCAGATCGCTCTGACACCGGAGGCGCGCCAGTGGATTCTTGAGAAAACTTGCGGAGACCGGAATTACGGAGCGCGGCCGCTACGGCGCGCGCTGCAGAAATATGTCGAAGACCCACTGTCGGAAGCTCTCATACAGGGCGGAATGCAGATGCCCGCGACGCTGGAGGTTTATCTCTCTGGCGAAGCGCTGGCGTTCCGACCCGTCGTGGAAGCAACCCCAGTGGCCCACTGAGAATCCTACACGCGCGAGTTGGACTAAGACACGTCCAGCGGGGGAGCAAAAAATCTTGGGCGGGGTACCGCGGCCTTGACCAGAACCTTGGCCGCCAGCAGGAAACTGTTTGTTTGCGCGTGCCAAGTTCTTGTCGTTGTGTGTTTGCTTCCCGTTCTTTCTGGGCTCGTCGTTGAGGCGCAGCAGGCGCCGGGCAGCTCTCCCTACGTAATCTCTCGAATCGAATTCGTGGGCAACCGGCGCGTGCAAAGGGACACGCTGCGGGCGCGGATTTTTTCGCGTGCGGGCGATCCGTATTCGGCCGAAGCGCTGCACCGGGATTTCCAGGCGCTGTGGAACACGCAGTTCTTCGAAGACATACGCCTCGAGGTGGAAGACGATCCCGAGAACCCGAACGGGAAAATCGTGGTGTTTCACGTGACGGAACGGCCGATCATTCGGCGAATCGAGTACAAGGGAAACAAGTCGATCACCGAATCGGACATTCTCGACGCGTTTAAAGATAAAAAAGTGGGGCTGAGCGTCGAGAGCCAATTCGATCCGACGAAAATCAAACGCGCCGAGGTGGTGATCAAGAGTCTACTAGCGGCGCACGGGCATCAGTTTGCGACCGTGAAGCCGACGTACGAGCGCATTGCGGCGTCGAACGCGGTGAAGCTGGTCTTCAATATTAATGAAGGGCCGAAGGTAAAGGTCGGGAACATCACCGTGGTGGGGAACCACGCGTTTTCGGCGCGGCGAATCATTCGCACTATGAGGAATGACCGGCCGTACGGAATTCCGCTGGGCATCACCTACATTCCGGTGATGAGCAAGACGTTCGACCGGCCGAAGCTGGACGAGGACATGGAAGTCGGCGTGCGCGGCTTGTATCAGGACCACGGATATTTCAAGGTTGTGGTGGACGTGAAGGAATTGAAGACGGTGGACGTCAAAGGTGGGGCGCCGCTGATCGGCAACCGGAACGGAAAACAGACGAACATCGTGATTTCGGTCGAGGAAGGCGAGCAATTTCGCATGGGCAAGCTGACCTTCCGCAGCTCGGATCCGGATCAGGGACTGATCTTCAAGCCGGAGATACTGGCCAAGGCGTTTCCGCTGAAAGAGGGAGACATCTTTGACGCGGACAAGATCCGCAAATCGTTGGACGATTTTAGAAAACTGTATGGCACGTACGGGTACATCGATTTCTCGGCGGAGCCGGATTTCGACGTGAACGAGCCGAAGAAGCTCGTCAACCTGACGCTGGTGTTCGACCAGCAAAAGCAGTTCTTCGTGCGGCGCATCGAATTTTCGGGAAACACGACGACGCGCGACAAAGTCATTCGCCGTGAGCTGCTGCTGGATGAAGGCCAGGTATTCAACAACCGCTACTGGGAGCTAAGCCTGTTGCGACTGAATCAGCTGGGGTACTTCGATACCATCAAGCCCGAAAATGCCGAGCTGAAGAAAAACGTGAAGAACGGCACGGTGGACATCAAGCTGAAGGTGAAGGAAAAGGGCAAGCAGTCGATCAGTTTTTCGGGCGGCGTCAGCGGGATTTCGGGGAGCTTCGTGGGATTCTCGTATCAAACGAACAATTTCCTGGGATTGGGTGAGACCCTGACGCTTTCGGCGCAGATCGGAGACATCCAGAAGAGCGTCCAGTTCGGATTCACGGAGCCATATCTTTTTGACCGGCCGATTTCGACCGGGTTCACGATTTTCACGACCAAGTACGATTACAACACCGCGCGTCAGGAAGGGATTTTGCTGGGGCAGAACGTGGCGATCGATCCGGCGCTGCAGGAGAACTACAACACCGATTCGAAGGGGTTCACGGTTTTTGCGAGCGAACCGCTGCGCAGGTTGTCGTTCACGCGCCTGGGGCTGAGCTACGGCTTTTCGAGCACGGACATCACGCCGTTCAGCCAATCCGCTACGCTGCTTTTCGAATTCACCAAATTCACCAGCCTGGCCGGTCCCTCGGCACTGAATGGAATCCGGCAGAGCCAGATTACGCCAACGCTGAGCTACAACACGGTCGACAGCCCGATCAACCCCAAGCATGGCAAAAGCTTTTCCTACGGGTCGAGTTTCGTCGGCGGCCCTCTGGGCGGGAACGTCAACACGATCAGCAATGTCTTCGAGATGTCGTATTTCCATCCGAACCATCATCGCCGAAATACGATCGCCTTGCATTTCGCCGCGAGCAACATCACGGGATACGGCGGAAAAGAAGTGCCGCCGAACACGCGCTTCTACGCCGGCGGCGAGCAGGATGTGCGCGGATTCGATTTCTACACGATTTCACCGTTCGTGTTCATTCCCTTCTCGACGACAACCAATGTTGTATTCACGAACCCGCACAATCTGGGACCCACAGGCCAGCCGATTTCAGAGTCGCTTCCGATCAACGTATTGGAATTCGTTCCCACCAGGCCCGGCGGCGATTTGAAGGGCATCGCCAACGTGGAGTACCGGATTCCAATCGTGAGCTCCTACGTCACTCTGAGCCTGTTCCACGATTTGGGAGCAAACGGGATACTGCGCCGATCGCAACTACAGCTCGATCCTTCCGCGATCGCATCACTGCGGCAGCAATATCCGAACCCGGATTTCCCGTGCCAGCCGGTGGGCACTCCGTGCGTGAACATTCCGAACAATCTGCCGATCGCCTCGGGAACGAATTTCCGGCCGCACACTTCGGCGGGCGTGGAGGTCGACATCCAGATTCCCATCATCCAGGCGCCTTTCCGCATCTACTGGGCGTACAATTACCTGCGCTTCGATCAAACGATTACGCCGCCTCTTGGCGCGTACTTCGTCCCGCCCGCCGAAAGAGACGCTTTGAGGCAAATGGGGGTGTACGACACGCAAATCGTGCCCTCTCTGCAAAGCTTCCTGGATCAAGTACGGTCGTCGCAGACGATCCCGCCGGGGCTTTTCGAACCGCGGACGACGCTGCGGTTTGCGGTGAGCCGGACTTTCTGACGGATAAGCCGGGCGCACAAGAAACGCGCCGGAGAAACAAGAGCCGTGCAAGCGGCGCTGAGAAACCTGTGATGGCCGGAGGGGCGCACATGAAGGCGTGGGGATTGCCAGCGGTACTGCTTGTCGCGACTTGGGTGGCGGGATGCGGGGGAAATTCCGCGACGGTCGGCATTACCATCACGGGCCAGACTCTTCCGCCCGAAACGATCATCATAAATCAATCGGCGCAGTTCTCCGCCTCCGTGACGGGCATATCCACAAGCACGGTTTTCTGGCAAGTCTGTGAACCCCCGGCCGTCGCGTCCACGACCATCCCGCCGACCCTGTGCACGGTAGGCCAGGGGCCGACCGGCTGCACGATTACCAAGGTCTCGAACCCGATCACCGGTTTCGGAACCATCACCGCAAATGGCCTCTACACAGCGCCCGGGGCGGTTCCGTCACCCTCTTCGCTGATTATCGTGGCCACCAGCTGCATCCGGGCCAATGCATTCACCACGTTTGCAATCACGATCGATTCCGGGATTCGAGTCCAGGTGATTCCGGACAGCGTGTCGATTGGGGCCGGCGAGAATTTTCAATTCACCGACATCGTCAGCGGCACGAGCAACACAGCGGTGGTATGGATGGTGAATACGATCGCCGGCGGCAGCGCCACGGATGGATATATTTGCCCCTCGAATGCCGTTGGCAACCCCTGCACTCCGGGTTCGTCCCCGGGCGAGTATTTTGCGCCGTCCACTTCACCCGGAGCCATCACCGTCGCCGCGCAATCCGGCGCTGATCCAACCGAGCAAGGCACGGCGACCGTTACCATCGGGACCGGCTCTGCGGCCGGGTTCAGCCCCACAGATCCGCTCGAACCACAGGTGGCCGCAGAAGGCTCGGCACAGCAGGACGTCTATATCTCCGGCACGAATTTACTTTCGACCACGCAAGTCATCGTCGGTGGTGTAGCGTTGCCGCCGGCGAATATTGTTTTCATAAACGGCACCTTGATTCGCGCCACGATTCCAGCCGCGCAATTGGCGCAACCCGGAAACGTAAGCCTGGTTCTCGAATCGCAGGACGGAAGCAAGACTTCCGGAACCGTGAATCTGCCGGTGACGCCGGTGCGTCCCGTGGTGATCGCCTCGACGCCGGATAGCGTTGGGGAAGGAAACAGCGGCGCAAACTTGACGGTGGGTCTGACCGGCGGCTACTTCGTGCCGGGCAAAACGACAGCCACGTTCGACGGCCTTGGCTGCGGCGCTGGCGGCCAGGTCTGCACCAACTTCGTCGACAGCCGTCATTTGACCGTGTCCATTCAGGACGCCAGCCTCACTTCGCCCGGTCTCTATCCGCTGGTCGTTCAGAACGCCGATGCCCTGGCCGCTGGCCTGCCCTCGCTGACGGGCCTGAATCTGGCTGTCAATCCGAATCCGGCGTCCATTTCAGCCGGGCCGGGCGCAACCATTGCGGTCGGCGCAGGCCCTTCGGCGATTGCCGTGGATAAGGCGGACGGCATCGCCGTTGTCGCCAATACGACGGCCGGAACCGTGTCGCTCATCAACTTGAATACCGATACAGTGACCGGAACGATCGCAGTGGGAACCGCACCAACGGGAGTGGCGGTGGACGATATGCTGCCCCACCACATGGCCTACGTGGTGAACAGCGGGAGCGATACGATTTCCGCGATCGATTTGAGCCTGGCAACGCCCGCGGTCGTCCAGACGCTGACACTCGCAAGCTACCAGCCGTCGGTCATTCCCACGGGCACGGTGCCGTGGACCATCGGCGCGAATCCGCTGACTCACCGCGCGTACGTCGCGAATCAATCGACCGACGTCGGTACGATTCTCGACTTGCAGAATCCGAATACGAGCCTGGTTCCGGTGTGCACCGTGCCACCATGCCCGGTTGGCGTGGTAACCGGGGGAGTCACTCCGTTCGGCACGGGCATCAATCCGCAAGTGGCGATCGATCCGCAACTGAACTGGGCCATGGCCACGCCCGGAGGGCTCGGGACCATAGCGATCGTGGATCTTGGGCGAGCGCCAAGCGTCGGGGACGTGGGCAGGGTTCCAGAGTTGGTTGGCAGCCTTTCGATCACGCCGACCATGCAAGGCATTGGAATCAACACGGTGACCCATGAGGCCCTGCTGACCGATCCGTCCGCCAACACGTTGACGACTTTCAGTCTGCTCAACGATCAGGTCACTTCGGTCACCTTCGAATTCAACGGGACCTTGATCAACACCCAGAATCTCGGCGCCGCTGCTGTGACCCCCCTTGAGAATCTGGGGATTGCCGTCCAAAACTCCGCGACGGGCGCAATCGGGGTGGTCGCGGATCTCGATAGCGGCGTGGTTTTGCGGGAGATCGAAGGATTGGGGGGCAAACCCGCAGCGGTTGCGGTCGACCCCGCCAGTAATCAAGCGATCATCGCCAATGCGGGAGACGGTACGGTTTCGATTGTTTCGCTCGGGCCGGCACTCACTCCTCCGCAGATTATTGAGTCTAGCCCGGCGACGACGTTCACAACCAGCGGGGCGATGCAATTGGTCCTGACGGGCACGAATTTCATGCCCGGTTCCGTGGTGCGTCTGGACCAGGATCAGCCCGGGGTTGGGTTGAGTTTGCCGGTTACGGCCAGCGGTTGCGTGGTAACCTGCCGCCAGATTACCGCGCAGATCCCGGCAGGCACGCTGACGGGAGCCAGACATTTCCTGGTGGACGTTCAAAACCCCGGCGTAGCTGGGGCCATCTCAAACGTCGTGGATCTTACAGTCGCTCAGACCATTAGCGTGGGTACGACTCCGGTGGGCGTGGCCATCGACACGGATCGCGATCTCGCCGTGGTCACCAATTCGATCGATAACACGGCTTCGCTCGTCTCGCTCGCGCCTGTTTCGCCGGCGTTCTCGCCCGAGTCGCTTGGCCCGGTCGGCATAATTGGTCCTGCAATTTCGACCGGCTCGACTCCCGAAGGAGTCGCCGTCGATTCGCTGCTCGGAATCGCCGTGGTGGCCAACAACGGAAGCAACGACGCGACGATCATCGATGAGACCACTTCCGTGGCCCCACCTCCCATTGCGTTGTGTGGCTCGCAGTGCCTGGGACCGACGGGCGTTGCGTTCGACAGCGACACCTCGAACGCGGTGATCACCAACACGAACTCGAATAATCTTTTCAGCACCGGTGCACTCGAATTCCTCGGAGTTAGCAGGACCACGACGGCTCAGGGAACGAGCATAGCGGGAACTCCCACAGGTCCGCTGGACGTCGATCAGAATCCGGTCGCGGTAGCCGTGGATCCGAAGCTGGATTTTGCCGCCGTGGCCACGGCTTCGTCAACAAGCGCTCTGGATATCGTCGACATCGCCCAACAGAGCATTGAGAATCGCGTGGAGAGCCTGGAAAATCCGAGCGGGGTGGTCTTCGATCCGGTCAATCAGATTTTCGTGACCGTAAACAGTCTGCTGAACAACATTTTCTTCACCAATCCTGCGACGTCGAATTCGACCACGGTCAACGTCGGTATCGCCCCGACCTCGGTCGATTACAACTACCAGACGAGCTCTTTGGTCACGGTGAACGCAGGCAGTCACACCCTGTCGGTGCTCGACTACACTTGCCCGCCCAACACTGCGCCGGTTTGCCTGAATCCGCAGGTGAGAATGGTGCTCGACTTGGGCGGCGCGCAGACGACGACGCTGGTGCTGGGCCCCAATGCCGTCGCCATCGACCCCAAACTCAATTTGGCCGTGCTGGTCGACCCGGACAACAACCGCGTGCTGCTGGTGCCGCTGCCGCACTGAGCGAGCGAAAAACCACAGCCAACCGGGCCCGCGAATCGGGCATCGGAATCTGCTAGGGAGCGCGCCGCAGCCGGTGTGTTGCTAGCGCCGTTGCGCGGCAATTTGCGGGAATTGGGTCTGTCCGGAGGCGTTGCGGGCCGAATCCATTTGACCCTGTTCTTGCTTCGAAGCTATAATTCACGGTTTGCGATTACCAAAATTCTTTCGACCTATATCAGTGAGGAATCCGAATGAAGATTCGAGCAATGGTTTTCGTTGGGGCAGGCCTTTTGATGACTCCTGCCGTATGGGCGCAGGCTGCCGCTCCCGCGGCAGGCGCCAACAAAGTTGGCGTGATCAATATTCAGGCGGCGATTGCCAGCACGGCGGAAGGGAAGCAGGCGGCGGCCGAGCTTCAGTCTCAGTTCACTCCGCGGATGAACGACCTTCAGAACACGCAAAAGCAGATTGAGGATCTTCGCAATCGCCTGCAGACCGGCCAGTCGACCTTGAGCGACGAGGAAAAGGCCCGTCTGTCGCGCGAAGGCGACCAGCTGACCCGTACCTACCAGCGCAAACAGCAGGAATTGCAGGACGATACGAACGACGCGCAGCAGGAGGTGGTCAATCGCATCGGGAGGAAACTCGTCGACATCCTGAACAAGTATTCTAAAGACAATGGCTACGCGGTGATTCTGGACGACTCTTCGCAGCAGACGCCGGTGATCTACGCGGCGAACCAGATTGACGTCACGCAGGACATCATCCGTCTCTATGACCAAAGCTATCCGGTGAAGACTGCAGGGGCAACACCGACGACTCCGCGACCGGCGCCAAGGCCGGCTCCCGGCACGTCTGCGGCTCCGAAGCAGTAGCGGCAGCGATTCGCTTTGATTCCGAAGTTTCAGGGCCTTGCCGAGAACATCGGCAAGGCCTTTTTTCCCCTCTGAACGGCCAAACACCCAGTTCCGGCGGACCTTACGCGGCGGGTTTGTGCACGGGGGGGCCTTCGGCTATCATGATCGCTCGAGATCGGCTGATTTTCTGAAATCTTCTCGCGAGAGCGAGCCAGGAGGATGAGCATGGCAATTTCCGTGGGGGCCGCGGCTCCGGATTTTTCGTTGAAGGACCAGAATCAGAAGGACGTCAAGCTGTCCGATTTCCGGGGCAAGAAGAACGTCGTAATCGTTTTCTATCCGCTGGACTGGAGCCCCGTCTGCACCAACGAGCATGTCTGCTTGGTGAACGACCTGAAGCGCTTCGAGCAGCTGGATGCGGCGGTGCTCGGGCTCAGCGTCGACAGCGTCTGGTCGCACAAGGCCTTTGCCGAAAAAATGGGCATCCACTATTCGCTGCTCGCGGATTTTCAGCCGCGCGGCGCCGTCGCCGATCAATTCGGTGTCTACCTTGCGGACAAGGGAATCACCGGGCGCGCGATTGCCGTTATCGACAAGACAGGGAAGGTCGCTTGGTTCAAGAACTATGATATTCCAACCGTACCGGATACTAAGGAAGTCGCTGACGCGCTTGCAAAACTGAAGTGAACGCGGACGCCGGGGCGGAGCCGGCGCTGGGAGATTTCCGAGCGAAGGTACGGAGGTAGTCGACCAGTTGCCATCGTTCCTGGTCGGTCAGCTTGTCTTCGAATGCCGGCATGGGCAGCCGGCCGCGCGTGACTTGCCAGAAAAGCTCGCCGTCGGTTCGCCGGCTCATCACCCGCGCGTCGGTGAAATCGCCTGGCGCAACCGACAGCTCCGCCGCCTTCTCGCCCTTGCCGTCGCCTTTTTCCCCATGACAGCTTCGGCAATGCTCGCCGTAAATTTGCTTTCCCGTAGCGAGCGCGTCGGCGGTCGGCAGCACCGGATTCTTCAGCTTGCGCGCGGCGGCCGCCGCATTCCAGTTTCTGGCTGCATTGATCACGATTGCGATCGCCACGGCCAGTAGCACGAACAGAACGACGATCGCGATCGGACGGGATTTTCGGGCGGGTTGATCCGCTGGCACGATGGCTCCGGTCGAAATTTTCCCACAGCTGGGGAGAATTTCACAGATCCGGTGATCAGGATTAACGCCCCGGATGGACTGCGCGGACCACCGAAACGGCCACCAGCACCAGCATCACTACTACGTAAACGCGCAGTCCCCACAACAGGATGCGCACTCCGAGCGAGAGCTTGCGCCGGCCGAAGCGTGTCCGTTGCTTTGCGGCGACCACCTGATCGGTTTCGAGCAGGGACAGCACGACCCGTGGATCCTTCAGATCCGGCTGTGCGGTCGGGGCTGCGAGCGGGTCAGCAGCGCTTGCTGGGGGATGAGTTTCAATCGGTTTCATGGTTTATCCGCTCAGCAGAACGGGGAATACCGTCGTCACGCCAAAGGCAATCCCGACTCCAACCAGTAGGGCTGTCACTGCAATTCCCGCAGCATTTTCCCAGAATCCGTTCACGTGCTCGCCCATCACATCGCGATCGTTCACCAGCAAGATGAGAAACGCGAGCGCGGGCGGCATCGCCAGCACCGCAATCACGTTCACCGTCAGCACCACGAACTCCAGAGGGGCGCCGGGAATCAGCACCAGCGCGGCCGCGGCGCAGGCCGAGCCGAGAAGCGTCGAATAGAAGGGCCACGCGTCTAGCAGAGGACGGTTCAGGCTGTGGCCGGTCCCCAGCACCTCGCCGAACGCATACGCCGATGAGGTCGAGATCGCAATGGCGGCCACGATGCCTGCCTCGAAAATGCCCAGCGCAAAAAGTGCCGCGCCGGTATGGCCGATCCACGGCGCGAGCGCTTCGGCAAATTGCGCTCCCTGGAATTGTGTCGCGTCGATGCCGTGATGGAACAGCGGCACCGTGGCGAGAATCGCGGCGATCGCGAACACGGCTGCCAGCAACGCGCCGAGCAGCGTATCGAAGCGCCCGGCTCTGATGTCGCGCGGCTGCATTCCCTTGTCGACCACGGCGCTCTGCTGGAAGAAAATCATCCACGGTGTCACGGTCGCGCCGATAACCGCAAGAATCAGCAGCAGGATTTCCGCGTGGTTTCCGTGTGGCAGGGGAGTCCAGGTGAGCAGGGTGTGGCCCACCGCAGCCCAGTCCGGATGCGCCAGAATGGCCGCGGGAATGAAGAGTCCGTTAAAAATCGCCAGGCCCATCGTGATTCGTTCCCAGGTCCAGTAACGCCCCGTGGTAATCGCGGCGATCACAACAATCAAGCCCAGTCCCACCGCCGCCACCGGCCGTACACCGAAGAAACCCAGGCCGGCGCGAATGCCGATGAACTCCGTAATCAGCGTCAGAAAATTGCCCAGCACCAGGTCACCCAACGAGAAAAATCCCCAGAATTTTCCGAAACGATCGAAAATCAATTCGGCGTGGCCGCGATGGCTCACCGCGCCGAGACGCACGGTCATCTCCTGCACGATAAAACCGATCAGGAACGTCAGAATCACGAAGGGAATGAAGAAGCCAATGCCAAACCGCGCGCCCGTCGCGGAGTACGACAGCATGCTCGGCGCGTCGTTTTCGCCGAGAAATACCAGCACACCCGGGCCGACCAGAAGCCACAACACGCGCAGCCCCCGAAATCGCTGCGCGCCCTGCCCTTTCCACCGTGCGCGTGTCACTCGCCAGCGGTCTTTCGCGCGGTCGAGATCCTCGTGAGTCAGCAGCCCGACCAGGTTTTGAGCGGCGGGGGATGCGGAAGCTATTTCCGTGGTCGGCCGGGCCGAGCCGAACGAAACAGTTTTCGAATCTTTGTCCGATGGCGCCATGGTTAACTGCACTAAACTTCCTGTATAAACTACGCTTAACATACGCCGTCGTCAATCTGCGAAAACCTGGCGGCGGCGCAAAAAGCACCCGGTCCGCGTTCGCCGCTCTGCTATAGTGAGCGTTTGACGCATCCGCGCGAAACGTGTAGCGATTTCTATCGGAGGAACGAGCGATGGCCGAGGCGCCCAAACAACAGCAAGCGCAGATTAAAGCCGACGAAAAGGAATTGCTCGGCCAGTATTCAAATTTGGTGGTGGTCCATCACAACGCCGAGGAATTCACGCTGAATTTCATCTACATGTTTCCAACCGTCACCCAGGGCAAGCTGGTCTCCAGCATGATTCTGAATCCGCGCCATGCGAAAAGGCTGATGCGCGCGCTTCAGGAAAACGTCTCCCGTTACGAAGCGCAATTCGGATCCCTTCCCGAAGGCCCGGGGACGGACTCGGATCCCAAGGTTGGATTCGTGCAGTAAAACAGTAAGGAAGGACACCAGAAATACAAAATTACATTCGCCAGAGCGCTAGCCTCTAAAGCCGTCTCCCACCACCCATCCCCCGCTCGGTTCGACAAATTCCAGGCCCACGGCATAGTCCGAACCCGGAGTCGTTTGGCAGTACGCCACGCGCGCAACGGAGCGAAACGAACCCGCCAGCGTCGTCACGATCATCCGGTCGTTGATTTTCCAGCGTCGCGAGCTCAGCACCCGCGCCCCGCGCGAACTCACGTTTTCCGTGAATGTTGTTTCCGTGCCCGGAATCACGCCGTGACCGCTGATGTGCACGCCGACTTCCATGGGAATCCGGGTCTCGCGCCGCACTGCATTGAACGACTTGGGACCGCCTATCCCAAGATGCATGTCTTTACGATCCCTTCTCCACCCCTACAAACAGGCTGCCAGATGTTTCAGCTGAAATTTCCCGGTCGTCCGACGCTTCATTTTGTAAAGCGCAGCGTCGGCCGCCCCCAAAAGCTGTTCGATCGACGTGCCGTCGGCCGGATACACCGCCTGCCCCACACTCACGGTGATGAACGGCTCCTCGCCATCGGTGGCAAGCTGCTCGCAGATGCGCGTGGCTGCCTGTTCCGCATCGTGCGCGCTCGCTTCCGGCAGCACCAACGCAAATTCGTCGCCGCCAAACCGCGCCGGGGTGTCGATCGTGCGGCTGCTGTCGCGCAGCACCGTTCCCAGGCGCTTGATCGCGCGGCTGCCCGTCAAGTGTCCATACTTGTCGTTGATTTTCTTCAGCCCGTCCAGATCGAACAGTAAAACGGCGAACTGCCGGCCCGTCCGGCGCGACCGCTGGATCTCATTTTCCATCGCTTCCAGAAGACGCCGGTGATTCGCAAGCCCGGTCAACGAATCCGAAGCAGCCAGGCGGCTCACTTGGTCAAACAGCTGTGCGTTGTCGAGCAGGGTCCCGCCAAGAACGACCACGTAGCTCAATACCATCAGCGCATGCGCCAGCGTATATGGCGCATCCAGCATGCGCTGCGACTGGCTCATCGTAATGTGGCAAACCACGTTGAGCCCTGCTGCAATGAAAAGCGCCCGGTCCAGCGCCGCAGTGGTGCGCCGCAACCGCCACCCGTAGCCCACCGTCGCGGCGATGTAAATGACCGCCGGCAGCAGGTCCCAGGCCCGCGGCACAAACACCCCCGGATGAATCTTCGGCGCGCGCGGCAGCATGAAGTAGAACACGCTGGTCAAGTACGCCACGGCGCCCACGATCAGCGTCACGCCGGCGATTTCCTTCGCCGGATCGCGCGACACCGGAATCCGTCGCTCGACCATCAGCGCGGCCAGCAGCAGAATTCCCAGCAGGGTCCGTCCGGCCAGCCATCCCAGCGAGATTTCCGTGCTGATGGCCGGAGTTACCAGCATCCCACGGTAGAACGTCATGCTGCTGCCCGCCTCGATGAGTCCCGCCAGGACAAATCCGAAGGCCAGAATCAGCGAAATCCGGTCATGCGTTCCCCGAAAGCGAATCATGGCGTTGGCCGCAAATGTGAACGCGATCAGGCTGCCGGCCATTTCCAGGTAGGCGTTTGCCAGAGGATCGGACACGTAGCGGGAGTGCCGCAGAACCCAAAGGAACGCGCAGAAACCCGCGATCGCAATCATCCCGAGAACGATCAGGCCAATGCGGTAGCGTCCCCAGTTTTTGCCCCTACTGCTCACACGTCCCCCAGTATCGACAATGCCCCAGCGTGAAACAGCAACTCGCCTGCCGTTCCGCCCTGGCGGCGCCCCCTAATTAACTATACTGTTTTCGTTGCGGATTGCCGGGTAAGTTCAGGGTCATGTCGCAAAATGATACACAGGGGGTCTCAGGCTTCCTGGAATTGTTACCGGTCTGAGAGCTTCTTACCTGCGTAGTGAGACGTGAGACTACGGCTTAGCCGGCTGCGTCACCGTCGGGTTTTGCGGGACGGGAGGCAGATCGAAGGCCTGAATCGTGCTCTGAAATCCCACTTTCTTGTGCGCGCCGTCGCAAAACGGCTTGTTCGCCGAGTGTCCGCAGCGGCACAGGCCGACCTTGTCCCGGCCCGCGAGACCGAAGACCTTGCCGTCCTGGTCGCAGACTTCGAAGTCTCCCTCGACCCGTATCGAACCGTCCGTGCGGACCGTGATCTTTGTCGCTGCCATTGGTTCCTCCGATCAGCTGGAAGCCCGGGATTTCAACCCATCGCTCAGTACTTCGGCACGCTCGGGTCGACTTCATCCGACCAGGCCAGAATACCGCCCTTCAAATTCTGGACCTTCTTGAAGCCCGCCCCGCGCAGAAATTCCACGGCTTGGGCCGAACGCTTGCCCGATTTGCAGTGCGCCACGATTTCCTGCGAACTGTCCAGCTCATGAACCCGCTGCGGCAATTCGCCTAGCGGAATGAGGTGCCCGTTGATGTTGCAGATCTGATACTCGTGCGGCTCGCGCACGTCCAGCACGTAGAGGTCATCGCCGCGATCGAGCCGCGCCTTCAACTCGCGCGCTGTGATTTCCGGAACATTCCCCACGGTGCTGGGTGCCTCCTCGCCGCGAATGCCGCAGAATTCGGCGTAATCGATCAGCTTGGTCACTGTCGGATGCGTTCCGCAGACTGGGCAATCCCGATTTTTCCGCAGCTTCAGTTCGCGGAATTTCATGGCCAGCGCGTCAAACAGCAGCAGCCGGCCGATCAGCGGATCACCCTTGCCGATGATCAGCTTCAGCGCTTCGGCCGCTTGAATCGTGCCGACAATCCCCGGCAACACGCCCAGCACGCCGCCTTCGGCGCACGAAGGCACCAGTCCCGGCGGAGGCGGTTCCGGATACAGACAGCGGTAGCGCCAAACACGGTGATCTGCCCTTCGAACCGGAAAATCGACCCGTAGACGTTCAGCTTTCCCATCATCACCGAGGCGTCATTCACCAGATACCGCGTCGGAAAATTGTCCGTCCCGTCGACGATGACGTCGTAATCCTTGAACAGCTCGAAGGCGTTCGCGCTGGTCAGCTGCGTGTCATAGGTATCGATTCGAATGTCCGGATTCAGGTCACGCAGCCGGTTGGCCGCCGCCTGCGTCTTCAGCTTGCCTACATCGCTCGAGCCGAACAGCACCTGCCGCTGCAAATTCGTCGAATCCACCACGTCGAAATCGATCAGGCCCAGCCGGCCCACTCCCGCCGCAGCAAGATACAGCCCCAGCGGTGCCCCCAATCCGCCCGTCCCGATGCACAGCACCTTGGCCTGCTTGATCTTCAGCTGCCCCTGCATGCCCACCTCGGGCATGATCAGGTGCCGGCTGTAGCGCATGATCTCCTCTTTGGAGAGCTGCGCGGCCGTGGGAACCTCTAACTTTGTGGCCATAAAAGACTCCGTCCGAATCCTTGGTCTACTCCATTAGATGCGCGCGCGATTCACGCCGCCGGCAATCGACGGCACGATGCTGATCGTGTCGCCCGCCTTCACCGCCGTCTGGTCCTTCTGCAGATAACGAATATCCTCGTCATTCACGTACACGTTCACGAAGCTGCGCAGCCGCCCATCGTCGGAAAAAAGGTGCTTCCTCAAATCGCTGTGCTTCGTCGTCAGCGCGCTCAGCGCCTCGCCGACCGTCGCCGCCTGCACTTCCACGCTTTCCTGCTTGCCCGCGTACGCCCGCAGCGGCGTCGGAATCATGACCTTCACTGCCATTCGCCTTCCTCCCAATGTGAACGCAACTTTCGGAAATGCCCGCCGCTTATTGGATGCCCATCTCACGCGCTGCGACTTCGAGCTCTTCGGCATCATACGCCGCCCGGTCGTCATGCAGCCGCCAAGAAGTCGTATCCCGAGGCTCGCCCTTCTCGACGCTCACGATGAGGTAGCTATACCACGGCCACGCATGATCCCGGTCGTATTCGCTCGGCCGTGCCGGCGCATCGGGATGCGAATGATACCACCCGATCAGCTCCAGCTTCTTCTCGCTGGCCGTTTTTTCGGCGAGCCGCACATCGTCCGGCGTCACTTCGAACCGATTGCGCGGCGAATCATCGCGCCGGTTCGCCAGCGGCACCAGGTCGATCACCTCCCGCGATCCCTCCCCGTCGCGCCCCAGCAGCGCCCCGCAGCATTCGTGCGGATACGTCTCCACCCCGTGCGCGTGAATCCGCCGGTACATCTCCTCGCGCACTTTCAGCCGGGGTCGGCTCAATGGCCCGCTCCATCCTCGCTCCAGAATCGGTCGCTCAAGTATTTCTCGCCGGAATCCGGGAACACGGTCGCGATCACCGCGCGCTCGCCCTTCGGTATCCGCCGCGCCACCTGCATCGAGGCCCACAGCGCCCCGCCCGCGCTCACTCCCACCAGAATCCCCTCGTCGCGCGCCAGCCTCTTCGCGATTCGCTGCGCGTCCTCCGTCTGCACTTCCATGTTTTCATCCGCGAGGCTCGCATCGTAAATCGGTGGCACGATCGCCGTGGCCATGTGCTTCAAACCCTCGAGCCCGTGAAAACTCGAATCCGGCTGATAGCTGATGCACCGGATCTTGGGATTCAATTCCTTCAGCCGCCGCGTCGTTCCCACAAACGTCCCGCTCGTCCCCAGCCCCGCCACGAAATGGGTGATCTGCCCCTGGGTCTGCTCCCAGATTTCGGGGCCGGTGGTCAGATAGTGTGCCCCCGGATTCGCAGGATTGCCGTACTGATCCGGATAAAAATATCTCTCGGGATCAGCCTCATAAATCTCGCGCACCCGCCGGATCGCCCCGTCCGTACCATCGCCGCCCGGCGTGGTCACCACTTCGACCCCGTACGCCGCCAGAATCTGCTTCCGTTCCGGCGACGCGCTCGAAGGCAGGCACAACTTCACCTTGTACCCCAGCGCCGCCCCGATCATCGCGTACGCGATCCCCGTATTCCCGCTGGTCGCGTCCAGAATCACTTTTCCCGGCTTCAGCGCCCCGCTCCGCTCGCCCTCTCGAATCATCGAGTACGCCGCGCGGTCCTTCACCGATCCGCCCGGGTTGAACCATTCCGCCTTCGCGCAAATGGTGACGTTGGGGAACTCCGCCGCCACGCGCCCGATCCGGATCAGCGGCGTGTTGCCGATACGATCCAGCAGGCTCTGGCCCACGGCGCCGGCCGCGCCTGTCTTGGCGCTGGGCGGAGCAGTCGAAATCAAAGGTTTGTTCGCGGCGGTCACTCTATTTCATCCTGCGCTCGGAAAAGGTCCTTGTACGGCGCTAATTCGGGACAGTTTAGCAAATCAGAGGCGGGGGCTACAGCAACAATAGCCGGATGCTGAAATATGCGGGCTCGGCGCGGTTCCCGACAGTGCGAGGGGCATTCCCATGCCTTTATATGATGCTCGATGCCCGCCCGTCGAAGCAAGCCCTCAGTAGCTCGTTGACGCGGACGGCGCCAGCTCGAACGCCAGGATCAGGTTTCCCGGCATCCCGGCGGTCACCGTGAAGCCTGACGTCAGGAAGAGCATGTTGCCCGCGACCACAGGCCCGCTGCCGCTCATCGACCCGCCGTGAGCTCCTACCTGATTGACCGTCGCAATCTTCGGCTCCGTATCGAAATCCCACAGGATTTTCCCGTCCTTCGCCGAGTAGGCCCGCAGGTGGCCGTCCATCGACCCCGAAAACACCACGCCGGGCAGCGCTGTCACGGCCGCCAGCTGCCCTGCGCTGCATCCCGGTTTGCCCTCGCACGCCGGTTTGGGCGGCATCGTCTTCCACAATAGCTTTCCGGTGTGAATGTCGATCGCCGCAAGCCCGCCGGGCGCAGGCGGTGGCGTCCCGGGAGCCGGCGGCGTCAGCGTCGAAATGTCCGAGTTCGCCGCGTACACTCTCTTCCCGTCCGTCGCCGATCCCCACTCGATTCCCCCCAACCCGCTGCCTTGACCCACGCGAACCTCCCACAGCTCCTTCCCGCCGTTATCTGGATCGAGTCCATACATGACACCCGTTTTCTGCCCGGCCAGCAGAACGCGATGCCCGTGGCCCAGGTCCGCCAGGATCGGCGACGACCCGAAATCCACATCTGGCCCCGGCTTCGGCGG
>Ga0210404_10000478_pt1 | contig 20649 bp, 15 predicted proteins | sample IncBWH28MmetaG_FD_155455 | JGI IMG/M metagenome (GOLD analysis project Ga0210404, IMG submission 155455) | Forest soil microbial communities from Barre Woods Harvard Forest LTER site, Petersham, Massachusetts, United States - Inc-BW-H-28-M | ecosystem: Environmental > Terrestrial > Soil >... | reverse complement strand
AAAGACGCTGGCGGAGTTATCACGAGACTTACAGGAGAGCAAAGCCAGGCTTGAAGAAGCCCAACGCGTCGCCCACGTCGGCCACTGGGAATGGGATCTCGAGACGGATGTCGTGGTCTGGTCGGACGAAACCTACCGCATCTTTGGTCTAAGTCCGCAGGAACGTCCTATGGATTTGGCGACGGTACGCTCGATGGTCCACCCTGAAGATCGCGAGCCTCTCTACCGGGGAGTAGACGAGGACCTTCTTGCTGGAGTCCGCCCGGGCGCTGAATTTCGGATCGTTCGTCCCAGCGGGGAAGTCCGCACAGTCTACAGCCTCACGTCAGAGCGCTGGAGCTCGTTGCCGGGCGATGCAAAGAGAGATGCATCGGGGCGGCCGTACAAATTGTTCGGCACCATTCAGGACATTACTGAGCGCAAGCGCGCAGAGGAAGCCTTTCAGGAGATTTCGCGCAAGCTGCTAGAAAGCAATGCCAGGCTTGAAGAAGCCCAGCGCATTGCCAACGTTGGCCACTATTCTTGGAACCTCATTGAGAATCGCGTGATTTGGTCTGATGAAGTCTACCGCATCTATGGATTGAGTCCGCAGCAAGGCTCCATTGATCTGGCGATGGTTCGCGAAATGATACACCCTTCGGATCGAGAGCTCGTTTTCCGCGCAGCTGAGGAGGCTCTCCAGAGCGACGTTCCCGTCGACATCGAACATCGTCTCGTTCGTCCCGACGGCGAGGTTCGGATTATTCATAGTGTGGGCACCGTAAAACGGGATACCTCTGGCCGACCGTATGAAATGTTTGGGACGGCCCAAGACATCACGGACCGCAAGCGCTCCGAAGAAGCTCTGAAGCAAAGTCAGTTTTATCTCAGCGAAGGACAGCGCCTCGCTCATATAGGGAGTTGGGCGTTCAACGATTCAGGTCACTATTGGTCTGACGAGTTGTACAAGATTTATGGTCTCGATCCACAGAGCGGAGCCCCGACCGTTGAACAGTATCTCGCGCTCATCCATCCACATGACCGAGCGTCCATGGCTGAAACCATTAAGCGCATGCAAGAGGAACACTGTGGCTTCGACCAAATAGAGCGGATCGTTCGACCCGACGGGCAGTTACGCTACGTTCGCGCAGTGGCTGTTCCCGTCGTTGAACAAGGAATCTTCAAAGGTTTTATCGGTACTACAATGGACGTCACCGAGCAGGAACTGCTGACGCAGGAGTTGCGTAGAGAAAAGGCATACCTCGCGGAAGCTCAAAGCCTAACTCACATCGGCAGTTGGGCCACCAATTTCTACACAAAACAAATGTATCATTTGTCGGACGAAACCTTCCGCCTGCATGGCTTCGATCCCGGAAGTGGCCCGCTTCCACTCGAACGCTTTTTCGACACGATTCACCCGGAAGATCGGGCAGCTGTGACGGCCGCTCTTGAACATGCAATCCATGCAAGAACGGATTACGACATCCGTGAGTTCCGTGTTTGTTATCCTGACGGCACCATACGGTTTCTGCGCACCATTGGACATCACAATCGCTCCGGAGAGATGGGTGAATACATCGGTATCACGATGGATATAACGGAACGAAAACAGGCCGAGCAGGAACGCGAGAAGCTGAGGCAGTTAGAGGCTGATCTCGCTCACATCAACCGCGTCAATATGATGGGAGAATTGGCGGCCGCGCTGGCACACGAAATCAGGCAGCCCATAGCCGCCTCAATCACCAGCGCCAATGCGTGTTTGCGATGGCTCGCCCACGATCCACCGGACCTTGAAAGGGCGCGTGCGGCAGCAGCCAGAATTGAGGAAGACGGAAATCGCGCGGCGGATGTGATTAATCGTTTGCGGTCCTTCTACAAGAAAGGCACGCCTCCCGAGCCCGGGATCGTCGACCTCAAAGACATCATTCGAGAAATGACTGCTCTGCTTCGGAAAGAAGCTGTTCGGCTCTCCATAAAAATCCATTCCGAACCGGATGAAGATACACCTAACGTGCTAGCTGACAGGGTGCAACTTCAACAGGTATTCATGAATCTGATGTTGAATGCGATTGAAGCCATGAAAGACACAGGAGGAAAGTTGACGATCAGTTCTCGACTGGCTTCCGAAGGTCAGGTTATCGTTTCCATCGGAGATACCGGCGTCGGACTGCCGGCGGAAAATATCGAGCGGATTTTTGACGCCTTCCATACCACGAAGCCGCAAGGCACGGGAATGGGTTTAGCCATTACGCGCTCGATCGTGGAGGCTCACGGTGGCCGAGTGTGGGCCACCGCCAATCGGGAAGCGGGCGCAACATTTCATTTCACTCTTCCCGCCAAAGCCGAGGCAGATGCATGAAATCCGCGGCCATTCCCACGGTCTTCATCGTCGATGATGACCGCGGCATGCGTCAGGCAATCCACGATCTCGTCGAGTCAGTTGGGCTGCGCGCTGAATCCTTTGCGACTGGTGAGGATTTTCTCGGCACGAGACAGATCGTTCGCCCGAGCTGCTTAGTTCTCGACGTAAGACTGCCTCAGATGAGTGGACTCGATTTTCAGCGTCGATTGGCTGAGAGCGGGATGCGAATCCCCATCATCTTTATCACGGCGCACGGAGACATTCCGATGTCTGTCAGGGCGCTAAAGTCGGGCGCTGTGGAATTTCTGACAAAACCTTTCAGGGACCAGGATTTGTTGGACGCAATTCAGCAGGCGCTCGAGCGTGATGGCATCACGCAAAAAGAACAGGCCGAGATCCACGATCTGCAGGGGCGCTATCACGCTTTGACTGTGCGAGAGCGGGAGGTAATGACCCTGGTGGTCTCTGGAATGCTCAACAAGCAGATTGCTTCTGAAATTGGAGCCAGCGAAGCCACAGTAAAAGTCCATCGAGGCAATGTCATGCACAAAATGCAGGCTGCGTCGGTGGTTGACTTGGTGCGTATGGCCGACAAGCTCAAACTCCCTCCTCGTAAGTAGTCCGTTCTAATCGAAAACCCATCCGGCTATTCCTCTGCCTTCGCTTCTAGTTGACTACCACCAAAGTGGTAGTACGCACGACTAAGAGCCAATTGCGCGTTGACCGCGAAGATAGCTAGGCTTCGCGAATGAGCAGCGAGCAAAGCTCAAGACTGATAGCCATCGTCGACGACGATCAGTCAGTTCAGAGTGCCTTACAAGACCTGATCGAATCGGAGGGGCTATCCACGGTCTGCTTCGGCTCCGCGGAAGAATTCCTGGATTCCGGCGCTCAGAACGAGGCCGCATGCCTGATCGCTGACATTCGCATGCCGGGAATGTCCGGCATTGAACTGCAATCCAAGCTCAAGGCGGACCGATGTCGCATACCGATCATTCTCATCACAGCCCATGGTGACGCCAAGATGAAGATCCAAGCCATGCGTGACGGGGCAGTCGAGTTCTTGACGAAACCATTCGACAACGCAGTTTTGCTCGAAACGGTTCATGCCGCCGTCGAAGACTACGCGAAGGCGCTTGGGCTTCGGAATTCAAATCGATGACAGTGGCAGATCAAGACCGGCGGGTCCGCAGGTTCGAGCAGATCGTAGGCAACAGCCCGGCTCTGAGAGTCGTTCTAAAAGAGGCCGAGCGGGTTGCGGCGATGGACACGACTGTGCTCATCCAAGGAGAGACCGGCACTGGCAAGGAACTCATCGCTCACGCGATCCACAATGCGAGCCCCCGCAGCGGCCACCCTTTGGTCAAGCTGAACTGTGCCGCGATTCCCTTCGGCTTACTCGAGAGTGAGCTCTTTGGCCACGAGCGAGGCGCTTTTACTGGTGCGATCGCACAGAAGGCTGGGCGCTTCGAATTGGCTGACAAAGGGACTCTCTTTCTTGATGAAGTCGGTGATATACCACTCGCATTGCAGCCCAAGCTCCTGCGTGTCCTGCAGGAACAGGAATTCGAACGTCTCGGAAGTGGTCGCACCCATCGCGTAAACGTACGCCTCATCGCCGCGACGCACCGGGACCTCCAGCGAATGGTGAACTGTAACGAGTTTCGTAGCGACTTGTACTATCGTCTGAACGTATTTCCGATCACGCTACCGTCCCTACGGGATCGCCGCGAAGACATTGCTCCACTAGTGGAACATTACGTTGAACTCTTTTCCCATCGAATGGGGAAGCCCGTACACACCATTCCAGAGGAATTCGTTAATGCTTGCAAATCCTATTCGTGGCCGGGAAATATTCGAGAACTTCAGAACGTGATTGAACGAGCCGTAATACTATCAAATGAAGGCTTGCTTCCCAATCTTCTGCGCCCAACTCGCTCCCACTCAGTTGTCGCATATCCTCCGAGCACAACGCTAAAGGAGGCCGAGCGCACTCTGATCGTGGGAGCATTGGAAGCCACGGGATGGCTAGTCAGTGGACCGTATGGTGCAGCCGCACGCTTAGGGATGAAGCGCACTACTCTAATCGCTAGGATGAAGAAGCACGGACTTCTTCGGCCGCCGAACGAGAATCGGGATCAATCCGTCCTTGGTGATTCTCCATCCCGCTCCCTCTAGATGATTGGTGAGCGTGTTTGACCACCGGTAAACCGAAGACAGTTTGATACAGCACGCTGCTCGGGAGAACGGATCCACAAATTCTGTTGTTCATGCCCTGCCTGCTTTTCTTCTTCCTTGATCCTCTGGCTGATCGAACGACCGCGCTTTCATCGCCGATTGATCACTTAGTTTTCGCGACGCGGTCGTTAGTTGGCCTACGGAGGTAAATGGTTGGGGTGGCCATCCATACCGTTTCCGCTGCATCGTCCGCCATCTGGGCGGAAACAATGCTCAGGCGACAGTTCGATTCGGCCGAACGGCATGCGCACTAGATCTCAACGATTGATTTACACTCGAGGTAGCCGCATGACTCTGGAAGAGAAGGGAATCGGAATGTTCAAAACTTCCCAAGCTTCGGACGACTCTCGACGGCACGAAGTACTCCGAATGGTAATCCATTCGTGAGAAGAACCGCTGACTGCCGATTCGAACGGCTTTTTCCGCTTCAATGCCACTTCCTCTTCGCCCGCTAGGTGCAGGACAACCCGTTCCCGGTCAAATTGCTCTCTTGCCTAAGAGCTTTGTCTGTTTCAGGATAAGGTCTTACGGGTCCAGGCCATGAAGAAGCTCGGGAAATTCGAGATTATTCAAAAAGTCGGCCAGGGCGCTATGGGTGTCGTCTATAAGGCGCACGACCCCATGATCGACCGCATCGTTGCGCTCAAGACATTGACGACCGGCCTCTCCGAAGATCCCAACCTACTCAAGCGGTTTTATTCCGAGGCTCGATCCGCCGGCAGCTTACGCCACCCGAACATAGTCACCATCTATGAGTTAGGCCACGAAGGCGACATCCCTTTCATTGCCATGCAGTTCCTGAAGGGCGAGAGCCTCGACAAAATCATCGACAGACTCCCGAATCTGCCACTGTCGCAGAAGGTCGGTTTTATCGTCCACGTTTGCCGCGCGCTTGAATACGCGCACAAGCAAAACCCACCGGTCATTCACCGCGATATTAAACCCGGGAACGTGATGGTTTGCCCCGACGGATCGGTCGTGGTGGTCGATTTCGGTATCGCGCGACTCGGTGAAAATACGATGTCACAGTCTGCGGGCATGTTGATCGGCACTCTCGGATATATGTCTCCGCAACTGTTTCGCGGCGCGACGGCCGACCCCCGTTCCGACATCTGGGCGACTGGCGTGATGTTCTATGAAGTGCTCGCCTATCGCAGACCGTTCAAGGGGGAAACTCCGGCCGCCTTGATGTCCAGCATTGTCCTGGACGAGCCTCGCTCCATCCTCGAAGCCGCTCCTGGCACCCCCGCGGAAATAAGGACCATTCTCGACCGTATGCTGGCCAAGGATGTCGAGGCGCGTTATCAAAACATGGAAGAAGTCTTGAGGGATCTGGAGCCGGTCTGGATGGAGTTGCTGCACTCCGACATTTCAATTTTGTTCGAGAACAGCCAGCGTTTGTTCCGAGAGGGTGATCTGTTGGCGGCAAAGTCGGAGATCGTGCAGATACTCAATTGGGAGCCGTCGAATCTACAAGCGAAAATTCTGGGCGATAGAATTAACGCTGAACTTCGGCGCCAGCAGGTTTTCCCACAGGTGAAGGCTCGAGTAGAAAGCGCTCAGAAGCTGCTCGCGGAAGGCCGCAATGAGGAGGCCAAATCGGAAGCGGAAGCAGCTCTAAAGCTCGATTCTTCCTTTCAGCCGGCACAGGAAGTTGTGCGGCAGGCCAACGCCGCCCTCGAGAGAGAGAGAGAAATCAGAAGGGCCATTCAGGCCTCCAAACAGCGAATGGCCGAGGGCGCTCTTACCGAAGCTGAAACGCAATTGGATAAAGTACTCGCGCTCGATCCCAGCAACGCTGCTGTCCGGGACCAGATTCGACAGGTTCGTGACGAGCGACAACGTCGCGAACAGCGCAAGCAGCGCGACACCCTGCTGAATCGCGCTCGTACGTTCCTGACTAATCTTCAGTACGACGATTGCATCAATCTCCTGCTTGTCGCGGAGAAGGAGTTCTCTGGAGATCCCGAGATCCTTAAACTTCTCGAGACGGCGCGCAACGATCAAACAGAGCATATGCGCCAAGCCCTCCTCGCCGAAGTTCGCGATCACATAAATGCGCAGCGATTCGACGCAGCCCTGAAGGCGCTCGATATTCTGGTGGAACAGTTCCCCTCGGAGGCCTCGGAGAAGAGTCTCCGAACCCGTGCACTCCAAGCTCGCGATCAGCAGAAACGGGAGCAGCGGCTCAGTGAGGGCAAGTCCGAACTTCGAGCCCTGATGAAAGAGAAGAAGTTCCAGGAATCCATAGCTCGTGGAGAAGAGCTATTGCGAGAGATTCAGGCGGACCTTGAGCTGACCGAGCTCCTTGATTTCGCCCGCACCGAACAATCTCAGATCGAACGGAAGCATCGTCTGGATCACTCTACCGAGCAAATTCAGCAAGCCATCAAAAATGGCCGTCTTCCGGAGGCAATTCAGATAGCCGAAAGAGCTCTGCTGGAATTTCCACAAAACACCGAGCTCCTTACTCTCCTCGATGGCACGAGAAGGGAACAAGCCGAAAAAGAAAAACAGGAGCTGCTGAAACAGAGGCTTCGCGAAATGGAAAGAATGTTGGAGCGTCAGGAGTTGACCGAGGCCATTGATCTCGCGCGCCAGACTATCACCACCATCGGCCCGGACCCGAGGTTGGCTGACACAATTCAGAGAGCAGAAAGGGAGCGTGAATTTCGCGAGCAGAAGAAGCGCCGGCAGGACAAGACTCTTCAGATGGCGCGCACGATGCTCGACAGGAACAACATTGCGGACACGACGTTGCTCTTAAATGAGGCACTAGAAACAAAGCTGTTTCCAGTCAACGATCCCCGAATCAGGAGTCTTCTCGAGGAGATCGACGTTAAGAAGGTGCCGCCAACTCAGAGTCCCAATGTTCCGTCTACGCAGCAGCGAGCGGCTGCAGCTGCTTTCCCAGACGTGCTCTCATCGCCGTCCACCGGCGATCCTGCCAAAGACTATGTTTACATGCGAGGCGCTCCCATGCCTGAGGCGCCGAGCCCCGCTGAGCAGACTGCCGGAACTGCTGAAGGCAGCGCAAGCTCTCAGCCCCCTTCGGGCAGCCGGCCCATACCAGTACAATCGGCCCCGTTTTCTTTTGAGTCGCGGACGCCAGCTCCGTCGTCGCTCACATCTGCGAGCTCAGAGATCGATCTCGGCAGGAAAGAGAAGCCACATCATGCGCTTGGGCCACTCGAAAAGTACTTCGCCACTTTCGTCGGCCCCATGGCCAGCATCATCGTGCAAAGAGCCGCGTCTAACGCCAAAGACAGGGAAGAGCTGTTCGCACTTCTCGCCGCTAAGCTGCCTTCTGAAAAAGATCGTGAAGTCTTCTTTACTCGAAAGGAAGAACTCTTGGGTGGCGCAGAGACCCAGTCAAGAAAGGAATCCTCGACACCGGGTAGCGCAGTGGAGCCCTCCTCGGTCGCACGTTCCGCGGAGTTGACGCCAGCTACCGTTCGTCATGCGTCTGAATTGCTGGCACGATACATTGGTCCGGTTGCCAGACTTTTGACCGAACGAGAAGTGCACCACGCCGACAGTCTGCGGACCCTCTACCTGAGTCTTGCGGAACATCTAAGAAATCGCGCGGAACGAGCCCAGTTTCTCCGGGAGGCTGGCTTCCCAGAGTCGTAATGGGGGCCCATCACTCTGCACCAGCCTCGGTCCGGGCCCCTCTTAGCGTTCGCTAAATAGCTGAATCGTTTCCTCTGGTGTTTAGGCCCTGAGCATCTTCATTGCTTCGACCAGACTTCTTCCCATGCGATTGAAGGACTGGGACAGCTCCGCAATTTCATCCTTGCCTGAGACAGGAAACTCACCGATATCTACAGTCCCCAGGCTCATGTTGCTGGCCGCGGTGGACAATCGGTTGACCGGACGGATGACCAGCAAAACGAGCAGCGCGTTAATGGCAATCGCGAGAACTCCAAACACTGTCGCCAAAGAAATCATGAACGTTGTAAAGACGCCCTTCGCCCGCTTAAGAGCCAATTGGGTCGGAACGGACACAATCTGTGCCGTCACAATATCGTTCAATTGCCATCCGAACCCGTTGGCGCTGCCATAGCGCTCGACGACCGTGCGAGGCGCGCCCTCGGCCGTGTCATGACAACTTAGGCATGCCGGGCTAGAGACCTTCATCGGGCGAGCCATATATAACGTTCTGCCATTTGGAGTATCACGCTCACCCACAATTTCCGTCTTGTCGTGTGATCTCCGAAACTCCTCAACGATGTCAGCTTCCCAATCGGTCGCGCGATTGATTGGGTTCGTGGGGTTCAGCGTCGCCTCTTTGTAGGAATAATCGGGGAATTTCTTCTGCAGCTGGCTGAAGTAAGCATTAGCCGAATAGGCCGGGACGATCTGTGGCAGAAACGTGTACTTGATCTGGGTCTCGAGTAGCGGTTTGATCTGCGTTGTGGTGTACGTGCGAACGGCGCTCGCTGCTTCAATCATGATGCGCGCATTCTCCATGATTTCTGCCTTCGCATTTTGTTGCAGGAGCCGATTGCATACATACCCAGCGCTTACCAGGCCTATCGCGAACACAAGAAACAGCACTAGATTGAATTTCATGAGAAGTTTCATTTTCAAACCCCCAGATGCGGACTCTAAGAATTCGGCACCGTCGCTGGCGCGTTTTCTGGCGGATGTTTGTCCGGATGCAAGATCGGGTCCCATTCCGGATGGTCAGCGAGATGCATTTCCACCTGCTTCCGGAATTCGGGGTCTTTGAGTCGCGGCTCGAACCGATCCGCCAAGCCCTTTCGCCACGCCGGCCGCGCGGTCAGCCACGGCTGGATTTCAACATAGGAAACTGGATGCTGGGTTTTTGGTTCGACAGACTTACCACTAAAACGAGCGAGGCGCGACGGCAGAGTATCCCTAAAGGGACGAGGCATCCCATCGACAAATGCAGCGCTCGGACGCGAGGCACTGACTAGATTCTTGTCTCCATACCGGGAAAAAAATTGTCCAGCTTTCCCGCCTGTCGGTGTGCGCGAGTTTCCGACGACGCCAGTTTCACCAATTGCAGCCGAGCCCGCTTCGACAAAAATGTCGCACTCACCGTTGCCACTATGTAAAACAAGAGTGCCGTTTGCCGTTGAAGCCGTCAGCATAGGGCTCTCGTACCGGTACACACCGGTGCCCTGACTCGCCTCGCCTTTCAGCCAGCCGCTCAATAACACCAGGTCCACCTTCATCCCGTCGCTTTCGGTTTTGTCGCGATCCCCGTGCCGGAAAATGTACAGACGGCTCGAAGGACCGAGTGCCACGATCGCGCCTCCTACGAATTCCAATTGCGCGAATGCTCCGTCGGAGCTTTCGAGGATGTCACCCTGCCTGAGGCGCATGCCTTCCGCCGCTTGGAGCACAGAGGTACCGCGAATGACTCGCATCGATCCTTCCAGCAGGGTGACCGAGCCGACGCCTTGGACAGGTGTTGGAATGGACAGGAACAACAACAATGCCAGTGCTACGCCCAGGGGATTCATGTGGACCTAAATCTGGGAATTACGGAGTAGAAATCGAAAATGGCTGGTTCGTCTCGTTATCTTATAGCCGCAGATTCAGAAGTCAAGTCGATTGCCGTGACGGCTCGCGTAGGCTCACCGGCACGCTCCGAGGGTGACGGGCTGCAGAGGGGAAACATCAGTGCTCTCAGAACTCGGCAGGATGGTGGCGGGGAGGCGGAATTGGACCGGAGGTCTACCCGTACGGTTTGAGCAGTTTGAATGGTTGACCGCTATCAGGCACTGAAGAAAACTTTATCAGCAACCCATGTCGATTGAGCGTTTCCACTTATCATCATTGCGGCCCGTAGCAACGTGGTTGACCTTCATGAATGCTGATTCAAACACGCCGAGTGTCGTGGCTTCAAACGAATCCACAGGTTTCGTCGGTCTTGCCGATTCGCAAGAATATAAAGCGCTGGACGACAGGAGACGAGTCCTACTGAAGTATTGGTATGCGCTAGCTACGGTTCCGTTCTTCCTTTCGATTGTCATCGGTGTCGGCATATTTCCTCGCCTCGTGCCTGATGCTGCATTCTGGGCAGGCGTCGCAGAAACCTTATATTTGGCGCATTGGGTTGGTCATTCATTGTGATTTTTTATGCTTTGTTTGTGTACGTATGTTGGTTTCTCGTCCGCTGTCCCCCGTGCGGTTGGCGTTTTGGTTTGGGTGACCGCTGCGGCTCATGCGACCGGCTCATGCGACCTTCCGCGAACTAGAGACAATTCCATGTAGTTGTTTTCTTCCTCGAACGTGGAATAAATCGTTAGGAAGACTGGTCACTGCCATTGAGGCATCCCGATTGTGATGCTCTCGATTCGCGTTGCGCGCAGAGGGAGATCACTACGAAAGAGAAAGGGAAGTGTCTCTAGCGCATCGGTGAAGCATTCGTCTCACGACGTGTGCCGTCACCGTCATAAACAGAAATGAAAGGAACCTCTAATGTCAAAAACCGCGATTGTGTTCGCATTCCTCTGTGCCAGTCTTTCCGTACTAGCGGGTAGGTCTTATGGTGCTGCGTCTAATGACGGGCATCAAGATGCACGCGACTCCTCTACCCAGCCAGTCAATCCAGTTGTGCAGTGGAACAGAGCGCTTCTCGTGATTGTTCGCACCCCGAAAGCGCAGCCTGCAACTATCCACCCCACCCGCAGCTTCGCAATCATGCACGCCGCGATCTACGATGCAGTCAACACCATCGACGGGACCCACAGACCTTATTTGGTTCGCCTGACGGGAGTATCACCTTTTGCTTCTCAGGACGCAGCCGCCGATGCGGCAGCACACGCAGTTCTTGTCGCGCTGTATCCCAATTTCCAAACGACCCTTGATGCCCAACTTCAGCAGTTGCTGGCGCAAATTCCAGATGGAGCAGACAAGGCCGAAGGCATCACTATCGGTCAAACTGTGGCGAATCGCATTTTGGCTCTGCGGAGCAACGACGGATCGGCTAATGCGCCGATCCCCTTCGTTTTTGGAACAGCCCCGGGGGATTACCAGTCGACGCCACCGAACTTCCCCAAGCAGCCTCAATTCACGCACTGGTCCCACGTCACCCCCTTCGCCCTGGAGCAAGCGAATCAGTTTCGTCCCGACCCTCCTCCCGCGCTGACGAGCGATACATACAGCGATGTTCTCAATGAAGTGCAATCGCTCGGAATAGCTGGGAGCACGACCGCAACTCCGGACCAGGCGCTGACGGGCCGTTTTTGGAATGGAGCCATTCAGAACTACTGGAACGAGATCGCCCAGACGGCATCCGTGGCGCACAATTTGACGACGGCGGAGAACGCTCGTCTCTTCGGGCTGTTAAACCTGGCACTCGCAGATGACGTGATCGCGTTCTACGACGCAAAATATACGTATAACTTCTGGCGACCGGTTACCGCTATCCGCGAGGCCGCCACGGACGGCAACCCCAAAACACTTCCTAATCCGAATTGGCTTCCGGATGTTGGCAACACAACACCGGACCCAGCCTACCCGGGCGCACACGCTGTTATCAGCGCTGGTGGGGCTTCCGTGCTAATTTCGTTCTTCCGAGGAAACCATTTCGACTTCACCGTTACTTCCGAAGTCTTGCCGGGAGTAGACCGCTCCTTCGCGAGCTTTTCTGCTGCCGCGGAAGAAGCAACGTTAAGCCGGATTTTCGCAGGCGTGCATTTCCGTTCCGACCTCACCACCGGCCAACGTCTCGGCCGTGAGGTGGCGGATTTCGTCGTCGATAACTTTTTAACTGCTGTTCACGGAAGAGACGATTCCGACGAGGACAGATGATCCAAAGACCCAAGCAACGCGCCAGCTCCCTGCGGTGCGTCTGTAACGCACGCGCTCCGAAACTGCTGGCTGTAATTTATCGACTACAGAGGTGTTGAGATGGTGGAGGTGGGGGGAGTTGGAATTTGATCCGAATAGAATTGAAGAAAGCTCTTAACCATCCAGCCCGTGTGCTGGAGTGAGGATCCGTGATTTTCCCATTTCCGCAGATTCATCTGGCTTGCGTGACGACGTCGATCGGTTTCTGAGGCAACGCGTCTGCCGCGGTATCGTTGCTCGCGTCCAGGCAGAAAACGCGCTCCGCCCTGGGCTCGACCCTGCCGCTGCCGCCGATCTGCTCTGGACCATCACCTCTCTCCGCATGTGGGAGGACTTAGTGGTTCACCGCGACTGGAGCGCCGAACAGTATCAGGAGCACGTCAACCGCTTGCTTCTCGTGTCCCTTACAAAAGTTGCTCCCGACTCTTAGATCCCGCGTTTTCGTGCCAGCCGCCTTGTCACCTTGGTGATTGTGCCTGGATAACGTTAGCGCTTTATCGAAGGCGCGCTTTCACCGAAGAGTAGGACCCGAGCAAGGTCTTCTGGTGCGTCCGAAAATTAAGGATTGCGAGCTGTTCAGAAGCACCCGGTCTAACTTCCGGGTTGCCGACCATTCACCAGGGAACGCCAAACGCCGGTGTCCTAGGGGTTATAGAGATTTTCAACGCTTACTGGGTAACGACTGCGCTCAGCTGTCGTCTTGCGGGTGAGAGTGCCAGCAAAATCCCCCCGATGACGCCGAAAAGGACAACATCCGTAAAATCCCGATGAACGCCGTGCTTCCACGCTTCCACAGTTTGGATGGTCATTACCGAAGCATGGGCTAGGCTCTGGCACGCGGCGAAGGTAATCAGGGAGCGATGCAACGACGGCTTTCTGGCAGCCAGCAACAGAAAGGGGCCGAGCGCGATAAACCAACTAAGAAACATCGGCTCGCATGCGTCTTTCATTTCCAGAAGCCACTTGGAATGCGCTAGATCGGTGTACAGCGGATAAATCAGTCCGACATAAAAGAGGCCCAAAGTCCCAGGGCGACTTGCAGCATGCGTTCACGTTTCACCATGACCTCCTCTTACGAAAGCTACTCCCGGCTACTCCCCGCGCCAGGGCTGATGAGCCTGATGTGGGGATACCCCACATTTTGAAGCGCATTCTTCGTATATCTCTCCTTGCTCGCACCGTCAATCGCGAACCAGCTCTATTTTGGGCGAATCACGGGCCATGCGGAAGTGATCCACGTGGACCTATAACGCCTGCCGACATGTGCACGCAACTCGCGTTTGACAGCCACATAAGGATCCCATCGCAGCTTACGACCGCTGAATGCCAAACGGCGCGCCTACCGCGCCGAAGGGATTGCATAGGGAATTGCAACCGCTAAAAACTGAGTGCCTACGCCCGACTAGCTCCAGCCTATTGAGGAAGCGCCGATTTCTCACGGAGCCGTGTCCGACATCGCACTACATGTCAACGATCGAGCACTATCCAAGCGGGAGCGTGGTCGCTCGCGTTCTCCTCACCGCGAACCCATCGGTCTACCCCACCGTTCACGAGTCGATCGCACACTGTTGGAGAGAGAAGGAAATGATCCAGCCGCATCCCCTTGTCTAAAGGCCACCGATTGCGCTCGTAGTCCCAGAACGTCCAGAGCGGCCCCTCGGGTTGCAGTCTGCGCAGAGCGTCCGTCCAGCCCTGAGCTAGCAGCCGAGCATACGCATGGCGACTCTGAGGTTGAATCAATGCGTTGTTATCGAGAGATCGCGTTGGATAGATGTCCTGCACAGTCGGTACGACGTTGTAATCGCCGGCAAAGACGACAGGCACGCCGGCCTTCATGAGTTCCGCGCCGTGCTTGATTAAACGTTCGAACCAGGCCAATTTGTAATCGAACTTCGGACCGGGTTGAGGATTTCCGTTCGGCAGGTAGATGGAAGTCATCAGCACACCATTTACCGCCGCTTCGATATAGCGTGCCTGGCGATCCTCAGGATTCCCAGGCAGGCTGGATCGCGTCAGCACCGGATCACACTCCCGCGCCAGGATCGCTACGCCGTTCCAGGAACGTTCGCCTACCCAGACTCCGCGATAGCCGAGGTCACGAAGGGCACTTGCCGGAAATGCTCGCTGCTCAACCTTGAGCTCCTGGAGGCAAACGACGTCGGGCTGCGCCCTTACGAGCCACGTCGTGAGATTATGCAGACGCTTGTTAATGTTGTTGATGTTGAAAGTGGCGATCTTCAATGGTCCGACCTCACGCGAAAAGACCATTCTGTCCTGACTCGAGTGTCACACTGCAAGTACTTCGTTTGCGTAGACGCGTTTTGAGGATGAAGTAGGCATCACCGTCGAATGTAGGTTGATCGAACCTCAAACTCGCTCACCGGCCCGATGGGATCAGTACCGGAAAACGCCCATCGCAGCTGGGATGCCGAACAAAACGCCCGAGCCACTTCCACGACATCAAAGTGGATCGCTTCTGGATCGCCGATCGTCCGGAAGTTGGCTAGATCGCTCAATGCAAGGGCGTTTGTCGGTACTAATTCGTACTCGGCGCCGAAATTAACTCCGATCACCGGACAAAGAATTCCTGGCCCGGCCTAACTTTTTAAGAGTGAAAGTTCTGAAGTTGTCTACGACTGCCGCTCGAACGTGTTTACTGACAACGATCGCAATTTCAGACATTGGTATCCGGTCTGCAATTTCACAAGCAACTACCGAAGCAACGCTATGTTTGACTGCCGATGCGGGGAGAATGGCAATACCCATGTGCGCATCGACCAGCGAAATCAGCGTTGAAATCTCAGCTGCGGTCTGGGAAACATTGGGAACAATCCTGGCATTGCGAAGCATCCCGAAGATTAGATCGTGGAATCCGGGGGCATAAGTACGCTCATACATCACGAAGTCCTCGCCCGACACTTCGCTTAGGCGCACTCTTTTCTTTTTTGCCAGTTTATGAGACGCGGGTACCACGAGTACGAACCGTTCCTGATGCACAGTGACAACATCGAGGGCCGAGCGCTCGCCAATCGGCAGACGAAGAAATCCAATGTCGAGCGATCCGGTCTCCAGCATCTGTACCTGATCCGCCGTTGGGATCGCGCGCAAAGAGAACTCTACTTCAGGATTTGACTCTCTAAACTGACGAAACATATTGGGCACAATCTCAATTCCTGCGGTTGAGATGAAGCCGATCCTCAACAGTCCCAGTTTTCCATTCGCAGCCAGCCTCGCTCTGCGAATCGCCTCGTTCAATTGCGAGAGTGCTCGACCGGCATCATCGCGAAAGGCGACACCAGCCGCCGTGAGCGTTGTTTTGCGTCGGTTCCGCTCGAAGAGTCGCACGCCAAGCTCCTCCTCAAGAGCTCGAATCTGAAGGCTTAAGGCTGGTTGGCTGAGATGAATCAACTCCGCAGTACGTCCGAAGTGCAGAGTCTCGGCGATAGAGAGAAACGACCGAATTTGACGAAGCTCCATAAGTCTACATTTATTTGTGCATCTTATCACAGACAATAGAACAAACAATTCAACTAATTAGAGCCCGAAGCGTCAAACCGGTGTGTAGCAAAGGAGCAGCCCAATGGCACAAAAGAAAGGCCTAAAGAACATGAAGTTCAACTTCTTACAGAAGCAAACCTCACGCCGCGAAATGTTGCAAAATTCTGCCACCCTGGCCGGCAGCGCCTTTCTGGCGCACCTCTTTCCCACCACGTTGCTCCACGCCTCCGGAGCGGGCAACGAGCAAAAAGCGCCTTCGGCGGCCGACCTGCTCGCAAGTATGCGCGCCAAGTTCAACGCCGTTCCCATGGAAACGCAAAAGGTTTCTGACAATCTCACTATGTTCTCCGGCCCCGGCGGAAGCGTGGCAGTCCTCAATGGCCCAGACGGCAAATTCGTCGTGGACACTTTCGTTGCGCCCGCCTGGCCCCGGCTCAAAGAGGCTCTCGATGGCCTTGGCAATGCTCCGCTGAAATACGCTATCAACACCCACTGGCACTTTGACCACACCGACAATAACGCGCTTCTTCGCGCCGCAGGAGCCACGGTTCTTGCCAACGAAAACACTAGGAAGCGCATGTCCGAGCCGCATGATTTGCCGGTCTTGTATAGAGGACCAGACGGCGCGCTCGCCAGCTTGCACTTCGACGCTTCGCCCGCCGAGACCTTGCCGCAGCAGACCTTCGCCACCAGTTACAAGTTGCAAGCCAACGGCGAAACCCTCGCGCTCCAACACTTTGCTCCCGCGCATACGGACACGGACATCTACGTACATTTCCAAGAAGCCAACGTGATTCAGATGGGCGATGTGTTTTTCAACGGCATGTATCCCTACATCGACAGCGGTACAGGCGGCACAATCACCGGCAATATTGCCGCCTGCGACAAAATTCTCTCGCTCGCCGACAATCACACCAAGATTGTTGCGGGGCACGGCCCGCTCGGCAACAAAGCGGACCTCACGAAATTCTGGGACATGCTCATCACTTCGCGCGATCGCGTTCAGAAATTGAAATCCGCGGGAAGATCCGCCCAGGAAGCCGTCGTGGAAAAGCCGCTCGCCGATCTCGAACCCGCCTGGGGCAACGGCATCATTAACGGCGACCAGTTCGTCCAAGTCCTGTATCTGGCGCTCTGACTCGACACAAAGGGGAAAACAGATGCCCAACACTCTCTATTCAACAAAAGTCTCTGCGACCGGAGGCCGTAACGGGTCGATCCGCAGCGACGATGGCCTGCTCGATCTTAAGTTGGCCATGCCCCGAACGCTCGGAGGTAAAGGCGATGCGACCAATCCGGAGCAACTCTTTGCCGGCGGTTATGCCGCGTGCTTTGAGAATGCGCTCTTGCGCGTCGGCCGCGAGGCTCGCCACCATTTCGCCGATGCCGACGTCGAAGTTGTCGCCGAGATCGGCCTCAGCCGCAACGATTCGGGTGCGTTCGTGCTATCCGCCGCGCTCGCCGTGACCATTGCCGGCGTGGACCAGAGGACGGCGGGACAGCTTGTCGAAGGCGCACACGCCATCTGCCCCTACTCGAATGCAATCAGGGGCAATGTCGATGTGCAGACGACCGTCTCGGTTCGGTGAGTTGAGACATCGAAATTCACCAGACCGGCACGGCAAATCTTATCGACACAGCGCCGGGAAATACGGGCCTATCCGTGAACAGACAATGATAAAAGGAGCAACAAAATGAGTAATTCGACGAAGCCTATGCGAGTAGCGCGAGGAATGTCTCAATCCCTCTGCATCGTACTAGTGCTGTTGACATGCCGCGCGCTCGCAGCGAAGAACGAGGACCATCGCGTTCGGAATATCGTTCTGGTCCACGGCGCCTGGGCCGATGGTTCCGGCTGGAAAGCCGTTGACGACATCCTTGTCAAGGATGGCTACAACGTCAGCATCGTCCAGGAGCCGGAAACCTCCTTCAAAGAAGATGTGGCTGCCACCAAGCGCGTCCTTGCTCTACAAGGTGGGCCGTGCATTCTTGTCGCTCACAGCTATGGGGGAGCCGTAATTACCGAAGCGGGGACGGATCCATCGGTCGCCGGATTGGTGTACATCGCCGCCCACATGCCCGACGCTGGAGAGAATGAGGCGGACGACGGAAAGCGCTTCCCCAGTGACTTCAGCAAGTCTGGCGCGATAAAGAAGACCGCAGACGGTTTCACTTACCTTGACCCCGCCCAGTTTCATGAGTACTTCGCCGCCGACCTGCCTGCCGAGCAAGCCGCCTTCATGGCGAGATCGCAAGTGCCCAATTTTGCCGACAACTTCAAAGCAGTTATCACTACGGCTGCGTGGAGGAGCAAACCAAGCTGGGCGTTAGTAGCGGCGAACGACAGAACGATTAACCCCAACCTCGAACGCTGGTACGCGACACGAGCCAACAGCCACACGGTCGAAGTCGCAGGCGCCAGCCATGCGGTCTACGTCTCCAGGCCGCAGGAGGTTGCAGCTCTGATCGAAGAAGCTGCAACCCGCACTCGGTAGAAGAACTCGTAATGCCGAGTATCAGGTCGCTTCTTCGAGCCGCCAGCCTGATAACTGCTGCATGGTGACACGGAAGTAATCGAAACGAGATTCCCCCGAATAGTAATGGGAAGTCGGCTTGTAAGAAGTGATCGCGATTGCTCCCGGTTGACGGGCAATTTGGAAGTTATTCTACAAAACAGTCCAGAAGGCCCGTTGTAGATACGCCTAGCCACGTTCAGAAAACCCTAAGGAGGGGCGGCTTGGAACTGATATTTCAGGTCGTGCCGGACGGCTGTTCAGACTTCGAAATACATGTGATTCCTGAACAGGTCAGAGCATCAACATGATCCACATATAGAGTGTCAATAGGAAACCGACATCCAACGCAACACTCGCTCGAAGCCTACTTTCAAACGGAGCACTTTAGGGGAAGTATAGTCGGATCGGCCGACTAGATAGTGTTGCATCGACCGGTTGAGCTGGCAGCGTTTATCCAGGAGACTTCTCACCGTGCCGCTTGTCGGACCCGAAGCCACTTGTCCTGTTACCGACTGGCCGCCGGACGCGCCTATCTGCAACGGGTCGTCCACTTGCCGCAAGACATGCGTAACCCAAAGGTTAAGGCTTCAACTTCAGAAGAGTCACGCCGTACCCGCCAAGTGTCACCGATATCTTCTGTGCCGGCGTGACGTTCACTGGGATTGGGCCGCTAGTCGCGCTCGTCTTCCCGTCAATGGTAAGCGACGTCGCGCTAGAGAACGTCCCCAAGGCGGAAACATCAACAATCACCGTTCGCGGGTCTCCGCCTCCATTATTGTCAGTTGTCGCATGTACTGCGCGATCCGCGACCATGACGACCGCGGATCCATCTGCATTCTTTGTCGCAAGAATCTCCGCGCTCGACGTCTCCGTCACGATTAATTGCAAAATGTCAGGCCCGGGAGAACCCTGTGTGACAGGAAACATTTGTCCCAACCAATAATCCACCCAGTAGCTCAGATACGTGCTCCCGGTGTTGCCATCCACCTCGCCGAACTGCACGTCGGCGTCATAGTCCCAGTGATACAGCGCCTGATTGCCGGCTTTCCCAAGTTGTGAAAAAACGTAGGGCCGCCACGCTGCAAAAAACGAACTGGTACCACGTGGATCCAGAACGAATTTCTGCGTCGGATTGCAATTGCTCGTTCCGTTGCTATTGGGAAAATCCGCGTTTACGTTATTCTCGGTAACCCAAATCGGCACGCTTTTCAGATCCGTTCGCGTTCCCAGCTCCTGATAGACGTAGTTGATGTATTGGACCATCTGCGGCACACGACCAAACAAGGTAGTGTCCAGGTCTTGCTGGTTGCAGGTTGGATAGAAATGTGTCGAGACGACATTCACCTGCGCGTTCACGCCCCCGCTCGTTGGAGATGCCACGAACGGCGGCAGGTCCGTAGTTGGGTCTGTCACCGCAAGCTCCATGGCGGAAATCTTGATCGTGCTATCTACGGCGAGCATCGCCGGAACCACCGCGTTGTAGAGTTGAATGTACTCGCTTGGCATCATGCCGTTGATGTTGTATTCGTTGTAGATGCCCCACCACGTGATCTTGCGTCCCTGCGGATAGCTGGGGGAAACGAATTTGGTCTGAGAGGGACCCCATGTGAATCCGCCAGTGTTGTAATACCTAACCAAATTCGCGCAGTACTGCGCGAAAGTCTGCACGTTTGCTGTGCTAAAAACAAAATGTCCGGTTGTCGGATCATTCAGAAATGCCGGCGCCACCGCAATTTGAAACTCGGGACTGTTATCCGCAACTCTCAACACTGGCTGCACAATCGCATCCAAGATGGCGAAGTCCCAGTCCGTCGCGGATCCCGTATTGGCCTTCATTGGCACGGCTTGGCTGACCCCCTGCAGGCGAATGTGTTGAGGGCCGAGTTTGTTCAGGAGCGCCGGCTCGGTGGCCGTGTGATTTTGAAAAAACTGGTAGTCCCCCACCCCCGGCTGGAACGACGTGGACATGAATTGCTCAAGCTTCCCACCAATTCCCAGGGTTGTATCTACACTACTCCCAATTGCCGCCGCGATCGCAATCACCAAGACAAACGACTGGCTTGCGGTCCGAGTCCCGTTCGTCACTACAACGCTCGCAGAGTAGGTACCTGCAGGTGCCGTACTCCCGGCGACTAAAGAGAGTGTCCCGCTCAACCCACCAGCGGCGGGAGCAAATTGCGAAGTGACGCCATTAGGCAAATTGTTCGTCGCAACCGAGACTGAACT
>Ga0210404_10000476_pt1 | contig 20679 bp, 32 predicted proteins | sample IncBWH28MmetaG_FD_155455 | JGI IMG/M metagenome (GOLD analysis project Ga0210404, IMG submission 155455) | Forest soil microbial communities from Barre Woods Harvard Forest LTER site, Petersham, Massachusetts, United States - Inc-BW-H-28-M | ecosystem: Environmental > Terrestrial > Soil >... | reverse complement strand
AATCCGTGCAGCTTCGAGGCGGCGCAGCCATGGTGGTGATCGATACCATGTCCGCCAGCTTCCAGGGGGACGATAGCAGCCAGCAGGAAACCGCGATCATGATCCAGAACTGTACTTTTATGGCAAAAACGCTTAATTGCCTGGTTGCGTTCGTCCACCACTCGAAGAAGGATAACGCGAGTTTCCGGGGATCCGGCGTGCTGTTCAACGATGTAGACGCCGTCGTTGAAGTCACAGCTGAGGGGGAAGGCGAGCAGCGCAAACATTGCGCGCAGGTCGTGAAACAGAAAGACGACGAGATGGGGCAGCGGTACGGATTCAGGCTTCACAAATCGGAGCCGCTTGGATTCAAACCGAACGGCAAGCCGATTACATCGTGCACTATCGAACAAATGGACGCGGCTCCGAAAGCAAAACCGCACAAACCGATGAATGAATCTGTGGCCTTCCTGAAAGAAGTCTATGACCTGATCGCACCTCTGGACGACGGAATGACAACCATCGGGTTGCTGGAAGCGGCGAAAGAAAAGTATGGAGAATCGAACGGGGCAGGTTTCAGAGGGGGAAATTATCGTCGGGCGCTCGCGAGATGGGTAGGGTATGAAGGCGCAAGATTGCCCGATGAATACGTTGTCAGACTGTAAGAACCGTAAGATTGCTCCGTGCTCCAGTGCTGCTCCACTTGCTCCGGAGCACTCCGGAGTAGCTGCTTTACTGCTCCGGCTGCTCCGCTTCCTATAAGCGGAGCAGCGGAGCACGAGCTACAGTTGTTTTTGAGCAACAGAATTGTAAACTTTGAAAGGTGAGAGATGAAGCTCAAAAAAGTCATGCTTCCGGTGTACCAAGGAAAATGCGATACGGTTTGCGAATGGTTTGACGCGAACGAGATTTCCGCCGTGGAAGGGATCGACTGGGCGCAGCAATGCCGGGTCAGGATTGCAGGCGAATGGAAGCGCGTCGCAATTCCCGTTCGGGAAGTTCTGGAGCGCGCCAGATGATGAAACGCGATTCGGTTTTGTGTGCTGCCTGTGGCAGGGCCTTCGATGTGGGTTTGCTGGAGCTTGTCCGCTGGTCGGGGCCGCTATGGTGTCAGCCGTGCATCCTGAAGGCGGATGAGGCTTTAAATCAGGCCGCCCAGCGGGCTGCGGGGGTTCAGCCGGTATCTGAGGACCAGAAATGAGAAACGGCCCTTTGTGGGCCGTTTTGAGAGTCGGTCAATCCGCCAGAAGCTTTGTCCGCTCTTCCAGGAGATTATCCCGCTCCCGGATAAGTGCAAGTTTGTCGCTCAACGTCACTTTCGATTTAAGTTGATCGTTGAGGCCCCAAACTTTGCGGTTGATCTCTTCGATGAGGTAAAAAACTCTCTGGTCAACGTATTTCATGATTAGGCTCCCAGCGCTGCAAGAAGGTCGTCATCGCTCATCCCGGCAACTTCGTCCGAAACCGGAGCAATTCCAAGACGTTGGTGCTCGCCTTCGATTTCTTTTTCGATCTGACGAATCCAAACCCGGCGAAGAGCGATTTCTTTCTGGCTCTTCGCCGCTGCAAGGTAGTCGTGCTCATACGAAAGGTGGGTTTGAAGGGCTTCAAGGTGGCTGATGTCGGTCATTTCGTCTCTCCGTTCGGTTGTTCGTTTCAGTGACTTAACTATAGCAAATGCTATACGAAAAGACAAGCCCGAAATGGAGAAGTTTTCCAGTTCGAGGGTTTGTACTTACTGAAGGGGCGCGTAGCCGAGTTGTATGCCGGGGTTCACGTGCAGGAAGTGATCCCGGTTCGCAAAGCCGCCAACGACGGCCAGGTGATCGGCCATCTCTTCCGGAGTAGGCACGCCTGCGCTACGGATGTAGCCAAGCGGGTCTTCGCTTTCAGGTGACAGGATGACGTAGGTGATCATGGGCGATGATTCCGTGCGAAGTTCGATGCGTGAGCCGTCGAGCGCCACAGCGGCATGGAAGACATGCCCCGGCGCAACGTGATGCACCAGCATCCATTCAGGGCAAACAGATGGGGTTTCATTGCAGGCAGATCCCTGAATAGTCAACAGTACGCCGGATAGTCCAGTGCCGCTTGACATCAGGAAGCCACGGGTCATAGCACACGCACTCGATGTAGGCGTTGGCGAGGAACGTCAGCACCACGTGGGCGGTAGTGCGCTCCAGCAGCCGGCGTTCGTCGGCTAGTAGCTGCGATTCGGATTTCATGATCTGTCCTTTGAGAGTGGATCAATTGTCAGGCAGGATTGTCGGAGGGGCACACTGGCCGGAGTTCCCTGTAGTAACCATATCCAAAGAAAAATGAAATTTTCCAGGCCAGATCACCATAAGGATCCTCGGAATAGTCGATCAAAAAACCAAAATCGTCCTGCATTTCAGAGAAGCTTTTCCCGTTGCGCGATCAAAGCTTTGCGTTCTGCCAGTAACGCCAGTTTCACGGCGAGCGTTGCTGTCTGGTTGAGCGCGTCTGTAAGTTCGTAGATGCGATTGCTGATAGTCACGATCTCTTCGAATCGCGCTTCATTGATGTATTCCATGGCGTTTCTCCTTCGTGTTGTGCGTTTCAGTGACTTAACTATAGCATTTGCTATACGGAAATCACATTGATTGTCACTATGATCGCGCGTGCGTAAATAGGCGGAGGCTTCAGTTCGCCAGGCGAACAATTGTTCGCGTTTTGCGATTTGGTTGCGAAACGAGGTGTGAAGCGCGTCTCCGAAACATCGATCGGCGGTTTGTGGAACATCGCTTTTGTCAGTTCCACGTAATCATCTGCGTAATGCGAATGACAGCTTGCCAGTCGGTTCTAGCCGGTGCTACACGGCCCGGTGCTACAGAAAGTGCTACACGACCCCGCAAAGCCTTATACAGCAAGCCAGTCCGTCCCATTAGCTATTGGGCCCATCGGTGCTACGGGGGTTACTGATAATGATTCGCATTTGAAGTTAGTGCTCACTAACTCTGGGGGTCCTCCCGGCCCCGCCGGACGGGGTGGCAATTTTTGGAGACCCCTTCTCCAATTTCCTCATTCAAAAAACATCGACGGAATCCGGGGATGCTAAACTGTCCGCAAATTCCAGTTCACGAGACCCACCATGGCAAACGGATACATCAAGGCACCCAGTACTGACGCTTCCGTGCTGCTGGCCGCGCGCAAGGCCACGATGGGCGCGATTCCGAACCTGACCCGCGCAGCGGCGTACGGTCATACCCCGACACCGGCGGCGAACACCGACACGTGGGAGGGAGCGGGGCTTTACCCGTTCCAGAGCACGGCAACCGTTCTGGAGATTCTTTCCGCTTCGGCGAGCGACACGGCGGCAGGCACTGGCGCGAGAACCTTCACCCTGAATGGACTGGACGCAAACTTCAACCCGATATCCGAAACGCTGACGATGGCGGGCGTCACGCCCGTGCCGACGGTGAAGAGCTACATCCGGGTGAACTCGCTCACGATTGCGACCGCCGGCAGTGGCCAGGTGAATGCGGGCGATGTGACGCTACGGGTGACTGGCGCGGGGGCGACGCAGGCGATCGCACGGGCGAACTACGGCTTCGCCAAATCGGCGATCTACACCGTACCGACCGGCTTTCAGTTTCTCGTGACGGATCTGCTGTTCGGCGTTGCCGGGAACGGCAACGCGGTCAACATCGTGTACAGCTTTACGCGCGTGACGGCGGCGGGCCTGATCACGACCACCAACGAGTACAATTCCAACCCGTCTGCCCCGATTCAGCGGCTGCCCGACATGGGCGGCCCTGTCGTGGCGCAGACCGCGCTCACGATGCGCATCACCGCAGTGGGTGGCGCTCCAACGGGCGGATACGCGGCGTTCGAGGGTTACCTGATCGACAACGCGTATCTCACCTGACCATGACGAAACAGCCATTCACGCATAAGCCGAACCTGCCGCGCAATCCGAAAGAGAAGCAGAAACGCGAACAGCACGGCGAGAAGATCCAGAAGCAGCGCGAGCTCGCGAAGCGCAGATGAGCCTGACGAACGCTTCCATGCTCCGGGTGATCTCGGAGGACCGGGCGCTCGCCAGCGCCATGGTGTTCCCGCACCGGCATCCGCAGCAGAGTCCGCCGGCGCACGTGCAGATCATGGACGCGTGGCGCAGTGTTGACCCGCTGGTGCTCATCGAGATGTTCCGGGAAGGCGGTAAGTCAACGCTGTCGGAGGAGTTCCTGCTGCTCGAAGCCGGGTTCGCCAACATGGGCTACTGCATCATCATCGGTGAAACGTACACCAAGGCGTGCCAGCGGCTGGAGGCGATCAAGTTCGAAGCGGCGACCAACACGAAACTGCTGAGCCTGTTCGGCAAGATGGCGAAGACTGCCGGAAGGTTGTGGAACGAGCATCAGTTTGAGCTACCGAATGGGGTGCTACTGGAGGCGCACGGCTGGGAGGAAGAGTTCCGGGGCTTCAAGTGGCACGACCTGCGGCCAGACCGCGCGTACCTGGACGACATCGAGAACCGGGAGCGGGTGAAGGACGCTGCGACGGTGAAGAAGAGCGTGAACAAGCTCTATCTCGAATTGATGCCTGCAATGGACAAGGAGAAGGGGAAGATCCGCATCACCGGGACGCCACTGGCGGAAGACTGCATGATCACGCGGTTACGCGCCAACCCCGACTGGACCAGTTTCCAGTTTCCAATCTGCGACGGGGAAATCGACGATCCGGCAACCGTCGCCACGTGGCCGGAGCGCTACCCGATGGAGTGGGTCCGGGGCAAGCGCGACCAGATGGAGCGCGCCGGGGAACTGAACGGATTCTTGCAGGAGTACATGCTCAAGGCAATCGGCACGGCCGACAAGCCATTCGAGGAGCGCCATTTACATGAGATTGCGATCGATCCTGCACCTTGGCTGCCGCGTACTCTGGTGGTGGATCCTGCCCGCACTGCTAACGTGGGCAGTTCTGACCGGACGGGCCGAGTGGTTCTTTCTCGGCTCGGAACCCGTATCTACGTGCATGCAAGCTCCGGCGAGTACTGGAAGCCAGATGCCATCATCGCCGGACGCTTTGACACATCCCGCAGATTTGATGCCGCAACTGTGGCGATAGAGAAGAATTCGCTGGACGAGTGGCTTTTGCAACCGCTGCGCGCGGAGATGCTGCGACGCGGGGAGAGCCTGCCGCTGAAGGCGATTCAGGCACCGCAGGACCGTTCGAAAGAACAGTTCATCCTCGGGCTGCAACCCTTCTTCGAAGCCGGGGACATCGTGCTCGTCGGAGGACGCGGCGCGCACAGCCAGCTTGTGGCGGAAATCCTGAACTTTCCGAGCGGCAAGCGGGATATACTGAACGCGCTGGCGTACGCCCAGCGGGTGTTTTCAGGAGTACCGGTGTATGAAGACTTCGGGGCATGGAATCTCATCGAAGGGTACGAGCCAAGCGCGCGAGATAGCTTGGCTCTGTGTTTTAACGCTTCAGGTTCTGACACTACGGCTGCTCTGGTTTCTGTTGAAGGTGAGCGCATGGTTGCCGTGGCCGACTGGATCTCGCCTGTTTCTCCTGCTCAAGCTGTACCGGACATCGTGCGCCTTGTCCGCGCGACTTTCCCGCGTGCGAAGGTGAACACCTGGTTGCCGGCGGACGTGATGGATCAGGCGGACCGCATGCCGCTACTCGCGGCGATGAGGAGTGAGGGTTTGCAGCCGATGAGGGGGGCCTACGCCTCATTATCCCGTGGGGCGCTAAGTCCGATGATCCGCACGGAGATGAAGGGAAAGCGGCTGTTCCTTGTGGATAGCCAGGCGCGGCATACTATGAATGCGATAGCCGGAGGCTATGTATTTCCGATGAGCAAAAGCGGCCAGCAAGGTTCAGAGCCGGAACGCGGCCCTCATCGGACCCTGATGGAAGGGGTCGAGAGCGCCGCCTACGTGATATGCTCGCAAAGTGGCAATTCCTTGCCAGATGAGTTACATTCTGCTAGAAATCCGCAAGGTGCAACCTATTTCACTTCTCTTCCAAGGAGATAGCCATGGCCGTATCCCGCACAATTCATCCGAAATCCCCGACGCAAAACCCCGTTGCCTTCTACAAGGGCGAGCAGCAGGGCGGCGCGCACGGCAAGCCAACCAGCGTTGGTGAGAAGCTTCAGGGCGGCCCGCAGCGCGAAGTCATGCGCCGCAAGGGGCTGTAAGTGGAGGGCAAGAAAGGCCGCATGAACCGGGTGTACACGGCACCCGGTATCAAGGCATCGCCTGAAGCCGTGAAGAAGGGCGGGCGCACGGACGACCCCGGCAAGGGCAAGATGCCGATGCGCGGCGAGCGTACGTCGACGCACAAAGGCAAGATGGGCGGCTGACCATGGGCTATCGCGACCATCACAAGAGCGAAGGTAGCCAGGGGAAAGAGCGCGATACGCGCAAGACTCCCGGCAAAGGCGCGAAGCCCCCGCCGATGGGCGCGAAGCGCAAGATCGCACCGAAAAAGAGGCCAGCATGAAGGTATCGAAAAAGGACCGCGCCGGCAACAACGGGCGCAACTGGTCACAGTCGGTAGAACTGCGCGACGGCAAGATGTGGGCGGATTCGAAAACGCCGTTCGGACGCACGTCTAAGAAGCCGGAAGAGGACGACCGGCCGAAAGCCACGCCGAAAGACCGGAATACGGGAAGCCCCCTGTCACGCAAGCTGGCGGGTAAGGTTATCGGATAATGGCCCGCAAAAAGAAAGAAGAAAAGCACGAAGACCTGCCCGTCATCGAAACGGTCGATGCACGGGCAATTGACGCTGAACGCACCGGGGAAGAGCTGGAGAATTTCGCAGAGGATATGTCCTCGGATGCCTATATTGAGGCTTGTAAGTTATACCCTAAAATTCAGCGTTGCTTCGAAAATAAACAACAGCAGTCGGATTGGATCGAAGAATATTGGAACGTGTACAATGCGCGCCCTGATGAAAACCAGCAATACACCGGGAACTCCCAGTGCTATATCCCCGCTGTCAGGGATGCCATCAACGCTCGTTGTAAGCGGACCCTTGCAACTCTTTTCCCCGCGAATTACAAGCACGTCGACGCTGTCGGCCCTGCCTCAGTCACCCCTTTCCCGACGTTGGCTTTACTGGAACACTACATCCGTAAGACGAATCTGAAAGATATCGTTCGCGCGGATCTGCTCTCGGGCGATGTCTCCGGCCAGTGGCTGCTTTACATCGACTGGATGCGCACCACGCGCCGCGTCACCGAACTCGTCAAGAAACCGCCTATCGTCGAGACGATGGCCGGCGACGAAGAGGACATGACGATTGAGGAAGAGTGGGACATCGAGGAGAAGACGGTCGTCGATGAGATGCCGGATATCACGCCAATGGCGGTTGACGATCTGGCAGTCTACCCGCCCACGGTGAACGATATTGAGCGCGCGACAGCTACGGCGATTCGTCTGCGCCTGTCGAAGGAATCGGTGGAGCAGTTTATTGAAGAAGGCGTCTTCGTCGGATGGAACGCGAAAGAGATCATGGACAATCTGAACGAGCCAGACGGCGGCCGTCAGAAGCGTGTCCCGAATAAACGCCGCACGGCAGATGCGGGCGTGCGCACCGAGGGCACGTACAAGTACGCGCTTATTTACGAAGTGCATACGAATCTGGAACTGGAAGAAGGCAAGGGCAAAGAGCCCTGCTTTGTCTACTACGCCGGTCCGGAAGTCATTCTCGGCATCATCCGTAACCCATTCTGGTCGAAGAAGCGCCCGATCATCACAGCACCCGTCGAACGGATTCAGGGAACGATTTACGGGATCTCGCGCGTCGAACCGGTCAAATACCTCCAGTGGAATCTTAACGACTACTGGAATATGGGGCAGGACAGCGCGCAGTATGCGCTTTTGCCTATCGTCATGACCGATCCGTTAGCCAACCCCAATTACCAGAGCATGGTGATGGGGCTCGCCGCTGTGTGGTTGACGAACCCCCAGACGACCCAGTTCGCGCAGTTTCCGGCCATCTATAAAGACGCCGTGGCTTTGTGTCAGGCGATCAAGGCGCAGATCAACGAGAGCATGGAAGTCAACGACGCCATGCTCGGCAAGATGCCGGCGGGCCGGAAGAATCAGGCACAGGCCGCAGCGCAGGCGCAGGAACAGCAGTCGAACATCATCGACCATGCGAAGCGCTACGAGGGTTGCATCCTGAACCCGTTGCTTGAGCGCATGTTCGAGCTCGACCGCCAGTTCCGCACGAAGGAACTGACCGTAGTGACGATGGGCGAGGTTGGCGCGCGTGCCAAGCAGGAAGAGATTCCGGTGCAGGCCTTCTCAGAGCGCTATTTCTTCCGCTGGTGCGGCACGGCCTACCAGACCGGTATGCAGCGCATGCAACAGATGATTGCGTGGATGAACGTGCTTCGCGGCATTCCCCCGCAGCAGCTGGACGGCAGGCGGCTCAATGTTGGTCCAATCCTGGAGATGGGAACCGAACAGATTTTCGGGCCTGAAGTCGGCCCGCGCATCCTGATCGACGAGCGCAACCTGTTTCATGTCGAGCCATCAGACGAGAACCTGATGATGCACAACGGCTTGCCGGCGGAAGTGCATCCGGCGGACGACGATCAGCGGCACATCGCGGAGCATATGCGCGGCGCGACTCTGACCGGCGATCCGGTCGGCCTGTTCCGCGCGCACATCCAGCAGCATCAGCAGGCCATGAATCAGAAGATGCAAAAGGCGCTTGGTCCTCCGCAAGGGCAGCAAGGCGTACCGGGCGGCGCAGGGCCAGGCGTGGCAGGTACTCCGCGCCCCGGCGCGCAACCGGGCCAGCCTCGCCCGCAAGGGCCCGCCGGAATGATTCATCCGGACACGGTTCAGGATGCACAAATGGGGCCTCGCTAATGATTGCGCGATCGACGCTATGGGGCACTATCCAGTTCGGTGATGAGTTTTACAGGCTCACCGAACTGGAGCAGTGCGCCATCGTCGCGCACGAACAGGGCCATATCCATCACCGGCACACGTGGAAGCGCCTCGCGCGGCTCGTGACTTTCCGATGGAAGGGTTTCTTCGAGTTCTGCGAAGCGCAGGAACTGGAAGCGGATCGGTACGCCGCGGAACGCGGACACGCGGCCGGCCTGATCTCTTTCCTGTTTCGCAGTAACCTGCATGTAAAATCCGCTGGATATCCGACGCATAAACAGCGCATAGAGGCTATCCATGTCCGATGAATTCCGCATCATCCCCTACGTTGTGCGCTCGGCAGGCACCGATGTGCCTCCGGAAGAAGTGCAGGCCGCGATCAACTCGCTCGCGCAGCAGACCACGGTTGACCTGAACATTCTCGCCAGCCAGGCGCAAAGCCCGACTGGGCCGGCAGGCGGCGATCTCGGCGGCACCTATCCGAACCCAACTGTGGTAGGTCTGCACGTAACGACCGGTACGGAAAGCGGTGTCACGGTTACCGGAAATACGATCAATAGTTCACCGATCGGCCAGACTACGCCGGCCGCCGGCGCTTTCACGACGTTGACTGCAACCACTCCAGTAGGCGCGGCGAGCGGCGGCACGGGCCAGAATACGCTCAGCGCGCACAACGTCCTGCTAGGTGAAGGTACAGGCGCGGTAGGCTTCGCGGCTCCGGGCGTCACTGCTCAACCGCTTGTTTCGAACGGTTCAAGCGTTGATCCTTCTTTTCAGACTTTGGGCGTAGCCGGCGGCGGAACAGGCCAGGCTTCACTTCTTCTGCATGGCGTTTTGATAGGCGAAGGAACAGGAGCCATTCATTCAACTGCCGGCACAACCGGCCAGATGCTGATTGGCGTGACGGGAGCGGATCCGGCTTTCGGAAATAACCCGACGATCACTGGCGGCACAATCGACAACGCGGTAATCGGCGGTACAACGCCCGCTGCCGCTAAAGTCACAAGTCTGCTCATCCCCAGCACGGGTACAGGCGTAAGCCAGACCTTCATAGGTTCCGGCGGCGCGGCGCTGATGTGGGAAAACCAGACAGCAGTAGCGGCGAACGCTACCACTCCCGAAATCGGTGCGCAGTTCACCATAAATTCCAACGTTGGAACGGCCAACAAGACAACGGCGTACAAGATAGGTTTGACCTCTTCCGCCATCGGAGGAGCGAATTCTGCCAACGTCTACGGGCTCAACACCATTACGCAGGGTTTCGGCGGAACGTATCTGGTAACAGGCATTGAAAGCGACGTTAACAATGTCGGCGCGGATTCCGTAACCCTTGGAGGTTCATCAGCGGTATACGGCCTGGTCGCGGTCGCCGCCGGGAGTTTCAAGTCAACCGCCGGCCTGTGGTTGACGAATGGAGGCTCCTCCGGCTCCTGGACGTACGGATGCGCTGTCTCGCAGGCGAATCTTGCCTCCTATTACGAAGCCAGCACGGCCACCGCCGGCCTGGGCATCGCGGGCACGCATACCGCCGGAATAGACATGACCGCCGGCACGATGACGCATCTTATGACGTTGCCGAACAACGTTGACATCGCGCAAAAGGATAGCGGCGGAACGCTTAGAACCCTGATCTATACTGACAACACGAACAACGTCCACTTAGGCGACCCCGCCCTGAGTTCAGTAACTTCAGAAACAAATTTCATATCTGTTGGCTCGGTAACGCCTTCGCAGACCGGCGGCATCGTTGGCACCACTACAAACAACAATGCGAACACGGGCAGCGTGGGCGAGTATGTAACCAACACGACGACTGGAACATCCCTCGCCACAGGTACTACCGCAAACGCAACCAGTGTTTCACTGACTGCCGGCGACTGGGACGTTACAGGTGTCGTTCGTTTTAACCCGGCGGGGACTACCACAGTAAGCAATGAATACGCAGGAATCAGTACAACATCAGCTACGCTCGGCATATTGGGCACCTTTGTACAGGATTCCGGCCCGCTCAATACTGGGTCGCAGATGTACACCACATGCCCCGTCGTGAGAATCAGCATCGCGGCGACTACGACTGTGTACGCTGTGGCGCAGGCCACGTTCGGTACGAGTACGATGTCTTGCGATGGTTTTATCCGGGCGCGTCGTGTCCGTTGACTTTTCTGTAACAATCGCATATAACCGGCGAAAGCCTAATCAGGAGCTTATCGTGCGAAAACTCAAACTGGCCGAGGTGATCGGCGCTTTGTTCCCGGGCGTTCAGGGGCAGACTCCCGTTATTACACCGATGCTCGGCGCACTTGCAGACCAAACCGGCATTATCAATTCGATTCTGTCCATCAACCCGTGGCAAGCTGCTATCTACAACGCAGCCTCGAACACGACGGGCTTCACGGCTACCCAGTCGCAGATCATGGGTGCGGAAACAACCGTACTGAACCTGACGGGCACGCTCGGCGCGGGCGCTGCACTTACGCTCCCTACGGCGGCCGTGATGCAGGCGACGATGACCCCGCAGCAGGCAGTAGTCGGGTCAACTACTACGCTTCGCGTAATCAATAGCTCGGGCGGTGCTTTCTCCTGGACAGTTACTACGGCCACTGGATGGACGCTTAACGGAACCATGACGGTAGCGCAAAATACCTGGCGCGATTTCATCGTGACGATCACGGCTGTCGGGGCTACGCCGACGATGACGCTTCAGGCGATCGGCACTGGCACGCAATCGTAAGGAATGACAATGAACAAGCTGCTTAAAAAGCTGCTCGGCCTTCTATTCCCGGGGATTGACGGCGATGATACTGATGTTGATCCTCCTGAACTTCCTGAGCCACCTGATCCCGATGGTGATGATCCTGATCTTGATCTCGACCTTGATCTGCCTGACGATCCTCCTGCACGCGCCGCCCCGCGTCGTGACGATTCTGGCGAGCGCCTGGCTCGGCTGGAAGCTGAAGTCTCGGCAGCGAAACGTTATGCGGATGAAGTCAAATCTCGCCAGCCCGCTCCGGTAGACAGCGAGTTCCAGCGGGAAGAGGAAAAGCTTCGCAATCCGGAAACGACGGAACTGGAGCGCTGGCAGATCCAGTCAAATCGCACTCTACGGGAAGCGAAAGCCGAAGCGCGCCAGGCGAGGCTTGAAGCGGCCGACATGATCGACCGCACGCGGTTCGAGTCGAAGAATTCGACCGACCCGCGCCGCGCGAAGTATGCGGAGCGCGTGGAAGAGGCGATCCAGCAGGAGCGCAGCCAGGGGCGCAACGCGTCGCGCGAGGCGGTCTACTTCTACATGCTCGGCAAGGATATCGCAGAGGGCAAACTCAAGGCGAAGGCAAAACCAGCATCGAAAACGCCGGACGTGCCGCGCGGCCGGTCTCCGGGGGTTCGGAGCGACGTTCAGGGCCGGGGCAGGCCCACGACTGATCGGGACAAGCTTCGCGCTCGCCTCGAAAATCAGAATATTTAACCACGAGAGGAAACCATGTCCTACCTCAAGAAACTGGGCCTCATGTGGGCCTCGCTGTTCCCCGGCGTGACAAACCAGTCCTCCAGTTTTACGGCGGACGTTGAAGCATACATTCAGGAAGAAGTCGAGCCACTGGCCCGCCGGCAACTGGTCGCATACCAGTTCGGCAAGCCGCTCAAGCTCGATACGAATCGCGGCACGACCTACACGGCTTCGCGCTACCAGCGTCTTCCGCTGCCGTTCGCGCCGTTGCAGGAAGGCGTCGCGCCCCCCGGCGAGGCGATGGCGCTGCAACAGGTCTCGGCGACCGCGCAGCAATGGGGCGATCGCGTCATCATCACCGACGTGGCGAACCTGACCATCAAGCACCCGCTCTTCCAGCAGGCCTGCGAACTGGTCGCGCTTCAGCTTCCGGAAACGCTCGAACGCAACACGATGAATACGCTGATGGCGGCCACGCAGGTGAACTTCGCCAACGGCAAAACGTCGCGCGCCAACCTGCTCGCCACCGATGTCATGACGTCGCACGAGAACAACCGCATTGTCGGAACGTTCCTGACCTATGGCGTTCCGCGCTTCATGGGCGACGAGCGGGAAGACATGATGATCGAGGCGGGCGCGTATCGCGATCCATCGAAGTCGCCGGCCGTGATGCAGCACTACATCGGCCTGATTCACCCGCTGTCGGCGCAGGATATGCGCGAGAACACGACCGTGGCCAATGCCTGGTCGTACAGCGACATCAACCGCCTGTACAACAACGAACTCGGCCCGTTTGGCGGCGCGCGCTTTGTCGAATCGAACATGATTCCGTTCTTCACGGGCGTGGCTGCGATCCAGGGCACGGCTTCGGCTTCGGGCGGCACGCTCGCGACGAACGCCGGTTACCAGATCATCGTAACCGCTTCGCCGGCGCAGACTTCGGTTGAACAGCAGATCTACCAGGTGTCGAATGCGATCTCGGTTACTGGCCCGACTGGTTCTATCAGCGTTGTCCTGCCCCAACTGGCCGGCTACGTGTTCAACATCTACATCGGCACGTCGGCCACGCCGTCCAACCTTGCAACCGCAATCGGTCTCGGCGTTCCGGCTACCGGCCCCCTGGCCGGCCAGGCAACGCAGCTTCTGCCGAACCAAACTGTCACCCTGACAGGCATCGGCGTCGCGCAAACGCCGCCGGCCGCTCCGGCCACGGGCGTTTCAGTATTCCCGACGATCTACATCGGCAATCACTCGTACGGTCAGGTGCTGCTCGAAAACCCCGAGTTTCACTATCTGACGGGCCCTGACAAGTCAGATCCGCTGAATCAGACGCGCGTGGTAAGCTGGAAAGTGTTCTACGGCTCGATCATCCTCAACCAGGCGTTTTTGGCTCGCGTTGAAGCCGGTTCTGCCTTCAGCACGACGTTCTCCGCCGGCACTGTGACAACCCCGTAATCAGGAGCGTAAATGCCCCCGCGTACCCCTAACACCCCGCCCGATGGCGGGGTTTTTGAAGACAACGACGAACCGATTGAACAACCGGCAAAGGTTGAATCGCCGGATGATCTGAAAGCGCGCATCAAGGCGCTTGAGGCTCAACTCGCGCGCTCGCAGGCCGGAAAGGCAATCGCGGAGGAAGAATCCGCGCGCCTTTCCGCGCAGGCTCAATCCTCGATGTTCACGACGAACGTTACCGAACGGTTCTCCCGCAAGACGGAAGCCGGGAAGGATCTGTGGTGGTATCGTATTGACCTCGCGCCGTGCGGCGGAACGGAAGTCAAGATCAACGGCGTCCCGTACTACCACGGTTCAACTTACGAGTTCGAGACGGATCTTCTGCGCTCCATCAAGGAAATCGTGGCGCGCACGTGGGATCACGAGAACAACATCCAGGGCAGCAACGAGAACGTCTACAAGGTCGCGCAGGAGCGCATCCTTCGCGGCGGCGAACGTCGGCGATAAGAGGAAACAATGAGCGAAGAAAAGATTGCGGTAGTGGTCGGTAACTTCCAGATCAACATGCCGGCACCGAACGGCGCTTCACTGTCGATCAGCGAATACATTCGAGAGGGGGAAACGCTGGACGAACTGAATGAACGCGTGGACGTGGCTCGTGAGGTTTTGGTACGCCAGCAACAGGCCCTGGAAATTCCGGTTCTTGAAGAGCGGATGGGGCAACTTGAACGTACGCGCGTCCAGATCATGGAAGCGTACGCGGATCTGCTCGAAAAGCAGAAGCGCAAGACGCTCCCAAGCGCTGAAATGTCGCACCTGAAAAATTACCCAACTCAACTCAAGCACATTGAAGAAGAGATCGAGAAGGGCAAAGCGAAAATCGCCGTCGTGAAAAAGGTCGCGTAATGGCTTATCTAACGTCTCAGCAAATTGTCAATCTGGCATGCACTATCGCCAAATGCCCTGGCTTTCTGGCTCAGGGCGGACAGTTTCTGAACATGACGTTAGAAGACCTCTGGCTGCACCGTGATCTGAAGATCAACCGCAAGACGGAATCGATCACGGTGCAGGCAAATAACTTCGGCCCGTTCACGCTGCCGTTGAATTATCTGCGTACGTACGATCTGTTCTTCACGCAAAACAATCTGCCGTATTTCCTGAATCCGATCTCGACTGAAGAATACGATCAGGAGTTCAAGGATCCGTCAATCGCGAACTATCCGTATGAGTTCATGACGATTCTGGTCGACGAGACGGCGGCGATCGCGCAGGGTTCCGCCGGCACGCTCTTCATCTATCCACAGTCGTCCGGCCAGATCGTCCTGACGCACCGGTACATGGTGAAGCAACCGGACATCGCGGCGCCGGAAACGTCAGTCGTAATCCCGTGGTTTCCGGATCAGGATTACCTGATCACGGCCACGGCTTCACGTCTGATGCAGATCACGGATGACACGCGCCGGCCGGAATTCATCGCGGAATGTGAGAAGATGCTTCGCATCCATCTGATCATGGAAGGCGACGAACAGCAGGTAGTGAAGTCCGTTCGCCTCGATCCTCGGCGCTTCCACACAAACCGGACGCTCAAGCCGACCAAAATCACCGACTAGGAGACGCTGTGGCAATCCGCAACGGCCAGCCGGTAAGATTCACGCCCAAGGGTATCTGCGATGCGTTCGACGCAACGGACGCCTTTCCGGGCGCGTGCGCGTTGCTCACGAACCTGATTTTCGATCAGGCGAACCCCGAAGTGGTGATAAGCCGACCCGGCGTCGGCGCACCGGTTACATCCTTTGCCAGCTTCACGTCCCCGACTTTCGTTTCCGGCTTCATCACGATTGGATCAGTCGTGTACGGCATGGTCTCGACCGCGCGCAACGCAGGGCATGATGAGCCATTCGCGTTCGATCTGAACGCTGGAACGTTCATCACGATCAGCGGTGTTACAGCGGGCAATACGCCGACCTCACCCGCGACCACGGGCCCGTGGACGCCTCCGACCTTCGCCGTGATCAGCACCAAGATTATCGTCGCGCATCCGGGGTTTAACGGCGCGGGGTCGAACTTCTTCGGCGTGATCGACATCACGACTCCGGCCACGCCTGCGTGGAGTTCAAGCAATCTGGCGACGAACGGGCTCACTGGGGTTCCGACTTCGGTTTCGAACTACAATAACCGGGCGTACTTCGCTGTCGGGAACACGCTTCAATTCAGTGACGTGCTCGTGCCGACGACGCGCACGAACGCGAGCCAGGCTTTGACGCTCGGCGATACGACGCCGATCACCGCGCAATCCGGCCTGCCTGTCCAGACGACTTCGGCCGGTGTGGTAGGAGCGCTCGTGGTATTCAAGGCGTCGCAGATCTGGCAGGTTACCGGCGATCCGGCAACCAGCAATCTGGCGTTGAACTACGTCACCCTGACGACGGGCACCATCGCGCCGCGCACCGTCGTGCAAGGTCCGTTCGGGATCTTCTTCATCGGTATTGATGCGCCCTACATCCTGAACTTCCTTGGCGTGCTATCGCCTCTGTCGCACACCCCCGGCAATGACGGCGTGGCCGACGTGCAAGTCCCGTTCCAGAACGCGACAACGCCCTCACGCCAGGCCGCATCGTTCTCCGGCAACATCTTTCGGGTATGCTCCGCGACGATCATTCAGGGCGTACAGCAGACCAACGATTACTGGTACGACATACGACGCAAGCGCTGGACCGGGCCGCACACTTTCACTTACGATTCGATATCGCAATTCGGGAATAACTTCGTGCTGTCGGGCATCGATCATGGCGCGGCGCTATTCGTAAGCCAGAGCCTGCCCCTGATCGGCAGCGTCTACACCGACAACGGCACGCAACTGGTTAGCCATCTCCGTTCATCCTCGTTTCCGAAAACCGGACGCATGGCGGAAGTGCAGGTAGTTGAATCAACTCAGGAATTCGCGTCTTCCGGTTTGTCGGTAAACTACAATATCACCGCACTGGATGACCAGCTAAATACCATCAATTCGACGTTCGTGGTGACGCCGCCTGCGGGCATCACGTGGGGCGGCGGAGGGTTGTGGGGCGGCGGCGCGCAGTGGACATCCGCATCGACCATTCCACATGTATATACGATTCCTTGGACTATCCCCCTGGTGTTCCAGAAAATGGCGGTGGACATCACCGGTACGTCGTCCAATAGCCTGTCAATCGGGACATTCTTTGCCCGGTATCAGGATACCGGTTACACGAACAGGTAAAAGACCATGCCAATTATTGGAACGCTACCGAACAACATCCAGAACGGCCAGGCTGTTGACGCCAACCCGGTTATGGCTGACTTCAATTTCATCGTCAACCAGGTGAACGCGAACGCCAATCCGCTGGGCACACTGACAGCGCCGAGCGGGACCGTTATGCCCTTCGCACAGGCAACCGCACCCTTGGGATGGACCGCTTCAACAGACGCAGCTCACAATGATGCGGCGATGCGGTGCATGACCCCGGCAGGATACGGGGGGACTCAAGGTGTTAGCGCTTTCGGCCTGCTGCTTGAGGGGGGCGCGGTAACCGATGGCCATTCATTGTCGATCGGCGAACTGGCGGCGCACAATCACACGGACTCGGGTCACATTCACAACATAAACGACTTGGGCCACAGTCACGGACCATCTGGCGGGGGAAGTTTTTATACCACGCAGGCCAGCGGGGTCAACTACGGCGGGGGCGGCACTTCTTTTACCCCTGTAGCTTCGACTGCCACTGTGGCAACCGGGATTAATATTCTGACAGGAAACGCGCAGATCCAGAACACCGGCAGCGGCTCGGCGCACACGCATACGCTGACCAACTTCAATTACAAGATTGTCGATTACATCCTTTGCACGAAGAGCTAACCCGATGCGCAAGAAAGAACCTATTTGCCCGCTCCTGAAGAAAGAATGCATTGGGGATGGCTGCATGTTCTGGACGCATATGCTCGGTACGAACCCTCAAACCGGGCAGCCGGTAGACCAGTTCGACTGCTCGATCAGATGGCTGCCGGTGTTGATCCTCGAAAATGCGCGTATGACGCGCGGCGCGCAGGCGGCGGTAGAATCGATGCGAAATGAAGTAGTGCAGCGGCAGGACGCTCTTAATAACGCCGTGGCGCTAGGCCAGCGTGAAGCGGCAAAGCGAATCGGGGAACAGGAATGCCAGACGATAGAACGCTTACCGAATCAGACGTAAAGGCGATAGTCGATGAGTTGGAAAGACGCGCTACACAGCGGTTTCAGATCAATATTGGGCGGGGGGTGCTTGGTCTGGCGTGGAAAGCCTGCCTGTACCTCGCGATATGGCTTGCCGCCTACGGCGCTGCCGGAGGCTTCAAGAAATTTTTCAACTAGGAGTAGCATCATGAGTTTCTGGACTGATATCGAAGCCGAATTCAATTCCGTCGTCGCGAGCGCGGATAGCATCCCGGCAAAGCTCGAAGCCCTGGTCGGGATCCAGAGCAAGGCCGCGCAGATGACCGCGCTCACCAACCAGATCACGGCCATCCTTGAAGACGGTTCGAAAGCGAACGCCGACAAGGTGACGGAAATCCTGACGGCGGTAGGCAAACTGTGAGCCCCGAGACACTGGCAGCGGCGCTTGGGGTTCCTTCGGCTCGCGCGCAAACGTGGGCCGATCCGCTTTCTGCGGCGATGGCTCTTTATGCTATCGATTCGCTCAAGAGGCAGGCGGCGTTCCTCGCCCAGGTAGGTCACGAGTCCGGCAGGTTGATCTATGTCCGGGAACTGTGGGGGCCGACGCCCGCACAGGAAGGCTACGAGGGACGCGCGGATCTCGGCAATACCGAGCCAGGTGACGGGTTCAAGTTCCGTGGCCGTGGCCTGATTCAGGTCACAGGGCGCGCGAATTACGCGACATGCGGCGCGGCGCTGTGTCTGCCTCTGACCGACTCGCCGGAACTGCTTGAGTCTCCGTCCAATGCTGCGCAGTCGGCGGCGTGGTTCTGGAATTCGCGCGGTCTGAACGCTTTCGCCGATGTCATGGACTTCGAGACGATCACGCGAAGGGTTAATGGCGGTTTGAACGGGTGGGATGACCGCGTGGCGCTCTGGAAAATGGCGCTCGCCGCATTTGGAGCAGACAATGGCACTTGATCCGGTCACGGCAGGAATCGACCTAGCTACTACGATCGTTGGACGCATCTGGCCGGACAAGACGGCGCAGGAGCAACAGCAACTCGCCGCTACCCTATCCATGATCCAGGGGCAAATGACGATCAACCAGGCGGAAGCGGGCAACGCCAGCACCTTCGTCGCCGGCTGGCGGCCCTTCATCGGTTGGGTATGCGGTCTCGCATGCGCCTGGAACTGGATGGGCTTGCCTGTCGCCAAGGTAGTTCTCGATTACTTCGGGCACACAATCTTGATGTCGCCCGCCGATCTGTCGGAGATGATGCCGGTTTTGATGGGCATGCTTGGGCTTGGCGGGCTGCGCACGTTTGAGAAGGTGCAGGGCGTGGCGAGGATGAAATGAACCACCTTGTAAAAATCGCTCACGGCATCGATACGGCTCCGGTCCTGCTTGAGATCGCGCGCCAGCCCAAGCTATGGAACCGGCACACGGTCAGGAAGACGGCACCGGAGACCCCGCACGCCGCGATGGACGATATCTGGCTGCGCTACCGGGATGAGAAGCCGTTTAGGGAATCGGGCGACTACTCGACATTCAATGACGAGCATGACGCGATCTTCTACCCGGAATGGTTCGCGCTGCCCAGCGTGCGCCCTATCGTCTACAGTCTCATGGCGCGCGTTCAGGCGGTACGCCTGGGCGGTGTGATGATCACCCGGATCCCGCCGGGGGGTCGAATTGACCCGCACGCAGACGACGGCTGGCACGCCACGTATTACAATACGAAATTGTATGTCGTGCTTCAGTCGAATCCGCAGTGCGTCAATCGCGTGGAAGAGGAGCGCGTCTCGATGGCACCGGGCGATGTCTGGTACTTCGACAACCTGAAAGAGCATGAAGTCGTGAACGACGGTCCGGACGACCGGATCACGCTGATTGTGTGCCTGAGGTGCGAAAAATGATCAGGCATTACTTTTCAGGTGGCGCTTACGTACGGGAGCAAACGCTGGCGGAAGGGCTCGAAGTCGAAAAGCACGAACACGACTACGACCACGTGAGTTACCTGTGCGCCGGTCGCGCGCTGCTCGACGTGGACGGCGAACTGGAATATCTGACCGGGCCGTGCGCCATTCTGATCAAGGCGGGCTGTAGACACCGGATTGCGGCTCTGACAGACATCACCTGGCTTTGCATTCACGCGGAGAGCGTTGCGGATCCGGAAACCATTGTGAAGGAGTGACATCATGCCATGGGGCGTAGCGGCAGCAGCAGTAGGCGCGGGGGTATCAGCGGCGCTCGCCCCCTCTCCTTCAGGTGGATCGGGCGGCAGTCAATCCTATTACGTTCCGACGGGTTTGCAGACCGCCGACCAGCAATGGCAGGCGCTTCAGCAGGGCAACCTTAATGCGTATAACGCCAGCAATCTGTCTCAATACGGTCTGCAATCCCTTAATCAAGGGATGGAAAGCTATAACCAGTATGCGCCGGGATACCAAAATGCCGCGAATGCGGCGGGCGCACAGTATGGCGCGCTCGGCCAGCAACTAGGTGCTGCTTCAGGACAGCAATTCGGTGCAGCAAATCAGGTCTACCAGACCGCTTTCGATCCGCAAAGCGCGCTTTACAATCGCACTGTTCAGCAGTTGCAGGACCAGACCGGAGCCACGAATAGCATGTACGGGCTCGGATCCTCGGCCGCCGGCGCGGGCGTCGCGAATCAGGCGCTCGGCAACTTTAATATCGACTGGCAGAATCAGCAGCTTCAGCGTCAGATTCAGGGTTTAGGCGCGGCGGGGCAAGCC
>Ga0210404_10000475_pt1 | contig 20763 bp, 18 predicted proteins | sample IncBWH28MmetaG_FD_155455 | JGI IMG/M metagenome (GOLD analysis project Ga0210404, IMG submission 155455) | Forest soil microbial communities from Barre Woods Harvard Forest LTER site, Petersham, Massachusetts, United States - Inc-BW-H-28-M | ecosystem: Environmental > Terrestrial > Soil >... | reverse complement strand
CGGAGGTGAGCAAGCGCACTTCGTCTTTTAATTCGGCGAAGATTTGATCGCGAATCTCGGTGCCGCTGAGGATGCGTGCGGTCATGGGGTGCCCGCTTTCGTTTTGCAAAAAAGAATCATAGCATACGCAAAAACCGGGACGCCCGGATCGTCGCAACGATTTAGTCTTGACATGAAATTAGGCCTTTGGGCTGGACCCTCGTTCTGCTAGCATCGCCCGCAAGTTTGCGAGGAGGAAAGCATGGCAACAGTGAAGCGGATTGGTCCCGGCTCTGCGTTCAGGGTCGGTCTTGTGCTTTATGGAATTCTGGGATTGTTCCTCGGATGCATGATGGCGCTCATCTCTATGGTCGCGGGTTCCCTGACGGGGATGGCGGGAGCAGATGCGTCCGTCGCAAAGATGATGGGCATTGGGATGGGATTCGGCGCGATCATTATCTTTCCAATTCTTTACGGGGTGATCGGAGGCATATTCGCGGCTATCGGAGCGGCGGTTTACAATCTCGTGGCCGGCTGGGTGGGCGGGCTAGAGGTTGATATCAACTAGCAGGATTTGTTCTCGAGCCACTGATTCATTGGTGGTACCTCTCTGCATCTTCTACTTGTTTGCGACATCCAATCTGATGTCAATCTTGATGCGCGGAAGTGTGCGCATACGCTTGAGCGAGGAGTGGGGAAATAACGATGGCGTTGTTTGGGAATCTGGGCGACCGGCGAGAGCTGGAGAAGAAGGCGAAGGCAGAAGGGCGGCTGCCGCCGGGGCAGTCGCTGACGCTGAAGTGGCCGGTGCTGCACAATGGCAGCATCCCATTGTTCGATGCGGCGAAGTGGGACTTTAAGATTTCGGGCGAGGTGGAAGAAGCAAAGCGCTTGACGTGGAATGAATTCCGGGCGCTGCCGCAAACGGAAACGACTTCGGATTTTCATTGCGTGACGCGCTGGAGCCGGCTGGACAATCGGTGGAAAGGCGTTTTGTTCACCGAGGTGATGAAGCTGGTGAAGTCGAAAACGTCGGCCCAGTTCGTGTCGGTGCTGGCGGAAGAAGGCTACACGGCAAATGTGCCGCTGGCCGATTTGCTGCGGCCAAACGTCTTGTTTGCGTTCGAACACGATGGCGAACCGCTGACGGCCGAGCACGGCGGCCCCCTGAGGCTGATCGTGCCACATCTCTATGCATGGAAGAGCGTGAAGTGGGTGCGCGGCTTCGTGTTGTTAGACCATGATCGCCTGGGATTCTGGGAACGCAACGGCTACCACGCGTATGGCGACCCGTGGAAAGAGCAAAGGTATTCCGGAAGCTAAGGATTCGTATCTAAAAGAAAGACACTCGTCCCAAATCAGCGCTCAAGGGTCTTTCGCCCGCTAATCCGCGGCGGCTTGCGACTTCGTTGGGTCGATTTCGATGCGGCCCTTGAAATGGGCGCCGTCTTCGATGCTGATGCGCGCGGTGGAAATGTCGCCGATGAGAGAGCCGTCTGACTTGATGTCCACCCGGCCGCGTGCGTGGACGTTGCCCACGACTTTGCCGGAGACGACGACTTCGCCGGCGTGAATTTCGGAATTGAGCTGGGCGGTGGGGCCAACAGTCAGTTGATGGCCACGCAAAGAGATCGGGCCCTGCACCTTTCCGTCAATTTGCAAATCTTCATCGCCGGTAACCTGGCCTTTGATTTCGATGCTTGCGCCGATGCGCGCGGAATTGCGGGCAGTTGAACCGCCAAGGCGCGCGACCGAAGGATTACTGAACGGAACGACTGGCGACGAGGAACCAGGCGCCGGCGAAGCGGCGGGTGGTTCAGCGACGGCTTGCGATTTGGACCACATAATGCCTCCCTTATTCAGACACAAAGAATGGATGGAGCTCCGGGTGGGCGGGAGCAGCGTGAATTCACTGTAGACGCGCACAGCGGGCCGGAGCAACGACGAAAAGGTGTAGGCTTGCGCAGTTCAAAAACTGACCGTAGGGACAGGGTGGGAGGTTCGAGGGTTACGCGACCTCAACCACTCGATTCATGAACGCGACCAAATACTTCCAGGCGAGGTAGTAGACGATCAGCCCGACCGCAGCGCCAACGAAGAATCCGCTCCAGACAACGCCAGGGATCGGGAAATCGAGGATGCGAGTGAGAAGGAAGCCGAGAGGGGCGAGAATAATGGGAAGCAGCGCGCCGTGTATACCGATGGAGAGCGGTGAGCGTGAGCGGAGCCCGATAAAGAGCAAGTTCCAAAGGCCCCACAAGTTGGGAACGACCGCCATAGGGAAGACGATGATGCGCTCGACGGGAACGGGAAAGTTGTAGGCATAACGCAGGATGCAGTAGCCGGTCATCACGAAGAGCAGAAAGATCGTCGGCACGATGGTGCCTGCCATGTACGCGCGAAGATAAGTGTGTTGCTGCATAAAAGCCTCCTAACCTACAAGTGGTAGAGCAATGCTGGGATAGTCCCGGGAAAAACGAAGAGCAGCGCGCTCAGGATCGCGGCCAAGGCCCAGTCAAACCAGGGCACACGCACGGGCTGTTGGCTGAGTTTCTTGAGCATGTCCGGCCACAGATCGCGGCGAAGTTCAGTGTCCGTGATTGGAGCGATGGAGCGCTTCAGAAGGTCACGGATTTCTTTGTCGTTTTGTTCGTTCATTTGTTCGCTCCCAAAGGCGCCCCCAGAGAACTGAGGCTCTTGCGCAACATGCGCACGGCTCGAAAGACGCGAATTTTGACCAGGCCGGCGGAGAGGCCGGTGGCCTCGGCAATCTTGTTGTATGGCTCATCTTCGATCAGCGCGAGCGTGGCTACGAGTCGGTACTTTGCCGGAAGCTGGTGGAAAGCTCCTTGGATATGCTCACGGGTCTCCCGGCGGACAGCAGGGTCGGGCTCTGGACGGCCGGGGAGATCCTCCGGAAGTTCGGTTTCCTGCCGCGCCGATCGCAGATGATCCAGCGCCGCGTTGGTGGCAATCCTGCGCGCCCAACCCTGAAAGTTGCCCTCGGGGTTGAAACGCGCGCGGGCGCGGTAGATACGCCAGAAAGTCTCCACGGTCAAGTCCTCCGCAATGCCGCGGTCGCGGACGATGCGAACGACCCAGGCGTAGACTTCCTTCTGGTGCTGCCGGAACAGCGCCTCGAAGGCGTCCAGGTCACCCGCCGCGAACCGTTGCAATAGCTCCATCCGCCACTCTCTATAAGGTCTTACTTCGATTTCGGCCTTTGGTTACAGACTTTTACAAGCGCGGGCGACACCCTCCCCGAGGCACACTATCTTGAGCGCACGGCGCAAAATTGTGAACCGCAGAGAATGACGCCAGAGTTGGGCGCAATGGACTAGGTTTCGGTGAGGCGGACCCGGCGGACGCCGAAGGCCATCAATTTGGACGGCAGATCTCGCAGAATTGGAATGCGAACAAAGAGCTTCAATTGCCACGGCACGTTCATGACCCTCTGCGCACGAAGGGCGCTGGCGACCAGGTTTCTCTGCATGAAGGATTGCATGGCCTGGATGGCGTGCGTTGGCCATTCGCGCTGCCGCTGAACCTCGGCAAGATCGGCGTCCGAAACACGCCCGGCGAGAAGTGGCTTTGTTAAAACGTTGGAGGCCACTGCGGCGTCCTGGATGGCGTAGTTGATACCTACACCACCTACGGGAGACATCACGTGGGCGGCATCGCCAATGAGGAGCAGGCCGGGTTTGTGCCAGATCGGGCAGCGGCTGGACTCGACGGAGAGCAGCGTCAATTGTTGCCAGTCAGTCAAAGATTCGGCGTGCCTGGCGTAGCGCGGCTCGATTTCAGTGATGGTCCGCCGCACCGCCTCGACGCCCTTGGCACGCAGTTCCTGATATTCGCCCTTGGGGAAAACGAGCCCCGCCTGCCAATGGTCGGTACGCTCGAGCAAAATAAGGATTCGCCCGCGGCCGATACCGCCGAAAGCACCACCGACGACTTCGGGTTCGCCCGGAAGCTTCGGGAGGCGGAACCACAAGACATCCATCGGTGGTGAAGTCTTGATGGGTTCAAATCCGGCCAGGCGGCGCAATTGCGAGAAGCGGCCATCGGCGCCCACCGTCAAAGTTGCGCGAACCTCGTGCAGCCCGTCGGAGGCGAGGTAGCGCACCCCGCTGACGACACCGTTTTCCTCCGCCAACTGATGCGCGTTGGCCTGCATCACCAATTTGAATTGCGGATACTTGGCGGCTTCGCGGGTGATGAACTCGAGAAATCGCACTTGCGGGACCATCAAGATATACGGAAAGCGCGTCTTTAGACGGCCGAGATCGAAGGGACGAAAGGGGCCGTTGGCAAACTGGAGCGTGGGGCCGGTCACTTTCGTGTGTGGAATCTCATGGAGCTTGTCTGCTAGCCCGATCTGGTCGAGAATCTCCATCACTGAGGGATGAACGGTATCGCCGCGGAATTCGCGGTCAAAATCTTTGTGCATTTCGAGCAAGGTTACCGGCACGCCGCGCCGAGCCAACAGCAGCGCCAGGACTGCGCCGGCCGGCCCGCCACCTGCAATGCAACAGGAAGTCTTCTGACTGTCGACAACTTCGGCGCCAGCGGCTTGCGTTTGAACAGAATCGAGAAGCTGCGCGCTCAAGGGCCCTCCTTGCTGGGGAGATTTCAGGTAAGGCTTCTGGCACGGTCGAGACAGCGATTCGAAAGCGGCCGAGTCGCAAGCCGCGAACCGTTGCAGCAATTCCCTCCGGCACTCTATATCTACTTACCGGATTTCTGCTTGAGGGTTACAACTATTTTTGGGAGAGAAGGGAACCTGGTCCGCGCCGCTAGGGAGGACGGCGAGGCGGGTAGTGAGCATTTGCGGTCAAACGTCACAGCCGGACCGGTTGCTGACGACCAGTTTGAACTCCTGCTCCACAAGGAAAAGAGAAAACTGGCGCTCGCAGCCGCCGTAATTATTTGCGCTGTCTGGTTTCCACTTCACCAAGAGATACGCTGTTGCGCCGATCTTGAATGACGTTGCAGTCATCGCTTCAAAGAGGCCCTCATCCGGAATGGACAGGTCCCAGGTCTTTCCGCCGGCTTCGTAACGGTAGACGTCCTGTTTATCGATCTTCTGTGCGGTGAACTTACCTTCGGTTGGTGTTGCAACAGGCGGACCGGATTCGGCGTGAAGGATGAAACCAACATCGCCGGCGTCCAGGCCGGGAATGGAAGCAACCACTTTTCCATAGAATTCCCTGTTTCGAATCGCAGTCTGGTTTTTGTTGAGCGTGAAAATGACGCTCACGTCTAGGCGGATAAGCTGCAAAGGCAAGATGCCGCGGCTTGAGACCGCGTAGTAGAAACCAGCCTTCATGGAAGGCGGCAATGGCGAGGAGACCTTGAGTTCGTCGCCTCCGATGCCCTCGAGATTGGCATGTTCAGCATAATGTTTCTTCAATTGTTCAAACTGAGCGGGTGTGGGATCGAACGGGTTGAGTTCTTTGAGTTCCTGGCGGGCGAGGCGCTTCCAGTCCACGGATTCGAAGGGATCGAAAAGCACTTCTCCGGTCCTGGGATCAGCATCCGCGTCGTGGAATTGAAGGGATGGCGGATGGGAAGCAGGGGCTTGGGGAAACAGAAAAACGGCACAGAGAATAGACAAAGCGGCGCGTGGCCACATCGTTGACAGTCCTCTCCCGACCCTCGCGCCCAACAGAAAGCAGGACAAGTTTACATTCAAAGAAAAACGCCCGGACAGATTTGCTGCCCGGGCGTTCCAGACTGAAATTAACAAACTAACTAATAGATGTCGTACTGCTCCCAGTGGAGCGTGGCGTCGGATTGGATGATGATGTGCTTGTGGGCGGTTTGCTCGAGCTCGTCCATCAACATAGATTCGCGGGTCTTGAGCGCTTTGGCGATTTCCGGGTGAACGCGCAGCGTCAGGTTCGGACCTTCGTGGTCGGCGGCGGCCATCTTGCGGGCTTCGGCCTGGATTTCGTAGCACAGCGTGGGAATGGACTTGACCATGCCGGAGCCGGTGCAGTACGGGCAAGGCTGGCAGAGCACGCGTTCCAGCGCCTGTTTGGTGCGCTTGCGGGTGATGCACACGAGGCCGAATTCGTTGAAGGAGAGCGCCTTTGACGGAGCCTTATCTTCTTCGAGAGCCTGTTGCAGCGCGGACAAAACTTTTTCGCGGTTACGGCGTTCTTCCATGTCGATGAAGTCCACGACGATGATGCCGCCGAGATCGCGCAGGCGAATCTGCCGGACGATTTCCTTCACGGCTTCGAGGTTGGTCTTGACGATGGTGTCCTCGAGGCGCGTGGAGCCCTTGCCGACGAACTTGCCGGTGTTGACGTCGATGGCCACAAGCGCTTCGGTGTGGTTGATGACGATGTAACCGCCGGATTTCAGCCAGACTTTGGCGCGCAGAGCTTTGTCGAGCTCGTGCTGGATGCCGAATTCTTCGAAGATCGGCGTTTCCTTGGTGTACAGCTTGACCTTGCTGACCAGCTTGGGCTGGAAGCGGCTGACGAATTCGACGACCTTGCCGTATTCCTCTTCGTTGTCGATCCAGATGGCGGTAAAGTCGTCGCTGACGTAATCGCGGAGCATGCGCTCGACGAGATCGAGGTCGCGATGGAGAAGCGCGGGCGCTTTGCGCTGCTCGCTGCGCTCCTTGATTTCGTTCCAGGTTTTGCCGAGGAAGTCGATGTCTGTGCGAATTTCGTCATCGGTGGCGCCGCCCGCGGCCGTGCGCACGATGAAGCCGCCGGGATAGGCGTTACCGGCTTCGCTGACAAGGCGGCGGAGTCGAGAGCGGTTTTCGGCGGAGATGATTTTGCGCGAAACGCCGGTGTGGTGCACCGTCGGCATATAGACCAGGAAGCGGCCGGGGAGAGCGACGTGACTGGTGATGCGCGCGCCCTTTTTGCCGAGAGGTTCCTTGGCGATCTGGATGACCACATCCTGGCCGGCCTTCAACATTTCGGAAATCAGTTGCGGACGGCGCGACGGGCCGGAATGTCCGCCCTGGTAGCCGCGGTCATGCCTTGGGCCGCTGGGACGGCGTTCGAATCGAGGTCCGCCGGGGTGTCCGCCACGATCAGGGCGACCGCCACGGCTATCGGGACGTCCACCGCGATCCGGGCGTCCGCCGCGACCACGGTCGCGTCCGCCGCTGCGAAAAGGCCGTTGAAACCGCGAGCGCGGGTTGCCGCCGATGCGGGCAGAGTCGCGTGGGAAATCTTCGCGAGGAGCCGACGGGCCGCCGACGCGTGGTGCGCGGGTTTCCCCGGGGAGAAGAATCACGTCATCTTCAATGATTGCCGAGCCCACCGAGAGGGAATCGCCGGAAGACGCTGCGAGCACTTCCGATTGGAATTGCGGTTGTTCTTCGTTGTGTTCAGTTTCCGCGTGTTCCGTGTCCCCGTGATCGGATTCGGTATGCTCGTGCTCGTGTTCATGCTCGGTATGTTCGTGTTCGTCGAGGCTGGCAGCGTGAATGGCGCTGTCGTGCGCAAAGTCCGCTTCGGCTTCGGCGCGATTGACGGCGCGCTGCTCTTCCACTTCTTCCGTCTCTTCTGCGGAGAGTTCCGAGACTTGCTCGGCGTGGGTTTCTTCCACCTCGGCGGTTTCTTCTTCGACTTCGTCTTCTTCTTCGAATTCGGCGCCGCCGACGACAGCATCGGCCTGAGCCTCCGCCGAAGTCTCTTCGTGCTTGGCTTCAACAAACCCCGAAGCCAGCGCGGCGACTTGATCCTCATTCAGTTCAGGCTCGCGACGCGTGGACTCGGTTTCCGAGACTGCATTGCCCACGGCGGAAACTTCTTCCGTCGTAGCCGCAGGCTCATTCGACGCCGCTCCTTCGTTTTCGGAACCGCCATCGGCCAGAAGCCAGCGTGGCAAGCCGCCGGAGAATCGGCGAGGAACGTTGCTGCCGCTCGGCGCTGCGGGAGACATGTTGGCGGTCGCCCGCGGAAACGTCTCCTCGGGTTCGGGCTGTTGTTCATGAGCTTCGTGCTCGACTACGGGAGTCGGCACAGGAGCCGCCGCGGGTTTGCCGCGATATTTTGCGAGCGACTCGCCGGGCAGAATAATTTCGTCCTCTACCGTGTCCATCGGAGAAGAAGGAGCGGAGCTGCGCGGCACGTCCTGGCGCCGGTTATCGTAGTTGCGCGGCTGTCCACCGCGATTATCGTAGCCGCGGGATTCGCCGCCCTGTGGCGAGGCGTATTTCGAGGGGGGCAGATTGCGTCCGCCGCCCGGGCCCCCCGGTGGGCGCCCACTGCGATTGCGTCCGCCACGGCGGCCCCAACGGCCGCCACGGCCTCGATCACCACCTCGATCGCCACCGCGATCTCCGCCACGGTCATTGCCGCGGCCGTAATTCTGGCTGGGCCGATCGCCGCCCTGACGATTGGGATAATTCTGCGTGGGATTGTAACGCGGCGCAAAATTTTGCGGCGCGGAAGCGTTCGAATCGGGCTGACGCTCGTCACCCGCTTCAGCGTGCAAATCTTCCTGTGAGGATGGCGCCGCTTCGTTGTGATGCTCTTCGTGATGTTCGCTCTCCGCGGCGTGCGCTTCCTCGTGAGAGGGATGCTCTTCGGCGTGCGTATCTCCATGAGGAAATTCCTCGGGATGCGTTTCTTCGTGGTGTTCGCTGGCGCGCGCCAGGGACTCACCGGGAAGCACCTCCACCGGTGAACCGATCGCGGGCGGCAGCGGCGGAGCCGCACTATGCGGCTGCTCGTGCGAATGCACCGGATCGTAGTCTTCGAGGTTTTCGAAAACGTCGCTGACGTAGAGGAACGCGTCGCCGTCCAGGCCGATGTCCACGAAAGCCGATTGCATTCCGGGAAGGACGCGGGTGACTTTTCCTTTGTAGATGCTGCCGACCAGCGCGAACTCTTTTTCGCGCTCGATGTAAATTTCGACTAACTGACCTTCTTCGAGAATCGCGACCCGCCGTTCGTGGGAGGCCGCGGAAATGACCAATTCTTTCGACATGAAAACTCCTTATGCGTGACCCCGGCATTGCCGGAGTTCACTGCGGGACGCATCGCCGCGAGCTTGTGCCCGTCGGAGGTCCGGGAAAACGGCGCCGGCCCGGTCTGCACCGGGACACACGCTGGCCACACTAGTAGCGAAGTGGCTTGACGTTCGAAGCCAGAGGAGGCGTTCCCGATTGCGTCGCGAACACCGTTGTGAAGATTGTTCCTCAGTCTATCGAGGCTGGTCCGTTGCCGGAATCGAGCCGGGCAAACGGCGGACGATGCTGTCCTCACTCTTGAATCCTATATTCCCAAGCAAAATTCATTTCCGGTGCGTCTCGCCGAAGCAGGGACGTCACACGGCACTGGCGGTTCGTCAGTTGACGAAGCGGCGAAGCCGGACATTCATCACCAGGCCAATCGCCAGGAAAACAAACAACGTGGCGGAACCCCCGTAACTCATGAGAGGTAATGGGATGCCGGTAACCGGCATAGCGCCGATAACCATGGCCACGTTCACTAACACATGGAAACCCAACGCTGCCGCCACGCCCATGACCAGAAACATTCCCGCGCGATCCTTCGCGCGTTGAGCATTCTGCACTAAGCGTAACAGAAGCGCCATATAGAGTCCTAGGGCCACCAGCACGCCCTTGAATCCCTGTTCTTCAGCCCAGGCCGACATGATGAAATCGGAATAACGGACGGGGATGTAGCCCAGTTGATTCTGACTCCCGTTGCGAAACCCTTTGCCCCAGAAACCGCCGGAGCCCACGGCAATCTTCGATTGCAGCAATTGATAGCCGGAGCCTTTGGCGTCGTCTTCGGGGTGCAGGAAAGAAGTGATTCTGTCCCTCTGATACGGCTTGAGGAGGCGCCGGCTGACGGGCGGATAGAAAACAGCCCCAACCAACAGAACCCCAGCCAAACAAAATACTGCTGCATGCTGCCACTGCAAACCCGCCAGAAAAGCGCCGACAACCAGCATGGGAACCAACACCAGCGCGGTACCCAGATCGGGCTGTTTGAGAATCAAGACCAGCGGGATCCCTACTAAAAACCCTGCCTTGATCAAATCGCGCAGATCAAGTTCATCCGAGCGTACTTCCGCAAAGAAGCGCGCCAGTACAATGATTATAATCAATTTAACCAATTCCGACACCTGAAAGAATTCCCCCAGCACGGGAATCCAGCGCTGGGCTCCAAAGCGCTTATGGCCGACCAAGAGCACGGCGACCAAGGCCGCTACCCCGACAACATAAAGGATGGGCGCTTGGTCGAGAATCAGGTGATAGTCCATGCGGGAGAGCACAAACATCAAGGCGAAGCCGATGACCAGCCAGCGCACCTGCTTCATGTGCATGCCGGAGAGCGAACTGCCCTGAGTAGCGGAATAGATTTCAAGCACACCGAGGGTGCAGATCGCGGCGAGGATGGCCAGTAGCCACCAGTCGTAATCGCGTGTTCCGGGTGCGTCTTTCATGGTTGCGATTCCAGTTGCAACTACATTCCGCTCCTAATGGTTCGGCGATGCGTTTGCCGCGTGTCCCGATGCCACTGCCGCGGTCTCTTCCGGCTTCAAGGCCACGCGGGCAGGCGCAGGCTTCTCGGTGGCTTTGTTCTTGCCAGAATCCTTCGGTTTATTCTCGGCGGTAAGCTGGCCGGGCATCTTTTTGTTTTTCTTGTCGTAGTAGGCCTTGATGATGTCGCGCACCACGGGCCCGGCGGCCTCGCCACCGTGCTTGCCGCTTTCCTGCACCAGCACGGAGACAACAATCTCCGGATTGCGGCGCGGCGCATAACCGACAAACCAGGCATTGTCTTCCAATTGCTTCGTTTTCCCAACGCGCGCGCGCGTGTCGTAGCCAATGACCTGTGCAGTGCCGGACTTACCGCTTAACTCAATCCCGGCGAGCCTCAGCTGGCCGCCGGTGCCGCCGCTTTCGTTGACCACGCCATACATGGCATTCGTTATTTTTTCCACGGTGGATTCGGAAATAGCAACTCGTTCTTCACCTACGTTGGGAGCGTCCTTCAGCAAATGCGGTTGCTTAAAGATGCCGCCCATGGCGATTCCGCCAATCATGCGCGCCAGCTGCAGCGGCGTAGTCGTGACGGCGCCCTGGCCGGTGGAAACGGAAATGGTCTCGCCCGGATACCACTTGCGATGAAAGGCGCGCTCAACCCATTCGGCCGACGGCATCAGCCCAGGCTCTTCCGAGGGGAGGTCGATGCCGGTTTTGTGTCCGATGCCGAATTTGCTGCCGTAGAAAGCGAGCCGATCGATTCCCAAGCGCATTCCGACATTGTAGAAAAAGACGTCGCAGGACTTGAGAATGGCTTCGTGCAGATTGGTCACGCCATGCGATGTTGCTCCGGTTTTGGAGTAGTAGACCCAGCACTTGAACTGGCGGCCGTAGAACGTTCCGTAGCCCGGACAAAACGTCGTGAAACTCTCCGGCGGAACTTTGTCCTCCAACATAGCGGTGGCCGTGACGATCTTAAAAACCGATCCCGGCGCAAGCTGCGCCTGAATCGCGCGATTCATCAAGGGATGTTCGGGGCTATCGTTCAACCTGTTCCAGTTCTCCGACGTGATGCGCACGGCGAAATCGTTGGGGTCCATCGACGGATGGCTAGCCATAGCCAAAACTTCGCCGGTGCGCGGATCCAGCGCAACCACCGCGCCCGGGCGTGCTCCAAGGGATTGCTCCGCAACCTGCTGCAGGTCGTAGTCGATGGTGAGCGTAATCTGCTTTCCGGGAATCGCTTCTTGCGTGGCTAGGTGGTCGACTTCCCTGCCCACGCTGTTAACGATGACGCGGCGCTGGCCGTCCGTGCCCTGGAGGAGATCGTTGTACTGTCGCTCCAGTCCGAACTTCCCTGCAAAATCGCCTGGGCGAAGTTTGCCATTGCTGGCTTCGATCTGTTGCTCGCTGACTTCACCTACATAGCCCTCGGCATGCGCCAGAAATCCACCCGGAAGGTACCGGCGCCGGGAGACGGAAATCATTTCGAGGACGGGAATGTCCGAGCGGTGCGAATCGATGAAGTCACGATCTGCTGGTGAAGCCTCGGGCTTGATGATAATAGGCTGGAATTTCGGAAGATTTTTTGTATTGCTGAGCTGATCCTTCAAATCCTCCAACGGGATTCCAAGCCCATCAGCAACGACCGGAAGATACTTGTCGACCAGAGATGGATCGTCGCGAAGGAGCAGCACGCTGAAGGAAGGCCGGTTGTCGACCAGCACATGTCCATCGCGGTCGAGCATGCGTCCTCGCGGCGCGATGACGGGAATCGAGCGCACGCGGTTGCGCTCCGCCATGGAAGTGTACCGGTCGGAATCGATGACCTGGAGTTTCCAGAAGCCCACTAGCAACACGCCGATCATTCCCACAATGATGTAGGAGGCTACGGCCAGCCGCGCTTGCGGCAGTCGATTGTCGTTGCGAAACGAGTACGACACGAAAACCCCGCGCGCGAGTGCTTCATCTCAGGGCAAACTGCCCGGTCCGGCCCTCTTTGATTCAACGGATCGGACTACACTCGCGTCACAATAAAATCTACAGCGTGGGTTTTAAGTGGACACCGATCTCTTCGGGGTCACGCTCAAAATGTCCGTCGAAAATTTCCTCGAAACTGGGCCGCGAAAAAATCTTCCGGAGCTCCCAAATGCCACCGGACTGAAGCTGCGTGTAGCAGCAGGAGTCTTTTCAAACCTAACACTTGGGCACATGGGCTGCAAGCCGTCCGGGAGGACAGGTTCCAGATTTGCATTGTTTTTCGTCCAGATTGCCGTGCCGCCTGGGTTGCCGGGCTGCGGGGTTCACGCTATCGTTAGCAATTCGCCTATGACCACCGGAACGAATACTGAAAAGCCGCTGCGGCTGGCCCTGGTCGGCATGTCCGGCACCGGGAAGACCTTCTGGACAAAGAAGTTAGCGGACAGCGGGGTGCCGGCGATTTCCTGCGACGATTGCATCGAGCAAAAGCTGGCGCCGCGCCTGGCCGCGGGCGGATATGCGGGAATTAACGGCGTGGCTGCGTGGATGGGCTGGCCGGACTCCGGGACGTATGCCGAGCGAGAGTCTGAATACTTGACGGAAGAAATTCACGCGCTGGATGAAATTCTGAATGAGCTCGAGAAGCATCCGCAACAGTCTCTCGTGCTGGATACCACCGGTAGCGTGATCTACGCCGGAAACAATTTGCTGATGCGTTTGCGGCGGCAGATGAAAATAGTGTATCTGGCGGCGTCGGCGCAGGAGCAGCAGCTTCTGATCGAACGATATTTGAGCGATCCGAAGCCGGTGCTGTGGCGCGGAGCATTTCAGCCGAAGGCCAACGAAGCGCCGCAAGAGACGGTGGCGCGCTGTTATCCGTCGCTGATTTCCGCGCGACGCCAGAGCTATGAAGCCCTTGCGCATTGCACGCTGCAAGTCGCTTCCTTGCGTGATGGTTCGCTGGACGCGGCGGCATTCTTGGAAATGATTCGCGCCAGGACAGGCGGCGCGCGATGAGTTCCGTCTCTTGAGATACCGAAGCACATCGCAAAAGGCTCCGCTCACGTCGTTGCGCGGTGCCGTGCTGCGCGGGCTCGCGCCCGATGGCGGGTTGTACATGCCTGCGGAGATCGCGCGGCATTCGCCGGAAGAATTGGAGGAGTTTCGCGGGCTTCCTTTCACTGAGGTTTGCTTTCGAGTCGTAAAACCATTTGCCACACCGGACGTGCCTGAAGAAGTGCTCTGGCAAGTGGTCAGCGAGGCCATCAATTTTCCGGTGAACCTGGTTTCGCTCTCGCCGGGACTGCACATCCTTGAGCTGTTTCACGGGCCGACGCTGGCTTTCAAGGATTTCGGCGCGCGCTTTATGGCGCGCCTGATGGGCTATTTTGTGCGCGGGGAGACGCGGCCGCTGACCGTGTTGGTAGCGACCTCGGGAGACACTGGTAGCGCGGTAGCGCATGGATTTCTGCGTGTCCCGGGAATTCGCGTGGTGATTCTCTATCCTTCAAAGCGCATCAGCGAGGCGCAGGAGAAGCAATTCACCACGCTCGGCGAAAACATCACCGCGCTGGAAGTGGCGGGAACTTTTGATGATTGCCAGCGGCTGGTGAAGCAAGCCTTTTCTGACACGGAGCTAAATGCACGCGCGTTTCTCACTTCGGCAAACTCCATCAATATCGGCCGGTTGCTTCCACAAATGTTTTATCACGTCGCGGCGTACCGCCAGTTGCCGGTGGCCTCCGTGCCGCTGATCGTTTCCGTACCCAGCGGAAACTTCGGCAACTTGACGGCGGGAATTTTTGCCAAGCGCATCGGCCTGCCGGTCACGAGATTCGTTGCCTCCACAAATGCGAACGATGTTGTGCCGGAATATCTGCGCAGCGGGGAGTTTCACCCGCGCGCCGCTACAGCCACCTATTCGAACGCCATGGACGTGGGCAATCCAAACAATTTTCCGCGTCTGCTCGACTTGTGCCGCAACCGCCTGGAACACGTGCAGAAGGAAATCTGGGGACACCGCGCGACGGACGAGGAAACACTCGCCGCCATGAAGATGCTCCACGACCGCTACGGTTACATCGCCGATCCGCACACCGCCGTGGGCGTATTGGGTTGGGAAGCCTACAAACGCGAGCATTCCGAACCCGCGCAAGGCCTGGTGCTGGCCACTGCGCATCCCGCAAAGTTCGCTGACGTGGTCATGAAGGCCATCGGCACCGCGCCGCCGCTCCCCGACCGTCTCGCTGCTTATTTGAAGCGCGAAAAACTTTCCCTGCCGATGTCCAGCGCGTACGATGACTTCAGGCAATTTCTGTTAACGCAGTAATCCGAGCCCTGGAGCCACTTGGATCTAAGGATTTAGCCACTGGGCAGGGAACCAGCCATTAGCGCCAGATGACTTCGCCATCCGGATCTTGGGAGAGACCGAAGGCATCAGCGTAGGTCAGGTGACCATCCTGCATGCTCACTCGCGAAAGCTCAGCTCCTTCCCGAAAGACCAATTGAAGTCCATGCTCGGGATCCCAGCCGCACTCACAAAAGAGCTGAATATAGATTCGTTTGTCTAAGCGGGAACGACGGCTAACACAAATTTCCCGTGGCGTCACAAAACTCCAAATCTCTTCCGGCCTTCTAACCGCAAGTTCTCCACGCATTGTCGCCTGAACAAATTCCTGATAATTCCGATAGACCGCCAGCGAAGCGCCCAGACGGTCGGATTCGCCTAGAGACATGAAGTTCTTCACGGCATCAACAGCATCAGGGGATACTTGGGCATCGGGAAGGCCTTCGTCAAAGATAAATTGCAGTTTTTTCACGGGGGAAAATGGCACTGAAACGGGTGAGCTGATCAGCCATTCGGGCACGTCCGGGTGCTGGCTTAGAGTGCCAAGTTGATCGAGGTAGTTGGTCACGACTTGAATTCTACTACGAGGAGATTTGAGCTCTGATAATCTTTGGCACTCTCAGGAAGGCTTACGCAACCGATCAAGCAGCATGAAGAGGAAGACCGCGACGAATGCGTTGACAAGCGCGCCGGTGAGGAGATGCATATTGAACCAGGGTTCAGGCTGCCCAAGGAGAATGCGGCGCGTGAGATTGACGATGCCCTGATGCGCCGCAAAGAAAAAAGCCGTGAGGGCAAAACGTGCCGCCGGATGCTCGGTATCGAGCCGCGCGCCGATCGAGGAAGCCAGATACCCGATGATGGTTTTTGCGATGCCGTACAGGCCGAGTGGAACGGTAGGTCCGCTCAAACTATCCTGCACCAAACCAATCGCCATGCCGAGCAGCAGCCCCGTCGAAGGATTGCGCCGGCTCAAACCAAAGTAAACGGTAATCAGCAGTGGAAGATCAAGGATCTCCGCTTTTGGTACGTAAAGCGGCAAAAAGGCCTGCAAAAAAAGCACTAGAAGCAGTGTGCCGATGATCGCACCGGCGCGGAACTTGTGCACTTCAATGTGCGACTCGCTACCGCGAATGTCGTAAGTGTCGTTCATGGTCTCGCCGTGGGGACCTGGGCCGCCGGTTTGGTTGCGGGCGTTTGCTGGCTGGCTGCCGATTCCGATTCGGTTCGCAATTCCAGCGGGTGCAGCGTCAGCAGGACGATGACTTCTTCCAATCGCTCGAGATTCGCCGCCGGACGCACGCGAATCTGTTTGAACGGATTGCCCGGTTTGATGTCCACGATCGTGCCGACGGGAAGATCGCGGGGAAAGATGCGGTCCATGCCGCTGGTAACCACGTGCTCGCCGGTATTCACACTGTCATCATTGGGAACATATTTCATGAACAGCAATGGGTCGCCGGTGCCGCCAACCGGGCTCTGAACGCGCGATTCCGCAAGCAAAGCGCCGACGCCGCTGTCCTTATCTGTTAAGAGGAGAACCTGCGCGGTGTTCGGATACGATTCGATGACTTTGCCGACCACGCCATCGGGAGTGATCACTCCCATGTTGCGCTTGATGCCGTCGCGCTCGCCGCGGTCGATGTCAATCGTCTGGGTGGCCGTTCCGGCGCTGGCGCCGATCACACGCGCGCCGACCATTGGAACCTCCATATGCAATTTTCTGAAGTTGAGAAGCCCTGCGAGCCGGTCGGCTTCCGCGGCCTTGCTCTGCAGCTGTGTGATCTGCAGTTTGAGCGCGTCGTTCTCGCGCCGCAGATGCTCGTTGTCCCGCGTGGTGTTTTGTAGAGCAAAATAATGGTTCCAAATCCCACGAATGCTTCCCACGCCATGTGCGCCCGCGCGCTGAAACGGTGACAAGGCGCCGACCGTCCAGACGCGAATCAATCGCCCTTGCGAGTCGCGTTTGATCTGCACCGCTAGCAACAGCACTTGCAGCAAAATCACGCCTGCGAGCAGGACCAGCGATTTGTGTCGAGAGGGAATGGCGACCATGGCATTTGGTGGCACTGGCTTCAGCCAGCGCTCTGTTTCCTTCAATCAGCGAAGAATTGCAAAAACCCGCCGCCGCGTTTAATCAATACAAACCTGCCGCAGCAACTTGAAATCACTCAGCATCTTTCCAGTTCCAAGCACCACCGACGCCAGCGGATCGTCGGCGATGGAAACCGGCAAGCCAGTCTCTTCGCGGATGCGCTTGTCGAGATTCTTGAGCAACGCGCCGCCGCCCGTCAGCACGATGCCGCGGTCGCTGATGTCCGCGGAAAGTTCCGGAGGCGTGCGCTCCAACGCCACGCGCACGGCATTCAAAATCGTGGCTACGCATTCGCTCAAGGCCTCGCGGATTTCGCTGTCATCGATGGTGACCGTCCGCGGCACGCCTTCAATCAGGTTGCGGCCCTTCACTTCCATCGTCAGCGGTTTTTCCAGTGGATAAGCAGAACCAATCTCCATCTTGATCTGTTCCGCGGTGCGTTCGCCAACGAGCAGATTGTATTTGCGCTTCAGATATTGCATCACCGCTTCGTCCATCTCGTTGCCCGCCACGCGCACGGAACGCGAATAGACGATGCCGCTCATGGAAATCACCGCGATGTCCGTCGTGCCACCGCCGATGTCCACCACCATGTTGCCGGAAGGCTCTTCAATCGGCAGCCCAGCGCCAATCGCCGCGGCCATGGCTTGTTCGACAAGAAACACTTCGCTGGCCCGCGCGCGATACGCGGAGTCCTGCACGGCGCGCTTTTCCACGGGCGTGATTTCGCTCGGCACGCCGATGACGATGCGCGGATGCACCAGCACGCGGCGGTTGTGCGCCTTCTGAATAAAATACGTCAGCATTTTCTCGGTGACTTTGAAGTCGGCGATCACGCCGTCTTTCATCGGTTTGATGGCCACCACGTTGCCAGGAGTGCGTCCCAGCATTTCTTTTGCTTCGCGGCCAACGGCTACAACTTCTCCGCTGGACTTATTGATAGCCACGATCGAAGGCTCATTCACGACAATCCCTTTGCCGTGCGCGAACACCAGCGTATTCGCGGTGCCCAGATCGATGGCGAGATCGGAAGAAAACAAACTGAACACCGACCTCATGTTGTAACCGTTCTTGTTCATCCCCCACATCCCCCTGCGGAGAAACACTCTCCGCTGTCCGGCCGGCAATCGGGCTGGCCGCCATGCGGCCAGCCCAAACTACCATTGTCTCCGGACACCACGACCAGCGCAAAGGCGCTTTGGTCTTCAATTAAGATCTCTTACTTCGGAACCACGATGGATACCTGTTTCATCGCCGTGCCGCCGCGGCGATTCGATCCAATAATCGAAATTGTATGCTGGCCGGGTTCAAGCTGTTCTGTAAAATGCCGGAACGTTCCGTCAGGCGCAATATTCGGCACGGACTGGCCGTTCACGATCAGCGCCGCACCAGGCTCCGTCCTGCCCACAATTTCGGCGACGTGCCCGTGCAATTGCGTGCCGTCAACTTCCAATACCATCGACTGCGACTTGCCCTGCGCCACCAGCGTAAATTTGAGCGGCGCGCTGACTTCGCTGGTCTGTTTCTTCGAATCTGTGGCCGTCAGGTTCCAGAAATATTCACCGGTATCCAGGCCGCTGATGTCCGTGCTCGTGGTGCTTACTTTGGCTTCCTTCACCGTCTTCGTGAACATGGTCGTGGTGCTGATCCGCAGCGTGTACGATACGGCGTTGGGCACCGGCTTCCACTCGAAATGAACGGGGAAAGTTTTCGGAGTTTCCGCGATGATCGGCGCGAAATTCAGCGGCTCGATGGGCTCTGGAGGCGCCAGCACGGTGGATTTCTGAACCGGGCCGGTATTGGGAATCGTCAGTTTTTCGTATGGAGCCAGATCGATCTTCTCCTGGCCGCGCTGTACTTGCGCGCTACCGGTGGAGACCACGACTTCGCTTTCTTTCTTCTCAGGGTCTGATTTCACCGCCGCGCTGCTGTTCGAGCGCAACTGCGCGGTAGCGTCTTCGGTGCTGACCGCGGCCTTCGAATCCGGTGAGTTGAATTTCGACGTGACCAGATCGACTTGGCCGACGTTGATGCGCACGGCGACGCTGGTCGGCTTGTTGTTTTCCGTGGTGTTTTCTTCCACGGTAACGAGCGTGTCTGGCTTCACGGTGTAAATCGTGCCGTCAGCGAAGGTGATCCGCGCGTTGGCATCTGCCCCCGTCTGCACCAGGTCGCCCTTATCCAGCACGGTGCGGAAGTCCGCCTCCACCCACTGCACCGAATTTACTTTTTTCACCTGCACTTTGCCATCCAGATTGACGAACTTCGCGTGCTTCTGATCATCGGTCTGCGCTTCCACGTCAGGATTGCTCACTGCTCCGTCGATTTTCTGGAGGACCTTCGAGTACAAATCGGGTTTTGCGAGGTAAATTCCACCGGAAATGACCGCCACAAGCAAAAACCCGTATCCCAGCACGGTCTTATAGGTGACCGCCCTCCAATACACCTGGACGCGCGGGTTCTTCTGTTGAGACTGCGCTTGCTTCGGATCGATAGGCGCTTGTGTGGTCACGGGTGATTGCGCTGCAGTTGCTCCAATTTTTCAATCTAGCACAGCGTTTTGCGCGCGGCTATCACCCGTAGTCAAATTGCAAATAGCGAATGCACACAAAGGGTCAGCTGTTCTTCACCTGCTCGCAAGTACAGGCCGCTTCTATGCCATTCGATCGGCCGTCGATTGTATTTGAGGCCCGTGCCGGTATCTCCTATAATATGAAGTTTGTCTACGGACTCGGGAGACTCATCGGATGGCTGGCGCAAACAATAAAAGCAAACTAGGCTACCGCATTCTTTTGGGGGCGGTCGTTCTCGTCCTCGGCGGTAGCATGCTCTTGTACCTCGTCCCCCAGACTCCTGGAGTCGGCGAGGTCTCCACCGACACCATCGCCAAGGTCGGTGACCAGTCGGTTAGCGTCGCGGAAGTCCGCCAGCAACTCGACGAAATGGAGCGCCGGGGCCAGCTCCCCAAGCAGTTCGAAGTGATTGCCGCCCAGCAGGTCCTCAACCAGATCGTCCATGAAAAAGAGATTGAGTACGAAGCCAAACGCCTGGGAATCACTGTCTCCGATCAGGAACGCGCCGACCGTATCCGCCAGTTCCTTCCAACCGCTTTCAATGGCAACACCTTTGTTGGCTTGGACCGTTATTCGGCCGAAGTCCAGGCGCGCTTCCAATTGACCGTGCCGGTATTCGAGGAGTTGATCCGCCAGGGCCTGCTCGAAGAGAAGTTCCGCAAGCTCGTCACCGATGGAATCAGCGTCGGCCCCGCCGAGCTCCAGGATGAATTCCGGTACAAAAATGAAAAAGTGAAGCTGGACTACACGCTGATCAAACCGGAAGACCTGGAAGCAAAGCTTGCGCTCGACGAGGCCGAGATCAAGGCCTACTACGACAAGAACAGGTCGAAGTATCAGGTGCCGGAAAAGCGCGTGGTACGTTACGCGCTGGTCGACGTGAATCAGATTCGCCAGAGTGTTCAGATCACCGACGACCAGCTCAAAGCGCAATATCAGACGACCATCCAGGATTATCAGGTCCAGAACCGCGTGCATGTTGAGCACATCTTGTTCATGACTGTTGGCAATAAAACAGATGCGGAAATCGATGAAATCAAGAAGAAGGCTGAAGACGTCCTGAAGCAGGCGCGCAAAGGCGATAAGTTTGAGGATCTGGCCAAGAAATACACCGAAGATCCCGGAACCAAGGACAAGGGCGGCGACCTCGGCTGGCTCGTACAGGGGCAGACGGTGGCAGAATTTGAAAAGGTGGCCTTCAGTCTACCGAAGGGGCAAATTTCAGACCTCGTTCGAACGCAATACGGTTTTCACATCATCAAAGTGCTCGACAAAGAGACGGCGCACACCAAGCCTTTCGAAGAGGTGA
>Ga0210404_10000472_pt1 | contig 20822 bp, 45 predicted proteins | sample IncBWH28MmetaG_FD_155455 | JGI IMG/M metagenome (GOLD analysis project Ga0210404, IMG submission 155455) | Forest soil microbial communities from Barre Woods Harvard Forest LTER site, Petersham, Massachusetts, United States - Inc-BW-H-28-M | ecosystem: Environmental > Terrestrial > Soil >... | reverse complement strand
TGTGGCCCTGGGGGCGTGGGTGTCGAACTACGGCGGCGACGACCGGCACAAGTTGTACCTGTGGAGCGTGTTGGGGGTGTCCGCGTCCGCTGTGCTCACCTTGCACGAGATGGGGTGGGCGCACTTCGACTGGACGTCGATCATCGCGGCCGGTGTGGGGTTGGCGTTGGGGGTGCCGTGGTGGCGCAACAACCGGCGTCAGACGCGGGTGACGTTGGAGTCGACGGTGGAGCGGTGGCCGTCGCTGGCCCGGAAGTTGCGTATCGACACGGTGCGTCCGATTGCGATTCGGGCGCATGGTGGCGGCAACTTCGAGGGGCGTTTGGTGTGGCCGGCGGGGGATCACACGGTGGGGGAGATCCTGGAGAAGCGGGAGCGGATCGAGGGTGCGTTGGATCTTCCGACGGGCACGTTGCGGATGGAACGGAATGGGCGTGATTCGAATTCGGTCACGTTGAAGGCGTTTGTGACGGATCCGCATGCGGAGGGGATCGAGTGGGAGATCCCGGTGGAGGAGTCGGGCGGGGAGTGGTTTGTGGCGGAGGTGGACGCCTGCGATCCGATCACTCTGGGTCACCGTGAGGATGGTGTCTTGAAGACCATGACGCTCACGGACAGTAAGGAGTACGGTTCGCGGTCCGTGATGCTCGCGGGCGCGAAAGGCTCCGGCAAATCCGGCCTGGTGAACGTCATCGTCGGCACCCGGGCATGTTGCCGCAACGCGGTGGTGTGGGGAATCGACCTCAAGGGCGGAATGGAACTCGGCCCGTGGCGCAACACCATGGACTGGTGTGTCACCAGCTTCGATGAGTCGATCGAACTGTTGGAGGCGTTGGAGGCGGTGGTGAACGCCCGCGCGAAGTACTGCGCGGATGTGTTGAACGTGCGCCGCTGGCCGATGACACCGGAATTCCCGGTGTTGACGGTCGTGGTGGACGAATGCCACTCGTTCAACGGCGCGATGAACCGCAAGCAACTGGAGATGTTGGAGCGGGTCATTCAGAAGGGCCGCGCTGTCGGGGTGGAGATCATCGAGGCCACCCAGTATCCGACGCTGTTGGCGTTCGGCTCGAACCTGGTTCGTGAGCAGTTGGATCAGCGGTTCTGTTTCCGCATGCAAGGCGAGGATGGGGAGTACTTCGTGTTTGGCACACGCCGGGACGGGAAGGTGGGCGCGAACATGATCGCCCAGTCCCGGCCGGGCACGTGCTATTACCAGGACGCGGAGACGATTGACCGGATGCCGATTCGTATTCAGTACGTGTCGGATGAGACGGTTCGGACGTTGGTGAAACTGCGTCAGGGTCGGACGTGTCCGTTGGATGAGGTGTCCGCGAACGCGGCCCTGTCGGTGTCCGATCTGTACCGGGACCGGCCGCGTGCTGTCCCGCTCGATGACGACGGTGAGCCTGTCCCGGGTGTCCGGGACACTGTCCCGGGTGTCCCGGGACAGCGGGACATGTCCCGAGACAGCGGGACACCGGCGGGACAGGAGCGGGACAGGGTGGGACAGGACAGCGGGACAGTGTCCGGGACACCGGCGGGACACGGTGTCCCGGAGGTGACGTGGTTGGACGGGCCGGATGTCCCGCTGGATGAACTTGTCCGGTTGCATCGGGAGTCGATGACGGCGGGACAACGGGACATGGCGGATCGGGCGCGGGCGGCGTTGATGGCGGAGTTGGAGCCGCCGAAGTTGGGGGAACAGGACGCGGTGGAGGCTCTGGTGTCCGCGTTGCGGGCGGCGGGGGCGGAGGGTGTCCGGGCGCGGGACCTGGCGAAAGTTGCCACTCGGTCAAGTTCGTGGCTGTATCCGAAGTTGGCGGAGGTGGGGGCGCAGACCACCAAGCGCGGTAACTGGGCGTTGCCAAACAGCCAGCTTGTTAACGCTGGGTGATTGTCCAGTGGACGAATCTCATCGTCCACTGGACGTCCAGTGGGCCCCTGACCTGTAGTTTCCCTCCCCCAACCCCCGCCCATCGTCCAGTGGACAAGCGGTGGACAAAGCAACGGCCCCGACAGCGGATGCTGTCGGGGCCGTTGTGCGTCCAGGGGGTTCATCCCGATCAGACGGCGCTCCTCCCGGGGCCACGCGGCCGGACACGGCGCACACCGTATCGGGACACCCTGTCCCGCCGTGTCCCGGGACACCGGACAGGACATCCCGGGACAGGTGTCCCGGGATGTCCCGGACACTGTCCCGCCGAGTGTCCCGCGTGTCCGGGACACCCTGTCCCGCCGTGTCCCGGCTGTCCCGGGACAGGTGTCCGGTCGTCCGGGACATGTCCCGGGACACTGTCCCGACAATGTCCCGCCGGGACCGGACAGGGTGTCCCGGTGCGACGTCTGATGTCCCGGGACACGTGTCCCGCGCCCGGGACACCGGACAGGGTTGTCCCGCTGTCCCGGACAGTCCGGGACAGCGGGACATCAGTGGCGGATCACGGCGTAGGTGTCCGGGTCCACGGTGAAGCCGGCCTTGCGGAGAATGAACGCCAGGTTGTCCCGCTGTGTGCGGGTGTCGATCACCTCGGCCGTGAGCTTCGCGTTCAACTCGGTGGCCCTGGCGGCCGATTCGCGGAGCCGTTCATCCCAGCTCGGCTCCTTGAACACGACGTTCCCGGATTCCGTCTCCTGGATTTCGTACACTTCCACGTCTTCGGAAATGTCGTAGTTGCCGGCGCAGTGGTTGCACAGGCCGGGCGGTGCCTCGTTGTACGCGGCTTCCAACAGGTCATCCGCCTGTTCGACGTCGGTCGGGTCGCCTTCCCATTCGAATTCGGCGTATCCGCCGTTCTGGAAAAAGGCCCTGTACTTCACGTGGTCTCTCCGTTCTCGGGAACCATCACCAGCATGGCATGCGGGATGACGGTGGTGCGGATGGGAGCGAACGCCACCCACGGGCAGTGAGTGATGGCGCGGTAGACGGCCTGTGTCTTGAGGGCCCATTCGTAGTGTCGGTCCGCGTAGGAATTGACGTCGGAGGACCATTGGAGCGATTCTTGAGCCTTCCACCGCTTGGCGGCCTGTTCCCGGTAGGTGTTAGGCCAGCTGTTGAACTGGATGGGGTGAGAGGTGTGGGCAAGGATGGTGCGGCCGTGTCGGATGCCGCTGTCGGTCAGGTAGGACGCAACTGCGACCTTCGGTGTGACCCTGGTGATGAGGGCGACGCGGGGTGACTCGGTGGTGCCGATCAGGGTCAACCGGCCGATGGCCGGCGACGACGTGTCCTTACCCTGTGTAGCCACTGCGGTGACTGCGCTGTCGATCACTGCCGGTGACATCAGGGTGAGGAGTAGTCGTGTGCGGGCGACGTGTGCGGTGACGGGGTCGGCGGTCGCGGTCATCCGTGCACGCTCCGAACGGCCACACGCTCGTAGTTGAGGGCGTATGCGATGGCGGCGGTGAAATACACGTTTGCGGTCGCCAGGTGGCGGTCCATCGTGACGGTGTCGACGCGGCTACGCGCCTTCTCGGCCTCGCCGAGGTAGTGTTCGGCGGTACGGAAGTAGGACTTTCCGTCCACTGTCATGGTGACCTCCTTGGTTGGTGACGTCAGGAACGCTACCCGCTCAATTCTGGGATGTCAACTCCTTGAGAGAGCGGGGTTGCGGCACCGGCTTCTCTCCCCACCGCAAGCACCCCCGCACGGACAGGTATCCGTCCAGATGTCCGGTGTGGTAGATGAGTCCCTCTCGCTCCAAGTACACCCCGGCCGGGGTGTAGTGACCTGTCCGGTGTCGGCCCTCCGGAAGCGTGGGGTCCACGATGAACGTCCACGGGAACCGGACCTGGCGGCCGAACAGCTCCCCGTCCACTCCGGCGGGGCGGTCGTGCTTCTCCGCGTGCCGGCCGTAGGTGTCGTTGTCGTCCATGCCGTTCCCCTTTCCTAGTTCACGATGTTGATTCGCCAGTTGTTCACGCGCATGAGCTCGCGGATGCAGTCCGTGGCCTGCCGCTTGGTGTCGTGGCCGTGCCGGCACCCGTGGAGGATGACCTTGGTCTTCGTGTCCGCGACGACACCCAGGAACTTGCCTTTGGACGCGGGCCGGGTGGTCACCTCGTAAGTGGCCGGGGTGTAGTCCTCGTTGCCGTACTTCGTGGTCATCAGGGACGCTCCTTGGCGTTCAGCGTGTTGATTCTCCGGACCCACACGAAATCGGGATCCTGGACTTCGGTCTTGTTGTTGGACAGGTGGACCAGGAGCGCTCCGCCCAGCCAGGGAACGGGTGTGCTGGTGACGGTGCGCCATCCGGTGGGGGTGAGGATCGACATCCCCGGCACAAGGTCTTTGTGTCGGGTTCTCATCGGGTGATCCACCGGTGACCAGGCTTTTCGATGGCCGCGCCCCCGTCAACGAACCAGACGATCAGGGCACCGTTCATGCCGTAGGACTCGGGGGTGGTGCTCACCTGCCGCCACCCGTCGCGGTTGCCGTACTTCATTGCGGGGTCGAAGACCCATCGGCCGGCGCGGAGTTGTTTGTGTGTGATGTACTCGGCCATGGCAACCATCCTAACCGGGCTTGCCCGGTTGGTCAACTCTTTGGTAGAGTAGTTGTGTCACTACTATGAGGAGTCACCGCACATGTGCATGGGCAAAACCCACGCAAGGCAAGGCGTCCCCGCCGGAATCGCACTCGCCGCCTTCACGCCACCCCTGATCGGCACACCACTACCCCTCGCCCTCGCGACCGCCGTCACCAGCCTGGTCATCGGCGCGGCCGTGTTCCCCGACATCGATCACCCAGAAGCCACCGTGGCCCACGCCTACGGCCCGATCACCCACACCCTGGCCAAGGCCATCCACGGCGTCTCCGGCACCGTGTACTCCCTCACCCGCACCCGACGTGACCGCGACCGCGACGGCGGCCACCGGGGACTCACCCACACCCTGCTGTTCGCGGCCGGCATGGGAGTGCTCACCTGGTGGGCGGTGTCCGCGTTCTGGCTGTGGGCGGCCGCCGGGATCCTGTTCGTGTTCAGCACGTTCGCCGTGCGGGCGCTGGCCGGGAAGTGGGCACATCGCCACCCGCTGTGGACAGCGGCCGGGGCGGCGTGGTGCGCGGGGGCGCAGACCCTGTTCCTGTGGTCGGCTGGGCAGCCGGAGTTGACGGCACGGTGGCTCGGGCTGGCGGTGGCGGCCGGGTGCGTGGTGCACATGGTCGGGGACTGCATGACGACCCAGGGGTGTCCGGTGTTCTTTCCGGTGCCGATCGGCGGTCAGGTGTGGCGGATGGTGGGCACGCCACGGTTCCTGCGGTTCGACACGGCGGCGGACTCGGGCGTGGAGTTGTTGTTGGGTCGTCTGTCGCTGGTGACGGGGGGCGCGTTGGGGGTGTGGTTGGTGTTCGCGCTGTTCACCCAATAGGACGCAGTCGAAAGCCCCCGTGTTGCTGGCACGGGGGCTTTCTCAGGTGTGGGTCAGCGGACCCGGTAGGTTGTGACGTGTTCACCTTGGTGTGGACCCGCCAAGTAGACCATATCGATTTCGTCTCGTCCAACCAGGGACATGTTGTCGCCGATGTAGATACGCACATTGTGGATCTTCACCTGTGTGTGGTGGTATTCGGTGATCGTTCCCACGTCAACACTTTCCATGATCATCTCCACTGTGGAGAGGATCGCCCGACACTGGGCGACCGTCCACAATGAAGTCTGATCTCCCCGCGCCCGAACGAAAAGGGGCGTCAGGGAACAAGCTCTGCCCCTTCCTGGACTTCGATGTCCTCCGGCCCCATCAAGCGCCGAACCTGACGGCCGGCGACCGTGAACAGCTCCGGGCTGATCTTGTCGTAGGCGACCAGCCATCGGAACACCTCCACGACGTCGAACACGACGGTCGGGGTTCCGGGGTAGCCGCCGGGGTGCTCGCGGGCCGCGACCGGTGTCGGGAAGTCCGCGTGCGCGCTGCCCCACTTGCGAAGGGTGTTCTCGTGGAACCGGAACAGCTCCGCCATCTCCACGTGCGAGGCGAGGTGTTGCCGGGTGGCGTCGTCGAAGGTCAGCTTCTCCAGTTCGATGGACCGGAAGCGGCGGGTCGCCGTGCGCCGGGCCACGACTTCGTCCAGTTGTCGACGGCTGTAGAGGGGTTCGTTGCCGACGCGGGCGGCGGGGCGGCTGATCGGGGCGAGCATGTTGTGGGCGGCGGTGATCACGGGGCGGGACAACAGGTCCCGGACGGTGGTCTCCGCCAGGCCGATGTACTCGCAGGCGTCGGGGAGGGTGTAATGGCCGGTGCGGATGAGGTCCAGGCGTTCGGGGGTGTCGGACGTCCAGTGGGACGGGGCGACCGGTTCGGCCACTCGGCCACCTTCCTTCAAGATCATTGTACTCATGGGTATACCATAACCGGCCAATCTTGATTAGTCAACTACCGTGTCCATTATTTGATCAACCGTACATCTTCGGTTAGACTGCCCTCTCCAACCGAAAGGCAAACCCATGACATACGACCCGCGCGACCCCGCCGGATCCCTCAGCCAGCACTACCACGACCAGCGGCGGGCCGCCGCCCGGACGGTGGTCCACTACTGCGGGGGCGGCACGGACGCCCGCATGACACTGGAGATGCTCGGCCTGTTCGACGCGTCCCTGTTGCATGCGGAGCCGTCACGTGACCTGCGGCGGGACCTCACCGCGCCGTTGCCCGGGTTCCTCGACTAATCAAGGAGTTGACAACCCGACCGTGGACGGGTAATGTCCTTGCTGTCGGAAGCGCAGTCGCGAAGGAAAGGTCATAATGTTCGACAAGACGCGCAATGCCATCAACAAGGTCAACAAGACCATGGACAAGATCGCCGACGTTGCCGACAAGGTCAACAGGGCCACCACCACCCGCAAGGACCAAACCCTCCGGGGCAAGGCCGTGGAGAGTGTCAGGGGAAAGCTTCCCTCCGGACCGCCGAAGTGCGAGTGCGGCAAGCCGTCCAAGGGCAAGACGGGCAACTGCGGCAAACCCGCCTGCATCCGGGCACAAGCGAAGGACATGCCCCACGTGCACGAGCGGAACACCAACGGCGAGAAGTTCAAGCCCACCGGCAAGAGGGGACGTAATAAGTAATGCCCAGAATCACCAACGGCAAAGGCCGTGGAATGGACGTGTGCATGGCCCGCGACACGGCCACGGTGACCGGTCGCGTCACCCCCGGAGGACCACGCGTCACCTCCGTCCAGCCCGTCACCTGCGGCAAGCGACTGAAGAGTGACGGCACATGCCGCGTGCACGGAACCAAGACAACGTAACCACGCAAGAACACCCAACCGCGCCCAGGACACCCCTGGGCGCGGTTCCATGTAATGGGGAGAAATGGTCAACAAGGTAAAGCGCGGCATTCGGGCGTTACCCCGTAACTTCAACGCCCACAACCGGTGCGTCGTCCGCGACTGCCCCAACCGCGCCATTGTCCGCGTGCAATTCAAGGCCGGCCGAAGCATCTACGACCTGTGCCGGACCTGCTATCACAGGTGCCACACCGAAGTTGTTGTATTGGAGCGCACAAAATGACGGCCAAGCCGTGGAAACTCCGCTGGAAACTCGCCCGCCCACGTCCCAACGGCCAACGCACGCTGACCGACAGCTACGCCTCCGAAAGCGCCGCCAAACACGAAGGGCAACGTCTCTGGGACGCGGGGGGATGCGTGTCGGTGACGCTCACCAATGACACGCTCCCGGCCGTCTGCAACCGGGTGGTGGCTGAGTGGCCGCCACGCGGCCGGAAACGGCGTTGACGAACCGCGACCCCCGGCGTGCGTGCGCCGGGGGTCGTTGCTGTTCAGGCCATGATCAGGGCCGCGATGAACAGCCAGAAGAAGTGGAACGACTGGTCCAGGGCGTATGCGCCGGTGCCCAGGGTCGGGTTGTCGTCATGGCCTTTCCTGGGTGCTCCCAGGGCGTGGAAGCCGGCCTTTCCGAGCATGGTGGCGAGTTTGCGGAGCGGTTCGCGCCGGTCAGCCCAGTAGTGGGTGACCGCGATCACCGCGAGCCCGGCGGCCATGCGCCACGGTGTGATGTGGACGTCCACAGCGAGAAGCGCGGTCAGGCACGCCACGGAGAGCGTGATATGCGTGGCGACGTGTTTGGCACAGGCGATACGGGCGGCCCAGCCCCGGCCGCCTTTGCCGGTGGCCTGGCATTGGGTTTGCGCCCAGTGGTCTGCGAGCTGGTGGGAGACGTAGAGGGCGGCGAACAGGGTTCCAAGGTTCATGGTGTCAAGCATGGCGTCCGGCGTGGGGCTTGTCTGTGTCACCTGACGCAGAACAAGGGTTTGACATCCCCAGTTTTCGCAGGTAGGGTCTCCACCATGTCGACCAGGGTAGCCACCAACGTCAACAAGATCACCCACTCCGTCCAGGTCAGCATCAACGGAATCGACGTCGGAACATTCACCACCCTTCTTGCCGTGCGGCAATACGCCCGAAAACTGAAGAACGGGCAAACAGAGTGGTCGGAAACCACACCTGGCACCCTCGACCGAATCGCTAACGAAATCATCCGCCAGGCAACCGAGACATACAAGAAAGGACATCTGGCCTGATGGCTGACAGCCCCCACGCGTTCAGGGTCAAGACCGAAGGAGACAAGGAGACCGGCGCAATCAAACTCACCCTGGGTGGCCGGTCGCACGGCACGTTCAGGGACACGGAGGAACTCCTCCGCTACGCGGCGCGAATCAAAACGGGACTGATCGTTCTGATTCCGGGTGTGACCGTGATGCCGGCGTCCCTCACCCTGGTCAGCACCGACATCAAAAACCAGGTGAATAACCTCAAGAAAATGGGATTCAAGTGATCGCTATCACTGATGTCATCCTGCTCATGGGTGGCGTGCTCGCTGGATTCATCGGCGGCCGCCTCACCAAGCGAACCAAAGCCCCCGGCCGTGACCCCAACGCGTGCACCTGTGGCCACTCCCGAGGAATGCACGTCGACGGCACCGGCCGTTGTTGCGGCCGCACCGGATACACCGGCACCGGGAATCTGTGCACGTGCCAGATTTGGGACGGGCCGGAACGCCCCGAGGACATCATCCGAGGGTTCCGGCCCTGAACAGCCGTCAGCCCCGGCGTGCTACTAACGCGCCGGGGCTGACGGTGGTGTGCGGACGGTCAGGCTACCGGGGGTGCGGCCGGCGGCTGAACCACCGGTGTGCCCGCCGCGATCGACACGGTGGCCACGGTGCCCGGCACGACATCCACGGCCAGCGTCGCGGACAGGGTCCCGTCCGTCACGGTCACGACCGTGGACCCAGGCAGTCCGGCGACCAGAAGCGCCGACTGGGTGTCGCTGGCGACCTGGAGGGCCGCGACGGTGCTGTCTGCGATGGCCCAGGTGAGGGTGTCCTTGAGGGCGACGCCCTTGGCGTCCGCCTCCGACACGGTGAGGGTGGACTGCTCGTTGTCGTGGAGTTGCATTGTTCCTCCGGTGTGCGTGGTGCCGGTGGGTTTTCCGGTCGTCTGGTCGGTGATCTCGCCGGGGGTGATGTCCATGAACGCGGGGCCGACCAGCCACGCGAACAGTGCTTCGGCCGTGGTGATCACACGGTCCGCGTCGCCCGTGCCCAGCGGGCTCAACAGGGTGACCGCGTATTGCAGCGCTGTTTGGCGTTGCGCGGTCGCGTCCACAAAGGTCACGTGCGTCCCCTCTCGGTTGAGCGCACGCGTCCCAGTCTAGGGGGTGGTTGATCAGGTGTGCGAGACGTCCACTGTCTGGCCGACCTGTGCTCGCTCACCGGCCTGGATCTGTTCGTACGCCTGTGGGTTGACGACGGTGGGCGCGTAGGTGACGGGCGGTGTGTCAGGGGTGTCGGTCTCGGGTGTGTCGTCGGGGCTCGGGTCGGTGACGTCAGTGTCGTCGGGGCTGGGGTCGAAGTAGGTTTCGTCGCTCATGGGCGGAGTGTACACAGAGGACGTAAACCCCCCAGATTCAAGGAGTTGACAACCCTTGAGGTTGCGGGTAGTGTCATACCCTGTTGAGTTAACGGCCACCAAGGAGGCCCCATGGCGGACCAACCCCGCCTCCCCAACTACACCAAAATCCGCTTCACAGGAGCACACGGAGGCGTGAACCAACCGGCCGGCATCATCACCGGATACGAGAAGAACACCGGCTACTACAAGTGCCTGTTCATCCTGGACGGCCAGCCGTGGAGGCCCAAACTCCTCCGCTCCGAATTCACCCCCATCAAGGCAGGCTGAAATGGGCTACTACAGTCGCACACGCGGCGCGATCACCATCACCCCGCCGCTCACCTGGAACGAATACAAGGACAGCCCGTTCCGAGACACACGCGGCCAGAACGGCTACCGCAATGTGATCCTCCACATCGAACGCGCCACCCCCAACGCTGACGCGCCGGAACCGCCCCAGGAAGGCGGCCCGGAGTTCATCGCGACCGAACTCCGGGGCCACGAAGACGAACAGAAGCTCTACCACATGGAAGAGCACATTCGGGAGTTCATCGCCGCGTTCCCCGGCCGCGCCTACAGCGGATATCTCATCCGCTCCGGTGAGCAACAGGGCGACCTGGAACGCTACACGGTCGAAGACGGGGAGCTGATCGTCGAAAAGGCGCGTCTCGTGTGGTCCGATGGCCCGATCGAGGACATCGAAGACGTGGACGAGAAGGACTACCAACTGTAGGGAGACTCATGCTCATCACGAATCAGGCGGCGCGGACCGTTGCGGACTGGCCCGTGGGAACACGGTTCCGGCGAGACAACATCCTGTACACCAAGATCGGCGACACCGCCCGGATGAACACATTCCGGGCGGAGACGTTCAGGAACGGCGAACAGCGGGAGGTGGAGGTGACGATTTACGAGTCGGACACCATCACTCTCGTGGGACCGAGGAGAAACTAATGGCGTGGATCATCCGCAAGGGCAGCAAGGACATCGGCACGGTGAAGTACGCGGCCCCAATCATCACGATGCCGATCACGTGCAACGGGGTGGTGTACATCGTCACCGACGTGTCGTGGAGGCCGAAGGTCATCACGGTCAAGGATCACCCGCGTAATGCCGACTGAGGACAAGGTGGTCATCATTTTCAAGCATTCCAACGGAACGTTGGATAGCTGGCCGACTACCCGTCCGAGCGGATGGGAGTTCATGTCCGGCGCTGCGCGCCGGGCGTGGGCTGTCCGCCGGCTTGCCCGCTGGAATTCCACCTACACGTATCAATATATCGAAAGGAATGCACGGTGACGAAGAAGGGCATTCGCGTCCGTATCACGTTCACCAAGCGGGATGGGAGGGAAGCGGAGTTCTGGACGGCCGCGCCGGAAGGCTACGATCACATGGGGCCGGAAGAGCAGAAAGCATGGGCGTCGCGTACCGCGTTCAGGCGACACCAGGGGGCACAGAACGCGACCGTGACGGGGCGCGGCTGATGGGACTGTACCGGGAGATCCGGATCACGTACCGGGCGTCGGCGCACGGGGGGAACGCGGTGTTCACGTTCCCGTATCCGAAGAGCTGGGGGCGGTTGTCGGGGGCGGAGCGGGTGGTGTGGGCCAAGGATGTGTTGAAGCATTTCAACGCTCAGTGGATCTTTGTGAGGGTGGATGACGGGGTCACGGTGAGCGAGTGAGGGGTGGGGCCGGGCGGGTGTTCACTCGTTCGGCTCAACTTCACTCAAGGAGTTGACATCCCGTGGATGGCTGGGTAAGGTAGTTCATGTCAGGCCGAGAACAACCCCAGGAGCCCGAGATGACCGCCACCATCCGCCGCCACGACGTCCACGCCCCCGCCTCCGCCGACTTCGACCCCGAGGCCTACGACTGCGTCGGCGTCTTCGACTTCGCACCCGAGTTCGACGGCTCCGAGACCCAGCGCCGCATCGAGACCGTGAACGAGATGCTCGCCCAGGGCTACCGCTTCGGCGGCTCCACCACCGGCGGCTGCGGCCACTGCGGCACCCTCATCCGCTACGGCGCGCTCATGATCCGCCCCGACGTCAAGGAAATGATCTACGTCGGCGAGACGTGCCTCAACAACCGCTTCGACGGCATCACCAAGGCCGAATTCCAGCGGCTCCGCAAGACCGCCAGTCTCAACCGCGAGAAGATGGCCAAGGCCGCCGCGTTCGAGCTCCTCTGCGACGACAACCAAGACCTGGCTTACGCCACCTACGCTTCCAACATCTTCGACGCCGTGATCGACGACAACGGCACTCGCTTCGGGCACGTCACCAACACCGCCTGGGCCCTGGAGACCCTCGGCGACATCAGCCGCAAGGCCCGCCAGTACGGTGACCCGTCGCCCCGTCAGCTGGCCCTGGTGTCCAAGTTGATGAGGGAGTTGACCGTCAAGGCCGCTGAGTTCGAGGCCTATCAGGCCGCCGAGCTTGCGAACCGCCACGTTCAGCACACCGCCGAGAAGGCCGCCGTACTGGTGCCCACCGGCCGGATCACGATCACTGGCACCGTCGTCAAGGCCGTGTGGAAGGACAACCCCTACGGTCCCGGTGGCTCCGTGAAGATCACCATCAAGTCCGCCGAGGGCTGGCTGGTGTGGGGCACGGCCCCCTCGAACATCTCGGTGGACGTCGACAGGGGCGACACGGTCACCCTGACGGCCACGGTGGAGGCCAGCGACACGGACCCCTCGTTCGGGTTCTTCAAGCGCCCAGTGAAGGCGACGCGGGTCGCGGCCGGGGCGTGAGACGCTCTCCCCGGCGGCCGGGTGGCGGCCGCTGGGGAGAGAAGGGCGCGCACGATGATGGAACAGGAAACCCCGCGCATGTGGGACGTGGTGACGTTCGACGATGGCGACATCCAGCGGCGGGGGCGCGTGGTGGGTGTGTCGGACGATGGGACGCTGACCGTGATGGGTTCGAGCAATCATGGATTCCAGGTCAGTTCGGATGCCGCAACCGTGGAGGCGCGGCCGGCGTGAAGGCAAGTGGGGCCGACTGGTGTTCGGGGGTTCAATTCCTCCACGGCCCACGTCAGGATCCACCAAGGAGAGGGAAACATCCCATGTTCAATGCGAATTGTGTGCGGTGCGTCAAGGCCCGCCAGGGCGGCTACGACGGGTGCGTGATGCACAACACGGCCCGTCGCCGGTACGGCGTGCCGTCGGTGGTCGTGGTGGAGCACACCACCTACCAGCGTGACCCGTTCGAGTTCGCGCCGCCGGCGGTGGGTCTGGACGACGATGGCGACCCGGTGCTGAACCTGGGCGGCGGGATCGGCGTCGACATGCGGGACGGGTCGCTGGAGGTCGAGGTGGCCCCGGGGTTCTACATGGACACGGACAGCGGCGGCGGCGGGTTCGATTCGTCGGATTGGTGAGTGATGGGCGGCGGCACGCGGCCGCCGCCTACTTTCCTAGTCAAGGGTTTGACATACCGTGGATCCTTGGGTAGGGTTCGGCGGACCGGAAAGGCAGGCATGAGAGACGTAGACATCCGCAAAGGCGACACCGTGCGGTTCATCAGCACCAAACAGGAACTGTCCCTTGGCGTCGTGGAAAGCAAGGCGGCCACGGGGGTGACGATCCGGGTGGGTGCTGTTCAGGGCACCGGCACCCGCAACGGCCGGCCCCGGCTGCTGATCTCCGGAACTTTGCACCGGGATGTCCCCTTCGGCAACGTGATTCGAAAGGTGCGGTAGGTGAGTTTCCCGGCATTGGGGAAATGGTTGAGCGTGACCTTGAGTACGGGGGATCGGGTCACCGGTCAGTTCATTGCGTTGAACCTGAAGACGCGGAGTGTGTGTCTTCGGGGGCGTGACAAGATTGACCGGTGGGTGCCGGTGGAGTTGGTTCAAGAGAAGTATGGGAAGTGACAGGCGTGGCGGCACTCGGAATGGGTGTCGCCACGCACTGGTTCAAGGAGTTGACATCCCACAGGTAGGCGGGTAGTGTCCACAGAGACACCGACCCACCGCCACGGAGGACACCATGACCCGACACACCGCCACCCACCCGCACCACGGCGCTATCCTCTCCGAACTCCGCTCCCTCGGCTTCGCCACCCGCATGCGTGCCAGCCTCAACGGCCACGGCCACAGCGCCATCCTCCACACCGGAACCACCACCATCGTGGCCCTGATCCCCACCGACCACGCGGACGGCTGGCTGGTGGACTTCACCCGCACCAACCGGGGCATCCACGAGAACGCCATCCGCAAGGCCGCTGCCCCGTGCTTCCTGGACATGGTCCGCACCCACGTGACCGGCGGCGACACCTCCCGCATGCACAACGCGGACTGCTGGTGCGTTCTGGACGCCTGAAAACACGGCGACACGAGAAACAGCCCCCAGGGACACCCTGGGGGCTGTTCTACGCTTCGGGGATGGCGGTAGTCCAGACGGTTCGAATCCAGGGACACAGCGCGGGGATGCTCACCGTGGCCGATGACGGAACAGTGACCCGCGACAACGGGCCGGTGACCGAACGGGACGTCACCGTGATCACCAGGTGTCTGGTGGCGGACGGCCGGCATGAGCTGGCCGCGCTCATTCAGGGCTGGTGGGGGGATGTGTTCTACGCTCCGGGTATGACAGACAGGGTGACGGTGCGCGTTCCGGACGGCCACTCGGGGGCTACCAGGGTGGTGGCGGTCGCCAAGGGTGGCGCGTTGACCCGGGAGGATGGGGCCACGGTCACGGAGGCCGATGTGACGGCCGTGGTGGCAACGTTGACGCGGTCCGGGTGGGCGACACTGGCCGGGCGTGTCCAGGGCTGGTGGTGGACGTCTCAGGGCGCGTGATCGGTGTGCGGTCAGCACCGAACAGCGAACGGCCCCCAGGATGATCCTGGGGGCCGTTCTGTCAGCGGTCCGCGAGTTGTGCGCGGACCTCCACCTTGCCTTCGCGGCGTTCCCGCCGGTGGGTGGTCACCTTCACCTTGCGGACGTTGCCGGCCCGCTGGTAGCGGCACATGACGTGTCGCCATCCGGTGTAGGCGTCCTGTTCGTCGGCGGTCACGATACGACGCTTCATCATGGAGTTGTCCTCTGTCTAGTCCGGTAGGACTAGGTGAAAGGCTTGCGCCTCATTGCGTCACCCCCAAGGGTTCGCCGTAGGTGTGGTCAGAGTACGCGGATGATGTCGCCGATGGGAACGGTCACGACACCGACGATCTTCACTTCGATCACGGCCTTCTGGGACCGGACGATGAACTGAAGGATCTTACCCTCCAGCACGGTGGGGCGCGTGTTTTCGGGCAGGGTGTACTTGAATCGGACCTTGTCGCCGAGTTGTGGGGCTGGCATGTGTTCCTCCTTGGTGCCTGACAGGTATGACACTAGTCGACTGGTAGCGGGATGTCAACCTCTTGAGGTCAGCTTCTCTTCTCCTCCGGCACCACCGTGAACGCCGCCCCCGCCGTCTCCTTCCGGTTACGCGCCTTGTTCAGCGCCGCGTCGTAGTTCCGGGCCCTGACACGGCACAGCAGCACGCCCTTCTCGCCAATGACCAGCCACCACCCCGTCCACCTCTTTGGGGCGCTGAAATCGACCACGTCAGGCATTCCACGGGCCCTTCACGGCGCGGTTGCGGAGCACCACGGCGCAGTTCTCGCGGCTGACGGCCGCCAGGAACACCTGGTTGGCGCTGGTCGCGTCAGCCAGCTTCGTGTTGGCCGCGTGCCAGCCGGCGATCAGGGCGTCCGTGGGGGCGGCCCAGTGCCCAGGGGAGCGGACGGAGTGGGCGCGTTCCACACCGTCGTGGACGGCGGTTTGTCGCTGTAGGGAGGTCATGGCCATGAGCCCTTTCCTTGGCCGAGAGTGTGTTGTGTCTATAGACTAACCCCCAGAACGGGGGATGTCAACTCCTTGAGCATCCCCCGATCGGGTGAATCACTTCACCAGCCGCCCCAGCGGGAAGTCCACGGCCAGCCGGAACTCATCCACGGCCTTCACCTTGCCCGAACCGTCCCGGTTGAACCGCTCCACGTTGAACTTGACCTTCTCCTTCGTCACATCCCCGCTCAAGGGATCCCGCCGCGTGACGTACCCCGCCGGGGCACCCAGCACGACGTAGTAGTTCTGGAACACCAGAACCATGCCCCGCCGCAGCGCCGACCCCTTCACGTGCTTCACGTACTCCGCACCAGCCATATCGTTATCTCCTCTTGATTCCATCCGGGTAGGCCCGGGTTGTTTCGCCTGTCTCCACGTTGTGTGTGGAAACGTCCACGTTCTCCACGGTGATGTACTGGGCTCCGGTGTCGTCCACTCGGACGGTGTTGGCCACGCGGCCCTTGTACCACTTGCCGCCGTCTTTCCAGAGGACCAGCACACCCCTTTTGAAGCGGCCGATTTCGACCCAGGTGAATGACCGGCGGAACTTGTTTCCCGCTTGGTAGCTCCGCCGGTCCTTGCCGTCTCCCATCAGTGGCCGAATCGCACCCGTGCCGCGCGCTGGGCCAGCGCTACCTCGGTGGCGGTCGCGTGCACCCGGGCGATGGCCGCGTCGGTGCCCTCGCGGACGGCGTCCCGCATGGCGTCGCCCAGGCGTCCCTGCCACGCGGTCACGCGGGAGACGACGGCGTCGTCGGTGGCGGCGGCGTGGCGGGGGGCGTCGATGATGGTCTGGGCGTGGGCGGTGCCGGCGGTGACGGCGTGGCGGATGCGGGTGCGGATCGACATGGCGGGCTCCTTGGTTGTTCTGTGTTCTCCCTGACATCACTAACACTACCCGCGTAGCCTTGGGATGTCAACTCCTTGAGTTGGTCTATTCGAGTGAATCAGGCGGCCACGGCGTCGAACCGGGCGGCCGCCTCCTTGTCCTTGGGCCGGTAGGTCGCCAGCCGCGCGGCGAACGTCGCCGAGTCGTACAACTTGACCTCCACCCGCTTGGCACGACGGCCACGGAGCTTCAGGGACACCGCGCGCTTGCCCTGGGCCGTCATGCCCCGGGAGAACGCACCGGCGAACCGGGCGGCGGTGTCCACGTCCAGGCCGGCCGCCACCAGGTGGTTCTTGGCGGAGGCGACGCCAGTGGCCACGGCGCGCTGTGCGCGGCGGACGGCGCGGGTGTCGTGGGCCATCTGGCGGGTGGTGGCGCGGGCCTTGCGGGCGTTGGCGTTCATGTCGGGCCTCCGTGGTAGTGTAGGTAAAGATTAACCGAGCGAATGGGGGATGTCAACTCCTTGAGACCCCCCATTCGAGTGAACTCAGTAGGTCACGGGGATGGGCTCGGAACCGCCCAGCACCAGGCCGATGGACACACCGATGGCGAACAGGTTGCCACCGTCGGTGTTGGCCTTGGTGCCGTCCACCACGACGGTAAGGCCACCCCGGCGCGGGTCGCCGGAGATTCCGGCCATGCGCTCCGCGCGGCGGGTCAGCTTGTCGTTCCAGCGGGTCATGGTCTCCACGCCGTAGTTGGCGTTCAGGTAGTCGCCGGTGATGTAGGCGGCCAGCTCGGCGGCGTTGTAGCCGTACTCGCTCAGCAGGGCGACGTGGGCCAGGAGGATGGAGGCGACGACGCCCAGACGGCGGGCGTTCTCGGCGTGGACGCGGGCCAGGCGGCTAGCGGTGACGTTGGCAACGAGGGTGTCGAAGGCGTCCATTGTGTGCTCCCTGGGTTGTTCTGTGCTGATATGCAAAGACTAACCGAAGTGACCCGGGATGTCAACTCTTTGATCCCGGGTCACTCGATCGGACTAGCGGGCCAGCTTGGCCATGCGCCGCGCCATCTTCGCGGCCAACTTCAGCGACCACGCGTACTCCCGGGCCGCCTCCACGTGGAACGTGTCCATGAGCTCCCGATATTCCACGGTGCCCTTGGTCAGCCACGCCGTGTACGACTCGCCCTCCCACGTGTGCACACCGGCGTCCACGGCCAAGGACGCGGCCATGTTGTCCAGTGCGGCCGCACGCTGCCTGGTGATCTTGGCTTCCTTCTCGGCCTGGGTGGGCTCTGGCCGGTAGGCGCGCATGGCCTTCATCTGAGCGGCCGTCGGGAGCGTCTTGGGGGCGTCGATGCCCAGGATGCGACAGCAGTGGACGCAGGTGACCGGCGTCTCGCCCTGGAGTTCCATCAGGTCGGAGGGGCGGATGCTGTAGGTGGAGGCGTGGTCGCGGCGCATGTTGGAGCACAGCACGACACGCTCGCTGGTGCCGATGCCGTCCTGGGCGGGGGCGTGGATGACGCGGCCGTTGCGGGTGACCAGGTTCTTCGTCATCGGGGGCTCCTTCGTTCCGGGCTGATATGTAAAGACTACCCGAAGGATCGGGGGATGTCAACTCCTTGAGCATCCCCCGATCGGGTGACCCCTACCAGGCACCCAGCGCGTGGCCGTCGTAGGACACCTGCCACTGGGCGACGCTCAGGGCCGCCTCCAGGGACCGCGTGCGTGTGACCTCCATGTTCGGCTCCCCGTAGGCCACGAACTGGTCCACAACCCACTGAAGCGTCTCCGAATCACGCCACACCATCGCATTGGCCACTGCCATGCCCCGGAACGCGCCCTTACGCGCCTGAACGCTGTAGTACAGATCGGCCGTGCGGGCGATCGAGACGTGACACCCCACGTAGTCCACGTTCATCGCGATCGTCTTCATGCCCACCCGGGCGGGGACGACGGGGGCACAGGCGTGGTCGTCGCTCATGGGGAGGGAGATCGTGGCGTTCATGGTGGCCTCCGGTGTGGGGTGGGGGGTTGCTGTGTTGTGTCTAAAGACTAACCGACGGTCCCCGGGATGTCAACTCTTGGCGTTGGGCCGTTCGAGTGACATCCCGGGAACCAAATCAGCGAGGGAGAGGCAGCGTGACCAGGTGCGCCACCTCCGCGTGCGTCGGGGCCCACCCGCACGGCTCCTGACCGTGGCCACCGGGGCAGTACCAGCCCACGTGCTCCCCACCCACGAACGCGGGCGACATCCGAACCGACGTTGGCCACGCGTGCTGGCCGCCGGCCACCCGGGCGTAGCCCTCCGGGTACTGGAACATGTGGCTGTGCTCCAACCCGAAAGCCTTGTGCCCCAGGCCGAAGCACCGTAGGCACGTGGAGGAGTAGCCGTCGCTGTCGCGCTCGGTCGGCGCGTTGCAGTGGACGCAGTGGCCCTCGGCGACCGTGAGGGAGCGGGCGGTGAACTGGGCGGGGGTGTAGGGGAGCATTTTGGGCCTCCTTGGTGGCGGGGTGTTGTCTCAACACTAGTCAGCCACGAATGGGATGTCAACTCTTTGAGAGTGGTCTGCGTCACACCTCTCAAAGAGTTGACATCCCAAGAATGATTGACTAGTCTTCACGTATCAGACCAACACCAAGGAGCACAACATGATCACCATCACCGAAATCACCGTCATGGACACCCTCGCCACCGCCGACCTCTCCAACGGCCAAACCCTCATTGCCGGCCTACTCAACCCCCGCGTCAACAACACCGGCGTCGCCGTCTTCAACGCCAGGGGCAAGCGCGCCCGCATCGGCGACATCCACCCCGGCACGGACATGACCGCCGCCCTCCGCGCGGCCGTTGCCTTCCTCAACACGCACGCCAGATAGTTGTAGTACCACAACCTTTTTGGGGGCGCGGCGGCCGCCACAACCCAGACGCGGCGCGGCGGCCGTGAGCACACCGGCGCTGACCTGCTAACACCACGGAGCGCGACCACAGCGACCCACTGTGAGCACAGCCGAGGTCGGCGCGCGCATTTGTGCAGGTCAGAAGGTCTGAATGCATTAAGCTCCTTTTAATTACCACGCATACTAACGCCTGTCAATACCTTCTGAGCAACGTATTGATAAAGCTTGAGGGGTTGGCGGTAGTACGGGTGGGGGGTATGGGAGTTGCAGTGGGACAGCGGTGGGGGGTCCATGGGGGGTCCAACGTACTGTATGTTTTGGCTGGTCAGCGAGTTTAGGTCCGAATAGTGGACCTACATGGACCCCCCAATGACTTTCGTACCGGGTCCACGGTTGACCTGGGAGTTCTCAGTGGCGACCTGGGGTTACTTTCGGTCCTGGACCTACTTGGCCGGGTTTCCACGAAACGGGGCTGTATACAGGTACAGTATTACGGTCATTTCGGACATCCCATGTCTGTTTTGTCTGATCTACTGTACTTGTAGACAGTTCACGCACTCGGGGGGTAGCGAAGATTCGATGCGCCTCCTATAGGACGCGGGAGCGGTCTGAACGGCCCCCAGACGCCCCTCGTGGACATCGGCTCCAGCACGACCACCTGTGAGGGGCCGTCCGGGGCGCTCAGATCCCCGCAGGTTGGACGGGGTGTTGGGGGAGGGGTTCCGTCCCGGATGGGTGGGGGGTCCACTCCCAGGACCCCGTGGGGGTCCAATACATTCGTACCGGGTCCACCCTTAATCGCTTCAGATGCTCTGACCTGCGTGGACAGTGGACCTACTTGAGACTTCCGTACCGGGTCCAATGTGTCCAAAATTCTGTTACCCGCCAGTAGGGGGGTATCGGGTTGACAGTACGCGCGAACAGGATGCTAGGATGTACTGTATGGAACCGAAGGCAAAAGCGTCCCACACGCTCACGTTGGTGAGCTTCGCCCCCGAGGAGGTGTCCGAATACCTGACCGCCGAGGATGCGGCCCCCATGGTCAAGATGTCCGTGAGCGAGCTGACGGCGGCGGCGTCCGCCTTCCAGGTGCCGGCCGTGTGGTGCCATGTGGAGGGAAACGACGGCCCGACTCCTCTGTTCACGGTGGATTTCGTCCGTCGCATCGCCAACATTCCCCAGGGAGATCTCACCGAGGAACGCAAGCTGGTGATCCCGTTGTTCAATCTGATCACCGCCTACCTTGCCGCGTATCCGCCCCAGCACAGGTACGTCGAAGACCTTCCTGTGCTGGGGCGTGCTGGGTCGCGGTGGGGTCCGGTGCATGTCCACGTGCGG